>WNGQ01000055.1_pt1 | contig 94550 bp, 88 predicted proteins | sample 5407661 | NCBI WGS metagenome assembly WNGQ01 (sample SAMN13153382, study PRJNA577476) | soil metagenome | isolation source: 60 cm soil or saprolite under Garry oak tree replicate 2 | place: USA:California | collected 2016-06-15
TGCTACACACGGTCATGTCCTGAACCGTTAGAGTTGGTCGGCTTAAAGTTCTATCGGTCTCCGACGAGGCTACTCCTTTCAAGAGTTGAGAGTTGGAACGACGGTAGAACCCCTGCGCCTTGAGGCCAGGGAGTCTCAGGATTAGCGAACGATATGTATACCGCGCGTGGAAGAAGCGGTACTGAGAACGCGATCGGCGCCGGCTTTGAGTGTACCCTGGGCGATTGTCAGACCGCTGACAACGGTAAACATCGCCTCATTGAAGGTGCTGCCGGAAGGTGCGGTCGCAACAGCGAAAACCGGGAAGGCGTGGCCGTTGGAAAAAGAGGTCGAGATGTAGTCACCGACCATGCGCCCCAGGCTGGTGTTGGCGAGCCAGGCGAGGGGCATAGGTGTGCTTGTCAGCGTATTTTTGGCTGTCCAGGTTGCCCCGCCATTCGTGGACGAGACAAAGCCTACCTGCAACTGACAAGTGCTCGAGCAGAAATAGAAGGCCAGGCCAAGGTGGGCGGAACTGCCAGAGAAGGCTTTGTCGACCGCCAGGCCGGGGATCACATGATTGATACCACTACCTACAGGGTCGATGGGGATGCGCGTTACACCCGACCAGCCTGTCCCGTTGGTGGAGGTGCTCATCACCAGGTCGTTGGATGCACAGCCGGGTTCGAAGCGGCAGTCCTGCCAGACGACGTAGACTTTGCCAGAGCCATCGATCTCGGCGGAAGGAAGAGGTTCCGTACGCAGGCCGGAGATGCCGTGATCGTTGAAGGAGGAGATGACTACGGCGCCATTCCAGCTGGCCCCTCCATTGGTAGAGGTGAACGCACGAATGGTATTGCTCGCAGTACTCTGATAGGGCACAATCACGGTCCCACCGGGCTGAACGAGGGGCTGACCGCCGAGGCCATGATTACCGAGCGCGGTAGCTTTAGGCGCGCTCCAGGTTAGGCCACCGTTGATCGAAGTACTCATCTGGAGCAGATCGCTGGAACCGGGGTTATCCCATTCCGCGTAGCAATGTCCAAAGAAGGGGCTGGTGGAGGTGTTATCACAGACGATCCAGGTCTTATCCAGGGAACCACTGGCAACGGTAATGGGGTTGGACCAGGTATGGCCTTGGCCGCTATCCGTCGAGCGGCTGACGACGACCGTCTGGTTGCTCGTGATACCCAGGCTGAGAATGAGCCAGGTATTGTGTGCGGCATCGAAGGCAACGCTGGGATCGCTGATCGCTGAGAATGAACCGGGTGGCGTAGCAAAGGTGGTGGTGCCTGGGAGGAAGCCCTTCGTCCAGGTCGTGCCATTATTGTTGGAGGTGGCCCAACCGATATCCGAACTCCCGCCATTAAAGATGCGCCCGGTCTGGAAGGCGGTCACCAGCGTCGAGCCGAAGGAGAACGTATCCGGTTCGACCTCCGTTCTGTGCTGGCTGCTGGAATTGGTAAAGGGATCGCTGCTGAGTTGTATGAGGGAGGCAGCGCTGGCCGTACGGATCTGCACGACGAGCGCAAATACAAGGGCAAACAGTAGAGGGAAAACGGTGAGCAGGGTTCGGCGCGTAAGGCGTCTGATGTGCATGAGCATCCTCCTTAGATCGTTAAAAATAAGTGTTTGAGTTGTGCGCACCATGAACGTAACTGGAATGACACGAAAGAAGTAGAAATTCTCACAGTAAACTCTAGCATAGAACTTTTTACCTGTCAATTGCGTGGTATTAAGAAAGGTTTTTTCTCGAAGTAGGCGATGGACAATTACCATGAAAGATCGAACTTCTGACCATTTACCTGTTCCAACTGTGGAACAAGAGGAACATGCTCCCGGCGGTTCGCTTGAGCAGCTTCAGAAAGGTTCCGCTGATAAAGAAAAGCTTGCGGCAAACATTATCAGCTGGGTACTCCGGGGAGGAGTCATTCTCAGCGCCAGTATCATTTTGATCGGTTTCCTCATGTTGCCACTGCGTCCAGGAGGTCTTTCTGTACAGAGGTTTCTCAGCTTTCCACAAACATTGGGCCAGGTTTGGGCGGGTTTGCTTACTTTGCACCCGCAAGCGATCATCACGCTGGGCCTCCTGCTGCTGATGGCTACTCCTATCATGCGTGTTGCGGTATCCATTGTGGTTTTTGCATTGGAGGGAGATCGCCGCTTTGTGGTGATTACTGTTTTGGTGCTGGCAATTCTCCTGCTCAGTAATTTTCTACCTGGAACCATAGGAGCGAATGCAAGCCATAGCAGCATACAACACCTCCACTTTTCGCTGCTTACCGTCTTGCTTATTTTCGCGGGATCGATTGTGGCAGGGATGCTGGGCTCGCTGGTAGGACTCGGTGGAGGAGTGCTAATTGTGCCTTTGCTGACCCTGGCTTTCGGCTTGCCCATTTATTTTGCGATTGGGGCAAGTATCATCTCGGTCATCGCTACTTCGAGTGGCGCTGCAGCGGCCTACGTGCGCGATCGCTTGACCAATCTGCGTGTCGGCATGTTTCTCGAGATCGCGACCACGACAGGAGCCATTACAGGGGCGTTCCTGGCAGGATTGCTGGCTCCTAAGCTGCTCTTTGTGCTCTTTGGTGTGATTTTGTTAATATCTGTGCTTCCCCTGATGCGTAAGATCGGCGAAGAGTTGCCCCAGGGAGTTAAGAATGATCGACTGGCCAACTGGCTGCAGCTCTCTGGCTCGTATCCCGATCAACACCTGGGGCGTGAAGTAAGCTACCAGGTGAGACGGACACCACCTGGCCTGGCGATGATGTATGTGGCGGGCATCATTTCGGGGCTGCTCGGCATCGGCAGCGGTACCTTCAAGGTACTGGCGATGGACACTGTGATGAGGCTGCCGATGAAGGTTTCCACCACGACCAGCAATTTTATGATTGGGGTGACGGCGGCGGCCAGCGCGGGCATTTACTTTTCGCGTGGCGATGTGCCTCCGCTTGTGGCCGCTCCCGTGGCGCTGGGTGTACTGCTGGGTGCATTGCTAGGGACTCGTCTGCTGACTCACCTGAGCAACAAAGTGCTGCGCCTGATTTTCATCCCGGTGATGATACTTATCGCCCTTGAAATGGTGCTGCGCGGGTTGGGTATTGCACCTATTTAGATGGGGAAGAGAAGGATTGTACCCGTAGGGGCGGGAGAGGTGTGGAGTGGAGTGGGGACGCTTGCGTCGCCCACGTCCTGGTCTCGTGAGCGCCCTCTGCCTCCTGCCGGGGCGACGCAAGCGTCCCCACTCCACCCAACTCCACCCCCGCCCCTACGGGTACGAAGGCGCTTCCATTGTAAGCTACTCTGTTCTCAAGGCGACGATCGGGTCTAGCCTGGCGGCACGTTGGGCCGGGTAGAAGCCGAAGATGATACCCACCATGGCGGCAACGCCGAAGGCTAACAGGATCGACAGCGGGTCAAGTACGAAGGGGAAGCCATTGGTGCCTGACATCAGAACTGCCCCGAATGGGCCGAGCAGGGCGCCGATAGCACCTCCCAGTATGCTCAGAACAAGAGCCTCAATGAGGAATTGCGTCATGACATCACGGGGACGGGCTCCAACAGCAATGCGAATGCCGATCTCGCGCGTGCGCTCGGTGACCGAGACCAGCATAATGTTCATGATGCCTATGCCGCCCACGACGAGCGAGATTGCCGCTACGCTAACCAGCAAAATTGTCAGTGACTGGTTGGCAGACTGTACGGTTGAGAGCACCTGTGACAAGTTCTGGATGGTAAAATCGTCCAGCAGCGAGTTCGTGATATTGTGGCGCTGCTCCAGCAACTGCTGCACCTCGTTCTGGACATTGTTTACGTTTGCCGGGTTATTCGCCGTCAAGACAATGCTATTCACATACTGACTGTGGTTCAGGCGCTGCATAGCCGTGCTCAGAGGAATAAAAACGATGTCGTCGGCGTTCGCGCCAAAGCCTGTTGATCCCTTTGACGCAAGCGTGCCTACAACGGTAAAGGGCACATTACTGATGCGGACCTGCTGGCCGACAGGATCAATGCCTGCCGAAAAGAGGTTGTCTACCACGGTCTGCCCCAGGACAGCAACATTTTTGCCGCTTTGCTCGTCCGAGTCCGAGATGAAGCTGCCTTCTTGCATTGTCCAGCTGCCGATTTGCTGGTAATCAGGGTAAACGCCCTGGATGGAGGTCTGCCAGTTCTGGTTACTGAAGATGATCTGCCCGTTTGCATTTATTACGGGACTGGCAGCGGTCACGCCCGGCTGCTGTGCGATAGCATCAGCATCTGCTTGCGTCAGCGACTGCAGCGTTCCCCCGCCTTGTCTCACATTGCCAGCGCTCCTGGCACTGCCTGGGCGGATAGTCAATTGTAGTGGGTTCAGTGTGGAGAGGCGCTGATTGATGCTCGCGCTATTGCCTTCGCTGATCGAGATCATCATGATGACGGCGCCCACCCCAATAATGATGCCGAGAGAGGTAAGCAGCGAACGCAGTATATTAGCGCGCAGCGCTCGCACTGCACTCTTTAGGCTCATAAAGATCGCGGGTATTCCGCGCACACGCCTGTATTGCTGTTTCCCTCTAGCTAAGGGAAGCTGTAATAAAGACGGTGATGGGTTGGCAGAATCCGACGAAGAATTGTCAGGTCTATCGATTTCAGGCTTCAAAAAACTCATGATATCACCTTCGTTTCATCCAATCCCGGCTGTTGCTGCAAACGTTCCTGCGCCTGTGAAGGCGCAGGATTAGGGGCATCGTCGACCACTTTGCCATCGCGGAACTTGACCTGTCGATGGCTGTACTGCGCTATATCAGCCTCGTGCGTGACGAGCAGGATGGTGATTCCGCGCGCATTCAATTCTTGCAGGATTGCCATGACCTGTATGCTCGTATGGCTGTCCAGGTTGCCTGTTGGCTCGTCGGCCAGCAGCAATGATGGTCCTGTAACCAGCGCGCGAGCGATGGCTACGCGCTGTTGTTGCCCACCGGAAAGTTCCATAGGCCGGTGCTGCGCTCGCGAACGCAGTCCCACCATGGACAGTGCCCACCAGGCTAGCTGGTGCCGCTCCTCTGCTGGTAAATCCGAGTAAGCCAATGGCAACTGCACATTCTCCAGGGCGGTCATCCATGGCAGCAGGTTGAAGCCTTGAAAGACGAAACCTATCTTATGGTTACGTATATCTGCCAGTTGATTGGTAGTCATCTGACTCACTGGCATCCCGTCAAACAGGTAGCTCCCACTGGTGGGACGATCCAGGCAGCCGAGCAGGTTCATGAATGTCGATTTACCAGAGCCTGAGGGTCCCATCAGGGCGACAAACTCTCCATGCTTCACTTCCAGGTCGATACCGCGCAGTGCCGGTACAACGGTGCGTCCCAGGTAATAGTATTTCGCCAGTTGCTGCACGCTTATCAAGAATGGTGCGCTTTTCGAAGCTCCTGGCTGGCTTTCATGTTCCATTAGCCCCCACCTCCAAACGAGCGAATTCCAGGTCTGGTAAAGTTGCCTCCGGGGCTGGTCTGGTTCCCCGAGAGGTTGGAGAAACTGCCGCCCGTCGCTCTTACGACTACCTGGTCACCAGGCTGCAAGCCAGAGAGTACCTCGGTATTTGTGCCGTTCGTCAGTCCTGTAGTAATTATCACCGGTACCAGCTTCCCGTTTTTTAGTTCCAGTACGATCCGTTGATTGCTATTGCTCTGGGTTCCCCTCGCCGTTGACGAGCCGCTAAAGGCTGAAAACAATGTACTGCGGCTTATTGCCCCGGCTTGTACAGCCGTGTTAGGGAAGCTGAGGGCCGCGTTGCTGACCAATAGCGCTCCTATGCGTTCGGCTGTGGTGATGGTTGTCGTTGCAGTCATGCCAGGGTAGAGATAGGTACCATTCAGGCTGTGTTGATCTACCCTCAGGTGTACGGGATAGACCACCACGTTCCCACTTGTCTGCCCAATTAAGTCGACAGATGTCACGCTGGCGCGAAACGTCTGGGAAGGGTATGCTTCGACTGTGAACTGCGCCGGCTGGCCCACATGTACGTTGCCGATGTCGGCTTCGTTCACCAGAGCATTTATGTCCGAGGCGCTTGTGTCGATCAGTACTATAAATGGCGTCGTCGAGGAAGACGTGCTGCCGCCAGAGGCGCCCGCAGACTGGCCAACTTTACCATTGATGGATGCAACGGTCGCGTTGGCAGGCGCCGTCAATATTGTGGCCGCCAGGTTGTCCTGGGCGGTTTTCAACTGGCCCTGAGCGGTGAGCACATTATTGTTGTCAGTATCCAGCACAGTCTGCGATGCGCCGTTGTTGACGGCATCATTGTAGGTTGTCTGGGCATTGGCGACGCTCTGCTGTGCCTGTGTCACCGCGTCCTGCAGGCTGGTTGACTTCAACGTTGCCAGTGTCTGACCAGCCTTCACCTGCTGGCCTACCTGCACGTTGATTGCACTGACCTGGCCAGCGACATTGAAGTTCATATCATACTCGGCATTGGCACTGATTGGTCCGCTGGCAGAGACCGTTAGCGAGATATTGCCGACGGTCGCAGCCTGCTGGGTATACTGCACAGGCGGCGTACTGGTTTTCTGCATGTAAAAAAACATACCGCCTCCACCCAGCAGCGCCAGGATTACTATAACTACCAGCGCAATTAACCAGCGACGACGACGGTGTGGCCTGGGTGGTACGGGTGGTAGCGATTCTACCTGTATATCTTCATCGTCATTGATCAGCGGCTGCAGGTTCATTGGGGTAGAGCTTGCTTTTATTGTTTCCGACATTCCTCATTTCTCCTGATAACAGCTTAGAATGACAGGGGATTACTTTGGAGGGCACCCCCTGTGTTTCCCCTTTTTCGTCACTACTGTCCGGTTGTGGTATTTGGTCTATTTGGTAGACGTAACAGAATAAGCACCTGGCGGGCTGTGATGCCCCCGTGGTTGTCGGATGTTCCAACAACAGTAACTGCCTTGCCAGTCTGTAGATTTGCAGCAGTAGCGGTACTATCCGTCCTGATCTGTGTAGAGGAGGTCAGTTGCACTGTGTAATCCGCTCCGTTTGTATCGTTTACCGTCAGCGTGTTTCCGTTAAGTTGCCCAACAGTGCCAACAAGATTCTGGCCGCTCGTTGTACCACCCTGTCCACCTGTAAAGTTGCCCTGCCCGTTTCCCCCATTTGGTCTTTGACGGGGGGTACATGATCGAATGCTTCCCGCCGACGACCTTGGAGTAAACGTTGAAGTCGACGAATTCCTGACGGTAACCTGTACTGCTGAGTAGGTGTTATCGGAGTTCTTAACGGCTCTTACCGCTACATTCATTCCTTCTTGCAGCCCGGCAGGCGTCAAGGTAGTCTCGCGCAGAAAGACAGTATTGTTTGTATACGTTGCGTGGATTTGCGCGCCACGCGGGCTAGCAATAAGCAGGGTCGTGCCGTTGATACCCTGAATAGTACCAGTAGCCTGGGTAAAGCAACTGGTCGCAGTTGTAGTGGCTGTAGACGTGGTTACAGCAGCAGCGCTGGAACTCCCGCAGGCAGCGACGAATGTGGAAAATAGTAAGAGTATTGTCCCGGCCAGAAGCTGGCCGAGTATTTGCTTGACGCGCATAACGCTAGTGCTCCTCTTCATGTTGCATGCTTGAAGTCGCTTGATGAGACATCATTGTGTGACATAAACAAGGGGGATAAATGAATTAGAGATTCATCCAGGCGATACCTCTGCTCATAGCATTTTCACCGGTATGATACCGATTGGCGATAGTGTAGCACGGGGGATATAAAGCCTGTGTTAAATTTCAGGGGGGAATGGCAAGAATTTGCAAAAAAATTGTAAGGAAAGCCTCAAGTTACAGAGGCAACACAACGATGAAGGTACTGCCCCTGCCTGGTACGCTCTCAACCTGCACGTGGCCATCGTGCTGCTGCACAATGGCGGCGACAATGGAGAGCCCAAGTCCCGCACCTCCCTTGTGACGAGCGCGTGAACAATCGACGCGGTAGAAACGCTCAAATATATGGGCCTGCTTATCTGCATCAATGCCAATGCCTGTGTCTGCGACGGTCACAACCGCTTGCTCTTCTTTCTGGTCGAGGGTCACCACGACTTCCCCGCCGGGATGGTTGTAATACAATCCATTTTCGACCAGGTTGCTAAATGCACGGGCGAGCAGGTGTCCATTCCCATGCACCATCACTTCTGCCCTGTCGATGAGCCGCAGCGTCACTTGCCGCGTATCAGCCTGCTGCTTAAGATCACAGAGAACTTCCTCCAGTACAGGAGCTAAGGCCACTTCACTGCGCACCAGCGGCTGTTCGCTTGTAGCCAGGATGAGCAGGTCAGCTATCAATCGCTCAAGTCGGGTGAGCGCGCGTTCCTGGGTAGCAACCATTGCGCGATGGTCATCCAGCGTGGCGTCTTTGTCTGCCGTTACTACTTCCAGGTTGGTGCGTAATGAAGCCAGGGGAGTACGCAGTTCGTGAGCAACATCGGCAACAAAACGGTTCTGTTGCTCGAAGGTCCGTCCCAGGCGTTCAAGCATGGCATCAAAGGTATCTGCCAGCTCCTTGATCTCATCTTTGGGACCTTCCAGTGCCAGGCGTGTATCGAGGGTGTTTGCGCTGATTTGCCTGGCTGCTGTGCTGACTCGTCGTACTGGACGCAGAGCTATACCCGCGAACCAGTATGCTCCTGCCCCTCCCAGTACTGCGACCAGTCCCAGGCCAACCAACGAGATGTTTCTCAGTTCGAAAATGAGGGCAAGCTCGAGTGGATTCGACGGCCTTGCAGAGAGACAGACAAATGGTATGACGGAAAAACAAGCGGGCTGGGTGCGATGCTGGATGGCCACGGGGGGAGGGATTTTATCCCTGATGATCCTATGAAAGGAACTGAAGGCTACTGAATTAATGAAAAGCAACAGGCCAAAGCTTAAAACCAGTACCAGTGCACCGGACCAGAGCGCCAGCCGCAGCCGCAGTGGCAGACGCCGCTTCCTCCATGACCGGAGATGTTGCAATTGGGGCATTTTCATCGGGTTTCCTCCAGGTTTTTAGCTGTGCCCAAACGATATCCATGACCAATGCATGTTTCTATGTAGCGCGGTGTTTCCGCCATATCTTCCAATTTTCGCCGCAACGAATTGATATGCACGCGCACGGTATTCGTGAGTGGATTTGCCTGCATATCCCACACGTGCTCCAGCAACGCTTCCTGGCTCACGACTTCTCCCTGGTGGCGCATCAGATATTCCAGGATGCTAAACTCTTTCCCTGTCAATTCCAGGCGACGATTGCCCAACCACGCAACTCGCCCTAGTGGGTCCAGTTTCAAGTCCTTGACCTGTAGCATAGGTGTTCGCGCTCGCATATCTCGCCGTAGAAGCGCCCGGATGCGAGCGAGTAGTTCGGCAAAGTGGAAGGGCTTGACCAGGTAGTCGTCAGCGCCGAGATCAAGGCCGACAACACGTTCATCGGGTCCGCTGCGAGCTGTGAGCATGAGGATAAGTAATGCAGGGTGAGTGGCGCGAACGCGGCGGCAGACCTCTAACCCGTCCATTTCTGGAAGGTTGAGGTCAAGGATCAGGAGGTCATATTCATTGGCGTTGGCTAGCTCCCATCCCTGCAGCCCATCGTAGGCAACATCTACGGCATAGCCCTGGTGGCGCAGGCCTCTGGCCAGTCCATCTGCCAGATCAGGCTCATCTTCGATAACTATTAGTCTCATGAATCCTTTCGCCTCTGCTTATGCTATTCTTTCTCAGTCTATCATTGTGTCCTTATTTTTGCCAGGTATCATAGACTTCTCTTCTTTTGTATGGCATACTAGTGTTGTCATATTCTGGTATAGTCTGTGCTGGCATACCTGAAAAAGTAAGAAAGTAGCCCAAATTTAGAACATAAATAGAGGGAAAAACGTGATATAATTGGGGTCATGTTAATGACCGGTGGAGAGAGGACATAACGCTATTATGGCAATGTTTGAAAGCTTATCAAAACGTCTTGAAGGGGTATTTACCAATCTAAGTGGCAAAGGCAAACTGACCGAAGCTGATGTCAATGAGGCAATGCGCGAGGTTCGCCTTGCGCTCCTCGAAGCGGACGTTAATCTTAAAGTAGTACGCCAATTTGTTGAGCGGGTCAGGGCGAAGGCCGTTGGGGCCGATGTACTTGGGAGCCTCTCTCCCGCGCAGCAGGTGCTGGCAATCGTCAATGAAGAACTTGTGGAGATGCTGGGGGGTGAAGATGGGCAGAACAAACTCGACCTGGGTGGTACACCGCCAAATGTGATTATGCTGGTTGGCTTGCAAGGTTCGGGTAAAACGACCACTGCCGCGAAGCTTGCTAACTACCTGCGGAAGCAGGGGCAGCGACCGCTTATGGTGGCCGCCGATATGTACCGTCCCGCGGCAGTTCACCAGCTTCAGACGCTGGGTAAGCAGCTCTCTATTCCAGTGTACGCGGAGCCGATGGGAGCAAATCCCGTTGATATCACTGAGCATTCTCTCAATTATGCTCGTGAGCAGGCTGCCTCCGTGGTCATCCTTGACACGGCGGGCCGTTTGAATATCGACGAACGTATGATGCAAGAAGTCACCGCTATACGCGCGAGGGTGCACCCTCGTGAAGTTTTACTGGTGGCGGACGCTATGACTGGTCAGGAAGCGGTCCACGTGGCCGACGACTTCAATAAAGCTGTCTCGCTGACAGGAATGATCTTGACCAAGATGGAAGGTGATGCAAGAGGTGGGGCGGCACTCTCGATCCGCTCGGTAACGGGAGTACCGATCAAATTCATGGGCGTTGGCGAAAAAACCGATGCGCTGGAGCCATTCTACCCGGATCGCCTGGCCTCGCGAATACTTGGTATGGGCGATGTTCTCTCACTGATCGAACGGGCACAGGAAACCATCGACGAGGAAGAGGCCTTAAAGGCCCAGGCCAAATTGCAACAGGGTAAGTTTGACCTGGAAGATTTTCTGAGCGCGATGCGCCAACTCAAGCGAATGGGCCCTTTGCGGCAAGTGATGGAAATGATGCCAGGCTTCAACAAAATGGCATCGATGCCAGAGATGGAAGAAGCGCTGGAAGGCGACCAGATGAAACATATCGAAGCGATGGTGCTCTCCATGACCAAGGAGGAGAGGCGCAATCCTGAGATTCTCAATGGGAGCAGGCGCAAACGTATCGCCCGTGGAAGTGGTACGACAGTCCAGGATATCAATCAGTTGATCGAACAATTCGGCGAAATGCGCACCATGATTCGCCAGATGAGCACTGGCAAAGGCAAGTGGGCGCAACTCGCACGTCAAGCTGGTATGGGGGGTGTACCAGGAATGCAGGGAATGCCAGCTATGCCGAAACCACCTGGCGGGGGTGGTAAGAAAACCGGCAAGGCCGCACGTAAAGAAAAACGAAAGCAAAAAGCCAAAAGTGGAAGGAGATAATCCTCTTTATGCGCGACACACGTTCTGTCCATATACCACGATGGGTGACACAGGCAATGCTGGTGTTGCTCGTACTTGGCCTGATCGTTCTGACGAGCGCCTGCGGCGGCAATGCCCAGGTACGGCAACAGGCAAACCAGGATAAGACGCAACTTGATCAGCTGACGCAGCATGCGCTGGCGATCGGTGTTCCGGCAACACTACTCAGTCCTATTCTTAAGCAAGAACAACACTTGAGTAGCGCTGGCGCTCCCTTTTCTCCTTTTAATGACCAGCCACTGAATGACTACTATTCAAACCAGGCTAACCAGTATGCGAAGCTTGTGGGTCAAACACAGCAACTGATTACGACGACAACCGATCAGTACCAGCTGCAGGCCCAGAATGATATGCAGGTCTTTCAACAGGCGCTTTCGCGCAGAAGTTCGCAACATATAGGTAATATTCAGCCCTTCTCTAATAGCTATAATAATTATCAATTGATGTTATCGTCGGCAAAGTACCCTAAAGATTTTGCCGTCGTCAGCCGGTATGCTCAAACAGAAATCAATACATTAGGCTTGATGGGATCAACCTATAGCAAGCTCACGACGTTTCAGAAAACGATCAACCAGATGAAGCAGGCGCGTATTGATGTCACTGCCATGCAGGCTCAATACCAGAACGACATGCAAGAATTCAACAGTGCGACGAAGTCAAGTGAATTTAACAAACTTGGCACGCTGATAGACGCACAATACCAGCAAGCAGTGGTGACCTCGATTGAAGCACTACCCTATGTCAGCGCTGCCAAACTGGGTGAGTTTAAATCGCAGATCAGCCTGCTCAAGAAATATGGTATGGACAGCAGCAACTATCAAAAGCTGTATAATGCTGACCAGGCGCAGATGAATAAGGCGAGGACCATTCAAGACTTTTTGGCCTTCTCTGCGCGCATCGATGCAGACATGGCTTCCATGCATGATGACCTGGTGCAAGGCGCATCTACCTACCTGATTGGAGAACTAGATCGTGAAGCCAAGGCGTGGGGGCAGGCGCACCTCTATCATGATAAGTTCGATGGCAATAACTACATTCTTGATGCAGGATATACGACCGATGGCATTGGTTACTGGTTGAACAGGGAGCTTGGTTGGGCCTATACCCCCCAGGATTTCCAGTCTGTGGTGGATGATGAGAATAATGAGTTCTTCAACCTGAAAATGATGGAGGCAGATTATCACGATAAGACCCCGTATAACCAGCCTCATGCCACTGACCAGCAGTTGATCAATCATTACCATGTTTCCGGGACGGTCATAGTGGTTTCGATGGTTGAGCAGGCCATGCGCTTCTATCAGAACGGCAAACTGGTGAATTCCTTCTATGTCACGTTGGGACGCGTGGAGCGCCCAGTTTTGCCTGGTCACTGGACGGTGCAGGATCGCAAATCGCCAGACTTGTTCAAATCGTCTGACCCGCCGGGCTCTCCATACTGGTATCCGGATACGCCTATTCACTATGCGATTCTCTACCACTGGGGCGGCTTCTTCATACACGACGCCTGGTGGCGCGAGACCTTTGGTCCTGGTACGCAGTTCCCGCATGAGGACGCCGCCGGTACAGATTCATTTAACGGCAGCGGCAGCCATGGCTGTATCAATATGCAGGAAGACCAGGCTGGCTGGGTTTGGGACCATACCGACTGGAATACGCAAATTCTGGTCTATTAGGAATCAGGATCTTAATGGTCTAAAAAAAGGGATTGCCCTGAGCGCGATACCGTGTTCAGGGCAATCCCTTTTTCAGGTTATAAATTCAATCTATTACTCCTGTGGTAGTGTAGGCAGCAGGCCTGGTCGCACTACTGGCAACTGGCGATAGAGGTCGGCGCCAGTTATGTTGGTGCGCCAGCCTCTGGCATGTGCCAGGTCGAGCAGAAAGTCACGTTGTAGATCAATGCCAAGAGCCTGCCATGTCAGGCTGATGGCACGGCGGGCGAAAGCGATATCGTTGCGCGGCTCGATTCTACTTAGTTCTTCAAAGAAAAAACCACAGCTTGTGAAGCTGTACTGGTGATAGTATTGCGCCTCGAGCAGCAAGCGCGTGCGCTCTACCATTTGCGGATCCTCCGGCATGCGCTGTTCTTTACCGTACTGCGCCCAGAAGCTCTCAGGGGTTATCCAGCCGTTGCGTAGTTCAAGGTAGGCATTCCGTGCGGCCCCCGGGTCGCTCAAGGTTTCGCCCGCGTACTGCTCAAACAGTTGATCACCACGTTCTGCCAGGTGATTCAGGGCTTTGCGCAACTCACCCTTCCAGGTACTGTCGCCCTCGGTACATTCGCAGCCAGTATCCCAGCGTGCTACTCCGTGTCCGCAACTCCAGGAACTGGGCACGCGCAGTTCAACTTCTTTCGTGGCCGGGTACATCTGCAGGTAGCGCTCCAGTGTACACACTTCAAACCCGTAGGCAGGCGCGCCTGAGTGGATCAGGTGAGTCATGAATTTATCGCGCCATGGTTTGTGATGGCCATAGAGTTCACCGTCTGTGGCGATGAGTATTAGCTGTTCTTCTCCAGCATCGCTCTTGCTTTTGGCAAGTTGCCCTGGCAGGTATGAAGCCGCGAAGAGATCGGCATTGCTGGTGGTATTCCAGTCAAAAGAGACCCCGCCGGACAGTGGAGCATTATAGAAGAAGACAGTGATGCTGCGGCCATTGGAGAGGCGCACAAGGTATGGCTCGCTGGGATCGATGGCGGTAGCGGCCTGCCAGGGAGCCAGAACTGTGTAGGTGACGCCATGCTGCGCCATGAGGTCCAGGCTTTCCATGTCTACAGCAGTTTCCGCAAGCCACATGCCGTGTGCATCGTGTCCATAGCGATGGCGAAAGTCTTGCAAACCCCACAGAATCTGCGTGTTTTTATCGCGGCTGTTTGCCAGGGGTAGAATGGTGTGGTTATAAGCCTGTGCGAGGGCATTGCCCACGCCATAGCGCATTCTATGCTGGTGGTCAGCAGCAATAATCTGTTTATAGACTTCGGGATGGGCAGCTTCTAGCCACGAGGCGAGCGTTGGCCCAAGATCGTAACTGATCCAGGCAAAGTTGCCTGCTTCAGCGTTAGGGCGGTAACATTCATCGGTGATTTTCTCGTCGAAATTGGTGTAAGGCGTCGCTTCAGGCTCGATAGGTATGATGCCGGTGAAAGGGTCTTCGCGAGGAGGTTGATAAAAATGTCCATGCAGGCAGAGGTAGGATCTGCCTGTCTGCCTGCTTGAGGGTGAATCCTCGGTTTCGATTGTTTCTTTAATCATGTAATGGCCTTCCTGGTAAACAACAGAATCAGCACTGTCACTCCCAGACTTGAGGTAGAAATTCCCTTTTTCTAGTGTAACGAATGATGTTTACTACTTAAACGATGCCTACTACTTATATATACGTTTTAAAGATGAAAAAAGGAGTATGAAGGACAAGAGTCCTAAGACATTCGGGCGGGTATCCCTATACGATTCAGATATGTATGATGAGGAGAAAGGCGTAGGAAAGAATGGCTGGATGTAGGGGTGCATTTATGATTATTAACAAATTGTTTTGGGGTCTGTAGGGGCGCAATTCATTGTGCCCTCGTCCCAGGCCGCTTCACGGGAACGGGGGCGCAATGAATTGCGCCCCTACAAGATTAAGGCGAAACTTAAGCACTCATTTCGCGCAGTGAACCACCATAGGCACTGAGTATGAATTCCTGGTAAGCCTCGTGCAATTTGGGGTAACGCAGCAGGAAAAAGCCAGCGTACTCTTGCGAAAGCGGGCGAGGCTGGCGCAACAGACGCATATTTACCTCTTTCAAGAGGTGATTCCCCTTTTTGCCATTGCAGTGTTTGCAGGAAGCTACGAGATTTTCCCACGTGCTGGTGCCACCCCGTGAGCGCGGGATAACGTGATCAAGCGTCAGGTCGCGGCTACGCTTGCCGCAATACTGACACGTTTCATCATCGCGCAGCAGGATGTTTGCACGAGACGGGTGAAGAGCTACACGGGGAACCCGTACATTGGCTAATAACTGCACAATAACGGGCCGTTCCAGCTCAAGACGTCGAGCTTCAATACTCTCTTCGATCAATGTACGAACACTCTCATCTACAAAGGTAACTTTCTGCTTGGAGAGCAACACGATGAGACGACGCTCAGGAATGACCGAGAGAGGTTGTAGCGAGGAATTCAATACAAGAACAGGCATGAATGGCTTCCTTTCCTCTCTGTCGGAGCCAATAATCACAACAGGCAGCGAGGAAGAAGCGGAGACGCAGGATGGGGAAGGAACCGGAACGAGGTTATCCCCCTCAGCTTCTACTGCCGTCTGCGACGACTAGATGGATACGGATTTAAGCGCCTTGCACGTCCAGGTGAGCATGGCACAGCGGAACATTTGCTCCTCATTGGCTGGTCTAGAGATAGACCGCCGTAAGCAGGCATCAGATGACAACATCCTGCAGAAACAGTTGGGTGTATCTGATTTGTCCGCATTCCAAAACTCCTAAAACTTTCTTCTTTTACCTGTAAACGTTTTGTGACACTTCTCACTTGTGATACCCGTAACGAGTGAACATCAAGGAATTAAGTGTGCCATCCTGGTCGGGGTGAGAGGACTTGAACCTCCGACCTCAGCGTCCCGAACGCTGCGCGCTAGCCGACTGCGCTACACCCCGGTTTGACAATCCGTGCAAGTATAATAGAACTGACCCTACGAAACGAACCATATTTCTTGTGCCGGATACGTCTGAGCATGGTTGCCGAGCGATTCCAGCACATTCCCTGCTCAGATGTAGTATAGCATATGTCGTCAAGATTGCGCAATAGGAAAAAAAGTAGGGGTAAATGCCCTATAATAAACTTTAACGAATAAATCCGGCTATCATGAAACAGAATCATTGCCGGACTATTTTGTTAAAGTTCATTATGGGGCTTATTTCCCGACGTTAAAGCGAAAGTGAGCGATATCGCCGTCTTGTATGACGTAGTCTTTGCCTTCAAGCCGTAGTAACCCTTTTTTGGTAGCGGCGGCGAACGAACCACACTGCATGAAGTCTTCGAAGCGTGTCACTTCGGCACGGATAAAGCCTCGTTCGATGTCCGAATGGATCTTTCCTGCCGCCTCTGGCGCTTTGGCGCCCTTCGTAACAGTCCACGCGCGAACCTCGTCCTCACCGGCCGTCAGGAAGGTAATCAGGTTAAGCAACCGGTAACCAACCTGGATGACGCGATCGGTTCCCAATTGTGGGAGGCCAAGCGCTTCCAGGTACTCGTTAGCATCTTCCTCGGGTAGCTCTGTCAACTCAGCCTCGAGGCGTGCGGAGACGGCGACAACTTCGGACCCTTCAGCTTTGGCACGGCGGGCAACGGTTACTATGCCTTTTAGCTCAGGTTCTAAAGACTCGCTTTCGACATCCTCACCGGCAGCGATCCGCTGCAGCAGATCATTCGCGGCCCCCAGGACATCTTCGCTGACGTTCAAGACGAACATGCGCGGCTTTAAGGTGAGCAGAAAGAGTTCATCCAGGACGGCGTGGTCCTGTGCAAGCAGGTCAAGCTGGCTAACCAGTCTCAGTTCGTTGAGGGCCTCTTGTAGCAGTTGCAGCACCTCTAATTCCTGGATGTACTTTTTGTCGCCCGATTTCGCGGCCTTTCTGGTACGTTCGATGCGTTTCTCTACGGTGGCGAGATCGGTCATAGCCAGTTCGGCGTAGAGGCTGTCGAGATCGCGGTTCGGGTCGATATCTCCATAGATGTGCGGGACGTTGCTATTGGCAAAGGTGCGCAATACGATGGCAAGGGCATCGGCATTGCGAATATGCCCAAGGAATTCGGCGCTCAATCCTTCGTGCTTCTCTTTATGTGATTGGGATGCCTGTCCCATACCGGCGACGTCTACAAACTCGACGGTTGTGGGTGTGACTTTCTTTGGTTTGAATATGTCCGCGAGCGGTTGGAGACGGGGGTCCGGGACCTGGACAACAGCGATATTTGCCTGTACTGTGCTTGTCGCGTATCCACTTATGGGTGCTCCTGCCTTTGTTAATGCGTTGAAGAGTGTTGTTTTGCCACTTTGCGGCAGGCCGATGATTCCGATAGTAAGAGACATATTTATGTATTCCTTCTCTACGTTTTATTTGAATATATCTTTGTCGTGTCTATTTTACTACTTCTTGCTATCTGTAGCACGCTTTTGATTGAAAACTCTCTTGACGTTATCTGAGCCAGACACTACAATAGATATACTTTATATTGCTTTTCCATGTACTGGAGGTAAATTTCTATGCCTTTGTACGAGTACTACTGCTCGGACTGCCGGACAAAATTTGAACTGCTTGTGAGCCATCAGCATGCTGACGATATTGTATGCATGAAATGCCATAGTGAAAAGGTGAAGCGTCTCCTTTCTGTCTTCGCTTCTCTGCGCGGGGATGGTGAAGACACTGGCTATGAAGATATAGCACCGTCGATGGGGAGCTGTGGTTGTGGCGGCGGCAGTTGTGGCTGTAACTAGGCAGCTCAGGTTCATTGATGATGTTTAATAAAGTCAGTTACCGGCGTGGCGTGATAGAGGGAGTTGTCCTCTATACGCTGGGTCGACTTGGCGCCCTGATAACGCCCGCGATTTTCCCCGATTGGCTCTACGTTGCCGTTCCCTTGCTCTTTCTGGTATTCCAGTACCTACTGGGACCGTTCTGGGCGACGCGTCGTATTGTATCAACCAGGCGCGAACGCCTTAGTAAACGCTTCTGGCTGCTCGGTCCGCGTATGGCGGTTATTTGCCTGGGTATAGACATCGTGATATCGCTTACTTGCGGCTTGTCAGTGAACGCTTTTGGTGGAGTGCAACAGGGACCTACCCTGTGGCGGCTCTTTGTTACTGGCGCGAATCACCTCAGCCTGCTTGATTTCGGCTTCTACGAGTTAAAAAGTGCCGCGCTGCTGCTTTCCTTTTTTACCCTCGTTGTCGTCTGTACCCGCCTGGCGATGGGCGGCTTCTTACGGTTTACAATGCCAGCCGGGGGTAACAGGGTAACACTATAAAGGTAATGGCTTCATACCTCTACCACTGGCCCCATGGAAGAGACTGTAGATAGATGATAGGGTGATAGGGCTACCTACTCAAGCGCGTACCCGCTCACCACGGCATGCACATAGTCCTCAACGTACACTCGCTCATCTACTCCATCTAAAACCATACATTCGAGCACTGGCACCATATCGGGAGCCACCTCATGCAGGACGCTGATCACGGCTAATTCGTTACGTGTGGCATGCGGATCGGTTACAAATTCAAAAAGAGCATTGGTAAGAGCGACTTCATCGACGTGCATGCGGAAAAATTGAGACATACAGGCAGCCCTTTCTAACCAGGCAAGAAGAAACGCAAGATTTTCTCGACTGAAACTTTCTCATAACTTATTATACATTACAGATGGTTCCCCTTTTCTTTCTCCAGGAAAAGAGTAGCTAAAAAATAGCTATACAAACGTCTATATAGTGAGATATACTCCCTGACTTGGGAAGCACACCATTACTACTTACCACAAGGAGAAACAAGGCATGACACAGCAAGATAACCAGCCGAATCTTTTCGAACTTTCAGGACATGGGGTGCAGGTCACCTACTCGACAACTGGTATCGATGGTCACCCTCACTTTAACTATAGTGGTTCATATGGACACCATGAGAACCTTGCTTTCAGCGGATCGGAGATTCGTACTCAGCAAAGCGAACTTGGAACCCTGGTAAGCGTCACACTCATACGTACTGTCGATGCTGGTAATACCGTGCTGACATTGCTTTTACCCAGTATCAGGCTGACGGGCGAGACTGCACAGCCGTTTGAAACCCTGGCGATTATAACCAAGACATTCGGTATTTTGCCGCATGAGGGTGCGCAACCAACCTATCATGCGGTAAAATTGTCCGGATCAGCCCAGAGGGTTTTCTTCTAAAGGATAGAGATTTGTTTCAAGTTGAGAAGAGGACACGTTCGAGTGTCCTCTTCTCAGATTATAGCTCTGTTTGATCTATCTGGGCTTTTTGCAATTTGCCGCTGTAGTCGGTGTAGACCACTTTCCATTCGGTAAAGACATCAATGCCCGCGATACCGGCTTCGCGGTGGCCGTTGCCAGTGCCACGATTGCCACCGAAGGGGAATTGGATTTCGGCACCCGTCGTGCCGGAATTGATATAGAGGATACCGGTGGTGATATCGCGCATGGCACGCTGCAGGCGATTGATATCCTGGGAATAGATTGCGCTCGACAGGCCAAATTTGCTGTCGTTGTTGACGGCGATAGCCTCTTCAAACGAAGCCACTTCAATGACCGAGAGCGTCGGGCCGAAGATCTCCTCCTGAGCCAGGCGCATGTCTGGTCGCACATCGGTAAAGAGCGTGGGATGATAGAAGTGCCCCCGCGCAAGCTCGCCCTCTCTGGCGATTGATCCACCGGTCACGAGCGTTGCTCCCTCGACCTTGCCAATACCGGTGTAGCTATGAATCTTTTCCAACTGAGAGGCATTGATAACGGGGCCAACATCGACGGTTTCATCGAGGCCGTTGCCAAGGCGTAATTGTTCAATGCGTGGTACCAGTTTCTCGATCAACTGTTTGCGCACTGCGCTATGCACGATGACGCGGCTACAGGCGGTACAGCGCTGTCCTGTTGTGCCGTAGGCACTCCAAAGGATGCCCTCGATGGCAAGATCAAGGTCGGCATCGTCAAGGACGATCACGGCATTTTTGCCGCCCATCTCCAGCGAAACACGTTTGAGTGATTTGGCTGCCTCGATCGCGACGTGTCGACCCGATTCAGTGGAACCGGTGAATGAGACGACCGCCACATCTGGATGATGGAGAAGAGCATCACCGACCGTCCCGCCTGGGCCGAAGACGATGTTCACAACCCCATCCGGTAAGCCAGCTTCATACAATATCTCGACCAGGCGCAACGCGCTCAGGGGGGTATCACTGGCGGGTTTGATCACCACCGTGTTACCGGCAACGAGGGCAGGAAACATCTTCCAGGTGGGAATGGCAACAGGAAAGTTCCACGGGGTGATGCAAGCAACCACGCCAATAGGATCGCGCATGGCGATGCCCGATTTATTGGGCAATTCGACAGGTACGGTGTAGCCAAAGAGCCTGCGTCCTTCTCCACCCATGTAGTAGGCCATATCGATGCCTTCCTGCACATCGCCGCGCGTCTCTTTGAGAACTTTGCCCATCTCCTGGGTCATGGTACGAGCCAGGTCTTCTTTGTGGCGTGTCAGCAACTCTCCCACGCGGTAAAGGATTTCGCCGCGTTTAGGGGCGGGCACCAGCCGCCATTTCTCAAAGGCGGAACGGGCGGCGGCAACGGCGGCATCGATCTCGACCTTTCCCGAGAGCGGGAAGTGGCCGATAATTTCACCTGTGGCCGGATTGTGATTGGGGAAGGTTTTGCCGCTTTGCGCGCTCTGCCACTTTCCCCCGATGTGATTTTGAAATTCTTTGGCAGTGGTGGTCATGAGGCAATCTCCTATGCCTGGTGGTACATTATCAAGAAACGTCATGTTAGCAGTGTGCCGCACGCGTGCAGTACACTGCTAACGCGATATTTTTGCGTGAGTTATAGGATGCTTTTGTTGAGGGTGGCGAGGAACTCCATGTTATTGCTGGTTTTTGACATGTGCTGTAGCAACGCTTCCATTGCCTCCAGGCCGCGCTGGTCGGCCAGCGTTGAGAACATGCGACGCATGACGACAACGGCACGGAGGGTTTTATCGTCGAGGAGCAGTTCTTCACGGCGGGTGCTGGAGAGCGAGATGTCAATGGCGGGGAAGACACGGCGTTCAGCGAGTTTGCGGTTCAGTACCAGTTCCATGTTGCCGGTACCTTTGAATTCCTCGTAGATTACATCATCCATGCGGCTACCAGTATCCACGAGAGCGGTAGCGATGATGGTCAGGCTACCACCTTCCTCAATTTTTCGGGCTGCACCAAAAAAGCGTTTGGGGGGGAACAGCGCGCTCGGATCAAGACCGCCGGAGAGGGTACGTCCACTTGGCTGCACCGCCAGGTTATAGGCACGGCTCAAGCGCGTAATACTATCCAGCAGGACCACCACGTCACGTCCACCTTCCACCAATCGTTTGGCGCGTTCAAGCACCATTTCAGCGACACGCGTATGAGCCTCGGTCGGCTCATCAAAAGTTGAACTAATGACTTCGGCGCGCACCGACCGTTTCATGTCGGTGACCTCTTCAGGCCGCTCACCGATGAGGGCAATCATCAGATGGGCATCATTATAGTTTTCAGTAATAGAGTTAGCGATAGATTTAAGAAGCATGGTTTTACCCGCTTTTGGTGGGGAGACGATCAAACCACGCTGTCCGCGCCCGATGGGAGCAACCAGGTTAATGATACGACCGGAGATATTCGATGGCTGGGTTTCCAGATTAAACATCTCGCGGGGGAAGATCGGGGTCAGGACATCAAAATGGGGACGACGTTTAGCAATTTCGGGGTCTACACCGTTAATAGCCTCAACACGTAAGAGACCATAGTATTTTTCGTTATCCTTGGGAGGACGGACCTGGCCAGAGACCATGTCACCAGTGCGCAAGCCAAAGCGGCGGATTTGAGACTGTGAGACATAAACGTCCATGTTACCTGGTAGGAAGCGTTCCTGTCTGAGGAACCCGAAGCCATCTTCCACGATTTCCAGCACTCCGGCGCTAAAGATGTTTCCCTGTTGTTCCGTATTGGCTTGAAGAAGGCGGAAGACGAGGTCTTGTTTTTTGAGGGCGGTGTAACCTGAGAGTTCGAGGTCGCGAGCGATGTCGCGTAGCTCAGTGATAGTTTTTGTTTCTAGGTCAGCGATATTCACGTTGTGTAGGGCGAAGCAAATCCGTTGGGAGCGGCACGCCCATTCTCCTTTCTGTGATGAACCTGGCGGTAATGGTGGGAAAAATTACTTCTGTCACATATACGAAACTAGGCTCAGTTTGGGAAAAACCTTAAAAAATTTGTGGCAACAACGATGCTATGCTCATGGGAAATGCAAGAGGTGTTGGGCAAAGCGTCTATGTATGTATGACAACGTATGATACTACAACACATCAATACCAATAATATGGCGGGTCTAATGGATGGGTGCAGTACATACCTCTGAAGCTAGCTTGAATATACCACAGGGACGAAAGGATGTCAAGGGTTTTCAGCACTTGTTTTATCGATCTATAGAATGTTTTTGAGGTGCAGCGATATTAATAATCAATTTATCACGTTAGATGTTGCTTAGGAAAGCAAAAACACCCCAAAATATGTCGATTTACCCATGTTTTGGTGTCCAAATTCCGCCATGCTGGGGCGTATAAAGAATAGATAAGCAGGAAGGAGTTGCAAAACATGTATACAGAATGTCTTACGGCCGATACAGAGCTCACGGTAAACGAAGATGCGATGGACACGACTATAAAGGCAGACCTTATCACCGATACCCCGGTGATCGAGGATTGGTTTGCAACTAAGCCCGCGATTCCAGTGGTATCGTCACAGCAAAAAATCGATGAAGAGGAATTGCATACCTCTTTCGAGCATGCGATAAGTGACCGCCTCATCATCGTCAATAGAAGACTGAGCCTTATTAGCGGCCCTCTTACTGATCCAGAGCGGGTACACCTGCAAAATACCCAGAGGCTGATTTGCTCTCACTCTATGCCGAATGTTGAGGTAGCAGCCCATTCTACTCCGCATGCAAGCATGAAAGGGAGATGGCGGCCCAGTTTGCTACTGTTTAGCCTGGCACTGATGTTTCTACTTGTTGGTTTCGATATCATGGGGCTTCTCGTATTGCATGCCCATTAAAAAATGCATCAACGCAGGGCGGGAGACCAGGGCGGAGGCAAGCTCCGCTCCTACATGTAGATTGGTAAATCCAAAGCCCGCGGCTGTAGACATTTGGAGATAAGACCTCCCGTGAGCGGGCTTGAGAGGGGTCCGGCCTGTCATCCTGAGCGCAGCGAAGGATCTCTTCGGCAGGCTCGCCAGATCCTTCGCTGCGCTCAGGATGACATGTATTATCTTCAAATGTCTACCGCGCCTGTAGTTCGCTTGACCGGAGTCTCGGATTGACGTATTGTATAATAGAGGATGTGACACGTTTCGTTACGAGATGATGCAAGAGGAGAACAGGTGCAGCAGCCAAGAAGGACACAAATTTCCTCGCGACCAAGCGGGGGCCTGCCCTATGTGACATCGGCGGTGGGCATAGAGGAGACGGTAGGTAGTTCGCGTGCCAGGCGTAGTTCGCTCTTCGCGCAGACAATTATCTGGATGACAGGCCTGATCTGCCTGGCCTTGCTGTTTAGTTCGTTGGCCCAGGCATGGTCCAATAGCGCGCTCATGCAACGTGTACAGAGTGCACAACAGCAGTACCAGCAGCTGCAGGATAAGCATGATGCCCTGGTAAAACTGGCAAATTATTACAAAGACCCGTATGTTGTCGAGAGCGAGGCGCGCCAGCAACTTGGCTATGTTCGCCCAGGAGAGTATCCGGTTATTTTCACAAGCGCAACGACAAAGACACAGCCTGTGGTGAGCGATCATCAAAAGCGGGCTGCTCAACAGGGATACTGGCAGGAATGGTGGAACGCCTTTTTTGGAAATTGACCGGTTTGCTCAATATCAAGGGCCGCTTAAAGGTCCTAATTGGCTTGACAACATTGTATGGTGGATGTATAACATGATTGTAACATTGTAAATGCATCGAGGTATATACATGAAACGGCGGCACGGTTACGTAGAACAATTCCTTGTGATTACTCAGCTCCGGTGTTGGCTGGAGCTTCTTGGGTTTGTAATCATAAGGCGTTTCGTCGTTTGAGTAAATTTTTCATTTAACGGAGCGCACTTGAAAAAGCGTTCCGTTTTTTTTATTACACATCAAAATTAAAGAACTCATTTTGATTGTTCGTGTGAAGGAGTTGTTGTATGCGTCCGTTAATAGGTATACCTTGTCAGGCAGACTACCGGGAGGGGTCCGGCCGTCCAATCTACTGCAATAATCGCTCTTATGTCCAGGCGATAGAACACGCTGGTGGTGTACCGATACTTATTCCTATGGTTAATGATGTTGGAACACTTCATCCTTTATTAGGGAGGCTGGATGGCATGTTGTTTTCTGGCGGCGCCGATATCCAACCTGTACATTATAGTGAAGATCCACATCCAATGCTAGGTAAAATAGACCAAAAACTTGATGAGTTAGAATTAACTATGGCGTGCTGGGCATTACAAGAAGATGTCCCAACGCTCGGCGTATGTCGCGGCATGCAGCTCGTGAATGTCGCCCTTGGCGGTACACTCTATCAGGACGTGCAGACCCAGGTTGAAGGGAGTATACAACATTGTAAACGTGAATTACCTCGTCACACGCTTATCCACAGCATATGCATCGAGGAGGGGAGCAAAGCAGAGGAGATCTTTGGGACGCGAGAGCTCCGGGTCAATAGCCTTCATCATCAGGCGGTGAAAGAACTTGGTAGGGGCGTGTATATCAGCGGACGCGCTGAAGATGGCATCGCGGAGCTACTCGAAGTTCCCGAGAAACATTTTGTTGTCGCGGCTCAGGGACATCCAGAAGAGATCTATATGCGTGAACCGGTCTGGGCCAATCTCTTTACTGCTTTTGTCGATGCCTGTATTACGCGCAATAGTTCGATTTTTATCATGGGTAGTATGCAGATGGCTAAGGGCGCTTAGGCAACAAGTTACATGAGGTGAGAGGAAGAAAATCCATTCTCCTCATGTAGAGGGCTGAACCAGGAAGGTACTATTGTACTAATAAAGGTCATTGAGGTGGAGCAGGCTTATTGCTGCTTTGATAGGACCTTCTCTTTCTCGAGTCTGATGTAGCGTGATATAAGCAGTTAGCTTGAGCGAGCGCGGAGAGAAGTTCTATTAATGCGTTCAGTGTAGGGTTGATGTTATCTGAGGCAGGCGAGATACTGCCTCCAACTCGCTGTATTGCAATATTGCAGCTTGTATGATATGCTCCTGAAACAATAAAAATTACAACCCGTTGAGTTTATAAGAGTCAAAGATCATTGAAGCTAAAGACTTTTTCATTTCTATTGGGTGATGGAGCTACTCGAAACTTACCATCGCAGCGGGAAATAGATCTATTAAAGATAGAGATTATATTAACTTGCGGACTATTATTAACTCATGGGGTGTCCAGCTAATATGCGAATACCTCAGGACTGAGGCGCCTATATGGTTATGTTGATAAGATTGATGAATAAGGTGATTGCTAAAAGATGCGGATTATATCCCGGGCACCATCGAGACCACGGAGCTTGCTTGACATCGGGTCGAGTAGAGCGCCTGGGCTGCTAAATCAAGACGACATTAACGAAGTTGGCTATACTAGCGGCTCTGAGACTGTACAAGGTCGTCGTGGCCTTATTGCTCACGAAGGCATATTTACTAGAGATATCCCTGGATCATGTTATTGCCGCCATCCACACGCTTCTTTTTCCATTTCCTTCTTCCTACCATGTACTAACTCTCCTCCTTGATCGGGGAGGACCGTAGATCGATCTGGTCTACAACGACGATTGGGTAATAAAACTCAACCGTCCAAAGTCACTATCTAACTTCTTGAATTTGGTTCATAGCCTGTCTAATTCAAAGTGAAACCAACCTGGAGAGTTCAAGAATTTTCCTGTAAGGAGTAAAATTATGGAAACACCTGTATTGCAAACTCCGACGCTTCTATACCTGAGTAAATCCGATATCACCCGGTTAGGTGGCAATTCTTCCCAACTCTATTTGGACGCCGTATACCATGCTCTCACTCTTCATGCTCGCGGTGAGATTGTACAACCGCTTAAACCCTATTTACGCTGGGGTGGTGATGAGAGCCATATCGCTGATCGGATCATTGCTATGCCGGCCTACCTGGGAGGAGCGGACACTGTAGCTGGTCTGAAGTGGGTCGGTAGCAGACACGACAATCCTTCACGCTATGGAATAGATCGGGCTAGCGCTCTCACCATACTGAATGACCCGGAGACTAATTACCCGATCGCTATTCTCGAAGGGAGCTTGATCAGTGGCATGCGGACTGCAGCAGTTACTGCCCTGGCGGCTAAATACCTGGCCCCGACAAATTTTCATCGTGTTACCTGTATAGGCTGTGGTCCCATTGCACGGATGCAGCTACTGACGCTGCTAGAACAGTTTCCAACAATTGCTATTATTCATCTTTTTGACCTGAATCCTGCCGCGGCTCAGTGGTTGGTAACCGAACTACATCAAAGTTACCCACAGGTTGAGTATCAAGTTGCAGAAACAGCAAAAGATGCTGTGCAAGCAGGGGAAGTAGTCATTACCTGTACGACTACTGATAAGCCCTATCTCCCTTTCGATTGGCTCCGTAAAGGCACTTTTATTAGCAATATCTCCATTATGGATGTGCATAAGGATGTCTTCCTTAAAGCTGACAAGGTTGTGGTTGACGATTGGGATCAGTGCAACAGGGAAAAGAAGGTGCTTAATCAATTGGTACAGGAGGGACACTTTTCTCGTGAGCAACTTCATGCGGAACTAGGTCAGATTCTCATTGGTCAGCGGCCAGGGCGAGAGTCGAATGAAGAGATAATTCTTCTCAACCCAATTGGAATAGCAATCGAGGATGTGGCTTGTGCCCATGCTATTTATCAGAAAGCTCTTTCAGCGCAAGTTGGCATTCAATTAAACCTCTACTAAAAGTGGCTGGGATGGGCATTCTATTTTACTTTCAACAATGAGTGATAATACACTACACAAAATGCCTCAATTGTGGTCTAGAACCTGCCTGAAAAGGTCCGCTCAGGCAAAATGGAGAATTGGCCTGGGGAGCCAATTTGTGCCGAGCCGTGAAACGGCTTCGTGAGCTTTTTCAGATAGTTTCTACTACTAGAGGATCAGGAGTTCGATAATGAGAGACGTAGGCAAACGGTTAAGTACTCAGGAGTATCTGCATTTGATCGGTGTTCCGGATCTTCCACCGTTGACGAGTCCATTCGATCCCGGTTATGATCCGGTCACGCTTGAGAGCCACCTCGACCAGAGCTGGCATCTTATGGATTCCTTGAAGATCTCGATGGCATGTTGGATGATTGCCAATGAAGCTACGACGCGGCGGAAGATCGCAGCAGCTCAATCCCACAACGTGCCGACAGTCACCGGTGGAGGGCCTTTCGAGGTGGCTGTGGCCCAGGGACAGCTCGGCGCATATCTCGACCTGTGCTCAGATATTGGAGTCGAATGGATCGAATGTGGAGAAGGCTTCACTTCTCTGTCAATCGCGCCACAAACGGCTGTGAATATGGCGCATGAGCGAGGGCTCAAAGTCCAGTACGAGATGGGTAAGAAGCACGAAGGTACCTTTACTTCGACTTCACTTGATGAGGTGGTGGCGCGAGGACAAGCCTGGCTCGATGCTGGAGCTGAGCAGCTTGTCGTCGAGGCCCGTGAGAGCGCACGCGGAGTGGGAATGTTTGAAAACGATGGATCGTTCAATCCAGCCTTTGCGGATCGATTCGCCGGGGAATTCGGGCTTGACATCGTGATGTTCGAAGCTCCAAACAAGCCGAGTCAGTTCGCACTTCTCAAGCATTTTGGGCAGAGAGTCCGCCTTTGCAACGTGCGCCTGGAAGAGCTATTGCGTGTCGAGATCTACCGGCGTGGCCTCCATTCAGATGCGTTCGCCATACCCAACCTGCGGCCTACTCTCCCTGGCCGCGAGACGTTTAGATAGGAGCTTGTCATGCGGAAGACGGTAGTGATCGATTGCTTCCCTGAGAGTGTGAAGACCTATCGAAACAGCCACGTGATTGTGGCGGTTGATGTCATCAGGGCAACGACGACTGTAGTGACTGGAGTCGCTCGCGGCCGAAGGTGCTTTCCGGTCCCGACGATTGAAGCGGCGGATTTACTTGCCGCACAGCTGACCAATCCGCTCCTGGTCGGGGAGCTTGACGGGCTCAAGCCATCCCGCTTCGAGATGAACAACAGCCCAGCAGAACTGGAATCCCGGACCGACGTCCATCGCCCGATGATTCTCCTCTCCACCTCGGGTACGAGGCTTATTTGCGGGGCCCAGGAAGCGCAGGCAATGTATGTTGCGTGCCTGCGGAACTATAGCTCGCAGGCTGCCCATTTGGTGGCTCACTACTCGACAGTTGCTCTGATTGGTGCTGGAACCAAAGGTGAATTTCGCGAAGAGGATCAGCTATGCTGTGCATGGATTGCGGAACGCCTCCTTAGGGCGGGCTTTGAGCCGCAAGACGCAAGAACGGCCGCAATAATCGAGCGATGGAGTGGTGTTCCCGCCGATGCGATCATCGACGGTGCAAGCGCCCAGTATCTCCGGCGAAGTGACCAGTGCAAGGATCTTGAGTTCATCCTGACCCACATCGACGACCTCGACGAAGTTTATCGCTTCGAGGGGGATCAGGTGAGGAAGCACGTTGAGAAGCCAATGGACCAACATAGGAGACCATTCCAAAGCGAGGACAAACTGACTGCTTGATTTGGAAGTGGGATGATGTCACGCCTCAGAGACGAGCATGCAGGTAGTGTACTATAGATGAAAACGTTAAAATGCGCTACCTGCGAAGGAATGGCCTGTAAGTGCGATTTTGCCATGAGGCAATGCGCCGGCAAGAATGATTATCGCTCAACACATTGAGCCACACTCATTTATCAATATGGGTGTTCTGCAAATATTCGCTTCTCAGCAGGCTGGAGACGCGTACGTCATTATATTTGCCGAAGCGCTGGACGGCCTCGCGCAGCGTTCCTTCGTACTTGAAACCCGCTTTCTCATCGGCGCGCCAACCGCCAACATTATCTTCCATAGCATGGGACTGAATGCGATTAAGGTTCAATTCCATAAAACCATAGCGTAACATCAATTTCGTGGCTTCGGTTCCATAGCCTTTGCCCCAGGCAGAACGATCGCCGATAATGATATAGAATTCCGCGCTTTGGTTGATGTAATTGATATCATTGAGCCCGACCAGGCCGATCAGGCGATTGTTCTCGTTGAGAGCGACACCAAAAATAATGTGTTTCCCATCCTTGTAGAGGAGTTCCAGGCGTTCTTTACCGCGCGTATCGCTGGTAGGGTAAATAGAAAAATAACGGCGGATCTCTTCGTCATTCATCCATGTTGAGTACAGGTGATTATCCTGCGCAGGTTCTAATGGCCGCAGGTAGATACGCTCCCCCACGATGAATGGATTCTGCATATGTGAGGTGTCTTGTGCCATAAAAAAAGCTCCCTTCTCGCTCTTCGGGGCCAAGTATAGCATAGCGGAAGAAGGGGGGCAATAGGGCTAGCCCACATAGAAGGCGTAGACATTTGGAGATAATACATGTCATCCTGAGCGCGAGCTTTGGATCTGACTCGACGGACGCCCAGATCCAAAGCTCGCGCTCAGAGCCTGCCCTGAGAGAAGCGAAGGGATGACATGCAGGACACAGCTCGAGGTTGCTCACGGGAGATCTTCTCTCCAAATGTCTAATGAAGGCGGAAAAGCATGGAAATTTGTTCCAATCTATGGTATATATATGTTTGCTCTGTTACATCCTCTCTTCTCGTTTGCGCGTAGTCGTTATTTCCTATTCGAAGGTGTTATAAAAGAATAGTATAGAGAGATAGAGAAATAAGGTTGGAATACCTTGTTCTGAGGAGAAGAATTAATTATGTGTGGACGTTTTACGCTTTCTACCGATATCAAGAGTGTTGCTGCGAAGTTTGGTGTGCCACCCACTTTGCAGGCGTCACCGCGTTATAATGTTGCTCCAACACAGGAAGTTGTGAGCATTCTGAGCAATGGGTCAGCTCATATGGAATGGCTGCAGTGGGGGTTGATCCCTTCGTGGGCCAAGGATGAGTCAATTGGTTCGAAGATGATTAATGCCAGGGCGGAAACACTGGCGGAGAAACCTAGCTTCAAAAGGTTGTTGCGTTCGCGACGTTGCCTCGTGGTTGCAGATGGTTTCTATGAGTGGAAGAAGGAACAGGGCAGCAAGACTCCAATGTATATCACGCTGAAGGATGGCAGTCCTTTTGCTTTTGCCGGGTTGTGGGATCTCTGGCATAGTACCGATGGCCGTGATATACGTACCTGTACCATTGTTACTACGCAGCCAAATGCGCTGGTTACATCCATTCATGACCGCATGCCCGTCATTCTTTCCTCCGACGGCTGCGATATGTGGCTCGACAGCGAGCTTCGTGATGAACAGGCTTTGCTGCCTCTACTCGCTCCCTACCCTGCTGAAGAAATGACAGCGAGGGCGGTTTCGCGGCTGGTCAACAACCCAAAAAGTGAAGGGGCAGAGTTGATAGCCTGAGAAAGGAAAAGAGGTGCTCTTGCGCACCTCTTTTCCTTCTTAATCAGATAAGATATTGCCTTAAAGTTTAGCGTGCCTGTATGCGCAGGGCCACTTTGGGCGCGTGTGTTTCCTGGCCGGGTGAGGCCAGCGAACGGAGCGCGTCGATCGTTTCCTGGGCATTTCTGACAAACTCGGCCCGTACAGGAAGACGCTGCTTGAACTCTTCCACCGTGACATCATCGAGGAAGCGCACCCCTTCGTTGTCCAGCATCACGCGCGGTAACAAAACGAGATCACCCAGGTTCCCGTTCTCTTCTAGCGCGTCCAGGACATCCTGTCCGCAGAGTAAACCGGCGACAGTCACCTCTTCACCAAAGAACTTGTTGACGATTGGCAACACCTGCACTTCGAGCTGCTCAGCCTGGCGTATGTCTTCAGCGAACTGTTCAATTACAGGGCGAGCCATGACGCTGGTCACCAGCGTTACGCGCCGCGGCTGCGGCATGGCTGCTGGCAATCTGCGCTTGCTGCGATTCCACTGCTCGATCAAGAAGCGCGTCATGCCCACACCGTTCTCAATCTGAGAGTACGAGCCATAGTGTTGGGCTGGTGGGAATTCGTATCCCGTTATGTAGTACCACTCGTCGGAGAGGTAGACGAACGGGTAGCCGTTGGGGTCTTCCGCGGCAAAACGCTGCTGGTGGAGCTGCACCTGTGCAATGATAGCCTCGGCCTCCTGGCGCGTATAGTGTCGCAGCGGCGGTAGATCACCGGTCTTCATCATATTATTGTACTTAGTGAGACCCACAGGCACCACGGAGATGGATTCAACGATAGGCTGTAACTCCGCTAAATCCTGGATGCTGCGATCAAGGTGCTCACCGTCATTGATAGTTGGGCAGAGAACAAGCTGGGTGTGGCAGGTGATGTGCATATCTCCCAGGCGTTTGATGTGGTCAATAATATCACCGGCCCGTGGGCCATCGACCAGCTTGCGGCGTAAGTCCGGGTCGGTTGCGTGCACCGAGACGTATAGAGGCGTCAGCTTTTGTTCGTCGAGGCGCTGCCAGTCGTGCTCCTTAAGATTAGTCAGCGTAATAAAGTTGCCAAAGAGAAATGAGTAGCGGTAATCATCATCTTTAATGTAGAGCGAAGAACGCATTCCATGAGCCAGCCCTGGTTGTGGTGCAAAACGTTCCGGTAGCCCTTTAATAAAACAGAAGACACATTTATTGGCGCACTGGCGTATAAAGGGAGCAGGCTCTTCACCGAACAGCACACCCAGACTCTCATCTATTGACTTGGTTATACGCACTTCATGCTGCGCCTGCTGCCGCTCGAAGCCAATGGTCAGCTCCTCATCAGCAACGTAGAAACGATAATCGACCAGGTCACGAATGAGGTTGCCATTGATCGTGCGAATAAGATCACCAGGTTGTAGACCTGCGAGATCGGCAGGGCTTTCGGGCACTACCTCACGCACCCATCCATACATTTTTGGCATTGGTATTATTCCTTAAAAAAGACAGTCGAGGGCGACCATGGCGGTCGCCTGGCACCCCTCGCGGGCGCCAGAATTGCACTTTGCTTCCCGTGCTCCCCAAAGAAATGCTGCATATATATCCAGATGATTATAACCGCCTCACGAGCATACGTCAAATTTTTTTAGACATTTGGAGAGAAGATTTCCCGTGAGCGGCCTCGAGCGCTGTCCTGCATGTCATCCTGAGCGCAGCGAAGGATCTGGGCGTCCATCTCGCTAGATCCTTCGCTGCGCTCAGAGCCTGCCCTGAGAGAAGCGAAGGGATGACATGTATTATCTCCAAATGTCTAAAATTTTTGGGAGATTGTAGACATACATAATACTTGCCTGTCGGATCTGGCGTGGTAACTATATACTGGTTTGAAAAGGTAGAGGTGTAATAGGAATTCTTCTTTGCCATATTGTCTCTGTTTCAGCAAGGACTCGGTAGAATGCTTGTCCATGGTTTGTCAAAAGTTATTTCAAGGAATGGGCTTCTCGTGCAGTTTTACATACGTATAAGCAGTGCAATATATCTACAAACAGAAAAATAGCGGGTTTTAAAGAGCCGCATTGAAAATGGAACATAATGCAACTTTTGATAAACTTGATTCGTGTAAGGAGGGTCTGAACGAGACAAAAGTTAAGATGGACAAAGTGGTAAACATTTTGTTGGGTAGGAATTGTGAAAAGGGAGTACCTGCAAAAGGGTGCTTATCGCTTTACAATTGCTCATAATGTTCGAAGGGAGAAAAATTATGACAACAACGAATCGTTCTTTTGTAGTAGGTGTCTTTCAAGATGAGGCCCAGGCACAGCAGGCAATGAATGACCTGATGAGTGCTGGATTCAGCAAAGATCAGATCAGATATTCTGTGCGTAAAGGCGGTTCTGGCATCACCAATTCTTTAGAGAATCTGGGTTTGCCCGAAGATGAGGCTACCTTCTACAATGGTGAGTTTGAGTCAGGCCGTACTGTTGTGGTAGTCAATACGAGAGACCGACAACAGGAGGCATCCCAGATCCTGTCTCGCGATGGTGGTTATGATTACGCGTCTCGTTCTGGTCAGACAACCGGCACAAGCAGCTATGCTAACACTGCTGGTCAGGTGACTGACTATAACACCCAGGCGGGGCAAAATGTCCAGCTGCGTGAAGAACAACTTCGTGCCAATAAGCAGTCAGTAGAGAGTGGCGCAGTTGGCCTGCGCAAAGATGTGGTTTCTGAACAGCAGTCTTTCGATGTGCCGGTTAATCGTGAAGAGGTGGTCATCGAGCGCCATGCTGCTTCGGGCCAGCCATCAGATACGCCAATAGGTGAAGGCGAAACCTACAGGGTTCCTGTTCGCGAGGAGCAGGTGACGGTTGATAAGCAGCCTGTAGTGAGAGAAGAGGTTTCCCTCGGCAAGCGGCAGGTCCAGGATTCCCAGCGGGTTTCGGACACGGTTCACCGAGAAGAGGCTCGCGTCGAACACCAGGGCGATGTGAATGTTCAGGGTGATGACACCGACATTCGGGATAGCAACATTAACAACCAATAGGAGAAACTGGAGCAGGAAAGATAGGCAACTGGCCTGGGTGAAGCTTTACGCCTACGCCGTTGCCTATTTTCTGTTAGTAGACTCCACATTAGCGAAATATTCTACAACTTTTCTCCAATCGTGATATATACTTCCCAGCGTTGACTACGCACACGTTCAGAACGGCGACGCAGGCTAAACTGTTCCAGGGGAATGTGTTGACCAAACCAGGCATGGGGCACTTCATTCGTAGTAACGCCTGCAGCCGTATCACGATTCGTATATATAATCCTATCTTCAGGACTTAGTGTGCTCTGATTCCGGACCATTTCTTCGTCCAGATTGTGCTTTTTGCGCGGACCGTAGACTGCTGAAGGGCCATAGACGAGGATTTGCACCAGGAACAGGAATGATTGGAGAAATCCCACGGGGAGAAGGTTAGCACCTTCAATGATAATCAAGCGACCGCCTGGGCGCAAGACGCGCGCGACCTCCGCTATAGTGTCAGGATCGTAGATGTATTCAGAGGGGAAGGTGCTCACCACCGTATCGAATGATGCCGAGGTGAAAGGAAGGCGCTGGGCCGACCCCAGGAGAACCCAGTTTTTTTCACCCAGCTTGTGACGCTGGAGCGTATCGCGGGCAGCCGCCACCATTTGTGGAGATTGCTCGACGGCGCGACAGTCATAACCTGCCGTTATCATATCTACCAGCAGGTCTCCTAGACCACAACCCAGCTCCAGGACGTCGTGGCCTGTGATACGTGGCAGCACCAAACGTTGCCAGATGCGCCATTGTCCAGCGAATGGCACAGTACTGGCAAAGCGGTAGAGATAGCGGTTTTTGTAGAGTGTTTCAAAAAACCATTTGCGTATAACAGGGGTCATTGCACACCTACTTCAGTGAAAATGTCTAGCAGATCGCTCACGTTTTCAATGATGAGATCAGGCTCGATCTCACTCTGCATATGTTGATTCCACCTGCCTTCGCGATTCTGCACATGCGCGAGGACGTAGTCATCATCGGTGATAAGTAAACCCTCAGACAAATTGTCGTATCGCTCCCCTCCATAACCTGCTTCGGGAAAGATGGGAGTCGAAAGTGCTGCTGTTGTCGCTCCAGTAGCGATCAAGTGGGTCTGCCTGTGTACACCTGGTTTGGGTTTCCAGACGGTAAAGATATTCAGCATCTTACTCCCTGGAATGTCTGCTTTGAGTGAGTCGCCCACCATCACGGCTTCTTCTGGCGGAATATGCAGAGCATTGAGTGCATGGAGAAAAATTGCAGGATTCGGTTTGCGAATACCGAGATCGGCTGAAATCGCTATATGGCGTGGGTCAAAAAAGTTCAGCAGTCCAAGCGTTTGCAAGTCTTCCTGGAACAATTGCCCTCCCCAATGACGATTAGTAACGATGCCCAATTGAAAGCCGCGCTGTTGTAAGATGGTGAGAGTTGAGAGAACGTCATCAAAAAGTGGGCGTGACCCCGGTATACGCACGCGCAACGCCTCAAAGACTGCTGCACCGATATCGCGAGTAACTCCCTCTATGCTCCACTGCTGCAGTACCTGCACAACGGCATGGGCGCAGTCAGGCTCGAGCCCAGGGTCCTGACGAATCATGATACGGATCTGTTCATCCGTCGCATCGCGGAGATGCTGGCCCAGTGCAATATCAGTTCTATCGAGTAGGGAGACGGGTGCAACAGTCTGCCGTAGTAATGCGGCAGCTTGCGCATTCGAGGCGTTCTCTAATTGCTGCCATACAGCCAAATCCTTGCGAAACCAGAGCGTATCACCGAGGTCAAACAGTAGACAGCGAACGGTACGTCCCGTGAGAGTGGGTATCGGCTTTTTTGGCAAAGAACCTCCCTTAGCGTCAATGTGAGAGATAAAGAGTATAGAAGCAAACAGCTCTATACTCTTTATCTCATTAATCATTATCTCGCTGGCTTAAGCTTAGCGCGTGAGAGCCTCTTCGCCTTCTGTAAGCACCTCATCAACGAGACCATACTCGACCGCCTGCTCCGCAGAGAGGTAGTAGTTGCGGTCAGAGTCTTGCATAATGCGCTCGGTTGTCTGACCGGTGTGCTTGGCAAGAATCTCATAGATGTTACGACGCAAGCGCAGGATTTCGCGGGCAGTGATTTCGATATCAGCCGCCTGACCTTCTGCGCCGCCGAGCGGCTGGTGAATCAACACTGTCGAATTTGGCAGGCAGAAACGTTTGCCTTTTTGACCGGCGGTCAAGAGGACAGCGCCCATACTCATTGCCATGCCCATACAGACGGTTGAGACATCTGGTTTGAGCCACTGCATAGTGTCGTAGATCGCCAAACCTGCATAGATACTCCCACCAGGAGAGTTAATATACATGTTGATGTCTTTGGTAGCGTCCTCACTCTGCAGGAACAATAGTTGCGCGACTGTCACATTGGCGACCATGTCGTCAATGGGTGTACCAATGAAAATGATACGTTCTTTCAAGAGGCGGGAAAAAATGTCCCAGCCGCGCTCACCACGAGGTGTTGATTCGACTACATTGGGGATAATACCCCTGGGTTCAAGAATTTCGGCTCGTCCTTTTATCCATTTTGGATCATTTGGGTTAAAAACGGCGCCCATGTTAACTCCTTACTTATCTAAAACAACGTACGGTTTGTCATTCTCTCCATTGTATATATTGGGCGAGATATACCGTCAGTTAAAAAACGAAATGTACAGAGGATGCCCGCAAGATCGGGCACTTGTAACGTAATCATAGCACCTGCAAGATACAAACGCAAGAATAGGTTGAGAAGTGTCTCTACCTGCCCGCTCGTGCGTCACGGGGATTCTATTTGACCTGTACCTTTACAGGAGCTGCACATCTGTTCTATGTAGATCAGGCCATCTTCGCAACTGGGGCAAAGCTTCATGCTCTCGGTTCCATCGCTGTCGTAGGCGATGATTTCACCTGTGCCACTGCACTTTTGACATACAGCACTTATAGCAATAATGCCAGTGCCACTACAGCTACGACAGGTTGGCATCAGGAGGCCTCCATTCCCTGGAGCTATTATATCAGGTGTTAACGCCTGGGATTATGTGGTCGAAAGTCTATTGCGCCATTAATTATTACTCTCGTTACCAGGGCAGTGTCGGAAATACGTGAAAGAATGCGTTCATCGATGCCGATTAGCCCCTGTTTATTCGCTGTGATCACGGTGGGATAGTGTGAGTTGTAGCGGTAATTCAGCAGTTGGAACAGTTTTTCGTTGGCCCACGGAGAACTCTGATGGGAGCCTAGATCATCAAGGACGAGTAATTCCGCTTCGCGCATTTTGGCAAAACGCTGATCGTATGGCTCCGTCGAGCTAGAGGAAAATGTAGCGCGCAGGTGCGCAAGGAGATCAGGGACGACAGTGAAGAGCACAACTGCACCAGCTCTGAGATTCTGATTGGCAATAGCTGCTGCTAAGTGTGTCTTGCCACAGCCGTTTGGCCCGATCAGAACAAGCCAACCAGCGGGGTTTTGTGCGAATCGGTGTGCTTCATAGTACGCTTCTTGTACAGAAGGATGTATTCTTGAAGAATGTATAATGAAATTCTCGAAGTTTTGATTGTGGAAAGCACCCAGATCAGATAGCTCAAGCAATTGTTGCCGTCGCTTTTCTCTTTTCTCGGCCTCTTTACATTCACAGGCAATAGGTTTGCCAAAGTTAGGATGACCATAGGGAACATCAGAACGCAGATATCCTGCTCCTTTGCATTTTGGGCAGAGGCTTTTTGGTCTCTGCAGGGAAGGGGTAGTTACCGGTAGAACCTGTTGTACGCGCTCGTGAACTTCAATTTCGCGCAAGGGTTGCTGGCTCATTCCTGTGGCAGCACGGGGATTGAGCGGCTGCGTATTACGCTGATAGTGCGGAACCTCCTGTGGCAAGGCCTGGGGGGCAGGTGGTTGTGACTGCACGAAACGCTCCTCGCGGAGATGGCGTGTCAGGGGCGATCTGGCTTCCGGTACGCGCGCCGGTGGGATAGGTGTATGCCGCGCGCCGAACGAGGTTTTGGCTTGATGTTGAGGCATACTTCTCGCGGCTTGCCAGTTGCCGTCCTGGTGGGTAGTGTAAGGCGTTCCCGGGTCTGTCTGGGGATAGCGCTGCGGGCCGCTACTGACTTCAGTTTCCCAATCGCCATAGCTCATAGTTGCTTCGTCTTCGTCCCAATCCTCCTGCACATCTGCATAGGGTGGGGCCGGGTACGTCTCATAGAAATCCCGGTCTACCATTGGCAATGCTGCCTCCCGTGGGTAGGGGTCAGAAGGAGAGCGAATCTCGGAGCGATCGGTGGGAAGACCTGGCTCTTCTAGTGGCTGGTTGGGACGGGTATAGCTTGAACGAGTATCGCTATCGCTCCTGCGCAGCGGTTGATTACTGGTACGCTGCGGCGGAAATTTAGGCACTTGTCTTTGCCCTGGTTTCGCCATGCCGCCGTAGACAGTTTGTTGAGGATACGCCCTGGAAGGTGGCAGTTGCTGGTTAATGGGTGAACCTGGCTGGCCCAGTCGCGCTGTTTGTTCAGGCAAGGGAGGACGCCGTGTGTAAGGTTGCCCTGGTCGCTGTGCTTGCGCGCCAATATCCTGCTGTGTTGAGCGTTGGTCCTGTGTCTGTTGACGTTGTGCGGCCGTTCTATTGATAATATCATTCAGGCTTTCCATTGCTGCCTGCCTTCCGTTTCCCAGCGCCTCAAAATCGCGCTGATATAGCTCCAATTTCGCTTATTGTGCTGCACGGCCTCTCGGAATGCCGCTTCGATCCACTCTTGTGGATACTGGTCGGCAGCATCTTTGAGTTGGTCCGCGATGAGCGGAGAGAGTAAGCCTATATTTTGTTCATATAATACAAAAATATTAGGACGTTCGACTTGAACCTGGACATTACGGGCTATTTCAGTGCTATTGTTCTGTTTCCGCGCGCCGGCGGGTACCGCGATTTCGCTTTCCTGTTCGATTTGCTCTCCCTCGACATTGAGAAGACGCGCAGGAACGATTTGCCCTCCCTGTAGCTCGTTCACTACTTTACGGCTACGAGGTGTGTTAAAGAAATACCAATCAATAATCTCTGCTTGCTCGTCTCCTTCACTCACTAGTCGTAAGTGTATCCTCAAAAGGGTTCCGCGCGCAAGTGCCAATTCTAGACCCTGGTGCAAACGCTCCTCAGGTGGTCGGGGGTCACCCCTGCGTTTGAGGCTGCGCAACAAGACGTGGTCTGCCCGCAGATCATTGCCGCTCACGCAGCGCGGGTTGCCCTTTTTTTGTGCCAGGAGCCAGAAAAGGTGGAGTGTCACTTTCAGTTCGGCACTATCCTCGATTTCCGGCAAAAGTACCGTGAAAAATACTTCCGGTACAGGCACGAATGGATTTTTCCCTGATGGGAATCCAGCAAAACCTGTCATGATAATAAGTCCAATTGTGTATTTTATATGTATTATGCGTTACTCCGATGGGGGAGTGAGCTCCAGGTCATGGAAGCGGGTCTGGCTGGCTTGAAAATAGAGACTGATTGTGCCAACTGGCCCGTTGCGATGTTTTGCGACTATGATGTCCGCGATGTTTTTGCGTTCGGTTTCCGGGTTATAGACGTCGTCGCGATAGATGAACATGACGATATCCGAATCTTGCTCGATGGAGCCGCTTTCGCGAAGATCTGACAATTGTGGCACCTTAGACTGGCGGCTCTCCACGGCGCGAGAGAGCTGGGCCAGCGCCAGAACGGGCACATTTAGTTCGCGCGCCAGGCTCTTCAGGTTGCGGCTAATCTCGGAGATCTCCTGCACGCGGTTCTCGTTGCGCTTGCCGCTTCCTGACATCGACTGCATTAATTGCAGATAGTCAACTATAATCAAATCAATGTTGCGCTCGGCATGCAAGCGTCGAGCCTTGCTGCGCATCTCTACTGTCGAGATACCAGCTGTATCATCAATCCAGATATTGGCCTCTGAGAGTGTACCCATGGCATAGACGATGCGCTCCCACTCGTCATCTTCGATCCAGCCAGTGCGCAAACGCTGCTGATCGATCGCTGCATCCATGGAGAGGAGACGCTGCACCAGTTGTTCTTTGCTCATTTCAAGGCTAAAGATGGCGACAGAGCGCTGGTGTTTGATGGCGGTGTTGTGCGCCATAGTCAAAGCCAGGCTAGTTTTCCCGATGGCAGGTCTGGCAGCTAAAATAATCAAATCGGACTTTTGCAGGCCGCCCGTCAGGTGATCCAGGTCGGTGAAGCCAGTGGGCACGCCGACGATGGTGCCGCGCCTTTCATGGAGCTGATCCAGTTTATTCATATATGCGGAGAGGATGTCGCGCAGCAGAGCGAAGTCACTGCGCGCGTGGCGCTGGCTGATATTGAAAATAAGCTGCTCGGCTTTATCAAGGGCGACATCCGCGTCTTCCTCCTGGTAGGCGACGGCCGCGATCTGTCCGGCGGCTTCGATGAGGCGGCGCAGAATGGCATTGCGCTCGACGATGCGCCCGTAATACTCAACGTTGCCGCTGGTTGGCACCAGATTAATGAGGGAGGTGATGTAGCTGGCTCCGCCGACATCTTCCAGCTTGTTCCGTCGCTCTAGTTCATCACAGATCGTGATGAAATCAGCGGGTTGGCGCTGCTCATAGAGCTGGATGATGACCTCGTAGATGGTGCGATGTGCATCGCGATAGAAATCGTCAGGGAACAGAAATTCTGCCACCTGGACAATTGCCTCCGGATCGATAATGATGCTGCCGAGCACTCCGCACTCTGCTTCAATGTTCTGAGGTAATAGTTTCTCCACGTGTCTCCCCTGCCGTTTTGATGGTAATCCCTCTGCTAGTTATATTAGCACATTGGTTCGACTTTTAACACGTCGCAAAGCGACATCTCGTCTGAAATTGTGCGCCTCAAAAGTGTACCGAATCTTTCTGTCGAAATCAATTGATGGGTATATTGGAGTAATGTGGATATGTGGATATCTCTGGTGTGTGTGTGTGCTTGAATTTTGTAGCAGGATGACATAACATAGGGTTTTCCCCCACTTGTCCACAATTTTGATAGGGTTATCCCTACTTTTCCACGAATTTATCCACACACATATCCACAGAGAAAAGTCATACGCAAAGCAGAGATTATCCATAGGGGGAAGAGGACTTGACCCAACTAGATGGGAGGATTATTATAGCAGAGAGAAAATTCACACTCGGGTTCAAGCTGGCCACCCACCGGATTACCAAAGGATAGCAATCATTGATTGGCTGGGGGCCTCGTAATACGTAAAGAAGGAGTACTTTTCGAACCCCATGCCAAAAACAACAAAACGCGCAAACACCAAGCGCGCAGCAAGAATAGCCAAAGCTCATGCCACTGAGCTGCCAGAATTAGAGGTCAAAGAACCTGCTAAAAGGGCTCCTGGTTATAAGCCCCCCAAACGAGGACTGGCCCGCTATCCCTGGGGTATCTTTTTGAGCGTCCTTATTATCGCACTAGGAATTTATACGCTCTACTTCTATCACGTCGGTCCCTTCGCACCGCCTTCCGTTAAGCCGAAAACTACGCCAGTGGTCAAAGTTTCGCCAACGCCGCTGGTGCCAACGTCGACTCCATCAACGACCCCTTCACCCTGTTTATCGATTGTAGGAAAGCTGACTGATAGTTCTCCCGGTCCGAGTGGCGCGGACTTCAATAAGATTACGCATACGTACGGCCAGGCTCCCGCGATGACGATAGATACCAAGAAGATCTATTGCGCTGGAATCAATACTAATCGTGGTTTGGTCGTGGTGGAACTCGATCCGCAGCTGGCACCAAAAACTGTCAATAACTTTGTGTTCCTGGCACAGCACCATTTTTATGACGGGCTCAAATTCCATCGCGTCGTACCCAAGTTCATTATTCAGACAGGTGACCCTCAAGGAACAGGTCAGGGTGGTCCTGGCTACAAATTCAATGATGAGCCTGTACTGGCAAATTACACTGCCGGTTGTATTGCTATGGCCAACGCAGGCCCCAATACCAATGGCAGCCAGTTCTTCATCTGCACAGCCGACGACACAAAGGCCTTGCAAAAATCGTATAATCTTTTTGGGCATGTCGTGAAAGGTATGGATGTTGTGCTCAAGATTCAAGGACCTGGCGATACCTCGAACTCAAAGAATATTAAACCAGATGTTATCGACCACGTGATTGTGGTTGCGGCGTCGTAGGTTGTAGACGAAAGGATAATTTGATTATGGCACAGAAGAGTTATAGCGGGCCACCTCCAATGGTGATTGACCCTGCTAAAAAGTATGTGGCAACGTTCCATACGGATGTAGGGGATTTCCAGGTGGAACTATTTGCAGCGCAGGCCCCTCAGACTGTGAATAATTTCGTGTTTTTAGCGCGCGAGGGTTTTTACAATAATACAACATTTCACCGCGTCATTCGCGATTTCATGGCTCAGGGCGGCGATCCCACCGGTACGGGTACAGGCGGCCCAGGGTATAAGTTTGCCGACGAGCGCGGGGCGCTCTCTCTGAAACATGATCGCGCTGGTATCCTGTCGATGGCAAATGCTGGCGCCAACACCAATGGCAGCCAGTTCTTCATCACTTTTGGACCAACGCCGCACCTTAATGGTAAACATGGGGTTTTTGGGGTAGTGACTTCAGGAATGGATGTTGTGCAGTCGATTCGTGAGCGCGATCCAGGCCGAGCACGTGAGCCCGGCACGGGGATTAGTTCGATAGAGATCACAGAGCAATAGGGGCAATAAAAGAGGAGCATGGGCCGCGGTCCATGCTCCTCTTTTATTGAGTACGCGCCGCTATTGATAGCCTGTGTAATAAGGGTGTTTTCTAGTTGCCAGCCACGCTCCCAGGAGACTGGCCAATCCACCGATGATGCCCCATACCAGGAGGAAGATCAGCGAGACTAATAAGCCACCCACCACTCCACCACTGCCTGCTGTCGTAGTTGTACTGGCGTTATGTTGAACGCCAGGGTAGTTAGGAATATAGTTTGTGATAAAACTGAAGGCATACACGATGAGACCTGCGACAAAACCCGCCAGGAAGCCCAATCTGCGTTGCACGACGATCTTGCCCGCGATGAAGCCAGCAATACCTAAGATCAAGAGGGAGATGACAAAGGTCAGCACGGCATAGCCAAAAATGGTGAAGGCGAGGGCGCTTTTGACCGCTGTATCCTTTGCTATGTCGTAGGCGTGATATGTGGAAGCATTCGCCAGCGTAATGGCGAGGCTTTGCGCTATACAGAATATTCCCGCAATCGCTCCGATGAGCACTGCATTGCGAACACGATCTCGTGGAAGATCGGTAGTAGAGACTTCAGAGTCTCGCATACGGCCGCTCCCTTCAGTGGCTTACTTTGACCTGTGTGTAAACATTCGAATAGGTGTTGATGAGTTCCCAATTGCTGAGTGGCCAATAGACTATAACTGCCTTGCCTACAAGATCAGCTTTCGGTACAAACCCCCAGTCACGCGAGTCATCGCTGAGCGGGCGATTATCCCCTAAGACGAAATATTCATCCATTGGAACTTTAATAGTTTTTCCGGAAGGGTTGTAGGCTTCGCTGATGTAGGGCTCATGCAGCACAACGCCGTCAACATGAACCGTTTTATTATCCAGGGTTACGGTGTCTCCCGGCAAGCCAATGACCCGTTTGATGAAATCTTCAGAGGTATCGAGTGGATAATGAAAGACGATCACATCTCCACGTTCTGGGGCATGGAAGAGGTAGGCAATTTTATTTACCAACACATAATCATCGGTCTGGAGCCCTGGTAGCATACTGGGGCCGGAAACGCGATAGCTCTGAATTGCAAAGCGAATCACTAAAAAGATGATTAACGTCAATGCGATTGTTTCAACGATTTCTCTTGCTAGATGTGAACGTTGTTTCAAGTCAAACCTCGTCTGTGTTCATTATTGGGGTGTATAGCAACATACACTGAAGGTACTACGTTTTACCAAATTGAAAGTTGCTGATGTGTATAGGTTGGAAAACGACATAGCCATCAAAGATGTAACGACGGAAGTGCCGGTGTTCGAAAGCCATGATCCGCGGGAAATGGAAAGCCGGCGAAGAACGGAGCGGAAAGATATAGAAAGCATGCGGGTCTTTTGTGATGATACTCCAGTAAGGCAGATAACGGTTGTAACCCTGCTCGATGTGATTGGTTACAACCGCGCAGATAATGCGCTCGTTGCTCAGGAAAGAAATACGATCGCAGGTCCAGTACTCTGAGTATATATGAGTTGCATGCAAACGCAGGAGGCCGGAAATCAACGCTTCCTGCTGCCGATTGACCGCCTGTGTCGATGGGACGGTCTTCTCTGTATTGACGAAACCCATGAGCAAAATCACAGCAATATAGAGCAAGATCGTACCATTCAGAGCCGCTAGAAGTTTGGCTTTCCATGACGATGTTGCGTTAAGGGCGCTGACATGTTCCCACAGCGGTGCAATGATGGCCGGAGTGGTAACAAGCAAGCAGAATAGATAGCGCGAGCTCGTCCAGGGGTCCAGAGCTGAAACAGGACTATAGGTAAAGAGTAAAATCGTCAAGCAAGCGCTTGCCAGAAGCATCAGGCGCGCGAAGTAGCGAATAGAGGTCTGCCGTTTTACGGCGGCTGCACTGTCTTGAGCCTTATGTCGCAGCCTCCAGATGGCTCGAATATTTTGGAAGGCCGCAATGATCAAAAGCAAAAGGTAACCGGCAGTCCAGCTACCCTGGAAAAGCGTGCAATCCAGACCGGTATGACTGAACAAGCCAAAGAGCGGTAAATGGCGGTCAAGGCAGATAGGATTGGCGCCTGTTGCGTTGGGAATACTGACCAGCAGAGTCCCTACAGCTTTTTGTACAAAAGGAATGTAATTGACGGCATTTCCTGCTACATCGGAATGATAGATACGTAAAAAATAGGATAATGAATTTTGATAAGATGATGCAGTGAAATTATAGATAAGCAAGGGGAGCACGCCTAGAAGAAAACACACGATAACGCATAGCGGCGCCCAGGTGCGCCATTCACGCCAACAGAAAGCAACCAGCAGGAGGCCCGAGGTCAAGGCAAATGGTATTACAAGCAGGTCCGTCCAGATGCTGAATCCCACTAAGAACCCCCAGAACCCATAGACTGCGAGGCGTCTCCAACGCTCGCGGGTGGAAATGTCGCGATTGTACGAAAGAGCCAGCCAGGTGGCAATAAGCAATTCAAGCGTGCCAAAAAGTAATGTTTCAGGATAACCACCAATAGCTTTCAACTGTATCGACAGAATCTCTTGCGAGCCGAAACTGAGCAGGCAGAGAGTAACAAGTGCCAGGTTTCTGGTGAATAACAAGGCTGTGAGTAGATAGATACTGACGAGAAAAAGGGCGATGATGATAATCAGGCCAAGTCGAAGCACGAACAATGAGGGACCAAAGAGATGGAAGAGTATGGCAGCAAGGTAGGCCTCGAATGATCCCATATAGCCCTGACCGTAGAAGAAAATAGGGTATTCACCACGATAGGCAATATGGCGAGCCATCAAACCTAACGTGCCTTCATCACTATCTGTTGCGGGCCAACCCTGAACTATAAGGATGATGCGCAGTACTATCGCGAAGAGTATGATAAAAAAAGCGCATAAACCATGTCTATTAATGTTGAGATGTTTTAAGAACATGCCAATCTACTGTTAATACAGAAAGGACAGTTATTGCCAGTGCTAAGATAGCATACTAGCATACTTTCTGTATATAGACAAGCAAATTGTGCAGAAGAGGTTACCAGGGACGAATGATAAGATGTCCCTGGGCAACCGCGTGTACAATGTCCGCGCGGCTCACGATGCCAACGAGCTTACCATCTTGCACGACCGGAACTCGTTTGATCTTGCGCTCGGTGAGGAGCAAGGCAATTTCGCTGACGGGAGTCTCTTCATTGACCGAGGTGACCTCAGTGCTCATAATGTCGGAGACGCGGAGTCCTTCCTTGTCGACCTTGCTGATAATATCGGCTTCTGTGACAATCCCGATAATATCGCTGCCTTCATCGACAACCGGTAGACCGCTGATGCGATGCTGATCAAGCAGCTGAGCAGCTTCTTGAGCGCTGGCATCTGACCTGATAGTGTAAACTTTGCGGGTCATGATATCTTGTGCGATCATCCTGGCACATTCCTTTGTGTGCTGAGAAAGTATAGCAGAGAAACTTCGTCGTTGTTATTCATGATACCATATCCACCGCATTTTTGATATTCAATCTGGTCTTACCTGCCGCTGATACTACGCTACGCCGGTGACATTGCGAAACGGTTGGGGTTTGACCTGGTTGAAGTGGGAGCATATGCGTCGTCCATATCGCTTGCACGTAGTGTTCGTCGTAGATTTGACAGTGCTGCCTGTATACGCTTTTTGAGGGTATTTTCCGAGATCCTTAATGTCTGGGTCATCTCAGGAAGGGTCATGCCACTGTAATAGTGCAGAACGATGACCGTTCTCTGTTTGACAGGCAGGTTCTTGATAGCCTGGGCGAGGTCCCAGTCTCGTTCTATTCGTCCCTTGTGGTCGTCTGCCACCTGAGCGAGAATGTTTGTTTCTTGATCGGCAAGCGATTGACGAATAAATGCTGTGGAGCGTGCCAGGCGGCGCTTGAAACTGATACATTGGTTGACGACGATGCGCGTGAGCCAGGAGCGTAGAGCCCCTGCATCGCGCAGAGCGGGAAGGTGCTGCCAGACCTGGATCAGAGCATCTTGCACCACATCTTCAGCTATGTCACGGTCTCCCACGATCATGTTTGCCGTTCGCAACATCAAAGAACTATACTGATTGACAATATCGTTAAAAGCTTCTTGCTCACCTTGCAATGCACGTGCTACAAGAGCCTGCTGCTCGCTCTTGCCTGGATTCTCGTTTGCGAAGCCTACGTTCTCTGTATCTTGTAGTTCCGGCAGGCCTATATCTTCTGCGCCGTTAGGACTATTGGTTAGGGGCTCTATGGCCATAAGTGCTACCATTTTTTCGCGGTCCTTCTGATAAACATTATGCAAACTGTGTACATAGTTATAACACGTAGTAAACAAGATTACAAGGTGAGCAGGCTCATGATTTTTGGTATGAATAATGTTTGTTCAAGGTTGAGAGGCGTGAGGCGTTTCTTTTTTCGCATTGTTCAGGAGGTGGCGATGAGGTGAAAATAAAAAAACGGAGGGGGTATGTATATCCTCTCCATGGCTGGGGTGCAGGGATTCGAACCCCAATCGGCCGATCCAGAGTCGGCAGTCCTACCGTTGAACGACACCCCAATAGAACAGGCTGCGTACTTGCAGCCTGAGATTTGTGAAATGTATGATACTCCAACTTTTGCAAGATGTCAAGCAGTTTTTTCTGGTGATTCCCCCTAAGTCCGCCAGAGATCCTTCGCTACACTCAGGATGACAAAACCCCTGGCTGTCATCCTGAGCGTAGCGAAGGATCTCTGGCGCGCATTTGTCCAGCCAACCTGCCTCACTGTGTGCACGATGGAAGAGACGGGTTCAATCGGCTAGAGCCTCGGCACGCCGTTCGCCACGCGAAATCACATCCCGTCGTTTGAAGCCAAACCAGTAGATGGCGCCGACTCCAAAGAGGATAATGAGAGAGAACTCAAAGATCGGGATGTTACCGATGACGTTGAGCACAGGGATGCTGGCCCAGGAAGTGAAGACCAGGTTTAGCGCCGGGTTAGTATAGACGCTGCGGAGGCCGCCAAACCAGAGGAAGTTGATGATCATCAGGCCGCCGTAAATCAATGCTAACAGATTGATGAGTATTCCCCACCGACCGAGGCTGAAGGGCGTCTTCTCTCTTGGCCAACCTCTAAAGCGAGCGCCAAGTGAAGCAACGTTATTCATGAAGTACGACGTATAAATCAAGCCTGTTGCGGCTGTCACTATGACACCGATGGCGGTGCTGATCAGGAAAGGAAGTGCGGAGAGCACAGCGACGGCGATGCCTGCCCAAAGTGGAGTACGGAATGTCGGATTAACTGTGCCCCATATTCTGCCAAAGGGAAGACGACCGTCGCGTCCCATCGAGAACATCAGACGAATGGTGGCGGACTGGATTGCCAGGGTACAGACAAAGACGGCTATAAGCACCACAAACAGGTACACGTTTCCCCAGAATGGACCAAAAGCATCCTGGATAATCTGCGGTAACGTCGTCAGGAAGTTGGATCCCTGCGCGATGCCCTCAATTTTTTTGACATCTTGGATTGAGAGCAGCGTTCCACCGAGGAAGAGGAGACCTGCGATGAACGAGAGACCGATGGACCAGAGGACCCCGCGTGGAGCGTTCTTCTGTGGATTTCTCGTCTCTTCGCCCAGCGTACCTGCCGTGTCGAAGCCATAGATCACGAAGAGTGACATGAAGAGAGCGGCTATGAAAGCTCCGGCATAGGTGACGCCGAAGCCAGGAGTCCACTCATTGCCAGGAGACTGGAGCGATGTTTGTGGGCCAGTAAAGAGGAAGCTGGCAGGTTGGTGGTTGTGGAATAAGAGTAGGATCAGCGCAAAGCCAAACATGCCGATGATCTCAGCGGCAACCCCAATATTGTTGATGATCGAAACCAGCCTTACACCCGCGACGTTGATGAGAGTGCAGAGTATGATTGTGACCAGGGCAATGAAAACTGTGTTGTTCAAACCCAAAATGGTTGCTGGAATGTTGGGAAAGATGGCCAGCAACGGAATAGGAACGGTAAATGCCACTGACGTCACTGTAATAACGCCAGCAAAGAAGTAGACCCATCCAGTAAACCAGCCGAGAGTAAAGCCCGAGAGGCGCTTGCTCCACTGGTAGATCGAACCTGCGATTGGAAAGTGCGAAGCGAGTTCAGCGAAGTTGAGGGCAACGAGGAATTGTCCGGCAGCAACGATTGGCCACGTCCAGAAAAACGCGGGGCCACCGGCAGCCAAACCGAGATAGAAGAGAGCGAAAGTGCCAGTCGAAACAGAGATGTAGGAGAAAGCGACTGCGAAATTGGAGAGGAACCCCAGCGTCCGCTGCAATTCCTGCTTGTAGCCAAACTTTTGCAGTAATGCTTCATCTTTCTCGTGCTGGGATAAATCTGGTTGCGCCATTGATAAATGCCTCCTTTGCGGTAGATAATACCAATGTTAATACTACATAGTAGAGTTTCTTTTTTATAATTGCTATGTGCGAATTAACTATATTCTATGATAAGAGTATGTATAGTTGGAACATGAAGTAAGCTGGCATATGACTACCATTTTGTAGTAGGAGAGCTTTGCCATTTGTATTCCACAGGGCATACAATATTTTCATGAACCAAAGATATAGCCTCGGATGCTGGATATCTTCGTTCGTCTAATATGTAGTTGAAAGGGATAGTTCAATGCGAAGTAAAATAACAGTAATTGGCGCGGGTTTTGTGGGTAGTACATTAGTGCAACGGCTGGCGGAACGCGACTACGCCGACGTGGTAATGTACGACATTATTCCCAATATGCCGCAGGGGAAGGCATTGGATTTGCTCCAGGCGGGACCTGTGCTTGGCTATGACTCGCTGGTCACAGGCACGAATGATTACGCCGATACCACAAACTCTGATATCGTCGTAATTACCTCAGGTTTTCCGCGTAAACCAGGAATGTCCAGGGATGACCTGGTAAAGAAAAACCAGGAGATTGTGGCGCAGGTGACTGAGAACGTCGTCAAGCATTCACCGGATAGTATCTTGATTATGGTCACCAACCCGTTGGATGCTATGGTGCAACTCGCATATCACATCAGCGGCTTCCCACGTAACCGCGTGATAGGAATGGCTGGAGTGCTGGATACGGCACGCTTCCGGACGTTCATAGCCCAGGAGCTGGGCGCCTCAGTGCGCGATGTGCAAGCTTATGTGTTGGGCGGCCATGGCGATACGATGGTTCCTCTTGCTCGTATGTGCACCGTGGCGGGAGTCCCTATTGCTCAATTGCTTCCGGCAGAGCGCATTGAGCAGATTGTGCAGCGTACGCGCGATGGTGGGGCTGAAATAGTGAAGTTGCTAGGTACGGGCAGCGCATATTTTGCACCATCGGCTTCGGTCCTGCAGATGGTCGATTCTATCTTGCTTGACAAGAAAATGATAATGCCATGCGCAGCCTATTTGCAAGGGGAATATGGGATGCGAGATCTCTTTGTTGGTGTACCGGTTAAGCTTGGAGCGCGGGGTATGGAGGAGGTCATCGAGGTAGAACTGGATGAAGGCGAACGCGCTCAGCTGCAGAAGTCTGCTGACGCTGTAAAAGAACTCATCAAGGTGATGGGAATATAACGAAAACAACAGAAGAGGATAACCGGTCAGGAATGGTTGTCTTCTTCTGTTATTTCTCCCTTACCCATACCCGCGATAACAATAATATACTCTCCGCGCGGTTTTGATTGTGTGACCGCTTCCAGGAGCGAAGAAAGTGTTCCGCGTTGCACTTCCTCAAACATCTTTGTCAGGTCATTGGCGATAGCAGCTTCGCGGTCGCCAAAGGTCTGTAGAGCATCGCGCAGGAAGCCTTCGAGGCGATAGGGACTTTCATAATAGATGAGTGTGTGAGGTGATGCTTTATCGATAGCCAAAAATTTGCATCTTGCCACCGATTTGCGGGGGGCAAAGCCGCGAAACGTAAAGCTGTGAACAGGAAGACCTGAAAGGACTAAAGCCATCACAAAGGCTGTTGGTCCTGGAATCATCGTCACGTCGATCTGAGAGTTGATCGCTCTCCGTACAAGTGTGAAGCCCGGGTCAGAGATGCCTGGCGTTCCAGCATTTGTCACCACAGCGACCGACTTTCCCTGTTTTAGCAAGGCTTCAATACGCTCACCGGCCCGCTGTTCGTTATGCTCATGAAAGGCAATCTGTGGTTTGTCAATCGCAAAGTGCTTGAGCAGCAAACCTGTTTTGCGCGTATCTTCACTGGCGATGACGTCAACTTCTCGCAATGTCTCGAGGGCGCGCAGCGTAATATCAGTGAGATTTCCTATCGGAGTGGCAATCAGGTACAACATTGCGTCATTTTTCCTTTTCTGGTCGGTCACTCTTGTCTTTGTGAAGTTTCTCTAGCTTAGAGAGTACATCGAGGCGTTTCACTTTGAGGGTATGTGTGCGGGGAAAGTCCTCCTCTGGCCAGATAGTAAAGCCGCGTATCTGTTGATGGGGGGCGAGTTGCTTGTTGGCCTGCTGAATGACTGTTTTTGCTTTGCTCGGGTCTTCCAATAGCAGTACTGCGTGTACTTCTGGTCCCTGGTCTTGATGCATGAGACCAAAAACTACGGTGTCTTTGACCAGGGGGTTGGCGTGCAGGATGTTTTCTATATCTTCTGGATAGACATTGAGGCCATTCGCCAGCACGATGAGATTTTTCTTACGCCCCTTCAGGTAAAGGTTATTTTTTTCATCAAAAAATCCAAGATCTCCCGTATAATACCATCCGTCTTTAAAGGAAGCAGCCGTAGCTTCTGGATTCTTCCAATAGCCTAAAGACACATTTGGGCCATGAACCAGTATCTCGCTGTCTTCAGCGATGCGTACCTCTACACCTTTGAGGGGTTTGCCGACCGAATCCAGCGTATGATCGTGATAAGGAGTCGCGGAAACGATGGGAGAGCATTCTGTTGTACCATATCCCTGCATGACGCGGAAGCCCATGTTTTCCCAACTCTGGGCGAGTGTGGGAGGTAAATATGCACCGCCGCTGACAAAAAAGCGGAAGTGGCCTCCAAAGCGTTTATGCACCGCTCCAAAGAGGAAGCGACGCCAGCCAAATGGCAGCATTGCCGCGATTCTGAGAAGTTGTTCGAACTGTTTCTCTCTCTTTTGTCGCCTTACCTCTCTTTCAATGCCGTTGAGAAAGAGTTGAAGAGCCTGTGGAACCAGGACGCTACAGGTTACCTGTTGTGAAGAGAGCAGTCTGAGGAGCGTATCAGGTACGAGCGAACGAGCATAGACGATACTTGCGCCACAGTAGATGAGAGCGATCTCAACGGTAAGCTCAAACATATGGCTTAGCGGCAAGATTGAGAGCGCGCGATCTTCGGCGGTTATATTGATAAAAGTTGCCGCCGCGGTCGCATTGCTCGCAATATTGCGATGACTTAGTATGACACCTTTGGGTTGGCCAGTAGTGCCCGAGGTAAAGACAACTTCGGCGAGATCATTTTCATGGATCTCCGGCAGTTTTGCTGCGTCCATTGTTGCTTGTGGTAGGGCATCCAGATCCACCAGGGGAAGGGAGGTCTGCTTCAGACCTGCAAATTGTTTCTGTGTGGTAATGAGGAGTTTAGTATCTGTCAATTCAGCAACGCGCAGCAGAAAGTCTTCCTTTGAATTGACATCCAGGGGAACAATGACTGCACCTACCAGGAGTGCCCCCAGGTAGGCAATCAGCCAATCGGACCTGCTGGGTGACCAGATAAGGAGGCAATCGCCTTTCTCTATGTGGAGCTGCTGGAGGTAGCCGGCAAAGCCTCGTACCCGTTCGAGTGCCGTGTGATAGGTGAGGGTGGACATACGTGCCCCTTCAATAGGCTCGATGAGCGCAATTCGGTTGCCGAATCGTTCGGAGGCAGTAGAGAACAATGCATTGATAGTCAGCATATGCTTTCCTCCCATGATAAATGATCGAGTTTTTGAAGGCGATCAAAAAATAAATACTACCGATGGATGGTGCTTAGTATAGAGGAATTGGCAAATTATTTCCAGTGTAAAGAATGATGCCGGCAATCATTGCGGGCGTTGGTAGCTAGCTATCGATGCCGCAACACCACAAGAGGCAAGGTGACCATCAGCGACAGCTCATGGAGAGGGATATCAAGCATAAGAGACATATTTAATTGAATTCGAGCCTTTTAAACATCTAAAAAAGGCCATTATAAAAATAATACTTCGTTCCTTATTTTGTAGTATTTTATTCATATGAATGTATAAAAGTAATATGTAGGATAAATAGAATGACATTGTCGAAAACGTTGACTTTTATTGATCATTGTGCTACTATGATAACTGTGATATATTGTTTCGTAATTTCTTATTTTCAGAAGTATATTAAAACCTTTAGGAACCACTTTTCAGGTCGAGTGGCTAATAAAGGTTTTATGCGTCTGAATAGTCAAAAAGTGGGAGCAAGCTCTGTTCAATTACTGCCAAATTGTCTATAATAGAAAGGAATCAAAATCGATCTTGATTCTTTAATATACGGGACTTTCGACCAGAGATTAACAAATCGAGGTGGAAGGAATCACTTGAAAGGAAGTATGACTATGCCATCATCCCTGGAAGCTGCAAATGTAGGTAAGGCTGTCGCAGCTAGGGTCGGGACAAATATTCGGGAGGTCCGTACCAAGCTTGGCATGACCCAGGCTCAACTAGCTGCACCAGAATTTTCCATATCGTATATCTCTGCGATTGAAAGAGGTAAAATTCGTCCATCCCTTAAAGCACTGTCTATCCTGGCGCGCCGCCTGGATGTTCCCCTAACGTTTTTATTAGAAGGTTCACCTGCTGGTGCTGCCGAAGCGAGGGCTGTGGGTTATTCCCCTGCCGACTCGGGTCCTGATCAGAAAATTGATGTCGATTTACTCCAGGCAAGCGTTCTTATACAACAGGGTGCTTACAAAGAGGCTAAGGAGCTATTAGCGCCTATCCAGGCGGAGCGTATTACTACGGATCAAGTGTATCGATTATATCTGTTGCGAGGTCAGATACATCTAGGTACGAACGAGTACCAGGAAGCCGTAGTAGATTTACGATCCGCGGTGACGCAAGCTGAAAGTTTAAATGATAGTGAATCGATTGAGCGCGCCCGCAATTTACTCGGTAGAGCCTACTTTTTATTGTATAACTACACTCTTGCTATGGAAAATCATCTCCGTAGCAACACAGCTATCGAAAATAGTCAAATCAATGACCCCGTATTCGCGCTCGATGTATACAGTAATTTAGCCAATGATTACTTCCGCCAGGGTGATTTAGAAAAAGCTGTAGCCTTTTATCATCGTGCATTAGATATGTTCGATGGTTTGGAACGTGACAGTAAGAGTTTTGCGCAAAAGTACATGGAGATCAGCCAGAATTATAAAGCGGTTGGTAAGCTAACGATGGCGCGTGAATACGCTCTGCGCAGCCTGGCCCTCTATGAAATGCGGGATGAGCAGAGACTTGTCGGTCTCACCCATCAGCGTTTGGGTAAAACCCTGGAGAAGCAGAACAACCTTGATGAGGCGGAGCAAGAATACAGACGTGCCATTGCCATTGAACAAGACCTCAATGATGCGGTTTCGGCTTCAACCTGTCATACATCGCTGGCGGAACTTCTTTTAAAGCGTGGAAGAACAGAAGAGGCAGAGAAAGAGGCCCAGGAGGCCTTAACATTCGCACGTGCAAGCGGAGATGCTCAGGCGCATGGACAGGCTCTTATTGCGCTGGCCCAGCTACGGCATGAGGCAAAAGACTATGCCGCTGCTGATGAGCTGTTCACCGAGGCTCTCGACCTGCTCGATTCGTCTCAAGCCCACGAAATTGCGGCGAGCGCGTATTTCCGCTATGCCAATCTTTTGGAGGAGCGCGGCGAAGTACAGCGCAGTTTGAACGCCATTAAAAAGGCGTACGAGCACCAGCGTCAAGGGAAACGCGGCGATATCGAATAATCGAATATTGATGTGACGTAACGCGTGTCCACCAGTACGCCCCTACGAAGTATAATGATTTATACATGAACGTAGGGGCGTAATTCGTTGCGTTTCACCTATAATTTGGGTACAATTTGCAAAGGTAGTAATTAACTCCCTATGTAGTGAACGACAGCCTGTCGCTGTGCATACCCATGGTTGGATGTAATTGGGTGGTATGCGACCGATCAGACAGTGCGGAGGAGATTCGTATGCCCTTTACGGCACACGACCTGAGGTATCACGCGGACCAAACCTATCCAGCCTTGTATGCGCACTTGAGTCGGCATGCACAACGTTCTTTAGATGCACTCAAATATGATCCAATTGAGCTAGACATGGTTATAGGACATGTCGTCGAGCAACTTCTACGGATAGGTCTCCTTGGCGGTGAAGATCGAACGCCGCTCACCGTTCTCGATGGGCTGAGCAACGCCCAGTTCTATGCCTTCCTCAATCGGAGTGTTCGCAACAAAGCGATCGACCGGCTGCGTAAAAGAAGGCTCCAAATGATGTATGCCACGGATGTCGAGGGAACAGAAGGGGCGGAAGCAGAGGATGATCTGCTGAACGAGGCAACCGAAGCGGTTGGCGGAGGGGTGCCCTTTCCAACCCCGGAAGAGACCGCGCTTGCCCTGGCCTCGCAACAAGAGCTACGAAACCTCCTCAAACACTGTATCAAGGAACTCGGCCCCGCACCCCGTCAGTTGCATGCCATCATACAAGAGCTTGAAGAGTATGACGCGACTGAATTGCTTCGCGGCCTCCTCGAAGAGCTACCACGTAAAGCGCTTTTCAACAGTAGCGAAGCTATTGCTAACGCGAGTCAGCATAAGGATCACGCACACAAAAAATTACGTCATTGTCTCCAACAGCAAAGTACCAATTTGACAGTCATCGTTGCCTTGCGTTTGACAGAATATGGAGTATATTCTACGCACTCTCAAGAGTTTCTCGTGGATATTCAGACCCTGGCGCAGGATGATCTTTCCGAAGATGATGTGCGGTTAGGCCTGGATAAACTGGTGGATGAAGGATTACTTGAATGGCGTGAGGATGAGGATACAGTCATTCGAATCACATCGGCCCAGGTGAAACAGTTATCGCGTTTCTATGGGGAGGAATGAGTAGCCTTATATGCTCAGGAAAGGTCAAATATGAACGAAAACAAGCAATTCGACGATGCGTCAAAAGATCGCAGCGAGCATATAAAGCTGGCCAGGTGGTTGCACGATCTGCTGGCGAAATCATCGCAAGATACAACAAACCTGTCTACAATAGCTGGAGGAGATGAGAGCGAGTCTGAATTATTGCTCGGTGGTGATTATCACCCTCGCTTTTATCAGCAATTACCTGACTTCATCATGGCCCTTCTGCGGAACGACCCGAGGGCAACTATCCATTATGCTCCGCTGCTTTATCACCTGGCGGGGTGTAATGTTTGCCACAGCGCTTACCTGGAACTCTATGATGCACTGCGCCATGCTGCCGAAGTTGGCGATAACGAGCCGATCATCGATTACGGTAGTCGCCCACTGGCGTCAATTCCCGCAGTAACGTTGGTAAACCTCTGTCAATTCTTGATTGGGCAGGCAGAGGCGGTACTGCGCCAGGCTCGCCGCGATCATATCGATGGAGAAGCATATGCCCGTTCTTTATTGCAATGGGCAATGAGGGTGAGCGCCCAAATAACGCAGAGCAGCCAACGCGTCAAAGCGCTGCATGACCTTGTTCGGGTAGCGACAATCACTGAAGGTCCTCACAGCCCTGGAGAGCAAGTACAGGCAGCGCGTTCCTACTCACCCTTGATTGGCGCGGGAGGAAGTCGTCGCGGAAAAGTGTTGCGCAGAGCAGATGCGCCTGTACGCTCTGCGGAAACTCCGGCAGAGCAGGCGATCATCCTCCTGCAGTCAAGCCCGTTGGAGGGGAGCATCACCCAGCACGAGGATACGCTCGAACTCCATTTGCAGGACCTGGATGAGAAGTTACGCGGCCAGCATCTGATCATATCTGTACCACTGGGTTCATTGATCGAACCTGTACGCTGGATCGGTGGCAATCCGCGGGCCATTCGTACAATTGTTCCTGTGGATAAAGACGGCAGAATAGTAACGCCCCTCGGCCAGACCGATTTACGGCTCAACAATCCAGATGAGCGCAACCTGTTGGAGGTAATGTTCTTGCGATTAGAGGTGCGTCCCGCTGGATAAGGGTTGAGGTTGAAATTCGACCGTGCCGCTTTTTCCTCCGCTCTTTGAGGCGACATATGCCTGCTCCAGTGTGATTGTTGTGTCGACTCCTTTACACATATCATAGATGGCCAGCGCGGCTACTGTGACAGCCGTAAGCGCCTCGACATCCACCCCTGTCTTATAGTTTGTGCGCGTACGCCCCTCGATCTCGACCAGGCCCTGTTCGCTGTCAACTATGAAAAGGATATCGATGTGGGTCATGGGCAGAGGGTGGCAGAGAGGAATGATCTGCGGGGTCTGTTTGGCGGCCATAATGCCGGCGATCTTGGCTACTTCTAAAACACTCCCTTTGGAGACCTGGTTCGTTTCGATCAGCTGCACGGTTTGCGGTGCCATGCGCACTCTAGCCCTGGCGATAGCTTCGCGCACCGTCTCCGGTCGATCGGTGACATCTACCATGTGAATGTTACCGCTTTCATCTAGATGGGTGAGGTGTTTGTTTGTGTCCGATGTCATGGGCGATTACGCCTCCTTTCCGTTTCTTCTAAAGTATATCAGGGAATCAATCCACTAAACAATCCAACAGGCAGGATCTTTGGCAACTCATCATCGCTGCACATCACATGGTAGACGCTGAAGAGCGGTCAGTCCTGGTAGGTGGAGTCAAGCTGCTCTTTTCTGAATACCGCCACATTGCCAGAGCTTATCCACTTATGTTAGAATGGTTGTGTTAGATGGAGTGTGTGGGATGAAGTTTTGAGTTCCTTACAATAAGGCGAGCACGCCGGGAGTCAACACAGTGTCTACCAAACAAGAGGGGATGGAACAACCTTTAGAGGAGCACGAGCAAGCAGCTCGCTCTTTTATGGCCTCGCACGCGCAAATCGTCTGGAGCGTTTCCACCGGTACAACGGTCGATGATGCTCCGCTTTGTCGGGTCTTTATAGGACAAGGCGAGGAAGAGATGCGGGGCCAGAGCTGGCTGGAGGCGGTTCATCCCGATGATCGAGAGCGCATGATGTATACCTGGAGGAATGCTCTCGTCACCCTGAAGGCCTGTGAAACCTCGTGTCGTCTCCGGCGTCCCGACGGCAGCTATGGTACCTTCGCCGTGCGCGCAGTACCCCTTTTCGAGCAGGATGGGCGCGTCCGCGAGTGGATGGGAGTGAGTACCGACATTACAGCACATCAACGGCTGGAAGACGAACTGCGTACCAGTGAGGAGCGCTTTCGTCTCACCTTCGAACAGGCCGCCGTTGGCATTGCGCACGTCGGGTTCGATGGTCGCTGGTTGCTCGTCAACCCCAAGCTCTGCGATATTGTGGGGTACGCGCAGGAGGAATTACTTGTTCAGACGCTCCACGCAGTACTGATGCCTGACGATCTCTCCACCGCCTTTACCGATGCGCAGCGTTTGATCACGGGTGAGCAACAGACGTACGCCAGGGAATTGCGTTTCCGGCGAAAAGACGGCGTGCTGGTCTGGGTCAACCTGACCGTGACGCTCGTGCGCAACCAGGCGGGATGGCCCCTCTACTTCCTCGCAATCGCCGAAGATGTCACCGCCCGCAAGCAAGCGGAACAGCAACGGCAGTTGAACCAGCTCAAAGATCAATTCATCCTGCATATGAACCACGAACTGCGGACCCCTCTGACGTCCCTGCTGGGTTCCCTCGATTTATTGAGGATGCAGCAGGGACAGCTGGACGCAGCTTCGCAGGCACAATTTCTCGAAACGGCGATTAGCAGCTGCGGAGAACTCCTCCAACTCGTCAATAGCGTGCTCGATGCGCTGACGATCACGGAACAGATGATACCGCCCCAAGGCGAGGAGATTGCCGTCGCTTCTCTCGTGCGTGATGTGCTTGAGCACCTTGACCCTGGCGAGGAACAGGTGGATCGTCTCTCCCTGGACATTCCTGACCGGTTGACTGTGTGGGCAAACGAGCAGCTTCTGCGCCAGGTCCTGCGGAATCTCCTTTCCAATGCGTTCAAGTATTGCCCCAAACCCGCTCCTGTGGTCGTCAGCGCAGCCCCGATCGACCGGGACGAACGGGGAGCTCACTTTGCCCCGTCTGTCTGCATCGGTGTGCAAGATGCAGGGCCCGGCATTCCTCCCGAGGAATTGCCACTACTCTTTCAACAGTTCACGCGTCTCAAACGTGACCTTTCCGGACAGGCGGGCGGCAGCGGGCTGGGACTCTATATCAGCAAGCGGTTTGTGGAAGCCATGGGAGGCCGGATCTGGGTGGAGAGTCCAGGGATAAACCGTCAGGGCAGTCGTTTTTGTGTGCTGCTTCCTGGCCGCCCGTCATCACCGGGAACGACTGGAGCATAGCGGATGAGCGTTGGGAACGACCTAAAGAAGTGATTATTGGTGCTAGATGCACTTGCGCTGCCAAATTGGATTTCAAACTAGCTCATCATGACTTAAGTAACCTCACCATGACTTTGGGTCTATATTTTTCTCTCTTAACGTCATATCCTGGTATACTTTCATAAGCTACAGGTATTGCATGTACTGGTGGGAAAAGCTGGTGTAGCCGCAGGGTTGATCGTTGGGCTGCCAGTTTGCAGACGAACTAGACAGAGAAAAAGAGATTGAGAACTTAAAGCAGGAACTTGAGAAGGTCAATCGAGGGCAGTGCAAATGGGCGTAAATGTAGGAGCACCTGTTGCGGATAGTCTTGAAACATCCTCATTGAAAGAGATGGATTGGGAACAATTGCTCCAGGGGTACAGTGATCTGTTAGAGCAGAAAAAGGCCCTGGAGATGCGCGTCCATAAAAGTGAGGAGCGGCGCCGTGCTCTGATGCATATACTCAGTGATCTGAACAACGTCAATCGAAAGCTGGCCAATCAGCGCAAGGCTATGATTCATATATTGGCTGACTACGAACAGGACCGCGACCGGCTTGCCAGACAAACTCAGCGCCTGGATAATTCCAGACGCGCCATCATGCACATTCTTCAGGATTCGCACAAGTCTAATTTGCGCCTGGAAAATAGCCGCAAGGCTATGATTCATATCATGAGCGATTTGAAGGATACCACAGAGGAGGTTCAGCGACGTGAACATGAGCTACGTGAGAAGCAAGAGCAGTTAGTACAGGCGGGCAAACTGGCAACACTTGGAGAGCTTACTACCGGCGTGGCACATGAGCTCAATAACCCTTTGAACAACATTGGCCTGTTCATAGGCAATGTTATTGACCTGATCGAACTTGGGGAAGCTGACCCTCAGCGTATGCTCCATGAACTGCATAGCGCAATGCAGCAAGTGCACAAAGCAACAGAAATTATTTCGCACTTGCGGACATTTGGACGTGCTGCAACAGTGAGCCGCGAACCTGTGGTTATCAATCAGGTTATCCAGCGCGCTATCTCGCTTGTGCATAAACAACTGCACCTGCGACAGATCGAAGTGCAATTACGTTTTCCCTCTGAAGATGTGATCGTGATTGGCAATGCCATACAAATGGAACAAGTCTTCATTAATTTGCTGACGAATGCTCGGGATGCTTTGGCTGACGTGACGCAAAAGATGATCACGATCACCTGCACTGTTAAGACTGATGTCGTGAATATTCATTTTTGTGATACGGGTCCTGGTATACCAGCAGGTCTTGAGCAGCGCATCTTCGACCCTTTTTTCACTACAAAGGAGGTTGGAGCAGGTACAGGCCTCGGTCTCTCTATCACCTATGGCATAATCAAAGAGCACCAGGGGAGTATAACTGTCGAAAGTCGTCCTGGCGAGGGCGCGCTGTTTATAATTCAGCTTCCGTTGAAACAAGCGTCATAGAGAAAGTGGTGTGAAAAATGGATAAATCTACTGTATTGATTGTGGATGACGACCCCGCTTTATTGCAAGCACTTCCGCTGGTACTCAATCTACGCTTAGATGGCATAGACGTGCATACAACCGATTCGGCTCTGGAAGCACTCAAACTCATTCGAGAGTACAATTATGATGCTGTTGTGAGTGATATCAAGATGCCTGACATGGATGGGTTAGAGTTGCTGGAAAAGATAGGAGAAGTGCGACCGGATATACCTACACTGCTTATCACCGGCCACGGGGAGCACAATCTCGCGGTACGAGCACTGAGGGGTGGAGCTTATGATTTCATTCAGAAGCCCATTGATCGTGACTACCTGGTGGCAGCATTGAAACGAGCAATTCAAGCGCATCAATTGCGAACCCAGGTGTTTGAGCAGCAGCTTGCCTTAAAACTTCACGCCAAGGCACTAGAGCGTATGGTACAGAAGCGAACACAGGAACTTATCGAGGCCAATGCAGCAAAAGATAAACTCCTCAAAATCATCTCACATGAGCTCAAGACGCCGCTAACGAGTTTGAAAGGGATGACGCAGCTACTTCATCGACAAAGTACGAAGGCGGATTCTGCTGAAGTTGTGAGTATGGGACTGGAGGATATGGAGCGTTCGTTGCACCGTATGGAGGTGCTGGTGAATGATCTATTGGATACTTCACTCATCGAAACAAACATGTTTGTGCTGCATCGCAAACGCTGTGACCTGGTTGAAATCTGCCGGAACTTGATCGATGAATATACTGCCGGAACAGGACCATCTCTCACCTTTGAAGTTCCTGGCGAACCGGTGGAAGTTGAAGTGGATGCTGACAGAATCGGCCAGGTGATCCTTAATCTACTGACGAATGCGCGCAAGTATTCGCCCAAAGGATCCCCTATTACCGTGACCCTGCAACAGGTGGGATATGAAGCGATAGTCTCAGTAAGAGATGCGGGAATTGGCATTCCAGTTGAGTTGCAGGCGAGCATATTCGAGCCATTCTTCCGCGTCCCAGACGTCGAGGTGCAAACAGGCTCTCACACTGGCCTGGGGTTGGGGCTCTACATCTCACGCAAAATCATTGAAAGGCACGGTGGGCATATCGATGTTGAGAGCGAGCCAGAAAACGGTAGCACCTTTTCTGTTGTCTTACCCCTATATGTAGACCCAACAAAAGACGGGGTAGATGCAGCGAAACTCAGTTCTCATACACAAGGAGTGTGGACGATTGCGCATAGATAATGATGATAGTGCAGGGGACGTCAAAAATATATTGACAAAGATTGACACAATAAAGTAAAATAGGAGAATGAAGAAGAAAGAGTTTCTGTCAGCAGGAGAAGCAGCTCGTGCGCTGGGTGTCTCAGTCAAAACCATCCAGCGGTGGGATAAGGCTGGTCTTTTGCCAGTCGTCCGCACAGCGACCAATCAACGTCGGATACCCAGTGATGCCATTCATCGGGTGCTCAATGCGCCAGGCACTCTGTTGCGCTGTGCGATCTATGCGCGGGTTTCCAGCGCCAAACAGGAGCAAGAGGGGAATCTGACACGCCAGGTGGACCGTTTGCAGCACGCGGCGGCCGAACGAGGCTATCAGGTGGTGGCGCTGATCCAGGAACAGGCATCTGGACTGAACGAAAAACGCAAAGGCTTGAAACGACTCTTTCATCTTATCGATCAGCAAGAAATCGATCTGGTTCTGATCGAGTATCCTGATCGTCTCGTGCGCTTTGGGTATGGCTATCTTGAAGAGATGTTCCGCTGGAGACAAGTCCGCATCGAGGTTGTCGAACCTCCCAAAGTGCAGACTCCAACTGAAGAACTGGTGCAAGACTTGCTCAGTATTGTCACCGTTTTTTCGGGTCGGTTGTACGGGAGCCGAGCGAAAAAAGTGCGTTCGTGCGTGTCTCATGCGCTCAAAGAGTGTTTGAAAGCAGGAGAAGGAAATGGGCCAGACTGCCAGGACAACGAAACTCCTGCTTGATCTGCGCACACGAGAGCAGGGGGGGACAAATAGCCACAAACGCCGCTACCTCGAAGAGACGGTAGCCATCCTGGATGCTGCTCGCCGCTTCTACCTGGATTTTTTTCTCGCTCATCCTGAGAAGCTGATGGAGCGGGTTGAGGTGATTGCCAAGAAGACCGGCGAGGTGAGCGAGGGAGTGATTTCTGCTGATAACTTGCTCACCTGGGCCGAATGGCACACGGTAGAAACGGCTTCGCATCCAGACCCTCTCCCTGATTGGAACTTCAGCAAGACCTTTCCTGATTTCCCGAATCGCTATCGCCGCTCGGTGATGAAGGATGTGATTGGTAAAGCACGAGGGTATCTGACGACTTTAACCACGTGGCAAGTGCTGGGGAAAAAGAAAGGGAAGCCAGGCGTCCCAACGGCTGCCAACCATCCCACCCTCTACGCCGGAACCTTCCATCTCGATCTCGATGAACTGGATCTCAGGAAGAGTTTTATCCGTCTCAAGGTCCATACTGGTTCTGAGTGGGTGTGGGTCCATTACCCCACCCGCTACAGCCGGTATTTTGAGAAGCGTCGGACCGAAGCAGGATGGGAAACGGAAAGCCCCAAACTGATTCTGGGCAGGCAGTTTGCTGCCATTCATTTTTTGCAAACCAAACCCATTACGGCGAAGAAAATTGTCGAAAGCAAGCGTGATCCCGATCTGGTCACAGTGGCTGTCGATCTCAATGTGAAGCAGCTCGCGGTCATTACCGTACGTCAGCATGGGCAGATCAAAGCCACCCGCTTTGTTTCTGATCATGGCCTGGATCAGCATCGATTTCGGCATCTCAAACGAGTGGCGAAGAAGCAATGGCAGACAGGTCAGCCCGTCAAAGGAGAGCGCAGCAATCAGCAGCTGTGGGCACATATCCGTCGGCAGAACCTGGATACCGCTCACAAGACGGCCCGAGCTATTGTCGAGGTGTGTGAGCAGTCTCCTGGCTGTGTGCTCGTGTTTGAGCGGTTGCGGGTGATCAAGCCCAAGGAGGGCAGTAAATCGAGGAAGCTCAATCGCAAACAAGCCAACCAACTGAAAGGCAAAATCAACCAACTCGCGAAAGAAAAAGCCTATGCCGTTGGCGTGGTCAGTGTCGAAGTCAATCCCCATGGCACCTCGCAGTATTGCTCTCGGTGTGGAGCCAAAGGCGTGAGGTTCACGTCTGAGGCAAACCAACGGATCACAGGCAAAGGCGGCAAGCTCTTCTTTTGTCCGACCTGCCACTACGAGTGCCATGCTGACTTCAATGCCAGCGTGAATGTGCATCACAGCTTCTTCCGTGAGTTTCATTGGCAGCCGCGCCCAAAGAAGAGCGGCTGAACGCCCTGTCCGGCTACAGGTCGGATGGGAGAAGGCTGGGGAGGGCAATCCCGATGATCCAGCTCAGGCCCGTATGCAGATGAGCATACCTGTTCAAAGTGGTAGGGCTCTTGCTGGACCAACGGGGGCACGATTCAGACGACATGCTCTCTCGGTCTTGACCCATTTCTTTAACCTGCCGGAATGCCGCAGAATCGCTGATAGGCTCTATGGAAACGGGGCGGCAAAAACAGCTTTTGTCTACCTTTGTCCAGCAAAGTAGGCATCTGTTGATACCACGTACAGGATAGACTTATTGAGGTTGTTTCTCAATTATACTCTCCTGCTCTGCGCTGGATTTCATAGGCCCGCTTATAATACTTTAAGGCATCTTTTGTCTTTCCCTGCTCATCTAATAGCTGTGCGTAAAGAGCTGAATAGTCGGACTGCTCCGCGAGCATGTTCAGTTTTTCTAACATTGAAAGACCCAAGGCAAAATGTTGATCCCCTTGTTCATAGTGTGCCTGGGCATAGTCGATACGTCCCCAAATAATTTGAGCATCACTCGCGATAAGCGTTGCTCCGGATGGTTGTGCTAACTCAAAAGCTTTCTCCGCGTACTGCTCCGCCTTCGAGAGTTGATGGTTGAGAAGGTGCCATTCTGCCAGGTTGGTTAGAATACTGGCCTGGGTAAGTGTATCCAACTTATTGTCATTCTGTTGTAAAATACTTTCAAGGTACGGTTGCACTTTTTCCTGGTCGCTCTTTAGCAGTGCCTGACCCAGATAGTGGTATAGTTCGCTTTTTAAGGTTAAAGGCACGCGCTGGCGCTGAAGCTCCATGCATTTATAAAAAGAGATGCTTGCCAGTTGGTACTCTGCTGCCGCGGCGTATTGAAGAGCTATGTCGCAGTAGGACATTTGAAGATGCTCCTGGCCGCCGAGCCTTTCAATGATTGTGAGGGCTTGTTGAAAGGCCTCAAGCGCTGAGTCATTATCATTCAGATGGGTATAGTGTTGTCCCAGCTGGTAATAGAGTTGGCACTGGAAGAAGGGATCCTGGGGTTTCATTCTATCTAGCAGGGTGAGACACTGTTGATGAGTCTGCAGCGCTCGGGAATAATCGCCAATGGCTGCGTATGCGATGCCCATGAGATTGTGTATATGCAGACTATTGGTGGTATCGTTCTTCTCGTTCAAAACCAGTTCTACCTTCGCAAGTGTATTCATGCATTCTTGCCATTGAGATGTAAGAAGATATGCCCACGCGAGTAGATAGTGATGTTGTATGAGATAGCTGCCTGGCAATTTATTAGCTGCAAGCTTTGTTAGGAGTGTAACGGCCTTTTCCGCAACTCCTTGTAGTATATATATGTGCGCTTCCAGGAGTTCCAGCTCAAATACTTCATCGTCGCGAGCATTGTTCATGGCGATGCCAGGCGTTACTTCACTTTGAGCATGGGAAGGTATCAAATCGGTTGAAGGGAGACCAAGGCGTTTTGCTAGTATCTCTAGAGCGCGGAGAGAAGGATGAATTTGACCGCGTTCGATGGCAGATATATAACTTACTGAAAAATCTGGCAGAGCAAGTTGACTTTGAGTATATTTTTTGGCCTGGCGCGCAGCGCGTATTTTGGCTCCAACAGATTGTCCTAACTTGCTATTAGATTGGTCAGTTGACATGGGGTGAATCCTCCCTTATAGTGAGAACAACAAAAATTACAGCGTATTGGAAGCGGAAAAAGAGTCAATAAATAGACAAAATAAAGTTGAGTATATTGTAAATTATTTCATGAGTTCTGTCAATAACTTAGTTGTAATAAATGTCATGGTCATATTTATACAGTTATCTTATGCTACTAATAGAATTGTATGGTTTTGTATGCATGGCAGCCAACCAGGTAGAAATGCTACAGTTTAATGAGGAGCTTTTGATGTTTCGCTTTCTTACAGCGGGCGAGTCTCACGGACCCTGCCTGACAATGATTGTAGAAGGGCTGCCCGCCGGTCTCACGGTTGATAGCGCGATCATTGATGCCGACTTGCGTCGTCGACAGGGAGGTTACGGACGAGGAGGACGCATGAAGATCGAGAGAGACACTGCTCGTTTTCTTTCGGGAGTACGGCATGGGAAAACTCTTGGCTCACCGATTACGATGCAGATTGAGAATCGTGACTGGGTAAATTGGGAAGAGTCTATGAGCGCAGCGCCTGGCGAGGCGGTCTTTGAACCGGTAACTCGTATTCGCCCTGGACATGCTGATTTCACAGGCGCTATGAAGTACGGTCACCGGGATATACGCAATGTGATAGAGCGCTCCAGTTCTCGTGAGACAGCGGCTCGCGTCGCGGTTGGTGGCTTATGCCGCCAATTGCTGGATGTCTTTGGCATAGCTATTCACAGCCATGTACTGGCGATTGCAGATGTAGGTTATACAACTCCGCGTCAGTTTACGCCGGATGCGTATTCAGCCGGAATGTGGGAGGCAGTGGAGGCTTCTGCTGTGCGCTGTGCCAACGCTGAATTAACTGAGAAAATGATTGCGCGTATTCTCGCGGCTAAACACGAAGGGGATACCTGCGGTGGGATATTCGAGGTGGTTGCTTTTGGCGTCCCCATTGGACTGGGAAGTTACAGCCAATGGGATCGCCGTCTCAGCGCTCGCCTGGGCATGGCGATGATGAGCATACCATCAACCAAGGGGGTAGAGATTGGCGCGGGTTTTGCCGCCACGCGCGAGACGGGTTCGCATGTACATGATGTCCTGCGCCATGGAGAAGATAACCGCTGGCATCACCTGACCAATTACGCAGGTGGCATCGAGGGGGGTATTACCAATGGTGAACCACTGGTAGTGCATGTCGGTGTAAAGCCCATTCCCACTCTGGCTCATCCCTTGCCTTCCGTTGACCTGGCAAGCGGGCAGAATATTGATCAGAGCCGCTATGAACGCAGCGACGTTTGCGTGGTTCCCGCGGCGGGGGTAGTTGGGGAGGCGATGATGGCGATTGTATTGACCGAAGCCCTGCTTGAGAAATTTGGGGGAGACAGCCTGGATGAAATGAGCAAACATTATCGCTCCTGGCCGGCATAGCATTCGTTATGAATTACCCGGCAAAACAAGCTGAAGAGAATGGCGCGCGCAAGGCTCAATCTTGCGCGCGCCATTCTCTTCAACATTTGTGACCTCAGTTGCTTGTCAATCGACATGAACAGTGATACACTTCTTCGGGATGTACAGGTCATCTTAAGTCGGATGAAGGATATAGGGATATAATGTATGAACATCAGTAACAATATACGCAAATTGGCTCAATTATTTGTGGTATTCTTTATAGCTCTGAGCACTGTACTAGTCTACTGGCAGGTAGTGGTGGCACAGCAAGTAACGTCAAATATACACAATAACCGGCATTGTTTAAGCGATAGCGCCCCTGTGCGTGGACGAATCTTCGATCGTAACGGTGTGCTGCTTGCCGAATCAAAGCCATCTAATGTTGCGGTCTGCGGTTATCAGCGTTATTACTATCTGAAAAACTATCCTTCGCTGGCAAGCCTTATAGGCTATTACATCAGTCCGCTTTATGGTTCATCAGGTATTGAGCACCAGTATGATGATTATCTCAGTGGTCGTGTGGGGGTGACCGGCCTCAATAATTACATCAATCAAACATTGCACCGCCCCCCGGTCGGCGATGACATCTATCTGACCATCGATGTGCGCATGCAGGCGTTGCTAGAGAAGTATTTTGACCAGGCTGTCCCACCGCCTGATGGAGTCAATATCTTTCCGTCTGACCGGGGTTCGGCGATTATAGCAAATCCGCATACGGGCGAGATACTGGCTATGCTCAGCCGGCCGACGTTTGACCCCAATCGCGTGGCCTCGGGTGACCTTCAGTACTTTAGTTCGCTTGAAAAAGACCCGGAGCAGCCACTACTGGAGCGTCCTATTCAGTCTACCTATATACCCGGTTCAACCTATAAGACTATGACCCTGTCAGCCGGACTGGATTCTGGCAGCGCGCACCTGACCGACCCTTTTTACAACGACCATGATCCCACCCATCCACAGGCTATCGGACCCGTCACCATCGGCAGCGGCGAAGAGACAGAGGTTTTTGGCCCAGTAGGCAATAATCTAGAGCCGTATACGGTCCATTTCCCGGTGAATCTACGTTACGGATATACCCACTCGGATAACATTATCTTCGCGCAAGTGGGTGCGAAGATGGGCGCCTCGAAATGGCTAGACTATAACAACCGCTTTTACGTTGGGAGGCAGATACCTTTTGATCTGCCGGTTAAAGTAAGTACCGTCACGCCCGGAAACGGCCCATCTCTCAAAGTCAACCAGCTGGCGGAAAACTCATTTGGGCAGGGTATAGACTTAATTACGCCGATGCAGATGACGATGGTTGATAATGGCATTGCCAATAATGGCCAGTTGATGCGCCCAACACTTGTGCAGAAGATCGTTGATCCAGACGGCGCGACGGTGTTCTCTGCGAGCCCACAACCGCTGGGGTCGCCCATCAGTGATAACACGGCAAGCCAGGTACGTGATGCGATGTATGGCGTTGTGCAGTGCGGGTCCGGACGCTTCGGCCCTACCGCAGCCCTGGCCCCCCAACTGGATACCTCGCCCTGGGCTATCATCGCCAAGACCGGCACAGGCCAGGTTCCTCAGGTCAATGGCAAGACGATAGGAGCAGAGGCGTGGCTCTTGACGCAAGCTCCATACCAGAATCCACAACTCACTATTGTGGCGATGAGGGAGAATGCCGGTGAGGGCGGGTCTGCCGTTGGACCAATGGTCACCCGTACCTACAATGACATTTTCTCGAAAATAATGAAGATACCTACCTCCCCTCCGGCAGATCCAAATTATTGCGCTACAACCGGTTTGTTGCAATAATCTCCATGCGCTGAAAGTGAGCTATGCAGAAACCAGAACAAGAGAACATTGGCAGCATTTATAGTGAGGATGAAGCACTGGTACTTGGCCCCTGGCAAAGGATACGCCAGCGTACCCTCACTCCAATTGTCTTTGTGCTCTCACGACTAGGGATAAGTCCTGATATGCTCTCCTTTGCTTCCGTTGGCTTCGGTATTGGCTTTTGCCTGTTCGCTCCCTTTCAATTTACTGTAGCCTTCTGGCTGTTGATAGCCTCTGTCATCTGTGATGGGCTGGATGGTGTAGAGGCGCGATTACGGGGTATGATTACAAACCGTGGAGCGTTCACTGATATGTTTTGTGACGAGGTAGTGGTAGCTTTTAGCGTGGCTGGTATGGCCTGGAAAGGCCTGATACATCCGGTACTGGCTATCTTATTTGTCTTTGTTTATACCGCTATAGTTACATTTCTTTTAGTTCATCGTTTATTGCATGTGACTTCCCATTTGATTGTTCGCCCAAGCCGCATGATACTCTACTTTGCTATTGCCCTGTATTTCTTCTTCAGTATCAACCTGCTTAACTACCTCTTGCTCACGTACCTGCTGGCATTACCACTGTTAAGTCTGAGTTTCTGGCGATTGCGCAAAGCGCTGTGAGGCAGAGAAGCAACTATTCTGCTGCTTGCTCCTGTTGCATTTTCTTCCAGCAGGCGTCGCAATAACCGGCGGCAACGAGGTCAAGTGTGAGGCCATGAAAAGCATGTTGTTGTTGTAGTTGTTCGTGGAGATTGCCCAGGAGGTTGTCTTCAAGATGTATAATTGTGCGGCACCTGCGGCAGACCAGGTGGTGATGCTCGGTACTTTCCGCCGTCTCATAATGCGGTTGCTCTCCTGGCAGATGATTTTCTCGTACCAGTCCCAACTCTCGCAGCAGTTCCAGCGTGCGGTAGATGGTGGAGAGGCTAACGTAAGGATTGCGCTCCTGCACGCGTTCTAAAATCTGATCGATGCTTAAATGTTCATCGGCCTCTTGAATAACGCTTAAGATCATGTGGCGTTGTGGCGTCAAGCGATAGCCTTTTTTCCGCAGCATCTCGTTGCTTGATTTGACATAATGATGCATCTAATATCCCCATCCATGAGAAGAAAAGTTGATTTACACATATCGTAACACTGCAGCCAGTATGAGTCAAATGGGCAGGAAGCATTCCATAAAGAGAGAGACAGGGCGCGAAATGTTTCGCCCAAAAGCGTTCATTCCTAGCAGGAATGGGGAAGAGAGTCGTACATTCCCTTTCCTTATGCTGGTGAAGAAGGACAAAAATATGGTACATTGGGAACATCGATACTTATTAGGCACAATGGTATTTACGATAGCGGGAGACGTTGTGCGTGACTTTGAAGAGGAATACGAGGCATGGAGCTGGTTGGAGCAGGAAGGTTGGGGGCTGGTCGCCATCGAGCCTCCTGATCCAGTTCGTCCGGGCGCATGTAAATACTACTTCAAACGCCAGCGCCCGCCGGAATATCTGACCAAAGCGTCGACAACGGAGACGCATGCAACTGTCAAACTTGAACGTAGAGAGAGACGATAGATGGGCCTGGGAGAGTACTGGCGTTCGCCACTTGATCCAGAGCGCGTGATGCATGTCGATGTCACGCACTGGAGAGAACGCGAGCAAGAGCAGCGCGAGGACGCGCTCTCTGTTGAGGAGCCATTTGAAGTGCGCATTGACCATCGCAGCCTGGCCGTGATTATGCGTACCCCTGGAAACGACCGCGAACTGGCAATGGGCTTCCTGTATACAGAGGGAGTCATTGCGCAGCCCGGTGATGTCCTGGCGATTGAAGACGATAGCGATGCCGAAGGGTTGCCTCTTACCAACGTCGTCAATGTTATATTGCGCCAGCAGGGGCGGCAGGAAGACTGTCAGCTACCGCAGCCAGCGGCTTTCGAGCGGCACTTTGCCGTTTCCGCGAGTTGTGGCCTATGTGGCAAGAACAGTATCGCCGACTTGCTGATCACTGTGCCATCATTAGAGCGCCATAGAGATGATGTGCGGTTTCACGCCTCCACCCTCTATGAGCTACCCGAACGTTTACGTGATGCGCAGACTGTGTTTACCTATACTGGAGGGTTACACGCGGCCGGGCTTTTTAACGCAACGGGTGACCTGCTCCTTTTGCGGGAGGACATAGGGCGTCACAACGCTGTCGATAAAATAATAGGTCACGGGCTATTGCGCCGTGATTTTCCCTACTCCAGGCATATACTCATGGTCAGTGGCCGCACCTCTTTTGAGATTATCCAGAAAGCTCTGCTGGCTCGCATCCCCTGCATTGCCGCCATCTCCGCCCCTTCCAGCCTGGCCGTTGAACTGGCTGATCGCGCAGGCATTACCCTCGTCGGATTTCTACGGGATCATTCCATGAATGTCTATACGCACGCGGAGCGCGTGGTGTGAGAGGGGCGACCCTTGGCGGTCGCCCCCTCCATTTTATTAGTGCGTTATGGCAACTGACGAGGAGGTTGCTGCGGCATCCTCGGGGGTCTGACTACTCGCCGCACTTCTCTTGCCGCCGCGTAGTGGAATCTCCTTCAGGAAGAAGATTGCGACAAATCCTATGCACATGAGAACCGTGCTGAGAAGGAAAATGTTATGTATGCCGCTCGTCAAGCCGATCTTCACTGCTTCCATCAGTTGAGCGAACAGTGCTTTACCTTGTGGACCGAAGGCCGAGAGGCGTGCCAGCAACTGCTGCTGGATGCCGGGCGAGAGCAAGACGTTCGGATTGTCAAAGACACTGAGTATCTTCGCAGGAATGACCGCTTTGACTTGAGCCGGCATGGCATTGTGAAAAGCAGTTACATAGGTTGAAGTTAAGATTGAGCCCATAGCTGCTACCGCAACGGTGGCACCAATTGAGCGGAAGAAGATCAGCCCTGATGTTGCCTCGCCAATCCTTGTTGGGAGTGCATTCTGCACGATAACCGTGTAGAGTGACATACCGAAACCAAGGCCAAGGCCGAACACGATCATCGCAATGATCAGGTCAGTATAGACTGAGTTCACATTCAGGCGTAGTAGCATTAACGATCCGCCAATAGTGATTGCCATACCAACAAACGCAATCCATTTGTACTTGCCAAAGCGCGATACTAACTGACCGGAGATGATACTACTGAATACCAGGCTAAGCATCATCGGTGAGAGAAGCAAACCACTATTGGTGGCTGAGACGCCTAATACACCCTGTGCATAAAGGGGCAAGAACAGGACAGTCCCAAACAACCCCATGCTTGTGATCATCGTAATCAGCACCGATACCGTGAAGATACGGTTCGTAAACAAGCTTGGAGCGATAATTGGTTGTGCGTTCTGTCGTTCCAGGCGCGCCTCGTAGAGGAAAAACAGGGTCAGGAAGACCACTGCTCCACCAAATATGCTAATAATCTGCCATGAAAGCCATGGATATTGAGTACCAGCCCAGGTGAATCCCAACAGGAGCGGTACCGTGCCTAAAATCAGCAAGGCCGCGCCAAGGTAATCGATCGAGACTTTGCCTGTATTTTTGCTACGGAGTGGTGGCATCAAGAAGATGAGCACCAGGAGCGCGGCGATACCAATCGGCAGGTTGACATAGAATACCCAGCGCCAGGTAGAATGGTCGGTAATCCAGCCACCTACTGTTGGACCAAGGATGGAAGACAGGCCGAAAACGCCACCTGTCAGCCCCTGCCATTTGCCGCGTTCGCGAGGGGTGAACAGATCCCCGATAACAGCTATAGCGATTGGCATCAATGCGGCCGCGCCCAGACCCTGGAACGCGCGGAAGGCGATCAACTGATTCATCGTCTGGGAGGCTCCTGAGAGGGCCGAACCTATGAGGAAGAGCACAACGCCGATCAAGAAGATTGGCTTTCGTCCGAAGATATCGGAGAGCTTTCCGTAAATAGGGACCATCACGGTTGATGTCAACAGGTACGCGGTCGTTACCCATGCATAGCGATCGAAACCTTGCAAATCAGTGATGATGCGGGGCATGGCCGTGCCCACAATCGTTTGATCGAGGGAGGCGAGCAACATGACGAGTAAGACACCAGACATAGTAAAAAGTGTCTCACGGCGCGTGAAACGTGGAGTATCTATGTCCTGGTCAGTAGAGCTACTTGCTACAACCATCTCGTCCTTTGTCGATTCTTGCGATACTTTATTCATTGTAGCGGTCTTTCTTAAAAAACGTGTAATCATGTAAAACGCTACTGGCGGGCGCCTGCAAGGAGTGCCCCTATATACATAATACGCTCATTGTATCTTTTTCGTTCAGCCTATGAAAGATGGTGCCGTGCATGTGCGCCAGTATCTGTATGTATGTTCGGAATAGAAATGTTTTTTTATGTAGTCTCGTGATTGGCTATCCCGTTGAAGTAGATTCGCCAGAGATATTTGACCAGGTCTTCGTGGGAGAGGTCTTCCCCCAGCAAGAGATGATCATAACTTTTTGGCGAAAACAGGCTAAAAAACGAGAAGAGCATAACTTTTGTCGGAATGGAGGAATTGAGTTCCCCCGCTGCTTTCCCTTCCTCGAGGAGCTTCGTCACGTGTGAAACCAGGGATTCCCAGAGTTCACGCAGACATCCGCCCTTTTCAGCGAGCATCCGCTTCATGTCTACGCCATTGTACATAGATGAAAGCAATCGTGTTTGTTTGCTGAAAAAACCAGTATAGGAAAAGCGAAGGAGCGCCTCGAGTTTGGCGCTCGGTGTCGGCTCTGCACCGATGACATCATCAATCCCCTCGATAAATGTCTGCATGTCGCGCTTAAAGATCGCCAGGACCAGTTCTTCCTTCCCTGGGAAGTGCGTGTAGATCGTGCCTTTGGCGATACCCACACGAGCGGCAATTTCATCCATCGAAGTCTCATAATATCCTTTTTCCTGGAGTACTTCTTCCGCGGCCTGGATGATGAGTTCCTCGCGCTCACGGCGCTGTTTTTCCTTCAGCGAAGTAGTAGGTGTACGAAACGTTTGCATTATAAGCCTCTTTGCTTGCAATGTATGGACGAATGCGTCCAAACTATGACGAGAGATATATCTTTTGACTTATTGGTTTTATTGATGACATATGAGATTTTCTATGACTCAATAGTCATAATTTTATGATAAAGTCACTTGAATGTCAAGGGGAAGGGAAAAAAGGGAGTGAAAGTAACATTTTTCTAAGGAGCACTGCAGGCCTAGCTCGCCTGCCAGATCCGCACGTCATCTCCCACCGAAGCGATGCGCTTGCCATCGGGCGACCAGGCCGCGGCATTCACACTGAATAGGGCTCGATAGCTCCGGAATGTGGTTCCCAGTGAGAGAGAAGTGGCGGGAGGAGCAGGGCCCACCACATGATTAGCAAAAGAGCAGGTGGTCAAAAGCAGGACGAAACAGCTGATGGCAAGGAACCATTTGCTAGCACGAAGTTTCCGCATGAACTTTCACCTTCCTCGTGGCCATTCCATTCCTGGAACGACGCACTCTGTCAGCACGCTGCTGTTCCACCCGGTTGCTTATCCCACCTCCTCATAGAAGTATGGTGTTACGTTCACTAACGAGTCAAGGATGTAGAGGAACGCCTCTATCAAGGAGTACATTGATACTCACTAGTAAATTTTGCCACATTCACTATACTTTACTGTGGGCAGAACTTCAACATTCTGAGATACCTCTCGGATGATCGAATTTTTCGATCATCCGAGAGGTATCTCACGTACCAGGCCTTTCGAGCCAAAGTACCTATTCCCTGGAAATGATCTAGCCAGCAGGTGGGGGATACTGTATAATCGCGCTATGCAAAACGACACGATTGCGGCTATCGCGACTCCGCCCGGTATAGGTGGCATCGGTGTAGTTCGTGTGAGTGGAACGGATGCGTTCACCCTGGTGGAACCTCTTTTCCGACAGCCGGGAGGACGTACTGGCCTTCCTCCTTCACACTTGCTCGCCTATGGACATATTGTTGATCCAGCCACAGGGGAAATAATTGACGAGGTGTTGGTGGCCTTTATGAATGCCCCGCGCACCTATACCAGTGAAAATGTTGTGGAGATCCAGGGACACGGGGGGCCACTTGTGCTCCAGCGTATCTTGCGCCTGGTACTGGCTCGGGGTGCGCGCATGGCAAATGCTGGCGAGTTTACACTGCGCGCCTTCCTCAATGGGCGTCTCGACCTGGCACAAGCAGAAGCGGTGATGGATCTGATAGGGGCGCAGACCGAGGCTGGACAACGCCTGGCGATGCAGCAACTGCAGGGACGAGTCTCTGCACAGGTGCAGGAGGCTCGTCACGCGATTCTCGCTGTCCTGGCGCGTATCGAGGCCAGTATTGATTTCCCCGAAGAAGATGTACCTACTCCCCAGCCGGCGGAACTTGCGCCAATGATAGCTATCGCACGGGGGCAGGTAGATGCTCTGCTGGCAGGTTCCGAGCAAGGGCGCCTCTACCGGCAGGGACTGCGCACCGCTATTATTGGCCGGCCGAACGTCGGCAAATCCAGCTTGCTCAATGCTCTTTTGCGTTCTGAGCGCGCCATTGTAACACCTATCGCGGGGACTACCAGGGATACCGTGGAAGAAGTGGCCAACCTGCATGGTATTCCATTGCACCTGATCGACACCGCGGGTATCACACCAAGCGATGACCCGGTTGAGCAGATGGGCGTGCAACGCAGTCGAGCAGCAGCCGAAAGTGCCGACGTCGTGCTACTGGTCTTTGATGGGTCCGAGAAACTGACCGGCCAGGATCGAGACGTTTGTGAGGAATTGCGTACAATGGGTTTTGGTATGGGTACAGGTGTGGTAGGTACAGGAACTAGCAGGCAAGTGGTTGTAGTGGTCAATAAAGCGGATTGTGTGCAACAGCTGGAACGCGAAGCGCCGCGTGACCTGTGGCCTGAAGCGCCTATTGTGACTACATCGACGTTGACGGGACAAGGGTTGGCGGAACTGGAAGAGACGATAGCCGACCTGGTACTGGCTGGCAAGACTTTGCATAGCTCAAGTGTACTGGTCACCAGTATGCGGCACCAGGAAGCGCTGCGGCGTGCAACCGAACATCTGCGAGCTTCGTTAGTACCACTTGAGCAGGGATTGCCGCTGGATTTTGTCTCCATTGATTTGCGTGCGGCCTATGATACGCTGGGTGAAATCACCGGAGAAACAGCCAGCGATGATCTGTTGGACAGAATTTTCAGTGAATTTTGCATAGGCAAATAAGTTTATAATAGATGAGGCGGTGGTGAGGTATCTATTCGAAATGAAATGAGAGATTGTTAAACGGAGGTTGTATTTTAACATGAAAGTGCAAGGACATGTACAAAAAAAATCGGTGACCATCCTGGCGTTCGTTACTTTGTTGAGTATGTTACTGACAGCTTGTGTGTTCGGGGCCACAGCCGTAAAACCAACCCCGACGCCGAAACATACGCCGACGCCAACTCCAACCCCTACATTTACCCCGACCCCAACGCCAGACCCAACTCCAACGTATCCTGCTGTAGTCCCACCGAATAGGGTATTGGGAATAGCCGAAGATACCCAAAAATCTTTTAAAAGCATTCCCTGGGTACGCTTAGGATATGCGACCTGTTTTAATAAAATCATGAAGGGTGATCTTTTGAAAAAAACGGTTGCCCGATATCATAGTCAAGGCGTGCGCGTGATGCTTTCGCTTTGTCAATGGGCAACCGATGCGCGACTCTATGACACGGGTAGGATGAATGATGCTGCTCAGGCTGGTGCCGACGCAGTACAGTGCGGTAATGAGCAAATGAAGCAGGGACCATTTAATAGTTATGTACCACCAGCGGTCTTCGCTAAATTCTATGATCTTTGCCAGAAGGCCATGCATGCCGTGCGTCCTGAAATTCCGATCATCATTGGCTCGAATGATCCTCATGTAGGAGGGCAAGACTATTATCCCCTGGTAGCACAGGCAGATTACCTCGATTCCATGCAGTACTATATGAATACTTCTGTTCATCCAGGTGGGCACTGGAACTGGCGCTCCCAGACTATCGGGCTGATCGATAGCTGGCATAATGGCTATCCCGATCAATCAGTGAACAGCCTTTACGGCTTATATCTTTTCTGGGCGCAGCAATTTGGGGTTGATCTAGGAAGTGGTGGATTAGGGAAGCACCTCTGGGTCGTTGAGGGCACCGGTTGTATCTTTGGCTGCGGTATCGCCACCGATTCCTATGATGTTGCAGTCTCCCACATTTTGACATTGATCACTGATGTACAGACAACGATGCGCTATCAGGTGCCATTTTTCTACTTTAGCGCCCGGGACTTTCCCAGCCAGGGAGCATTCTGGCCAATGGGAATACGCTCTATTGGTGGTAACCCCAAGCCAATACGCCAGGACTTATGGATGGGGGCGCGAACGCTAAACATGTCTTGCGGATCAGGGCATGTTACTGTATCAAGTCAGGAGCAGCTCTTGGCCAGTCTCTACAGTGGTTGTAATCTGCCAGGTAACTATATAGGTATCCTGGAGAGTTGAGACAAAGAGGCGTATAGATAAGAATGTGAATCCACTCAAAAATATCAAAACAGGTTCCTTGATTGTGTGTGTACTGGTGCTGTTAGGGAGTTTTTTGCTGGCCGCTTTCTCATATCGCATGGTAACGGCGCAGCAGGGATCTGCAATAATCTCGACCCCAACACCCTCTACACCCACCATTCCGACGAATACACCTGCTGTAGCAGGAACTCCGAAGGCGACTTATCCTCCGGTAGTTGCACCGTCGGCTGTACATGGTATCGCAGCTGACCCTGGGTACCCTTTTGAGGGCATACCCTGGGTACGGTTAGGGTATGGAACCTGTTTTGACAATGCCATGAAGGGTGAATTACTGAAAACGACGATAGCGCAATATCATAGTCAGGGCGTACGGGTTATGCTCTCGCTTTGCCAGTGGGCGAATGATGCGCGGCTCTTCGACAAGAACATCATCAATGATGTGGCTCAAGGGGGTGCTGACGCTGTGCAGTGTGGCAACGAGGAGATGAAGATAGGAAAGTATAACCTGGGCGTTCCTCCGGCGATCTTCGCGAAGTTCTATGACCTATGCCAGCAAGCAGCGCACGCGGTGCGCCCTGAAATTCCGATCATCATCGGTGCGAATGATCCCCAGGTGGGAGGAGTTGATTACCAGCCATTAGTTGCTCAGGCGCACTATCTCGATGAAATGCAGAACGCTATGAACACTTCTGTGCATCCGGGGGGAACCTGGAACTGGCGATCGCAGATTGTCGGTCTGATCGATAGCTGGCACAATGGCTATCCCAGCCAGGCAACAAATAGCCTCTATGGCTTGTTCGCGTTCTGGGCGCAGCAATTCGGGGTTAATCTCAATAGTGGGGACCTGGGAAAACATTTGTGGGTCGTTGAGGGCACCGGTTGTATCTTTGGCTGCGGTATTGACTCTTCAAGTGCCTATGTTGTTGCGGTCTCCCACATTTTGACATTGATCACCGATGTACAGACAACGATGCGCTATCAGGTGCCATTTTTCTACTTTAGCGCCCGGGACTTTCCCAGTCAGGGCGCATTCTGGCCGATGGGAGTACGCAAAGAGAGTGGTAACCCCAAGCCGCTACGCCAGGACCTGGCGATGGGGGCGCGAACGCTAAACATGTCTTGCGGATCAGGGCATGTTACTGTATCAAGTCAAGAGCAGCTCTTAGCGAAACTTTATAATGGATGTACACTGCCAGGTGATTATATCAGTACACTAACGAGTTAGTTGAGCCTCATGCAAAGAAGCCATCGAATCCTCCTGCGGCACCTTTCCTTTACGTGAGCGCAGTATGCCGGGTCCTTTGCTCGTAAACCACCAGATGGCACCACCGGTTAGCAGCACGAGAAGCGGCTCAATAGGCGAACGGAAGCGGGAACTGCCATAGAAGGCGATGTTCTGTAAGATGGTCATGACCAGGATCAGGTAAGCGATGAGCAGGTGGCTTTTCTGACGTTTCCAGGTAAAGATCAGCCCGAGGAGGGCCATCAGGATTACAATAGGAGTCATAATCCAGATCATATCGTAGACAATGGTTGACGAGATTTGATGGGGAAACTCAATAAAAGGGAGTCCAGGCTCAGGCGTATAGGGTACCCAGGTATGGAGAAAGTGCAAGCTGAGAAGAAAGGGCATATGCTGTAAATGGCCGCGGATCCAGTGGACTGAGTACGAGGTGCTATCCGCATTTGGCGCAGGCGGCTCGACCTCGTTGGGAGGTACCCACATGCCGGTATCATGACCTTGCAAGACGGTGTTATTGTATGCGCCGGTGAGAACCATGCCGCTTCCCATGGCGATGGGGATGATTTTATGTGTGATGGTGTAGTTGCGCAATGTCCAGGGTGCGATCAATATAACCGTCACCGCAGCGATGATGACTACCCCGCGTAGAGCTATTTGCCACGCGATCATTTTTTTCCATACGACGATTACCGTCCATACAAAGACGACAGCCAGCAGAAGTGGACCATTGAGACGGGTGAACGTTGACAGGGCCAGTGATACGCCGGCTATGAGCGACCAGCTATACAAGGCGATCGTTTGCAGACGGCTACGCGAACTGGTCAGTGTATCATCGCTTGACGACCGTTGTGCATTGCGCTGGAAGCGATAGAGGGAGTATGCAAAGGCGGTCAGAAAGAAGGTATACACAGACTCGGAATAGAGCCATCCATCATTGATGAAGAGGCCAGGATAGACAGCTGCAATGGCTCCGGTGATCAGGGCAATCCGGTGACCGAAAGTATCTCCGGCAAAGAGGTAGACAATTACACATGTTCCTGAGCCCAGTACACTTAAAAAGAGGCGAGCGTAAATATCCTGTGTCGTGCCCAGGACGGAAAAGATACTATACATGATATAAGGCCAGAGAGGGGCGCGAGTAATGGAAGGAGTATTTGCAACGCTACAATAACAATGATACTTGATCATGCCAACGGCCAGATCATAATAATAGTGGGCATCGTACTCCACAAGATAGTGTTTGCCAACGGTCACGTTGTATATAATGCGTATAAGCAAGGCAAGGCCGAAGACCCCTGCTGCTGGTAGAAAGCCACGGAGACTTTTCATTTTTCAATCCTGATCCTTATCTTATTGATTTGCTTATCTGCTCTTTTCGCTTCTCTCCCTTACATTGGCAGCAACAAAAAGCGTTCGCGGTCCCGCACGATCTGCATTACCTGTTGTGTCAATTGATGCAAAGATGCAATAACCTGGTTATTCCAGTTGTCGGGGGTAAGCTGCGTAACATACTGGTAGACCTGTTCGCTACTGCGTACTAACGCGAGATCGAATTGTAGTAGTTGACGCAGCAGTGGCTCCTCCTGGCGAAAACGCCACCAGATACGATCCTGTGAAGGTACCGCCATGCCGCGAATGGTAGTTTCAACATTGGAGAGAGCCTGTTGCGCGGCCTCTATCTCTCGTACCTGCACCAGCGCTTCCTGAGGCGGATCGGGATTAGCACGGGTGAGGGGTGGAATAAAACGGCGCTGGTATTCGCCGCGCAACGTTGCCAGCATATCCACTGCTTGCGCCAGGTGGTAGCTGGCGCGTTCCCGGACCAGCAAATCGTCGGCTCGCGCTTGATTTACCGAGCTATAAAAGTTATAGCCGTAACCTGTAAGCAGCAGTTGCAACTGCTGCACAATGGGATCGTTGGATGGCCCAGAACTCATTGTATCTCCTCCAGCTGCGAGGGCCCGATTTCTCAGGCCCTGTGTATCGTTTCCCGTTCCAACACTAGCGCCCCGACTGATTTGGGTGTGCTGGTGCGGGGGGAGCAGCAGGGGTGTTGAGCATGTAGCGATCAGTGCTGGCTGTCGTCTGTACACCGCTGACATTGAAAGACTGGCCGATCGCCATATTGGGGGCAGAAACCACTCCTCGTTCCGCCATCAGCATGGCAGTATAGTAGCGCACCGCCTCGATTTCGCTCAAGCCAAAGGCTTTCAGTGAAATCAGCGCCTTCATTCGCTCGTCGCGCGGAAATACCAAAACCTTGATAGTATCCAGCGAGATGCCGTAGGTGCCCAGGAACTGTTGGAGGTGTTGAAACACGATTTGAGAAAGGTCGTGGATCTTTTCATTGACCGATTCTAGCGGCGTAATCTGTACTAACTGATTGACGGCCTGTTCAATCACCGGACTCGCGTAGGCATTCACTTCCTGTGTCGTCAAAGCATGTCCACGGTAAGGCATATGTTGCACGAGCCGTACAGCAGCTTCTCTTGTCTCGACATGGATGTAGTAATCCACGCTGTAGACCATCTCTGCCATTTCGCGTGAGAGCGCCATGCCGGTCGTTTTCAATATCAATTTTGCGCGATTGATATAGAGGGCCTCGTATTGCCAGGGGCTCTGGCCGCCATAAAAGGCCTGCTGCATGGAGCCAAATATAGGGCGATCAGGGGTCTGGACGGGATACTGGCCTGTTTCATAAATTTGCAGAATGGCACCACGAGACTTGAGCACGCAGAAGTGGTTACTTTCCACGGTCAGCAATGAACCATTCATAATATTATTCTCTGGATAGTGCCAGAGCAGGATTTCAGGTCCCATAACCTCTTCGCCGCTATCGGTCAGGGTCGAGATAACGTTGCGTAAGCCAGGCATAATAAACTCCTTTGTTGTTCTATGTATTTATATTCTAATGAAATAAGGGTATGTCTAGCTATTACAACGTACGAGTTCATCTTTCTTATTGAGTTTTTACAATTTTATAAAAACTCAACTGTGCCTTTTGGGGTCTGCTTACCTCTTCATTTGAGTGCCCGATTGAGCTTGCAGAGGGACATTATTGTTCAAATGTGTTTAATGGTATCCATCTGAAAACGTCGGTTTAGATGTCAATTCTGCTGTCAAATTAAGGCAATAAAGGTGCCCAAGATCAGGTATTTATAGCACTTGGTTTTGGGCATTTTGCTTTAATAGTTTCATAATATGACGATGACATTCATAAGGTTGTCAATGTCCCGTACCTGATAGAATGGTTCATCTGTACTTTTCGTGCTAAGCTGTGGCATTCATAAAAACATGTTCATGTCAGTTTGCTCCAGTAGCGGATCTCCAACTCGATACTTTTTAGGATACATTCCCCAAGTACGAAATTTGCGGAAGAGCCTGACAGACGGGACTAGTATAATTGACAGTTTAATGTTTTATCTTTAGTATGGTGCTATAAAAGCTCGTTTAACTATGTTATAACAACGAGGATAGAAGGAGCATATGACGATGAGAACTGAATTGCCTCGCCGTTTCTTCGATGGGTTTGTCCTTGCGAGCAAGGATTTAGAAGAAATTCACGATCTGCTGGTCCAACGAATGGAAGGAGTTGGACCATCTAAAAATCAATATACCACCAAATATGAATTACGATTTAAGTATGGTGCAATTCAGCAACGTGCGTCTGTTCATGACATTTTAAAAGAAGCGAACGGTGGTGAATTGACAATCGAGGGTTTGAATATCAGTTTAGAAGATAAAAGTAATCCACAAGATAGAACTATTACGCTTCAATTCTCAAATATCAAAAATCTCCCCAATCCTATCTCCATCTACTATAATATCGTTGGGACAGATGAGGGGTGGGTTAATGATACCGATACACAGTTAGCAATAAAGATTAAAGGAGTCAAAAGATTTTCATTCGATCGACTTAATCGCCGTTATTCTTCCTCGGGAGGATTAATTATCTTTCTTCTAATCTTCCTCACTATCCTCAATCTCCTCTTTCTTCTACCATACCCATTTGTTATGCCCCTTTTTTACTTACCATTCTTGGGGTCTTTGATGGTTATTTTTCTAGTAATTATTGTTATTGTTCAGCTTGGGCGCTTTTTCTTCCCATCTTATAATTTCTGTTGGGGAACCTACGAGAAAAGCTTTAAGAGGCGACGAGCCATAGGTATATGGATCATAGTTGTTGCATGCCTCGGAACTCTACTTTCTGTACTCGCTAATTTTATTTCCGTCAGGATTGGAATTCATTAGAGAACCGAGAAACCTTGGGAATAGTTACAATTTCCAAACGGCCCTTTTTGGAGGCTCTTACCTCTTCATTGGGTACCTGATTGCGCTTGAGAAGGCGCATTTTTGTTCAAATGTGTTCAATGGTATCCATGTGAATTTGTCGGTTAAGCTGTCAAACTCGCTGTCATAGAAATGGCAATAAGGATGCACGAGATCAGGTATTTATAGTCTGTGAAGACTAAACATTCGCCTTGTCTACTGCGTTAACAATGATTGGAATATCTTTCAAATTCTTTTTTCTTAGCCTCTTCGCTATGTCATGTGCGATCTGTGTTTTAAATGCCATTTTTTGTAAATAGTCCTCCTTTCTTTTGATCTCTTTTAGGTCCTCATCTTTATTCCTGCTGCATTGTGTATACAAACCTTCTGGTAAATACTCTTCTAATGAAGGAGCGTCAAGTTCAAACAGCCGATCTGGTAAATTTCCCTGAATTTTCGTATATGTTTGTGATGTTTTATCAGCTACTTTGTCAACTAGCGCAACGACTCTATCTTTATAAGGCGAGCTAGTTAATACAAGCGGCAATAGGGCATTGTATATAGCAGAAAGAATATGATGCATCTTATCTATCCCCGACGCCGAGACTACTTTTATTTTGGTTTTATCAATGTCTTTGAGTTCCATGACCCTGTTGACAATGATCTGGTCAGTTGCTCCTTCTACAATCAAAAAATTACGCGGGAAAAACAGGTCTTCGACACTACTTCCAAGCATATTGAACGTTATTTCATATAGCTCTGGTTCTGAGGATACAGGAGATATGTGAACCTCCTCTTTTTCTTTTTTAACGACATAGTTTGATGTGCTATCAGTCCTATTCAAAAACAAATGGGAATGGGTAGTGATGATGATTTGTTTCTCCCTGGATGCTTTATACAAGAGGTCTCTCAGGAGTTTTTGTAGTCCAGCCTCAAGTGATAGTTCGGGTTCGTCAATGAGAAGCAATTTTATCTGGTCATCAGTCAATGCTGCTAGAATTGCAAGGATGCTCCGCAACCCTGACCCTTGAAACGCTACTTGTACTTGGTCAAATGTAACTTGCTGCGCTCCGCGTAAGACAAGATTTGGCAAACCAAAATATTCAAGAAACTCATTCAGTTTGTAAACCTGTGCAATGAAGTTACTATGATTAAGTAACAGTTTTGGCAATTCATTGCTTAATGGTCCTGTTAATCCTTGATAACTTTTACTGGAACTTTGCATAGTTGCTGCTAGCTGTTGATTATAGTACTCTAGTGTTGTCGTACCAGTTTGTGTTGTCGTGTCAACGAATATTCTTTCTGGAAGAATTAAACAGGTCTCACTTGTATTTTGAGACGCATCATACGGGACACGCGTTCTAAATATCGCTTGTAGAATTGAAGTCTTTGCAGCATTGTTTGGTCCTACCAGAACTATATAGTTACCTTCAAGATTTACTCTAAATCCTGCCTTTAATGGGCCTATTTGAAAAGTCAATTCAAAATTTATTTCTGGCATTATTTTATCCTCCCTGCATTATCTGTATTTTATACATCTTGATGCATCAAGCTTGCACCCCGTACTTTATCTTAGTAGAGAGGGGAATACAAGAGATATAGAATAAAAAGGCTACATCGCATAATTTAAGGTTTAATTCGTTGGGCTTACTGAGATCCATATTGATTATTGTATAATGGTTTGCAGCGAGAAGACATTAAAGCCAGTCCGGACCTCGCTTCCGGGTTTTTCTGCTCTGCACCATTACACAAAAAAGCCTCGTGCGCCAGCGGCCACTGAGAAGAACTAATTCATTTGTTGAATCGTCAAAGCGAGAAAATCGCGGCATTTCGTGGAAAACGAAGGGAGACGCAATCGCATACGTGCTTCTGTTGCATGAAGCGACGCTTTTGCAAAGTTTCCGTTGCTGAAGGAAAATGAGGAATGTAAATGGTACAGGTTTTGGAAAGACGAAAGATCCTTCTTCAATACCCGTTCTCATCATTTTCACTCCTTTTTCTCCTTGATTTCGACTCGATATATGAATGAGTTCGTCTCAATGGCCTCCGGTGCATGATGTTTCAATGTGGGGGAGAGCCCGACACCTCTCTCCAGTCCTTTAATTCTCTCTGCTCAGATCAATATTTGCGTTCGCTTGTTTCATTATTTCGATAACCAGGGGTGAATACCAGCGCTGTCTCTTCTCTAGATATTTTCGTAGTAGAGGGCTTGAAATAAACATATCATGAAAATAGTTTTTCCAAGTGTCCTTGTATCCCTCTCCACTCTTTTCAGGTGCAAACAATTGTGGGAAAAAGCGAGCTTGCCATAACACATGCTCCATAATATCAAGAAATAGTTCAGCAGCTGACTCGGCATCAGCATAAACGGGACTATTTTCCTCTAAATGAACTCCACCATAGAAATACTGTCTGAGTTCAGGCTTTCGTAGAAACACCTCATTGATCTTGAGCTCGGTTTCAAGCATCTGAGCAAGACTCTGGGCGCTGGAAGCATCAAGTGCAGCCTTTGCCTGTTTGTCGAAAATCCAAGTTTGTATAATTAAGATTATTAAAGTGACGGCAAGTACAATCGCGCCGATCGCGCTGAGGATGAATGACCAATCAATCATATTAGCTGTCTCCAAGAGTCACTATGTTGACACGATATAAATTCATGCTGCTGTCCGAACCAAAGCCAACTAACACCGCATAATATCAAATCCGCTTAATCACTATTAAAACGCTAAGCATATGAACTTTTCTCGAATGGATTTCTTTCAATCTGTGCTGATTGTAATGATAACTATATAAGCGGATTTGATATGATCTCTTTATCAACTTCTATCGTGAGCGGCAATGGCTCAAGACTATTCATCTTAAGATTGATGTTGTTGAACACACGGTAATTCTCTCAGTGGTTAACGAAGCTGTCTCAAAAATGACATTGATGTCATCAGTGAGACGCATACTGATAGGGATATAGCTTATTTATCACAATATTTGAACGCTTGTCCCTTCTCTTTTGATAATATTTCATGCTATGATTACAGTCTAGATTAGTTAGCTTAGTTCATCTGGTCATAGATGACTAGAGAAGAATGTAGGTTTGTCATGTCTCCTGAAACAAAAATAGATAGTATTGCTGATGCTCTTCGCCAACGTATTATCAATGGCGACTTTGGTACGGCTGGTCGATTGCCCTCACTTCGACTGTTATCTGAAGAATATGGTACAACGCATGAAACCATGAATAAAGTCATTCAACGACTTCAAGCTGAAGGATTGCTTACTTCTCTCGGTCGTGCTGGTGTATTCGTGAATAAGCCACGGACGCGTGTCCCTGGCATTACTGCCCGTTTTGATCTTTACTTAGAGCAGCAAGGTTTAACACCGGAAGAAACAAATGTTGATGAGCCGTCTCTTACTCCTGCTCCTGCTGATGTAGCGAAAGCCATGGGTATTGCAGAAGGTACGCCAGTTGTGAGGCGTCTGCGACGTCAAGGGACTACATCTACACCGTACCGCCTGGCTGAAAACTTCTATCCTGTTGATCTGGCGGGTGGTTCGATCTTAGAGGGTATGCAAAAGGATGCTCGTCATGACGTATTGCAAGCCATTAAAGAAGCACATGGAAAAGTTATCAAACGGGTGCACGAGGATGTGATAGGGCGTTTACCCACATCACGCGAGCAAGAGTTACTCAAGATTGTCCGTAATAGCCCGGTACTGGAAGTTCAACGTACTAACTATGCAGAGGATGACGATGCAACTGTTATCATGTTCAATCGGATCATCTTCGTTGCCAGCCACTTTGTGCTTTCCTATGACTATACAACGCCGCTGTGGTCGGGAAAGAAGTAGTGCTGGTTTCTAATAGCTTGCCATTGTAGGGGATAGCGTTGCTACCCCCTATTTCTTTGTTCATTTTGTTCAGCCTCCCTTCTGAGAAACATATTCATGATTCTACTTGGAGATTTAATATCTCTTAAGAGATAGCCTTTTCGTGCTCCACCATGAATACTTACGATTTCTGTGAAGCTGAGGGCCTCAAATAATGCCTGCCCTTCAGATGTGGCCCCAATCCCGTACCAATTCTTGATATCGTACTGTCTATTGAGACTCAGCGCCCATTTGATCGTCTGTTTGATGAGAAACCTCCCTACGTCTTTGTCTCTAGTTAGGTTTCCGGTGGGTTTGACGGTGACACTGCTTGCATAGACAGAGATTTGCGGGTCTGTCCATTGTTTAATGGATTTCGTTGGGATATCTTGCTCTCGGATTTTGTCATGGATGAGGGGTAGCATCATGCTTTCCTCTAATGGCATGAGACAGGAGTAGGCAACTACTAGTCCTCGATCTTTCACGCTCATAAACATTTCATCGTTCACATCACGCCATTCCAATAATTTGTCATATGGTACTATATCGTCTTCTCCATACAGGCTTATTCCTATTTGGATTTCCGTCCACATGTCAGCTGGGCTTGATGGCGAAAAAATGAGATGAGTAGGCCCTTTCTGCCTGTATTTCATTTGTTGTCGCCGTGCCAATATATCAATAGCAGCTTTCGGGAAGCGTCTTCCTCGTTGCCTTCCTGGTTCAAGTTCAAATGGAATAAGACCATTTTCGACTTCCTTAAAGAATGTCGAGCGTGGTTTATTGAGCTTTCTCATGGCTTCTTCCGCGGTGTAGTATGCGATTTCCATAGTGATCTCCTTTACAAACTATTATAAACCGTAGACTTGGATTTTGTGAACCTTTAGTCCAAGACTTACGAAAACTTGGATTTGTGGACTTATATACTTGACTTTGTGGTCTCGCAAACTTATAATTAATCTAGACTAAGAAGTCTAGAGTCTAGAACCTTAACAATTGAATATAGCGGTAGGGAGCAGGTGTCAAGGCGTGAGTACTTGTGAAGGCGAAGTAAGCAAGTACAGTCAGGTGAGTGTCACGTATAGCTCGATCTGCAATCACGAACCGCACGAACTGCGGAGTGCCGGAAAATTCCCTACTGTTACAACTGAATACTATTTTTGCTCGCGTGATTGTTTTCTCGATTCTGTGAAAGGGGGTGATCGCGCATTCGTGTTTGGGGGTGTGGGTGTTGGATGAAGTTCTGCTTTAGGAGAATGGCAAGTCATACGGGATGCTGACTAGTGTGCTGGCACACACTAGCCAGCGGGTGAGAACGAATGGCAAGCCATTTGGGTACAGCGTTGCTAGGTTCTCGGGGTCATGATATGGCATCGAGCCTAGCGTGTCAAACACAACTCAAAAGGAGTGAGGCTCAATGACAAAGAAAAAGCATGACCAGAACGACCAGGATGTTTCCTTGATGGCACACGATCAGTACATGCATGTGGTGCGGTGGACGCCACCTTTGCCAACAGAAGAAGAAGTGGTGCTCTTCCAGCTGATTGAAAGGGGCAAAGCTGAATATATGCAATCCTCTCCCGATCAGCAGATTCTCCAGGAGGCACAACAGGCACGAGATCGCTTGGTTGCTGGCTTTCAAGGGTTTGTCATACACATTGCGAAACAGTATTGCCGCTATGCGCGTGGTCTGGAACTGCTGGATCTCATTCAGGAAGGCAATCTGGGGCTGTTCGAGGCCATTGAACGCTTTGATGCGCGCAGGGGATGTGGTTTTTCCACGATGGCAGGCTGGTGGATCCGGGCGGCTATTCACTCGGCGTTGCTCAATCACAACGGGATCGTGCGCTTGCCCAAGAACATTCGACGCTTGATGAGTCGCCTGTCTCACGTGGAAGAGCAGCTGGTGTTCGAGCTTGGGCGCGACCCTTCGGTTGCGGAGATCGCGACGGAGATGGAGGTGAGTGAGCAGAAGGTGGCTGAACTGCTGCTGTTGCGTGATCGTGAGCAGATTGGCAGTATTGAGGCCATCTTAGCAGAGGATGAAGTCCAGGATTGCATCTTTACAAGCCTGTTTGAGATGGCAGAGGCCACCGAGACAGCACGACAGGAAATGGTGAGACAGCGGCTTCATGAGGCGATTGAGACCGCGTTACCGCCACGTCAACAGCAGGTCATCCGCTTGCGCTACGGCTTAGATGGGGAGGCCAATGAATACCGCACGCATCGGACGCTTGCACAGATGTTTGGGACGCAAGAGCATAGCGTCTGTGGGACAGAGGCGCGTGCGCGAGTGCGGTTACGCAAGGTACTCGCGCCGCTCTATGGCCTGCCTTCTGACGAATTGAGTGCCTAATGGCAAGTTATACGCGTCTTCGGGACGTGGGAGCCTCCCTCTCACGTCCCTCGAAGAAACATCAAGCTGAGAGATACCGGGGTGGGAGGTGGCCCGAAGGGGGAGGCCCTATCTCTGGCCTCTCTCGCTCTGATCTCAACGGTCGCTCCTGGCTGTCCTCTTGCCGCATGAAGGTGGTGGGGCGGGGCATAGTGGAGGTTGTGGGGGTGTGGTTAGGACGCGCGGGTGGGGAAGGGGCCCCGCCCGACGCGGCCTAACCGTCAGGGCCTTTGACTTGACCCTTTAAAGCATAAGTCACACAAGTACTACGACGGAAATAAGTAACTTACAAAAAGGAAGTGTTTAGCGTGGATAGTGAAGACAAACAAGGCGACAATTTTCCGCTCCCGTCTTTTGAGGAGCACTTGGGGCTGGCCGCTCAGCATCGGTTAGACACATTGCTGTTCTGTCCAGACCCCTGGGCGCTGCGGCATCGCTTTGTCAATCAAGAGACAGGAGAAGTGGTACGCGCTCGCTGCAATCGTTGGCAGTGTTTGTACTGTGGACCGCGCAAAGTCGACCAGTGGCGACAACTGGTGAAACTGGCCGAACCAACGCATTTTGTCACCTTAACGAAAGTGGGGTGGACGATTAAAGAGGCAGCACGGGTCTATACCACGGTGTTGCAGTACATTCGGCGCGGGTCAAAGGGGTATGGGCCCTATCACGTTGGAGCGCGTCCAGCCTATCCCATTGAGTGTTTTGCGGTCTTGGAGGAGCACAGCGACTTTGAGCATGTGGGCTTTCACTGGCATCTATTGGTCAAGGGCGTGGATTACCTGCCCAAACCAGTGGTGAGAGAGGCGCTACGTTCAGCCACCAAAGGCCGCTCGTATATCGTACATGTCGAGGGTGTGAAGAAGCTTCATGCGGTCGGGTATGTGACCAAGTATCTGACCAAGGAGGTCACGCAAGAAAAGCGAGGGATGCGGGAAGAGTTGCGCGAAATGGTGGTGCAACGGCTGGATGAGCAGGGCAAGCTGGTTGAAGAGTGCTCGCTGCAAACCGTGCAGGTGATGAGTAAGGCGCGGCGTATCCGCTACACCCGGCGCTTCTTCCCTGCGTCAACGGCGGATTTGCGGCTGCGGCTCTTCGTCGAGTTGGGGGATGCCAGTGAGATCGCGATTGATCAGGCAGCATCTCCTGACACGGAGGGGGTTGTCAGCCAGGTGCAAGAAGAGCAGCCAGGTGCCAAGCGGTCGTCGTGGGTGCTCTATGAGCAAGAGCCCTTTAGTCGAGAGATCGAGGACTACCGTGATCGGCGGCGAAGTGCCCTGGTGGAATCCATGCATGATCTTCGAGCAGGCAAGTCGATGTATTCGCGTCGGGTGGTCAGCATTTGGGCCTATCAGCGGCGGCTTGCACGTAGTGGAAGGGATTATGGCAAGCCATTAGAGGGAAAGGAGCAGAGATGAGGCAAGCAAAACGCAAGCAGCAACAGCGTCAAGCAGCTGCTCGGCGTGTGATGATCGAGCAAGTGCGGCAAAGGTGGCTAGAGAAACCAGTATTGTTCACGATCCCGCAAGGCATCGGGTATGGCGTGGTGTACCTGATTTCGGATGATGGCGATGTGATTGTGACCCATGCTGAATATCAGGAAACGGGACTTCCTCCCGCCTTTGCGTTCAATATCGAGCGGATTGATGAGTTTTTGACGGAAGTTTTGTGAGGTGTGGCATGGTTCGACGGAAGAAAGTTTCAACGGCACAACCAATGTTGCTCACTATTCCAGATGTAGCGGTACAGCTTGGAGTGTGTCGTACTACGGTTTATAATCTCATCTATCGTAAAGGGTTGCCTTCGGTCATGCTTGGAAGCGTGCGGCGTATCCATCCTGCATCACTTCAAGAATGGCTCAAGCAGTGTGAGCAGCAAAGCGCGTAAAGCGGTTGCGATATTGCCTCGTTGTCTGTGAATTGATAACGAGGCAATTTTTTGTCTATAAGGAGGTGTTGGTATGGCAAAGTCGAAGCTGCGTGGGCATGGTGAAGGGTCCGTTTACAGGCGCAAGGATGGCCGATGGACTGCAAGTATGACCTTGGAAGATCATAGCCGTAAGTACTTCTATGGTGAGACTCGCAAAGAGGCGTATGAGAAGCTGCAAAAGGCCTTGCATGAGCAGAAACAGGGTACACTCCTGGTAGGGCCGCAGCAGACGATGAAGGACTACCTTGAGTATTGGCTTGAAGAGGTGCATAAGTCTAAGCTTCGTATTGGTACGTATCGATCATATCGGGGTGTCCTCAATTGTCACCTTATACCAGGTCTTGGGCATATTCGTCTACAGAAGTTGACACCGCAACATGTTCAATCTCTGTATTCGAAGAAACACACAGAAGAGGGGCTGTCTCCTGGGAGAATAAGGGTTATTCATATTGTTCTGCACAAGGCATTGAATCATGCCGTTCGCGTTAATCTCGTTGCTCGTAACGTGTGTGATCAAGTGGAGCTTCCTCGCGAAGAGCGGCATGAGGGACTGGCTTTGACGCCAGAGCAAGCACAGCAGTTATTGCAAAAGGTACGTGAACATCGTCTAGATGCGCTGCTCACGTTGGCATTAACAACAGGTATGCGAATTGGTGAAATACTTAGCCTTCGCTGGCAAGACGTTGATCTGAAAGCAGGATTTCTCCAAGTTCGTCGTACCGTTGGTTACTATGGGAAGCGTGGTTTTGTGGTAGGTGAACCCAAGACGGAAAGTAGTAGAAGGACGATTGTGCTTCCTGATTTCCTTGTTGAGAAGCTGAAGCTCCATCGTACATCGCAATTGGAAATGCGGCTACAGGCAGGTTTGTCATGGGTGGACAACGATCTGGTGTTTTGCAATAAGCGTGGAGGATTTTTTCCTCCTCCAACAATTGCTTATCAGTTCAATAAGGTGCTTAAGGATGTAGGATTTTCGCACATGCGCTTTCATGATTTAAGGCATAGCGCTGCGACTCTTCTCCTGAGCATGGGGGTAAGCTTGAAAGTTGTGCAGGAAATATTGGGGCATAGTACCATTAGCACTACTGCTGACATCTATTCCCACACGCTCCTGTCAATGCAAAGAGAAGCAATGAATAAGATGGATGATTTGTTTCGGCAGCAAAACTGAGGTAGGATGTTTAACGACTATTGTTTTGGCTCTTCCCCACATTAAGTGAGCCTGCTTGCTTACAATCTCTTTCACTGTGCCAAAGCTCTTTCTTGGCGTGCTACCGCCTGTTGAATAATGATCAAAGACGGGTGCAAAGAAGACCGTATCACTTGCGAACGTCACTGCAATCTGGGAGTTCGTACCGTCGTTCGTAACGATTGTGAGACGGGCGTATGCTATACTACTCAGCAGAACGAGTGTCGTCGTGTGCTCTTCGATGGAGCCAGGAGACAAGGAGCAGGAGCAAACACATGCAGCTGAGGAATGGCATAACCCAAGAGCAACACAGAGGTGTTCCCGCGAGCAAGAGCAGACTTGCGAGGACGGACTTCCACCTGGAGGGCTTCTGGTTGCACCTGGCACGAGGAGCTTGGCTCGGTTTCCGACGCCATACCGAATTTTGTGTAACGGTACAGAGCAGAAAAGCCTGGAGCCTGATCTGGACTGGTTCTAACATACTCTCGCTTCACGCCATTACACAAAATTCGGTATGGCATCTGTTTTCTCAAACTAACATGCAAACGAGAAACGATCGTTCTCCTTCCAAAATCAGTAAACTTTCAAAGTATCTGGTATGGCAGTCTACTCTACTTGGAATGAACATGGAAAAAAATGGCGGGCAGCAATGCGAAGAGCCGAAGCCGCCTCCGGCAGCTCCAATGGAGGCGGCTCCGTCATAGACCTCACGCAATACCCTCAATAGATGAGGAAGTGCGGTGCGGTTGCTTCCTTCATCCTTACGAGAACACCATACTGGCCTTCGCTGCGCTAGGAATGGCTGATCGTCACATCGCCAACCTTGACCGACGTGATCTGGGCGAAAACCGACGGAGATGGGGTGAAGTTGGTTGTCCCATCAGAGATGGTGCCCGAAGCGCTAGCATCCCGGAAGGTCGCATTGAGGTGGAAGTTCTCAGTGAAGCCCTTTGTATGGATGTGGAAGGTTTGAACTTCGTTCATGATCGTGCTGGTGGAAGTCCAGGCCATATTCACAGACACGTTGAATGTGTTGCCAGACACAAAGTCGAAGACGGAAATGGTCGCACTCAAGCTCGCCGAGGTGAGGCTCTTAGCGACTTGGAAAGTAGGGTTGAACGTCGAGCCGAAGGCCTCCAGCAGCAGAGTACCCGTGCAGTTGTCAAACTGGGCGATAAAGACGTCGGCCTCCGGGCTTGTGTCGCTTTGAGTGCCGTCGACTTCCGCAAAGGTCTCGATACAGCCACTGGTACTGTCGAAGACAGCAAAGGCGGTCAGACCATGGAACCTGAACACGGTGGTGCTTCCAGAGGCGGCTGCATGGGCCCTTGGGGCGGTGGTTGAGAAAGCCAATGCTACGAGGGACAAGAGAAGAACGAACAGACAGCAAGTGACGCGTGTAATTTTCATGAAGAGGCTCCTTTCGTACGGCGAGAGCCGTACGTCACTAGCTACAACTGATCGATGGGGCTGCCTTCACTACTATATACTCACTGTTAATACTCTGTCAATACTAAATATGATACTGACATCACTCTATACTTCACAGTATCATAAGTCGCAATATATTTGATTTCTGATCTTCCTGCTTCCTTGTGGATATTCTTGAGAGCACAAGGGGGAGAGCGAAGCTAGAACTTTGCAGGAAAAACTCAGTCTTTGCTGCTTCGATGTATATATATCAATGACGTATGACGAGCGTGAAAAGGGCGAGAAGTCGAGATAAGGAAAATTGTGCGATGTTGGAAAGTAAAAGTTTTCCACATTTGAGGCTAACAGTTTTTTTATAAGTACCCTTTATCACAACCAAATGTTGTGGTGTTACGCTCGCAAAAGTACTTAGAGTCAGTCAAATCACGTTTTGCTGTCAGTTCTGCTGTCTAAGGGCTGTTTGAGGGTGGAGATAAGGGGCTGCTGTCAGTCTAGAAGGGGGGTGATAGTATTCAAGAAATGAGTTTTTACAATTTTATAAAAATTCAGAAAAAAACCTTGACAACCTATCTTCCATGTGAGAGAATACTGTTGCGCCACAAAAACAGCCATTCATCACCTATGACGAATGGTCCTGTTTTGAGCAAACTCTTGACATCTCTTTAAGAATATGTTAAGAATAGTGGTACCATCGAAAAGACAATCACCTGATTTTTTCTGATTGGGTGCTCCTGTCTCTTGGATGAGCGGTTGTATGTCACGCTAATGTGGCCTCCTCAGGGATCATGCCTTCCCAGAGCCTTGTCCATTCGTATGAATTCTTTGGCCCTTTTCAGGGTCCAGCCAACGAATACGTGGTCTCGGCATCACTGAGACCGGCAAGCTGCAGGTAAGGGGTGACAGCTGGAGGCA
>WNGQ01000237.1_pt1 | contig 94152 bp, 91 predicted proteins | sample 5407661 | NCBI WGS metagenome assembly WNGQ01 (sample SAMN13153382, study PRJNA577476) | soil metagenome | isolation source: 60 cm soil or saprolite under Garry oak tree replicate 2 | place: USA:California | collected 2016-06-15
ACCCCTGACGGGGTTTAGGTCGGCGGCTCCGCTGCCTGGCTGCACGAACCTTTCCGTTGGAGCAGGCCTCGATCCGCTGGCAAGCGTGAAAGGCGCCAAGCTCGAAAAACTAGTGGCATTGCCCGTCCTCGGGCGCAGCGAGCACTGGTTGTTCCGGTGCGTCCGATTCCATTGGGGCTCGCTCGCGTTCCGACATTGCTGCGCCCGAGGACGGGCGCACTCCGCCGAGGCGATCCCCCGCCGTCGCTGACCCAGTACAAAATCAGCAAGAATTCGATTGCAAACTGCCGCCGCACCCGCCACTTTCTCCTGCTCAGGGTCGGGGCGTAGCGTAGCCTGGTAGCGCGCTTGTTTCGGGTACAAGAGGTCGTGAGTTCGAATCTCACCGCCCCGACCATTTTTACCAAGGATTTAAAGTGTGTTGACTTTTCCTAACGATTTCCTTAAAGATTGACCGTGAAAAGGCAACACGGGCAAAGCGCCGAATTTCCTAAAATGGTCCGGGTTCGCGAATACCCCGGAATCACCGCCAACATCTACCGCCAGGACCGCACCAAGCCTAACAGCGAGGGCAAGCCGCACCGTTACACGTCCTTTCTTCTGGCCTATTCGCTGTTAGGCAAACGCAAGTTGGAATCCTACTCCGAACTGGCTGGCGCCGAGCAGGCGGGCAAGGAGGCCATCAAACGCATCGCCGAGGGGCAGCAGGCAGTGCTTGAACTAACCAATCGCGACCGGGAGCAGTATCAGCGGGCCGTGGACCTGTTGACACCGTTGGGTGTGGCCTTGGACGTTGTGGCCCAAGAATGCGTGGACGTTCGCGACATCCTCAACGGCACCGGCACCCCGGTTGAGGCTGCGCGATTCTTCGTGAAGCACCACGCCAAAGAGTTACCCCGCATCACTGTGGTGGCCGCCGTGGATAAGTGTCTGGCCCAAGCCCGCGCCGATAAGAAGTCCAAAGCCCGGATGCACCAGCTTGAATTCTTCCTCAACGGCTTTGCCGAGAGCATAAACGTTGAAGTCACTGAACTGACGCCGGGTATTGTCTCGCGCTATTTGACCGGCATGACCGCGGGTGAGCGCACGAAGAAAAACGCTCGCGACGTTATCGGTTATTTTGGCCGATGGCTGGTGCTGCACGGTTACCTGGCACGCGGGACCGACTTGACCGAGGGAGTCCAACGCTACGGCATGAAGTCGGGGGAAATCCACATTTTCACCGTGGATGAAATCAAGAAGCTGGTCGAGAACGCCAGCGCCCGGCTGCTGCCGTATATCGTCATTGGGGCATGGGCTGGACTGCGCGGAGCGGAGATTCAGCGACTTGATTGGAGCGAGGTGGATTTGCAGGACGGGTTCATTGAGGTGAAAGGGGAGAAGGCCAAGACCGAAACGCGCCGACTTGTGCCAATCAAACCGAATCTAGCTGTTTGGCTCAAAGACGTCCACAAAAAATCCGGGGCGGTTTGTCCATTCAAAAACGTGGTTAACCAACTGATGAAGCTGGTAGCGACCATCAACAAGGCGCTACCGAAGGGCTCCCCGGACAAGGACAAACTGCGGTGGAAGAGAAATGCTTTGCGCCACAGTTACATTTCATATCGAGTCGCCGAGTGTGCCGACGTGCCTCGGGTCGCGGACGAAAGCGGAAACTCTGTCACGGTCATCCGAATAAATTATCTGAAACGCTTGAAACCTCAGCAAGCTCAGGCATGGTTCGATGTTATGCCCGCAGGAACATCAAATGAACAAAAACAAGGCACACCGGCGATAGCTTCCTCGAACTGACGGCACAGGTTTGTGCTCTGGCAGAGACGTAATTGTGCTCAAGTCGCAGTGAAGCGAGAAACAAGCCGTGTTATTATGCTTCTGGCCCAGGCATCAGGGAACGGGCCAAACGGATCCCAGGGAACTGGTTCGATGAGCGTTTTGTGCCAGACCTGATCGTTCGTGACGGTTTGGCCTTTGCGAAGGTCCTTGTCTTTGAAGCCCAAAGAGAAGGCAAGCGCCGGATTCTTCCGCAATTCACCATAGGTGTATTTGAGCCGGAGAGAATGGCGGCGGCGCCGGAGATCCGTTTCCACTGCTTTACTAAGTCCGCACGCGTTCTTCGCGTCGGTGAGCGCGTCCGCCAAGATCGCATGAAGTTTCAATGACTTCCCTTCTTCAGAGGCAATGCGGCAAAGAAAGAGAAGCCAGCATACCAAATCTTTGGAAAGGTCTGCAGCGTATCGATCCAAGTAGGGAAGTTGATCGTCCTGCCACGAAATCCAAGATGTTTTTGAATATGGCGCTCCAGCTTCGTGTGAAGCGCGGGCGTAACGGCTTCGTGTGTGGTCGAGTGATTCGGGCGTTGCGCCGCTTGTCAGATGAATCCGGTAAGCATTGTCGTCAGTCAATGGCACACGCCCAAGCTCCAAGGATTGATAAAGATCATATTTGATGCCCACCCGTGCGGCAAAGTCTTTTTGAGTGAGGTCGCTGGCGAGCCGCACTTGCCGCAAGGGCGTAAGTTTCTTTGGTTGTTTTCGCATAACGTAAAATTACGTGCTCATTTTACGTTCTGCAAGGAGCAGCAATAGACATGGAGGCGCAACATGATGCAGACTTACGGCGTCAATTGCATTCGTGTCGTATGAAAACAAACAAACTGGTCGATGCACAAACGCTCCTCCAGGAATTGTTTCCGGAAAGTGCTCGTCCCTCCGTTCGGTGGTTGCGAGAACAACAGAAACGGCGGGCACTACCTTACATCCGCTTAGGTCGGCTTATTTTTTTCGATCCGGATGCGGTCCGCCAGGCCATTTCGGAACGGCACACCATTTCGTCGCGCCGGACGACCGCGAGCGTCAAGGAGGTGTCGTGATGAAACGACTCCAACAGGCATATCTCCGGCCGGGTTTGAGGCGAGGCGACCAGCCGCCATCGGCGCAACCAATTCCAGAAATAAAACGCCCCGCATTCGTTAGCGCGAATCCGGGGCTTCAAGTCACCCTCAACCTTGGCTCGGCGAAAGGAACTTTCGATGAGTGAACCTACCCCAAACGTCACGGGTTCCCAAGGAAAATCGAACCCTACTCCTCTTTCGATTCCGGACTCCATGGCGCCAGACAGGCTCGCAGTGGCTCGCTTTCATGTCCCGGCCAAACCAGCAGGGTCACCCCTCCGCCCCGACCACGACGCTCTGAATACTAAGGATGCAATCGCTCATCCATTCTTCAGTCCTCTAATGCATTACAACATGCCCGGCCACAACAAGTTCCTGTTGCCGATGGGGGGTGGGGCAGCACCCGGCCAGTCTTTTTCATCCGGCACTGCCCGTTGCCAATTGGCGTTCAGAATTACAACATCGCCAAGAACCTTCCGGGCCGGCAATCACCGCCCAGCCTGGCTTATTCTCACCAGAACGCGCCCAACTCCTGAGTCCAACCCCCACCCGAGTTCATTGGGCCTGTCACGGCCACGCGCCTCTGGATTGCTGGTGCCGCTTCGGCCACACTTCCCTGGCCCCTTTGCTACGCGTTTCCTGATTGCCCTCTCTCTTGGCATCGGCATCAACACAGCCGGCCCTCAGGCAGCCGAAATCGGCCCCGCTCCAGCACGTGAATTAACGGCAGTTCACCCGGCCACATCCTCGGAACCTGCCCGGCCTTCTCAACTCCCATTCCTCCCCAGCCTGGTTCCAACATTATCCGGCTTCTCCAGAATCCAACACACCTGGTGCGACTTGGACGCCCAGGTCCGTTATGCCTCCTTCCGCTCTCCACAACAACGCGAACTGCTGCAGATTGCGCAGGAGAAGGTGACGGCCCGGCATGGCACCGCTTACGGCAGCTACTGGGCCAAACAAGCCGCTTGGAACGGTTACGACTCCTTGGCCGGCATCCTTGCACTCTCCAGCTACGGTAAGCGCGAGGACTTCGTCCGATGCGGCTACTCTCGTTTTTTGTGTAACGACAGGTTGGCCTGTCCACGCTGCTGCCACAGGTTATTACGTGGGCCTCTCCTCGACGAGTTCTCTAATGCCTTCACTGCCGCTTCCGAGGTGTTCTTCATCGTGGTCAGCCTGAGTGTTGATCCCGATGAGACTCACCGGCTGATTTTCCGGGATATCGATGAGTCAGACCTTCACCAGATTAGGGGCCGTGGTGTTGTCCAGCCCTGCATCCCAGAACACTATGGCACCGACTTCATCACTGCCGACGATCTGCTGCGATGTCGGCTTCTCTGGGGCTTCTTTATCGAAGCAATTCGGGAACTCACTGGCTCCAAGCCTGGCCAGCCCTTCATTGGCGTTGTTGGCGGGCCTGAACTGGCTGTTCGCTTGCATCCGCTGCGTGTTCTGCCGCACGCCAACTTCATCGTCTGGTCGGCCGGGTTTTGTATCGAGGATGCACGCAAGCTTCGAAAGAGTATCCGTGATAAAATGTGCAATTCCCGGCGCATTCATGACGGCCTCTACCCGGCCTTAGCCTGCTATCGGCTGGCTGGTGCAGAAGACCTTGGGAGGGTTCTGGGCTACATGTGCAAGCCGATTGACCTGGCCGGCGACTACATCAATGCCGCCGAACGAGTCAGCTTCGAGACAAGTGCCATGGAGGCGTTGAATACCGAAACCAATCTCTTCCTGAAGCATCTCCCTCTGGTCTTTGCCCGGCTTCCTCGCATTGGCCGCTATGGCCAGTGTTCGGCCTCTCACCGCTCATATTTCGGACACGTCACCGAATGGCGCAAAGCCAAGCGACAGCGCGATGCAGAACGACGCAAGGCTGGATGCTGGGGGCAATCGGAGCCTCGATGGCGAGACCCGGCCACCTGGCAACCTGGCCGCTCAGCATTGGAGAATTGGCAGGCTTTTGTTACCCAGGAGTTGACCCGGCCCAAGCAAGCACGCCATTCACGATTCCACTACTGGCGTCGCGCTTATGAACCAAAAACGCCGTTCGGTATCCTTCATCGGATGCAGGAGTGGGGAATGCCCCGGTTTCCGAGGGCCAAACAGCCGCAAAGCTGAAGCGTATGAATCTTCGCTGCTGGTTTGCCTCATTCCGATATCAACATCCGCTTTGCCGGAAAATTCCTTTCCTTGCACCTCCGACGAGAGAGCGGAGCGAGAGCGAAGCGAGGGAGGAGGAGTGCAAAACAGATACGCAGGCGACCCAACTTTTTGCGGAGCGTAGGGCCGAACGAGCGCGAGCGAGTGAGAGCGCAGCGGTGCCCGAAGCGCAGCAAAAATTGTGTCGCCGTAGTTTCGTTCCCTTCCCCGGGCAGGAAAAGGCAGACCCCGGCCCATGAAAGGAACCATTAAAAAGCCAACTCGCCCACCATGCCGTCTTCAATAACCAATCACAATTCCAATTATGAACGACCACGATTCTGATACAAACAACACCAGTTTAATTTCACGAGTGTCTCTTCAGCACTACGGCCTCTGGCACCTGCCAGCAAAAATCAATCCCAACCGCTTTATCCATAAAAGCCTTTCGTGTTGGGCAGAAAATGATGCAGTTGGTTGCCCATTTGCGTGCCGTTTTTGTTATGTCCCCGATACATCGACCAAGAAACTCGCCCAGCCATTAGCCGGGCTTGGAGTTGAAGACCCAGATGCTGATTGGGGCCGTTACGCCTTTCTTCGAGCATGGGATGAAAAGGCGTTCCTGCGCTCCTTGAAGGCTGCGGAGGACACGCCGCTGGATCAACTGAATGCAGACGGCAACCGGGCAGTCATAATGAGCAGCACCACCGACCCGTTCCCAATCTTCGCCGGCCCAGATCCTTCCAAGAACCGGGAATTGAATCACCAATCGCAAGAGATGAGGTGGCGCTCACTGGAACTCATCCGAGATCGCTCGACGATAAACGTTCGCATCCTCACACGCAGTCCGCCGGCCCGGCAGTTCTTTGACCTGACGAAAACCCTTGGTGATCGTCTCGTGTTCGGTATGAGCCTTCCGACGCTCGACAATGAATTGGCGCAAATCTATGAACCCAGAGCGCCAGCACCGTCTCAACGCCTGGCCACGTTGAGAGCAGCCAAAGATGCCGGGTTGCATGTCTATGTCGCGATGGCGCCAACCTACCCGGAATGTGAGGAGGAAGATTTGAGACGCACCTTGCTGGAAATCAAGGCACTTGAGCCATTAACCATTTTCCATGAACCGATTAATATCCGGGCCGAGAACGTCGAGCGCATCGCCGCTCATGCTCAGTCAATTGGACGGAGTGTCCGAACAGAGGTCTTTGCCACTCGGCTCGCATGGCGCCGTTACGCAATCAATGCTCTCAGAACTGTAGAACGGCTCGCCACTGAGCTTGGCCTCCTTGACCGGCTTCACCTCTGGCCTGACCAGGATCTTGCCTCCAAGCATGGCTATTTGGCGTTGCTCGCAGAGAGAGACCTGAAGTCGAATGTGGCAGTTGCCGATTTTCTAAGGCTAAAGGAGGCACATCAGAAGCAATGCGAAGAACACCAAGCATGGTTGGAACACTGGTGGAACCGAATCAGCGAGTGGCCGGGTCAACCAAATGGGAGGCGCTTACTCGCTGCTTAAACTGCAAAGCAAGACCTTTATGACCGAATACAACATGAATGATCCCTCCGTTTCAATCGGCGCCAGTGTGGTCGGGCCTCCGCCAATTCCAGGGCTACCGCCACCTCCGCCACCACCACCACCACCTCCACCGCCTCCGCCACCTGATGAGGTCCATCCAAGCGCCTATTTTAGTTGGCAAGAGGGTGCCGGGTGGCGAATTGCCGGAAAGGGCCCTCCGCCCAAACGGAGGGAGATCATTCGCGTCCGGACAAAGGATGGCGAAATCCGCACGGTCAGGATTCTGAAAGCCCCGGAATGCTGCTGGCCGCCTGAGAATGGGCCACGGTCTCCGTTCATGCCGGAGTGGATAGCAGAATTCGGAAACACGCGACGATGACCTTACGAAGAGGTCTGAAAGCGTCACCAATAACCAAACTACTGAAATATGGGCGGGCCTTACCGGCCTTGGCAAATAGGATCGATCCCTCGTTATGATCTCTGTCTTATTCTTTTCTTATTATATAGGTGTCAATACCCCGAATACCCCCAACACCCCAGATACCCCCGAATGCACGCGCAGGTTAACTGCAAATTCCGAAGGCGGAGTTTTCGTCCGGCGTCAAAGCTGCTCGGGAATCTTGGCTTTTTCAACAACCCCAAATAACTCCTTAACAAAATAAACAATGAAACTTGAACTCATTCCGGTTCAGATCCCACCGGAAACCAATTGGGATCATAAACGCGACAGTAAATATACAGAAAACCTTCTCGGCGACGATTGGTCATTCGAGGATGTCCTGTTGCGCTGCTTCAATTCGCAACGTGAACTTTCCGAGGCACTGCGCCGAGCACTCGTATTTTTCGGAGAGGATCTCGAGCATCAGGCCAATCTCACGATACCTGAATTAATCGAACGAGTTGAAAAGCGCATCAGGTCAATGGCTCCCTCAAGTTCTTATTTGGAACGCTTCACCGAAGCCTTGAGTGTTTGTCGTTTCGTACAGGAAGAGTGGAGCCGGGTCATCGGCATATACGGCGGTAACCAAAGTCTGGATTGGTTGGCCCCGCTCGCCGATCTCGGTGACTGGCTTGTCACCGCAACCATGAATTTTGAGGAGGGCATGGTCTGCGAGCACTCGGATTTTAAAAGGGAGTGGACGAGATACTTCTCACGGCGCGGAAAAAGCGATTCCTTGGTTGGAACCGCAGTCAATTTTCCCCCGACATGACGCACCGCGGAGTTATTGCGTAAAAACAAAGGAAAATGCGGTGCGAAGGAACAGAATCAAAAGAAAAATCAAAAACATGGAAAAAGAAATGCAAGAAAAGTCCAAAGCGGAAATCTTGGAAATAATTACCCAACACGTCGAAGCACGCATCGAGGATGTCTTTGATATGGCCGACAAAAAGCATTCAATGCCGGGATTTGAATCTTCCTCCAGCGTGGGTCCATATAAGCTTCTGGCCAGAGCTTCCCAGGAATCGCCAGTATTCCACGCGGTCGATTCACGGACCGGCGAAAAATGTATTGTCAAATTTGGATCCCCAAAGTCTGCACTATTACCCGAAACTGCGGACGCAATTCGAATCAGGCTTGAAGAAGAATCCAAGAAGCTGCGGCGGTGGTCGGTCTGCCCCAATGTCGTTCGTCTGTTGGATGCCCAACTAGACCTCGATCCTCCATTTCTGGTCCTTGAATCGCTCGGAATTAACCTGAATGATAAAACACCAGATAATGAAGGCCTTTCTTTTACAGAGTGCCTGGCGGTATTGCGCGATGTTTCTGCTGCTTTATCCGGGATCCACAAGTTCGGCGATGATCATGGAGATGTGAAGCCCGAAGGTATTCTAATGCATCTAACAACTGGACGTTGGACATTGACCGACCCTGGCGATTCGGACCTTTCCACTGACGATTATGCATCCGAGCACCTGAAAGGATGGGAGGCAGATATACTCGCCCTCGGCCGTACGTTTATCACCAGTTACACTGGCAGCATCGACAGCCAGCTCGATGATTTGATGCGTGGGGCTCTGGAAGACGAGCACCCAAGTTTCGTTCGGCTTCTCGACCGGATGCTGAGGGACCGCCCTTCAATCGGTCGAGGTGGTCAGTCGTCGCGTCCCTCGGCGCGAAGGATTTTGGACCTCGTGACCAACCTCCTCAGGAATGCCGGCTGACCTGTGCGTGCACTGGGGAACAAAACGCGCTTGCAATGAGAACCAAAGCGAAAGTAGCCCTCATAGTTGGGGTGGCTTTGACAGCATTGGCGTGCTTCGCGCTTGGCCATACCGATGTCAGATCCGCAGGATGACAGAAAAGCAGAGCAAGTGTGGGACACAGTATTGAAGTATTACACGCGGATTATTCAGACTCTACCGCGGCTCGTTACGGCGGATGGCACGAGCTTTGGCAAAGCTTGCGTCCGAGTGCGCCCAAAACGGTCAAAGCGAACTTGTCCAATACTCGAACACTTGGAAGGGCATCTATGAAACACTCCATTTCCAACTTCGTTTGTGCGAACGGATGGCGGCTAAGCCTGCCACTCTGCTCCCTGTTGCTCTCAACCGGATGCGCCGCACCTGGTTTAGACCGTCCAGCCTCGTCAGCGCGTCTTCAAACGCTGGATGCGTCCCTGTCTGCGCTGAAAGCGGAATTCAACCGCGACACTTCGAAGCCCCGACTCTTGGCACTCTTTTCTCCAACCTGTGGCGGCTGCCTTTACGGTGCCGGCGCGTTGCAACACGTAGCTCAAGTTGCGACCAATCTCACAGAGAAGGTTGAACTTTTGGTTGTCTGGCTGCCGATGCTCGATACAGACAACGAGCGCGAAGCGAGGAAGGCGGCTAATCGATTTCATTTCATGAGTGCGCACCAATTCTATGACGGGAGCAAGCAAAGCAGTGCGCGGCTGATGGCAGAACAGTTCCCAAATGCAGTGCGCGAGGCGCTGGAAATCCTGCCTCCCGATCACCCCAAGCGCAAACAGTTGGAAGCCCAGCAGGATTTGCAGCCGGAGCAAGTTCCGTTATGGGATGCGATCCTGGTATTTTCGCCCGGCGTTAGATGGGACGACCGTACTCCGGCGCCAGTTTGGTGGACGAGGCAGATTGGTTTCAACGGGGAGGGCAAGCCGGGAGAACTCACTGGATTATTTTGGAAGAACGGCACACGTCGGCTCCCGGTAAAGTCTGATTGGCATCTGGAAGCACGTGAGGCATTGGGCGTCGCACAACAAGAGAACGGGGGGAGTAAACAGCCGTGAACGGGACAGGCTAATTTGCGTAAGGCGAATCGCGGCGGTGGAATTTGGTTGGCTTTTGACAAGCTCGGCGCTCTCGGCGCGGTCCTTGCAGCCGTTGGTTCGCCTTGTTGCTTCCCGCTTTTAGCAGCCGTTGGCGGTTGGATCGGTTTGGGGTCGGTTCCGCTCCTACGGGGGAACGCTCCGATTCTAATCCAGGCGATGACCGCGCTGTCATTGGTCGGCCAATACGCGGCTTACCGTCAGCACAGAAAGCGTGGGCCGTTGCTCACGAGCGTGGTTAGCGGCGTGTTGGTGGGGGTGGCCTACTATGTCGGTTACCATGTAGTCCTCATCTACTGCGCGTTGACGGGGCTTGGAATTTCCGCTGCCTGGAACTTCATAATTGGTCGTCGTGCCAATACCTGTTGCAGTAGTAACAAGAAAGTGGCTGTCGTGCTGCAATCCGTGCTGACTTGCCCGGGTTGCGGCCACCAGAGCCAAGAAACGATGCCAGAGGATGCGTGCCTATTCTTTTACGACTGTCCCAACTGTGGTCAACGGCTCAAACCAAAAGCTGGCGATTGCTGCGTGTTTTGTTCTTACGGCACGGTGAAGTGCCCGCCCATCCAACTCCGCAGTGGATGCGGCGAGCCAGCATCTTGCTCTGGCTTGTGACCATGGCGCCATCGAAAGGAATCACATGAGTAACGTTACAGGCGATCCGATGGGGTTGTTTAAGAAGGCGTTTGCCGAAGACGACGCGATTTTGTTCGCCAGACTTCTCGAAGAGCATTCGGAGATGAAGGCGAGGATCAATGATCCAGTCGCTGCTTTCGATGCACCTGTGATCACCTGGGTTCGCAGCCGCGAGATGCTCGATGTATTGCTCAAAGCCGGCGCAGATATCAACGCAAAGAGCCGTTGGTGGGCCGGTGGCTTCGGACTCCTGGACTGCGCGGCGCCCGAACTGGCAATGTATGCGATTGAGCGCGGTGCGGTCGTTGAGGTTCATGCCGCAGCGCGTCTGGGGTGGATTGAGAAACTCCGCGAGTTAATCTCGGCCGATCCCGCGCTGGTTCACTCCCGGGGAGGAGACGGTCAAACTCCCCTACATTTTGCCAGCACGGTCGAGATCGCGGAATATTTGCTGAATCAAGGAGCAAACATTGATGCTCGCGATGTCGATCACGAATCCACGCCCGCGCAATACATGGTGAGAGACCGTCAGGACATCGCACGCTACCTGGTTCGGCGCGGTTGCACGACCGACCTGCTGATGGCGACCGCGCTAGGGGACATCGATCTGGTAAGCCATTATCTCGACACCGACGCTGACTGCGTCCGTATGAACGTCTCAGAGCAGTATTTCCCCAAGCAGAACCCTCGGAGTGGCGGCACCATCTACATTTGGACGCTCGGTCAAAACAAAACTGCGCATGTCATCGCCCGTGAGTTTGGCCACGACGATATTTTCCACCTGCTCCTGGAACGTAGCCCGGAAGAGTTGAAACTGGCGCAAGCATGCGAACTGGGGGACGAGACTCTGTTCAACGCTCTGCTGGCAAGCCGGCCGAACTTTGTCCAGACCCTTTCTGAACACGACCGCCGAAAGCTCCCTAATGCTGCGCAGAACAACAACACCAAGGCCGTCCGGCTCATGCTCTCCGCAGGCTGGCCACCCGACTCTTTTGCGCGATGCTAGCCAAAATCTGTTCGTGCTGACACAATGTCGTTCTCATGGCTGGCGAAGACTTGATTGCAAACGCACGGGTCGAGACCTTGAAGGAAAAACTCACCAGACATCCGATCTATGAGTCGATCGAGACGCTGCAGCATTTGCGGTGCTTTATGGAGCATCACATCTATGCCGTATGGGATTTCATGTCGTTATTGAAAGCACTCCAAGCCGCGGTTGCGCCGGCGCAAACACCCTGGATGCCGTCTTCTCGGCCCGAGTTGCGGCGCTTTATAAACGAAATCGTCCTGGGTGAAGAATGCGATGAATACAATGTCGCCGGAACGAGGCGTTTTATCAGCCATTTCGAGCTTTATTTGTTGTCGATGGAAGAAGTTAATGCCGATACCAGACCGATCCGGCAGTTCATCTCTGTCGTGAATGAAAACGGCGTTGAGGCGGCTTTAGGTCTTCCCATGGTTCCCCGACCAGCAATCGAGTTTGTCCGATCGACGTTTCAATTCATTCACGAACAGAAAGACCATTGCACGGCATCAGCCTTTGCCTTTGGGCGGGAGGATTGAGGTGGACCCCATTGTTTGGACCACGAAACGCAGAAATTAAGTTAGGTTCTCAGGCTCTGCTGGATTAGTTTTGTTTGTTTTCATTACTCTGCGTTTCCACCATCACACCACCCCGAGGCTCCGTCGTCCAGCCCGGAGTGAGCCCCTGAGACCCGTCAGGGTCGAAGGGGCGAACGGAGGGCTGGACGACGGGGGCGCCTCGGTCGCTACTTCCACCGCCACGCCGCCGGCCTGGCGCCATAGGATTGGGGCGAGTGATACAACTCCCCTGGCGTGGCATAGCACAGCGCCTGGTGTGGACGCACGGTGTTGTAATCGCCAAACCAACGAGCCAATCCCCGTTGGGCCGTCAAACCATCGCCGTAGTCCTGCACGTAGATGTCTTCCTGTTTGACGCTGCGCCATAACCGCTCGATGAAGCGGTTCTCGATCCAGCGGCCGCGCCCATCCATGCTCACATCCACCCCGACCGACTCCACCGCCTCCAGATACGCCTCGCTGGTGAACTGGCTGCCCTGGTCGGTGTTGGAGATTAACGGTTGCCGACCGCTGGCCAGCGCCCCCGTCCAGGCCCGGATACAAAACTCGCAGTCCAGGCTGTTGGACAGTTCCCAAGCCACTACATACCGGCTCCACCAATCCATCACCGCCACCAGATACATGAACCCACAAGCCATCGGCACGTAGGTGATGTCGCTGCACCACACCTGGTCCGGACCGCTGATTTCCAGCCCTTCCAAGAGGTAGGGGTAGATCCGATGCCCTTCGCCGGGCTGGCTCAGGTTGCGCTTGGGATAGACCACTTCCACCCCCATCAACTCCAGCAGCCGCCCCACGCGCTTGCGGTTGACCTCCCGGCCTTCCCGCTGCAGCAGCGCCCTCAGCCGCCGGCTGCCGTAAGCGGGATGGTCCAGATGCAACTCGTCCAACCGCCGCATCAAGGCCAGGTTCTCCGGGCTCTCTGGCGCCGGTTCGTAATAGAACCCGCTGCGCGAGATCCCGACCAGCTCGCATTGCCGACGAAGGCTCAGTTCTGGGCATAGCTCAACCAGGTCCTGCCGGGCGCTTACAGGCCCAACTGCTTGCACTTTTTTTTAAGCCAATCCGCCTCCACGCTCAGTTGGCCGATCTTCTCGTGCAGTTGGCAAATCAACTGCTGGCTGTCTTCACCAGCGGCCTGCGCCGACTCGAATAACTCCGGCAGGTGGTCGCGAATGACGCCCTTCCACTGCGTCACCTGAACCGGGTGTACCTGGTATTCTCGGGCAATCTGCCCGACCGTTTTGATCCCCATCAAAGCTTCCAATCCAACCTTGGCTTTGAAGGCACCTGTGTATCGTTTCCGTTTAGTTTTGCTCATCGTTCTGCTGGTGTCTCAGCTCCAGCAAAACCTGAAAAGTCTAACTTAGATACTGGTCCGAATTTTGGGGTCCATTTCTCATCTCATTCCAGCAATGTTCGGAGCACTGCTCGAACGAATGAAAATCACTGAGGTTATGGCTCCCAATTTTCATTATTACCTTAAACGCCATACACAACTTGACGCCGAAACACACGGCCCGCTCGCTCTCCAATTGGTGGCCATGTTGTGTGGCAAAAACGCCGATCGAGAACAGGAAGCGGTGAGAACGGCCGAACGAGCGCTTGAGGCAAGAATCGTTTTTTGGAACGGAGTTGAAGCGGCGGTGAAAAATTCAGGCGTGGTCAATTAAGAGAATAACAATTTTTCTTCGGAATCGGGGTCGCGTTTTCTAAATCGCTTCACAAACGATTAAACCAGCAGCACGATTTGCCCTCATTGTAATTGCCCCGCGCAGGTATAGTATGGGCTGACATGGTGCGACCAGGGCGCAGACGGTGGTGCCCGGGAGAATAGCTGGTCGGACGTTAATCGAACAGGGCTTCGCAAGCGATGAATTCATTGCGAACATTACAGGTTTCCGGATTATGCGCTCTCACAAGCGGGGTCGTGGTCTCGTTCTTCACGCAACGAGCACCGAGGCGCGGCTGGGTCGGCGTTCTGTTGCTTCTGATCGCGTCCGTCGCATTGATGTTGGTTGATCCGAAAGAGGACTGGCGCCCTTCGCGTTTGTCAATGTTCCTGACCTTCTTGTTTGTTGCTCCTGTCGCCGGCGTCTATTCATTCCGAGCACGCCGGCTCGCACCTGACCGTGTAATCGCCTTAGCGGCTTTCGCAGGTTCATTCATTGTCGCAGCGTTCTGGCTTCTCATGGTAGTCGGTATCATTGGCTCGTTCTTTGTTTCATAAAGTTGATGTGGCCTAGCCTTTGCTCAGCGAACCGCCGTTTTTGTCTCCCGGCACTTTATCTCGCTCTCAAAACAGGATAAAGTCCTGCTGTGAGCCAGACGACTGTATTAAATAGCACGGCTTGCCAAACCATAACTGCATTGGCAAGCAACCATACAATCAACGGGAACCAGGTGCGTGCCGTCAATGGTGGTTCCTCACCGACCAACGAGCTTCTCCCTGCGAAATCCACCGCGCGATGCGTCTCGACAGAATTATTCATCAATGGCATTGGCTGCGCGGTTGCCAGTGCGACCGTTGGTCCGTTGCTTCAATTGCAACCAGCGGATGGATTACGGGTGCGAGCAGGGTTCAGTCTGGTGATTGCGGCCGAAGATCCAACGCCGGCACTCACTGCCCTTACTCACATGGTGGCGCCGCTCAAGAACGAGCAAATCCGACGCCACCGGGCATTGGCAACACTAGACCGCGAGATCCATCAGCAGCAACTCGATCAAGCCCGGGCTGATAGCCTGGCATACCAAGAGAGCGATAGTCTCCCCGATCCGACGCACTTGGAATACTACGACCAGGAAATCACAGGGCTTGAGAATCGGTTGAAGCCGATGATGCTGCTGGAAAATCCATCACCAGGCCGGCTAACGCTCGCCATCGGAAAGAGTGCTGACGCAAACCTCCTAGCTGTGTACGACGATTTGCACTTTAAGGCGCTCCTGAATGCCTTGCGGAACTCCCGGGGACATCTGGATTTTGAACTCCTGGCCAAGTCTTCACGTGGAGAGATCTTCGATGGAGGGTTCCTGGAAGGCGTTAATCAGGCGGCCATCCCTTTCCCAGCCGTATCGGCGGTGATAATTGCTGCACCAGAAACAGTTGCCACCCTGCTCATGGCCGAGGAGCCGCAGGTGGCTGCGTTCGCGGAAACGTGCTTGATCCTCAATGAGCCTGGCAGGGAATTGGCGGATGCTGAGATTCCGGGCATGGCAGGCCAAATCAGAGTCTGGCAAGAGGCAGTTTCTCGGTTGCTATGCAGCCGGCCTGAGGAGTTGAGGATTGTGCTGATGGGCCGGGATGCTGCTGCCGCCATGGATGCCTTCCAAAAGGAGATGAGTAGGGCGGTCCGGAACGGGCCGGGTGAGGAGACCCGGTATCTGGCCCAACTGCCACGGCTCGCAGCCAAAATTGCTTTAGGGTTATGGGCTGGGCACGAGGGTGGTTCTGGTTCCTTAACCGCGGAACGCGCCGGCGAGGCGATCGAAATCGCGAAAATGAACCACAGCAGCCGCAAAGCAATTCTCCAAATTCATGCAAAAGTGGTGGTGCAGGCAGATTTCGAGACGGATTGCAGGAGAGTGCTCGACAGAATCGCTATCTCCGGTGGGTCAACCGCTCGGGATCTTTGTCGAAAATTTTACCAAGCCAAACTCGAATGGCTTTTACCAATTCTGCGGCACCTGGTTGATACTCACCAGATAGTGAAGCTCCCGGACGATAAATTCGCTCTGCCGGAGGGGGCAGTGGATAAACTACGGTTAGTGAGCGCGTGAACGGGAACTGCTGGCTGTCGCTGAAGAATTGGTAAACAGGCACTCGCCCACGGTGGCCGAACGAAAAGTGACGAACTGCCAATTCGTCAGATTGGTCGATCCATATAAACTATCTCCGGCGACAGCTGGCGGCCCCATGACCACTAGCCTAGAGAGGCATGCCAAGATCCAAATCCAGGAGCTTTGCAATTCTCCGAAACCGTCTTCCTTTCGGGGTTTTCAGCCGGTGACGAATGATTCTACGTACCTGCCGGTTCAAAACCTCCGGAGGCAGGGCGTGGATAGGGAACACCTTCAGCGCAAGGGCATCCAGGTCCGGATTGAACGAATTCTTAGCCATAGGTTTGTTGTCATGCTTGAGCCAGGCGGAGCCTGTGCCCATCTGTGAGAAAGCTGTGATTATTGCCATCCTCGATTTCATCGGCGGTTGGTGGTGTGACCGGGAGCGTGGAGTTTACTTTTACCGCAACCGATCTACGGGCGTGGTCCAGCAACCCCTCCAATGATTGACAAAAGGTGCCGCGATTCTTCCCGTCCATCCCGCCGCAGACGATTGCCTCGAAGTCGCAATCCATAATGTGGATATTGTGGCCGTGGATTTCCACCTTGACGCGAACCTTCAAATCACCTTCTGCCAAAGCTGCATCAACCACCTCGACCCGGGGCGCCCCTTCTGGCTGCCTCATGTGCGCCGGCAGGATTGCAATGTGTTCTAAATCGAGATTCTTAGCGCCGTTCATCTGCCCAGATGCCGGGCAAGGCGGTTGGTCTGGCGCGGCGGTTGGAGTCTGCCCCGCCGGTTGGGCTTCGTTCATATGACTATCTATACCTTATCTGGAACCAAAAGCCAAGGCCGAGCACGACTGTAAGAAGTCGCCGTGGATCACCGTCTTTCTTTCTGTCATTCCTTGCTTTCCTACCCCCACATCGGTTATATTCCTATGCTTTCTACAGGAGGTTATTGAGGCGCCGGCCGACGACCCGGCTTTACGCGAGCCTCGATCCACTCGCACAGAGTTCGTGATATGAGAACAAAAGATATCGAATACTTGGTGCTCAGCCGGGACGACAATTGCCCCTACCTGGAAGAAGTCCGCGGCAAGCATTTTCCGCAGAAAAAGACGCTCTCGGTTGAAGATCGGCTGACCTTTGCCACAGGCGATCCGGCATTCGCTTGGCACTTTGTTGCGGCCTTTGTGCGGGCCGGGAAGGTCCTGCCCGATGCAGTCTGGCAGGCGGCACTATGGAGGGCGTACTGCTGCCGGCGGTACGGTCCCGAATTAACCTATCAGGACCCGGTCTGCTTCAAGGCGTTGTCGCTTCGCCATCCCAAGGAGCGGGTAGTGCAACGGGCGATAAAGGCTCTCATCTGCGCAGGATTGACCTCCTCTCAGATTGCCGAGGCTTTGGGTATCTCGGTCGAGGTTGTCGAGCTTTATTCCCAACTGTTCTTCAACGTTTCTGATCGCCGCGAGGACAAAGCGTTTATGATGAAAGTGCTCAATCCCAAGGCGCATCTCAAAATGTTCAATGCGGATAGAGCGGTGCATAACCCTGAATTGTTGCTCATGAATGTGGGTTATCTCCTCGGGCCGGGGGTAGTGTTGGAACAGCTTGGAATCAAATCTGGGCAGGAGGATCACCGTCCAGTTGCTGAACTGATGCGCAGTGCAAATCTGGAGTTGCTCCGGATTACAGAGCTGAAGGCGCAACTCGCTATGCTGGGCACTGGCGATCCCGGGCTGGGGATGATGAGGGCGATAGTCGCAGCGGAGGCCAAACACCAGCCCGACGCGGTTGACGAGGACTCCCGGATGGGACTGACTCGCTTGAGCATGGATGAGGGTGCCATGATGGTGTTTAAGCGCATTGTCGTTGGTGCTGCTGAGGAGCGGAGGCGGAACGCTCGGATTTTTGACGAGCAAAAAGCGGCAGAGGAAGCGAAGAAAAAGATTGCAGGCGGCGGGATCGGCAAGCCCGCTTGATTGGTAAGTGCTTCTTGGCCTGGGCCGCACACAAGCGCCAAAATCAAAACCCGCCGTGCCTGGTGATTCTGCCGTGAGTGGGATTTACGGGCAGGGGCAGTCCCCCCAAGCGACAGCGGCAGGCGGCTGCTTTGACAACCCATTATCGGGTGAGCCGGTGAGTGTAAGATTTCTCGTTGTTGAAAGAGAGGGGCGCAAACTTCTCGCATTGAACGAATTGCATTATGGATTTGCAAAGTTCAATATACGAACGAGGCGCTGGCTTTTTACAACCTTCTCGAAAGGGCAATGCGTCAATGCGTCGATGAAACGCATATCTCCGGTGGGTCAACCGAATGCGCTCATAGGAACTTTGGATAACACTTCATGCAGCCAATCCCGATACCAGTCGAAGAACGTCGTGCGCTCCCGGCTCTGCGCCTTCAAAGGATGCAGCCCCTTGTAGTCGGCGCGGTCATCGCACCAGACATTTCCCGCCTCAGGTCCGGTTATGACGAGCCACTGCCTGAGCGCACATCCCAGGTGGCAAATCGGAATGGCGCCCTGCACATAAGTGGTATCGAAATACCGCTTCTCGAACGCTTCGATTGAGTCATCATACTCGTGGTCGTTTGTCGCGGCTTCATCATCTGGCTTTCCCGTCAGATCATTCCACCCCTCGGTGTGTGGAAAGGGTGCTGAGAGCCGGCCGACAAAATCGCTCCAAGGCCCGAAGTCAAAACCATCATCCATCTCACCCAGTCTGAATAATCCGTAGTAAGGGCCGGCACCACCATTACCGATGCGCAGGAGGAACTGGCGATAATCGGCAGGCAAGTGAATGCCATGGTCGTTTTCAAATTCGGTGAGCTCCGCCTCGGAAAGAGGCGGGTTCAATTCATAGTTGTGGGAGTCGTCACCAAAAACGCCGAACGATGATCCGCACGCACGCACGCGTTCCAAATCCCGGATCAAGATGTCGAATTTGTCAGGCATGATGCTTACCCGGAAGATTGCGATCCGAATTTCAACGACAGCGCTGCGCCCGCAGCCGCAATGAGATTCCCGTTCAATTCGACTGCTTCCTGAAACAACTGCCGCCGTTTGTGCGCGTCCTCCTCAAGAGGAGCGAGGCTGAGAAGAATTCGCGTCCGCACATCTGATTCAACATCACCATCAAGCGCTCTGCGCCATAGCTGTGCTGCCTCCTTTGGTCGCCCAGCGTCTTGGACCAACTTGCCGAACAGGAACGTGAACAACGGAATCGTTTCGGCTTGGGGTCGCATTCGGGTCGCGAGATTCATCTTCTCTTTGGCATCCGGTGGTCCATCCTGCAGGTATCGCATTCCGAGAAAAACCTCGTGCGGCATGACTCCCAGCGCCAGTTGCTTCGCCACCCACAAATCTGAACGACAGAAATACCAACCCGGTGCTAGTGATTCACAGGTTTCGTATTCCTCCACCGCCTGCGGGTATAGCTGCTGCTCACAAAGCACCATGCCGGCTTGATAATGTGCATCCGGTTCATACGGATCGATGCTTGCCGCCTCGCGGAATAGTTCGAGGGCTTCGTCGTATTGCCGCTTTCCCGCGAGTTCCTTTCCGCGTTCGATTCGCTTCGTAGCTCCGGGCAAGCCGGGACGATTGCGCCAGAAGTGCATTTCCAACTTCATTGTCGGTTGAAGCTCGACTTCATCCAGTTCGAGCACCTTGCCGTCACTGTGCGCCACCACCCGCAGCACAGGCTCGCCCTCTTTCACAATTTGACTCAGTTTGGCAAAGCGATTGCCCAGCACAGGATTCCCTGCGGCCTCCCATGCTTGACCAAGTTCTTTAGCGTAGTCTGCAGCGAGATCGCTTTTTCCGAGGTAACGTTGCGACTCGTAAAGATTCGATAGATAGACGCGGATGCCTTCTTGATCGTTCTGCTCGCGGCATAATCGCAAAGCTTGTTCGTAATGCCCCACGGCCACATCCACTTTGCCGGAACTGAATCGAACATGACCCAATGAACCCTGGCTGAGCGCCTGTAACCGATCCACCGCATTGCCCCGGAGCCCGCGCGTGTCGATCAGGTGATTCATCAACAACTCGGCGGCTTCTTCAAAGCGAGTCTCATTTGCCAGCGCAGTGGCCTCCTTCAGCTTTCGCTCCCACACGGTGATCGGATTGTCGTCCGGATCCCCAACCAGCGCTTTCCACAATTGCGGATGCCCGGAATCCCGAAGCAACTCTGCCACCATACCCAGCGTCTGAATGTATTCGTTCAGCGTGTCCGGTTTGGCAGTAAACTCGGCGGGTGGTTTCTGCCAGCGCGGGATTGCTGCATTGATCACATCCACATGACTGCGACAGAGCTTCGCAAAGCGCTGCTGATCTCCCTTTCTCCGTGCTACGAGCAACGCCTGGAGCAACTCGCCTTCAGCAAGCTGCTTTTTCCCAAACCCTAGTGATTCAAAAAAGCTCATACTAACTCACACTGGAGGAAGAAAGTGAATCCACATCTCTAAATGGCAAAGCTTCTTGTGGATTCAGCATCGCCAGATACGCAATCTTCCCCTTGATTCTTGCCCGTCGCACTTCGTCGACATTGGCCGTCTTTCGAAGGTGATGCACGGCGGCGCGCAAGCGCCGACGCTCCTGGCGCGAGAGGCCGAGGTTTTGATTAACAACCACACCGGTCACCGTTTGACGCCCGCCTTGCCCCATCAAGCGGGTCTTCTCGCAGTTGATGACGAATCCTTCCTCCGAAACAATTCGTGTGATCGTCGTGCGGAATTTGCTTGCCGCCATACGATTCATCTCGCCCGACAAGGAGAGATCATCGGCATAGCGCGTATAATTCAGTCCGTGCTTCTTGGCGAGACCTGAGAGGCGTCGATCTAGGCGAAGGAGAAGCGCATTGCAAACACCGGGGCTTGTTGGTGCTCCCTGCACACAGTGCCGCTGGCCGACTGGGACATGAAAGATGGCTCCATCCACTTCAACCGGCTGACGTTCGGCCTCGGTCATCAGCACAGCGAGTGTGGTTGCGACCGGAAAGCTGTATCCGTATGCGATGAGCAAACCGCGAACGCGTGCGGCAGTGACTGTCGGGAAAAAATCCTTCAAATCGAGTTTGAGAATGAATCGTTTGCCGACGTGGGGTTCGGCTCCCGTGCGGATATTACGACCCTTCCGAAATGCGTGGGCATGTTCGCCCACCGACAATTTCTCGACGAGCAGTTCGAGCAACTTTCGCTGAATCGCCTTTAGCCGGCGCTTCGGTGCCATGATCAAACGTTTGCCGCCGGAGCGCTTTGGAATCGCAAACGTGACATAGTGTGGCTGCCGTTCGCGCTCGCGATGAATTGAGAAGAACCACAGTTCCTTCAGCGAAATTCCCAGAGCGGTTGCAACGTCTTCTTCCGTTTTCCAGATCGGCAGACCGTAGCGATTGAGCTGCTCTTCGTCGGTGGTCAAATCCCGGAGACTGCGGTTGCGCGTGCGCATCGTGCCACCGAACAGTCGTTCAGCTTCCGGGACCGACATCACCTTTTTCTTCTTCGTAATTCCGAGGACGCGTGCCGGGGATTTGACTTTGGGCAAGAGCCGTTTGTCCCTGAGCGCCCGACGGCGATGGTATTCCTTCAACGGACTACCAGAAACGCTCACACGCTCCTCGACAACGTCGGAACCTTCCAGGGTTTCGCCAGTGGCACTGGTTGAAAGACGCGAAACATCTCGTTTACGTGAGCCGCCGAAGAGCGATTTGAGCCAGTCGCCAAAGCTCATGGGATACGATCTCCCGTTATGTTGAAGGCAGATAAGACCCGGCGACGGATTACTTTCGAGGCTCTGGACTCAGGGACTCCCTGCGTTGCGAACGTAGGGAACCCTGGCGATGTATGTGTAGCATTGCTCCTCCGCGGCGAAACACCGCGGCTCTCATGGCTAATCCTCAGCCGCCGGGCCTTATCTGGCTTCATTGTTCTCATCCGACTCGCTTTCGTGAAAATCTTCTTCGCCGCTGGCTTCGTCCTCGTTCTCCTCCTCGTTCTCGACTTTCGGCGGCGTTGGGGGAACTGCGGAAGCCGCCGTTGAAGTCGGCAAATCCTTTCGCCCGTCAGCGCTCGCCTTGAACAACGCGATCATGTGTTCGCACGGCCCTTTGCCCAGCAGATTGTCCTGGAAGAACGCACACGTGCACGTCCCGAAAATGATCCGCCCCGCATCGCCCACGACTATTTCGGTTTTGTCGTTTGCGACGTTCCCTGTGACCCGCCAGTCGCGATAAACAACTTCCCGCGTGACCGGTCCGTCCGGTGTTTTGAGCTTTTTGGTCTTTCGCGTCTCCTGTGGTTCGCAGCGTGCGAACCCGACCGCATTCTTCGCGAGTAACGCGTTCGCCTTCTCCATGCGTTCGTCGGGAGGAAACATTTTTGCCTCGTCCACCGGTTTCTCGAACAGTTCGCGATGCCGGAACGCTCGGGATTCAACGTCGAAAATCGCGCGACCCTGGCGACACAGTCGTTCGCACGCGCGCCAGACGGCGTCAATTGGGACACCTAGCGTGGCGGCAATATCTTTCGGTGTGGCGTGGAACGATGTGCTCAAGATTTTATGTGCCGGCTCGATCAGTTCACCGCCCGCAGTCGCGGCATCGCTCAACAGATCAAAGCTCCCTGCGTCCGTCCACGATTGTCCGCTCCAGCCCGAAAGCCCGAGCACGAACGTCATGTCGGGCAACTTCACCGCGTAGAAGCTCGGCAGCCCGCGGCCTTTGAGATAAATGTCCACGCTCGTGGCGAAGGGAAGAAGCGGTTCGATGAGGCTCAGCCGTCGGCGTCCCCACGTGCGGATGACGCGCGGTTCGGTGTAATTATGTTCCGCGCCGCGAAGCCGCACGACGTGCTCCCACGGTTCGAGCACCAGCCGGGCATCCTCGCCGGGCGCGAATTCATATCGCACGCCCCGCGGGGAAAGTTTCGCCTTCGTGTATCGCAGGAAACGAATCGCGGCGAGCAAATCGGCGGGCCGAACGGTCAGCCGTATGCCGGGCATGGCCATCGCGCCGGTCACTTGCAGAAAGCCGCGCACCCAGGTGTCCGGCAAATCCACCTTTTGCTCGAATCGTCCACCCGCGCCTCTGGTTTTCACCTCAAAACCTTCTGCGCCCACGCGCAACCACGTATCGCGACTGGAGCGCAGTTCGTTCAACGCGCTCCACAACCACGCGGTGAAATCCACGTTCGTCGTTCCGGTGATAACCTCGCCTTCGGTGGCGAACATTTCTGGATTCAACACGACCATTGCATAGACGCTTCGATCCTGACTGAACGCTTCGAAGAACAAGCGGTCGGGATGCACGGTGATGACCGGGTCCAGAATCCAACTCATCAGGTCGCCCTGCGTTTCCCAAACATCGTTCGACCAGATGGCTTCGCCCAAGGCGCGCAGAGTGAAACGCAACAGCGGGATGTTACGGGTGGCGCGTCCGTGAAAACGCACTGGCCGACGCGCATTGGCGGAGATGCCCAACAAGGCGCGGTCGCGCTCGGATTCAAGCACGCTCGGCGTGGCGTAATCAAAGGCGACGATCATGCTGCCGCCCTTTCGTAAACCACCGGTTGCTCTTTTGGCCCGCGCAATTCCGGCCAGCGATGAATCAACTTCGCGATCAGCCCAAGCAACCGTTCCTTCGGATAACGTGTGTCAGGCAGATTCAGCGCATCCTTCGCCCGCTCCAGAATCAAACGCGCCGAATCCACTGAATTCGCTGCGTTGGCCAGAGCGTTGAACGCCAGCGTGCGCGTATCCCGTTGCATCGGGCGAAGCAGCGTGCCGAGCAGCAACGGCAAATGTGCTTGTGCCTGTTGGCTCGCCCTTTCGTCATCCATTCCAAGAGCGCGATACGCCAGCGCCATCGCATGTATCTCCGACGCCTCAACCAGATCGGAGAGGCTGCGCGGGTCGGCTAGATACGACTTTGCAGATCGCTCGAACAGCAGCCGCGCGAGCCGGTTCTCTTTGATGAGGGGATTGTATTGGTAAATGGAGTAGGCCGGAACTTTGCTCAACACATTCGCCGCACGCCGTGAAAATGCCGCCTCTTCGGATTTCAAAGCGGTGTAATAATCAGCGAGTTTGTTCGCTTCCTCCAGCAGCTTCGGCGCGTTGCCCCAACGGCCGTAACGCGTCACGATCCGGCTCGCGAGTGAATCAATCATCTCTTCGTCGCCAGCCGCGATAAAGCGATCCAGCAATTTCGAATAATTCGTTCCCCAGATGTTGGGTTGCACGTGCAGCTTGAACGGGACGCGCAGCAAATCGGGAAAACGCTCGTAGAACGTAAGAGCCACGGCTTCGTCGAGCTGATGAATCGTAGCCAGCCCGAATCCCGGCCAATTCCATTCGCGCGACGCCCCGGCGAGGGCCATCAGACGTTCGATCACCTGTTTCTCCAGCAGACTTGTGCTTTCGAGCAACAACCGGACTTCCTTGTTGAATTCCTTTGGCCCACTGCACGCGCGGATGAGCGCCGACCACAAATCCCACCAGCCCTTTTCGCGCGCGTAATCGGCCATCTTGCCGTAACTGCCGCGCGTCAACCAGCCGCCCCAGACCTGGCGCAGATGACGCATGACGTAGGGAAACACATCGCGCCCGCGGCGTTGAACGAATTGATAAAAGCTCTCGGCAAGATTCAGCCCCCAGCCCTCAAGATGCCGCTTTTCAAGTTGGCGAACCAGTTCCGTCCCTTCGCGGACGCGGTCGCAAAGCTCCAGACAATCCTTTGTCCAGTCCGCCAGTGGAACTTGCCGGCGATAAAGTTTCCAACGGAAATCCTCGTCCTTCTTGGCGTCTGCGAGCGCGACCAGCCGATTCCAGAGTTTCCGCTTGTCACTGCCATACCAAGTGCTCGGCAGGTGGCGCAAGATGAACGGCCCAGCGGCCTTTGGATCAATTTCGTAAAGCGCGCAGCCGTTCTCCTCCGTAAGCTGAAACCAGAGATCGAACTTGCGAAGAATCATCTGGCGCTTCCCGGAGCTGTCCGCACTGCGATATCGCGCCAGCAATTCGCGGGCGATCTCCTCGGAACGTTTATCGCGCACCCGCAAGTTGTATTTCGCCGCGAGCTTCCATTCGTAGAGCCGCTTGAACAACTCGGCGTCATCGTTGCGATCCACCTCCGCCAGCCACGGATCGAGAATTCTGGCCTTGTCGCCCTTCCATTGAATCACCTGGGAGCGGTATTTTGGCAACACCACGTAAGTGCTAAACCGTGAGAGAATGAAGGGACGAAAGAGAACTCGGTTGCGGCGATACAGCTCCGGCCCGAACAGCCACGTGAAGCCCGCGAAAGAAATCTCAACCGCTGCGAGCTTCTCCAACTGCTCGCGCAACTCGGCGTCCGCCATCGGACGCTGCAGCAGCGCCCGAATGGTTTGCTCCAGTTCCTTTGGAGTCATTTGCACGTATGAGCGTATGGAGAATCGAAACCTGCGGCAAGTCAGCCCTGCAGTCTGGAATCAGGAATCGTATCCAGCGCGAACGTCAACCAAGAAGTCTCCACGAATGTATGTAAACTTTTTCCGCGCCCAATGACCTGCGTCGCTACGGCAGAAATCCCATCAGGGAACCCTATCGGCAACTCCGTTTCATTGCGCAACCTGTCGTCCGCGATTTCCTGGAGGACGAATCGAGAATGTTTATCTCCGTAGCCACCCCAAAGCGCCACCCTCCGTCCGTCTGTTGCCAGTGCACTCGCACCACCGACACTGTTTTTCCATGCGCGAACGCATTCATTGGAATCAATCCTCACCAGCGGAAAGTCAGTGTAATCACAAGCCCAGACCGCGTCCGTAGCAACATTGAGCGCGTAGCAGTCTGCCATCGTATCCACACTACTCGGCGGCTCAAATTCCCAGATGATCCGTCCGTTGGTATCGAAACAGACCAGACCTGATGCTCCCATCGGTTTGTTCCAGCCGTAGTTGCCAAAGATTCCTTCGTCGAAATAGGAAACCCAAATCGCCCCGTCGCTGGTGGTTTGAACACTATTGATTCCATCGCCTAAAACGAATCGGCGATTCACCACGCCTGACTGGTTGAAGACGACAGCGTTCTGCTCCGGGTCGCCATTGCGGAAATGACACCGCGCTCCGACCAACAGAATTTCGCCTTCGGGGAGTGGCTGAATCGAAGGAAACGCCACATCAATTTCCGACAACTCCGTTCGCTGAAGAACCTGTCCGTCGAACCGAACAAAAGTTCCCGGATAATATTTTCTCGATTTACTGAATGGGAAAATCGCAAATCCTGTCTCTCCTCCCGTCCAAAGGGTTCTTTCTCAAATTTGGGTGAAACCAGAAGGAGACAAGCTTCACCATCAGGACCGACGCTTGCCGCGACGATTTTCTGGTCTCCCACAATCTCGGAGAGGTCGGCCCGTAATGTGAATTGATGCGTCATCATGACTGATGGCGTCTGGGCGCGGAATCATCCCTTCTCGACATAGCCCTTCTTCACCTTCTCCGCGATCAGCTTCCCGGCTTCGCGCTTCGCCTTTTCCTCATCTGCAAGGGATTTTGTCTGCGATTGGCCGGCAGTTCCGATTCTCCCGAAGCGAACGGTGAAAGAATTTTCTGAAACCGAAATTTCCCAGAACTTCCGGGACGATCCGCCGATGAACTCGAATCGTCGGACTGAGCCGGCCGCCGTGGCGGAGGCTGGCGCTGGCGGTGGTTCGGCCACACTTGGGGTTAGCGCTGTCGCAGGCGCTTCCTCTTTCACGGTCGGACCAACCAGTGGAGATGGCGCGTGTTCTCCAGCATGGGCGGCTGCCTCCACGGCCTCTTCTTCCTGCACCTCAGGCTCATCCTCCGGTTCGACTCCCTGGAGCATCTTCTCAATCCGGCTCAGAATGTCGTCGGGGTTGTGATACCAGTCTTTTGTCAGAACCAAGGCGAAGCGCCAGCCGAACGCCTTCAGGATGGTGGGTTGCATCAAGTAGCGATCGAGCAGATTGGGGTTGGCGTAGTGCCCGTCCGTGTCCACGAGAATGCCGAGTTGATACAGGCGGTCCGAGCTGAATCGCACAGCGAGATCGCATCGGAACTTTGACTGACCAACGTTGAAATCCACCTCATAACCACGCGAGCGCAGCGCTTTCGCGAGCGACTCGACCACGGCGTCGCCCTTGCTCAACGGCGCGAGCGCTTTCCTTGAAAGCGGATTGAGATTTTCCAACACGCGGCGCGCGGTCGCGGCATCACCCTTGGAGACGGCTTCGGCGTATTGCAGGAAGTTCTTAAGACTGTTCGCACCGTCGTTGTAATCGTTGGTGATGTGGTGATGGCGGATGGAACTCACGATCGCCATGTGGTGTTTCGCGCGAGAGAAGATGACGTTCAATCGTTTCTCTCCGCCACGCTGGTTGATCGGGCCGAAGTTCATCAGCATCCGCCCGCCGACATCGTGCCCGTAGCAGACGCTCATGATGATAATGTCGCGCTCGTCACCTTGGACGTTTTCCAGATTCTTCACGAACAGTCCGCAGAACACGTCGTTCTCTTCGCGCGCGTATTCGGCTTCAAGTCGTGTGGAAAAATCAGTGTCCTCATCGGCCAACCGGCTCAGGGCATTTTCGAGTTCGGTCTGCTGCGCCTCGGAAAACGCGACGATGCCAATGCTCAGTCCGTTTCCGTGACGAAGAAGTCCGCGCACGAGTTGGGCAATGTACGCGGCTTCGTTCGGGTTCGTCCGGTCCTCATACACTCCGTTCTGCATGAAATGGAAACTGATGCTTCGCGCCAGCAACGCCTCGACGTTCGCGCCGCCCTGTTCTGCGCCGGTGACCAAAAGTTCCTGCTGATTGGCCATGGCCCGCTGGCGATCCGGAATAGTGAACAGGTTGCCGTTGTAAAATGCGGCGTTGGAAAAGCTGATGAGCGACTCGTAACGGCTGCGATAATGCCAGGCGAGCAACGTGCATGGAAGGTTCTGCGCGGATTGTGTCAGGAAACTGTCCGAATCCAAATCCACTTCGACGCGTTCCCCTTCTTCCTCGACAACAACGCTCTCATCCTCGCCGCGCGCGGCAGCAAAGAATGTCGTCGGCGGCAACTGCATTTCGTCGCCGACAATGATGACCTGGTGAGAGCGATAGATGGCAGGGATCGCTTCCTCCAATGGAATCTGGCTGGCTTCGTCAAAGATGACGACGTCGAACAGGTCCGGATCGAGCGGCAGCGTGTCCGAAACACTGAGCGGGCTCATCAGCCAAATGGGCTTCAGATCCTGAATGACCTTCCCCGTATCGCCGGCGGCCAGATCCCGGATGGATTTGTAGCGCATCGTCTTGCCGAACTCGTGTTCCAGTTCGCGCCGTCCTGCGGCATACGACTTCTTGAATGGCTTTTGCTCCGGCTGCAATTGCGACGCCGGCAAGGACGAGATGTTGACGTGCTCCAGGAATTTCTTCCGCACAGCGGCGCGGATGCGGCGGGCATTGAGCGAGAGCCATTCGCCGTAGCGCTTTTCAAGTTGTTCCATTTTGCGCGTGAGAATGCGACTCTCAAAACGATTCACGCCACGGTCGAGACGATAAACCTGATTCAGGCTCTTGTGGCCGACGGCGGCTTCGAATTCATCGAGCGGAATTTCCGTCCGGCGCAGTGCGAGACTGAACGGTTCGGGAAGCTCAACCAGTTCGCTCAGGATCGGGGACAATTCCGCCAACACACTTGTCTCCTCCCGCAGTTTCGCCAGGACTTGGGTGAGCTCCGGGAAATCGAATTGCGTATGTTCGGCCAACAGCGAGCGGAGCGTGGAGTCCAGTTCGGCGAAACGCTCGTGGATGCCGACGAGATTTTCGATCAACGCGGCGGCATCTGCGGAGTCCGCAAGTTGCCGTATCAATGCCTTGACCGATGCATGGTTGGCGAGACGGTCCGTTCTCAACTCATCAACGAGAGCGCGAAATTCCTGCGCGTCCTCAGTCCTCCATTCCTTGCGTGCCGTTTCGCACGAGGCATCGAATGCCGCCTGCGTCTCGTGCTGGTGCGCAAGTTCCTTGAGGATTTTGGTCCAGGCCGGCGCGACGGCGTGTTGGTCCTTTGCCGGCTGAAAGTCATCGAAGAACAATTTTGCGTGGCCCAGCGTTGCAGGCGTCTGAAACCATTTTGGCCGCAGCAGGCACTGCAGCAATCTTCGAGTGGCCACTGTAAGCCGCCTTTGCCCGATTAAATCCAGTTCCTCCAAAGTCGCCGCGCCTTCGATCATGGCGCTGATTTGCTCAGTCGAGTCGGAACGCTGCTCCTGCCAGAGCGCCAGTGCCCGTGCGCGAATGAATGCTTCCGGATGGGAAACGCCTTCCGTGGCGACGTTGCCGTTGGCAAAAATCTCCTCGGCCTGCTTCAAGTAACTTGCCGCGCTGACCTGCGACAAACCGGTTTGGATTTTGACAAGGCTCGCGACCACCGGGTGCGGATCGTTGAATGGCTCTGCTCGAAAACGGGCGGTGTTGAGCCGCGCTAACGGGTGCGGCTTTGAAACTCTCCCGTGCACCCTTTTGTTCATTGACCAAACGAATGCGGGCTAGTGGGCGACCTGGTGCCGCGGGCGCAGGCGCTCGCGGACTTGCTCAACGACGGCCATCACCAGGTCGGCGACACGCTTATGTTTGTGAAGTGAAACTGTTTCGGCGACGGTGATGGTCTATTCGGTAGAGGTCGCTGCGAAAAGTCGAGGCAAGGCCGGCTCTGGTCTTGTTGTTCCAGCGGCGCCAGGGCAGAATTCGTGGGTCATCCGTTCGACATCCGGAAGCCCAACGAAATCCGATATGAAATCCAAAGTTCCATCAGATTCAGGCAACGGCGAGTCGAAAGCCCGACTGCCGAAAACCCAATGCCAGAATGAAGCCAAGCGGCTCAGTCATGGAGTTCACCGAGGAAGAGGGCCGCGGTCGTGCGCGCCAGCGCCCGGCGGCGACTGCCTGAAGTAGGCCATGGCCGTACTGGTCGGCAGGCCCAGGAGTGTTTGAATAAGCCTCCGCCGCATGCGTCAGCTAATTAGGTGTTTAACTGGAACAGGAAGCACTGGCGGTGAGTGGGATAAGGTTTGGAAAATGGCTTGATTTCTGTTCCGAGTGTGGCACCCTTTAGTTGGCTTTAACGGGCCAGTGGTTGCAACTTAAGCCCTCCGGCTTGCAAACAAATCGTTAAGACAGTTTCCGCAGGTTGCTTAGTTGTTCTTCAAGTTCTGAAACCGTTAGGAGGGCGTGATCACGTTTGAGAACTGAACAACAATATGCAAAGCAATCATGCGAGCCCACCGGCTCGGTTTATTCCGTTTAACAAATTCCACATTGCTCCTCTGCGCGACGTAACGCCTGGGGCGGTGAAGGAAGCGGCTCAGCTAGCGCGGACAGAGTATCAGGACTACGAGGCGCTCAAGTTGACCACGGCGCAGAACTTCATTGCGCAGAAACTTGGATTCAGAGGTGGTTTTGGGGGGTTCCACTGGGATTACGAGAGCAAGCTTCTTCCGTTCATGGTGGAGCACGGACTTGAGAGGCGAAAGGACCTGATCACCAGGAGTGATCCGGGTTTCGACATAATCTCGCTGAAACCCCGGCAAGTGAGTGACAGGCTTTTTCTCCGAGACCAGCCGCTGCCGTGTAAACTTTTCACTGGGTATGATGTGGATTGGTTCGAGCTGAACAACCGCTATTTCCACCACAACTCTTGGAGGGATCACCCGGGATATGAAATGGGCTGTCTCCCGTACGAACCGGTGATGAAGGAGGTTGCCAGAGCGGGTGCTGAATCACCGGAGCGTGGCAGGCGGGTCTTGGACGCGGCTGTTGCGGCCTGCGACTACTCCATCCGGTTTGGTGCCGGCAACTTGCTTGGCGACCAATTGCTCTGGTTTGAAGACGGGGGGAGCGCTGAGCCGAAATTCGTTCCATGCATGTACAAGGACAAGAATTGCCCACCTGAGGCGTTCAATGCACACGAAGGGAGGATGCGGGAAGCGGCGAAATTATTCCGTGCGTGGATTGAACAGCTTGAAAAGGGCTGGGTGGAGGTCATTCGCTATAACGAATGCCTGGTCTTTTTGAAGGGGCGGAACGGGGCCTATGATTTCGTGTTCCCAGGCTTCAGGGATGAGCCGTTCAACCACAATCCGTTCCAGCCGCATCTTCGTAACGGCGATGTGCCGAAATCGAACGATACCTATCACTTCAGGCGCTGGTTGTATTTTCACTTCAACGGCTGGCTGGAAGAGGAGGAGCATCGTTCCGAAATAACGTTTTACAGCCGTGGCTGGGCGGCGAGCGAATACCCGAAACCTGAGGACGTGCTGAAACAGCACCTGATTCTGACTGGCGCTTACCCACCGCCTAAGAAGCCGGCCAAGGGCGTAGATGGTTACTACCCAGTGTGTGTGGATGGAGTTCTGATGCACGTTGGCAATCTGGTTTCAATTCGTGAGTTTCGGGAGTTCATGGCCCGGAATCCTGAATATGCTGCCTACAGCAGGAAGCCGGAACGGGTGGACCGATGGGAGGCGGTGAATTGCGATGACGACGAGTCCCTGCCCGCAGCGGTCACCTGGCACGATGCCAATGCCTATGCGGCGTGGGTTAGCCGGACGAGGGGGCTGCCGGTCCGGCTATTGACCGATGATGAGTACCAGAAGATAGCTGGGGCGATTGTTCAGCCTCCGGGCGAGATACCACGCGAGGAGTTCCTCGATATGGAGCATGAGCGGTTGTGCCGGTTTTATCTGCCTGACGGGACGCCGATTGCGGGGCATCCGCCTTACATGCGTGAGGGGGATTTTCAGGGTCTTAAATTCTGTTTCATCCCTGAGGCGATGACGTGGAAGCGGGTGGCATCAGGGCTGGCGTTTCTAGTATCGTATCATTTTGGGGAGTGGCTCAATGAAGAGGCCGCGGCGGTGAACAGCCGCTCTCTCTCATGCCTTTGCCACCTGGGATTCCCACCGGGACGAGGGCGGTTCTCGGCGACGAGTACAGGGAAATACAAGTCGAAGAAGATCGGCTTCAGGCTGTGCTACCTCGGTGAGCGGGCGGATGCGTCGGAGATCGCGCGCTGAAAGGAGAGTGTCATGAAGATTCGCTTTATTGGCGCTCTTGGGAGCGTGACTGGTTCGTGCTCGTTGCTGAATCATCGCAACCGGTATTACCTGGTGGACTGCGGAGCCGAGCAAAATGGCGGGACTGCTGACCCCGCGAATGGCTCGGCCTTTCCATTCAAGCCTGATGGTATTGATGGAGTCTTTCTGACGCATGCACACCTCGACCACTGCGGGCATTTGCCGGTGCTGGTTAGAGAGGGGTTCCGGGGAAGAATCTATTGCACGCGGGCAACGGCGGACCTGACGCGGCATGCCTTGATGGACGTGGCCGCACTGGGCGTGGGTGGCTTTTCGGCTGCTGATGTCGAGCGGTTGAAGTTTGTGTGTCCAGACGAGCACGAGCTTTTTCAATTTGGCACGTTCTTCCCGGTTGATCGTGACCTGACGTGTGCATTTATTCGAACCTCGCATGTTCTTGGTTCAGTTGGTTTCGAGTTTCAGTTTTCCGATTGGAAGGGAGCGTCGGCTGATGAGCGGAAAACGATCGTGTTTTCGGGGGACATTGGCTGCAACACCGATGAGAATCCTTACCAGGCGTTGTTGAACGGACGGCAGTATCCGTCAACGCATGCGGAGTACATTGTTTGCGAATCGACGTATGGTGAACGGGAGCGCGGAGCCGGGTATATGGACTTCTGGGGCCGGCTGGGAGCCCTAAAGCGGCTGCTCGACGAGGCAGCCGCGATAGGGCCAGGAGCGACGATTGTGTTTCCCTGCTTCACTTTGCAGAGAATGCAGGAGGTGATCCTGGATCTGCACGGCGTCCTCGAGCTTCAGCTCGCGGATGATGAGCGCCGTGAGTGGCTGCGAATGCGCGGGGGCCAAGCTGGACTCGTGGCCGATGTCGTGGTGGATTCCCCTCTAGCAGTGAAATATGGGGCCGTTTTCGCGCACGAGTTGAGCCGTTTGAGGCGGAATGGCAAGCCGTTCTACCTTAACACGGCGCTTTCGGGCAGGCTGCAAGTGGCGGGGGCGCATGTGTACGGGATGATAGAGCGTTTGCTGTGCCCTGAGAAGGGGAGGACGCAGGGCAGGAATTATTCACTTTCATACTGCCCGAGAGTTGCGACACCTGGCGCTGCACTGCGGATCGTTATAGCCGGGGCGGGAATGTGCAATGGTGGGCGGGTGACCGAGCATTTGAAGAAGCTCCTGCCGTCACCGAAGACCGTCGTGGCCTTGACTGGCTACCAGGCCGCCGGGACCCCGGGAGCCGAGTTGATGAGACGGGCAACTGAGCCGGCGGGGAAAATCAACGCGGCATTTTGGGATCTTTCCAGCGGCGAGGTGCGGGCGAGGATTGTGGATTTCTCCGCGTACTATTCAGGCCACGCGGATAGGAATGGTTTGCTGGACTTTGTTTTGCGGAAGAACAGCGCGCACCCGTATCAAACCGTGAAGCGGGTTTTCCTGGTGCATGGTGAGAACGGTGCCCGCGCGGGGCTGAAGCGAGCAATAGTGGCCAGGGCGTCAGACAACCGGGCGACTGACAGGTCTGTCGTGGCGGTGGAGCTTCCCGAGGCGGTGTCTGGATGGTTTGATCTGTTCGAAAATGATTGGGTTTACGAAAGCCATCGGGTGGTTGACCGCCCGGACATGCAAGTGGCGGCGTTGCTGGCAGAGGTGAGGCGACTTGGCGAGCAGGTCACGAAATTTGGGGAGCGTTCGCCAGATGAGGAGACGGTCAAGAAGCTCTACACTGAACTGGCGGCCATGAGGGAGGAGTTGGTTGGCCTGGCTCTGGGCGGCTGATTGCTTGGTTTCAGCGGCGGCGCTTCTCTGCGGCGCGCTGGCATGCGGCTATGTAGGCGCACCCCTGGTTTGTACGGGGAAGAACGATGATGCCTTCGTTTGGACTGCCCAGGGAAATCGAACAGCGAGAGAGGGCATGGATGCCGGTGAGCGCGGCTAGGGTGGCATCAACCTGGTCCTTTGATGACAGAACATCGGCATCGACGGATATGACGACGATCCCCGAGAGATACACGCCATTCCTGAGATCCGGCGCTTCTACGCAGCCTTTGCTATGCCTGCGGCCGCGGTGTTGCAAAAAGAACGACGATTCAGTGGTTTCATCCGAAAAGCTAAAATCAAGGCACTACCGATTAAGGTGCTCCAGCCCACGACGTAACTTATCCTCATAAAGCCCGATCCGCGTCGCGGGAATGCGTTGGAACCCCAGGGACCATGCCGGCGAATCTTTCTTTAATTCAAAGTCTGTTACGGGCGAGGAATCGGTTGGCCAGGAGGCCAGGCTCGCGGCCGCATCAGTCAGATTATTCTCGAGTCGCAGCATGTCCGGGTTCGAGTGCCAGCCAGTTTCGAGCCATTTACCTATGCAGACGTTGCGTGTGATCACGTTGTTGTCGGGAGCAACTCCTTGGAACGCCGCGCCGGTGATCGATGGGCCTTCGGGCGGACCGTAATACCGGTCGAGCGATTTCATCTCCGGGTAGCGTTCCCGGTATAGCCCTACGGGCACCTCGGCCAGCCGCTTGCGCATGGTCTCGTCCACCATGCTGTGCCATACTGCAGATTTGTCTAGCCCACGGCCATCCACACGCACCGCTGGATCGCAATCCATAAACAGATTGTTTTCCACGCGATGATCACGCCCGCCGCCGATAAACATCGCCCAGTGGACCTTGTAAAACACGTTGCCGAACACCTCGGTACCGCTCACGCAGTCGTCCATGTACACGCCCATGGAACCCATGCCCACGCCGCCGGTGTGATGAATGAAATTGTGCCGAATCTTATTCCCGCGAAAGGTATAGTCCCGCCCGCTGTAAATCGCGCCCACGTCCCCCGTCTCCAGCGCGATCTGGTGAATTTCGTTAAACTCGATTAAGTGATCGTTTCCCCAGAAAAGAATAGCGCAGTGCGGGTGATCATGAATGAGGTTGTGTGAGGCGCGCAAACCGACCCCGGTCATCGCGACCGCGGGTACATAGCACTTGGACCAGCGGCCTTGGCGCTGGAAGTGGCAGTTCTCGACGAAGTGACCGCCCGCCCTCAGCCTTCGGCGGTCACCGCCTGTCAATTCGACGCCGCCGTCGCCGGTGTCGAAGATGTCGCAGCTCATCACGCCGTGAGCTCTGCCGCCTTCAATCACCACGCCGCTATTGCCGATATCGCGGATGAGGCAACCTGCGATCCGATTGCCCTGGCCACCGCGAATCTCGATGCCGTTGCCGCGTGTGGCTTCGAACGCCAGTTCGCGAAAGGTGACGTGCGAGACGTCTGTGAGCCTAACCAGGCTATCCTCGAGCAGCGACAACACGACTTTGTGCGCCTCTCCACCTGCGCTCCCCGCTTGGTCTGGCGGCCAGAAGTAAAGCACGCCGGACTTGCGATCGAGAAACCACTCGCCTGGTTCATCCAGCTCTTCGAGGACATTGAGAAAATAGAACCGCTGGCCCTTGCGGAAACCGTAGATACCGTGAGGTGGTGCAGTCTTGACGAGGCGCTGCTCAACATCCAGCGACGCGACTTTCTCGTAGGAGTTGGCCCAGTCATAAGCCCAGTAACCGTGAACCCAGAGGTCGCTTGTGTCCTGCCAGTGCCGCGGACGATCGCCGGTATAGAGAAAACCGTCCGCCAGGTCGCCGAGCTTGCCGCCATGCTCATCGTTGTGCTCCGAGTTAGCCGGATACCCGGCAATCTCGGCGAACTTGCCCTCGTTTGGCAAGCGTGCCAGCGTCATCGGGCGGTGATCGAAGAACAACTCACAATGCGCTGTCACCCTGGGCCGGCCAAAACCGCGCGACTTCATCTCACCGAGATTCGTGATGCCAAGCTTGTCCACATTGAGTTGGAGGACGTGTCTCCGCGCATTCTTATCGAGTCGCTCGAGCTCTGTAGCATTCGAGACCGGCGTGAATCCCGTTAAGGTGCGCCCGCCGAGCAGTCGAGCGGATTCATCCCGGTAGGCGCGCCAGACAATGGGCGATCCCGGCGTGCCAGAATCGGCTGATGAGAGTTCAAAGGCGTTGGTGCGATAGTAATCACCACCTCGCAGATAAATGGTAACGCCGCCTTTGGACAACCGATCGTCCTGCTTTAGTTGGCGAATCGCATTACGCGCCCGCTCTAATGTCGCAAAGGGCTTTTCCCGCGTGCCTTTATCGACGTCACTGCCGTTAGTGGCAACCCAAAACTCCACCGCGGGCATTTGCTGCGCCAGAAGAAGAGCAGCGAAGAGAATCAGCCGAATCACGATACCTGGACCTTAGCGATTTGGATTTGCTAATGCATCTGGAAAAATCCTAACGGTTGCTGCATGGCCCGTTGTCAAAATTGTGCGGGCAATTCTGTGCATGATCTCACTTTGCCCGGAAATCACGAAACAGCTTCTGAGCAAGCGGGAAAACCTCACTCTCCGGTCGTTTATCGAGCCAATAGGTGACTACGCCATCGCACTGACCGTCCCGCCAGGTCTGGAGGCACATACGCAGCCATTCTGCAATGCGCTGTGGGTTGGCAGGATCTGTATGCCGCAAACGGAATTCATCGGCTGAGGCGGCAGTCATGACCATGAAAGGAATATGAAAGTTGGGCGCCAAAGATGCCACCGAGGCCACGCCGCGCGCGACAGCGATGCGTGACACTATTCTCAGCCAGACGCAGGACGCTTACGCGCAAAACGAAATAGAATACCTGCGTTCTCTCGTCAAATCTGGCACCGCACCGGCACCCCACCCGAGGCCGAAGAGCACGAGGCACCACCTCCGAACCTACCGCCACTTTCGCTCTGACCACGTGCAGGCGTCATAATCCAAAAGGAATGCTGTTGCGAATGCCTAAGCCAAAATGAAGGTTACTTTCCACATCCGCCGTTTCCCCAAGGTCCTGGCGGCGGTTCGATTAAGAGCAGCAGAGTCGCCGCAGGCAGAATCACCCTCCCGGCGCACCTGCCGGCCAAGTCGAAACGGATTCTCGCCCCCAAGTGGACTCGCGCGGAATCATGCGGACTGACAGGCATTTATCACTTGTGTGACTGCTTGAATGAGGGACTCATATATGGCCCGGAAAGGACTCAAAAACGATCAAGTAGTATTAGATCGCAGTATCAGATCCCAGAGAAGCGCCCGCTGTTCCCAAAGAAGCCTGATTGATCTTTCCCCGGCGGATGCAATCAGCGGAGCCAGGCGTTCTTGACTTCGGGATTGCCTGCGGTATTGAGCTTTTCCATCTGTTCCGCACTCAGCCTGACGCTCAGAGCGGCGATGTTCTGGCGAAGTTGTTCGGGCCGGCTGCCGGCAATGATGGGCAGCACGGGCGGATCGCTCTGGCGCATCCAGGCAATGATGACCTGGTTTGGGTCGGTGCCGACCTGGCGAGCCACCTCCCGCAAAGCAGTGAGGCGCTCGTCGGCTTCCGGGCCAGCATATTGGGCTGGCACCGGACGATCCTGGCGCGTGTACGCTCCCTGGAGTAGAATGGAGTAACCTATCAGCGTGATCTCGTGGGAGCGGCAGTAGTCCTTCATGTCTTCCTTGACGCAGATTTGAGGGCCGAAATCCGCGCCGTGCCGCGGGCGGAGGTAAGTGTGTCTTTGCTCGATGACGGAGTATTGTGGCCATCCATGGTGGCGGCTCACGGTATTGGCTTCGGCGATCCGCCAGACCTTGAGGTTGCTGGCACCGATGGCGCGCAACTTACCCGCCTTAATCAAGTGAGTGAACGCTTCCATCGTTTCCTCAAGGGGAGTTTGGGGATCATCACGGTGTGCGTAAAACAGGTCGAGTGTTTCGGTTTGCAGCCGTCTCAGGCTCTTCTCGCATTCACGCTGGATCTCGACTTTATTCAAGCCGCCTGAGCAACCAGGATACTCGAAACCGAGTTTGGTGGAGACTACCATTTCGCCGCGGGCCGCCCGGTCTTTCATCCATTGCCCGATAGTGGTCTCGCTCTCGCCGCCCTGACAACCCGGCAACCAGGCCGCATAGAAGTTGCCGGTATCGATAAACGTCCCGCCCTGCTCGCGGAACAAATCCAGCAACCGGAAAGAGGTCTCACGGTCGATTTTGCTGCCGATCAGATCGGTCCCCAGGCACAAGGCGCTCACCTGGACAGCCGATTTTCCCAACTTCATTTTTTGCATAGATCAAAAATCAAAAATATGGGGAGGCGAGTCGCGTTATAAATATGGCACTCCTACGGCCTACCAGTTTGAACCCAACTCCCTATCTTTCGCCCATTCTCACCCGCGAGTGGCTAAAATGACGCCAACGATCATGACCAGGACTCCCACGACTTTGACGGCAGTAATTGGCTGCACAGGTGAACCGAGCCAGCCGAAGTGGGACATGATTAATCCACCGAGTACCTGGCCGGCCAAAAGCGTAATCATGACGTTGCCCGCCCCGACGCGAGGAATCAGCCAGGCGATGGCGAACACGAGGCAGGCGCCAAAGACACCCGCCGTCAGCAAAACCGGATGGACTTGCTTGAGCGGTTCCAGCGCGCCGGTCCGCCAGCCACCGACGCTAATGGCCAGGGCGCCTACTGCTCCAATGCACCAGAACAGGGCATTGCCGACGCGGGCGTTCTGCAAGACGTTGCCCACTTTTCCGTTCATGGCCAAATGAACGGCCAGCACTATTCCGAGCAGAATTGTTAGAATGTAGAATTGTATTTTCATAGGTCGTTTTCGGATGGTTGGTTTCGTTACTCTGTTTTCTCTGTGGTCTCCTGTTCAATTGAACTCTCAGCGCTTACGCACGTCCCATTCCCGGTGTGATGGATAGGTCGTCCGGTCAGGCAGATGATTGGCCCCGCGTGTCCGCGGCGAATAGCCCTTGTTATAGAAAATGTACAGGCCGGTCTTGCACGGAATGACGATGTCCGGCCTGCCATCGCCATCCATGTCCGCCACTTGGAGCCTCATGCCCAGTCCAACTACGTAGTTCGGCGGCGATGTGTTCTCGCTGCCGGGCCCGAAATAGGGCGTCAGATAGCTATAAGACACAATGTGACGCTCGAACCGACCTTTGTTGAACTTGTAGTAGAACACGAAGGCCGGTTCAAATGCGCCAACGTCGCCGCCGTTATGGGCAAATAACTGTTTGCCGGTGATGAGTTCAAGGTGGCCATCGCCGTCCAGATCGGCGAGGGCCATGGAATGGAAAGTGGGGTAATCGGTTTCGATCCAGTGCTTGATGAAGGTGCGCTTGCCGTTGTCCATCTTCTGCTCGAACCAGGCCAGTCCGTACCCGTGATCGGAACCGATGATGATGTCGTTCAACCCGTCGCCGTTGACGTCGGTGATGAGTATGGGCAGTCCCGCCCCGCCTGGCCTGCCCTCAGCGCCATACGCTGAGAACTGGTAATCCGGGTGCCAGATCCACGGGTCCTCAGTCGGGTGCGGTGGCGCCTCGAACCAGCCGCTGGTGGTGACGACGTCGTTGCGGCCATCGCCGTTGATGTCACCGATGCCGGCGCCGTGGCTTACGCCCACATTTTCCGGCCCCAGCACATGTTGCTTGAACCACGGCGCCTGGTCGATATGCTCGAACCAGATGAGGCTGCGGCCAGGCTTCCGCGCGAAGTAATTTACCAACACATCCTTCTCGCTCTTGCCGGAAAGATTACCGATCACCATCCCTTCGACGCCATCGGCCTCGAGCAAGGCATGCGAATCCCATTTCACGCCGGTCTTGCCCGGATTTTCGTACCACCAGATGCCTTGCCTTCGCATCCAACCGGAGCTCAGCACGTCAGGGCGGCCATCATTGTTGACGTCCATGGTGCCTTCGTAGTTGTCATCGACGTCGGGCCCGTTGATTTCCGCGCCGTCGCGATAGTCGGCGAATTTCGTAAACTGGGGCGCCAGGTAGTAGTTTCTTCCAGCGGCGATATCGAGTTTGCCATCGCCGTTGATATCGAGAACCGTGGCGCATTCCGCGAACGGCCCGAACCAGTACGTGTGCTGGGCGGGGTTGTGGACTGGGGCATCGATCTTCACGGGAACAAACAACAATTCCTTTGGCGCATCATCTATGGCGTCGTCGGCGGCGCATGTGGAATGCAGGGCCAGACAAAAAAAACCTGCAGTGAAGGCGGCCGCGTTTGGTGTCCACCCTTTAGGGTGCCGCTGACTTGGCGCGGTTCCAGATACGTTGCTCACCCTAAAGGGTGGACACCAAACGCTGGGTAGGAAAGCGAGGATTGTTGTCAGGCTGCGGTTGATCGGTCTCACGTTCATCGGTCGTTCGATTGAGTTGTTGTAGTCGTCCTCTGAGATGCGTGGAATTAACCGCAGGCTATCCGCCTTAATTTGCGTTGTCAACTGCCCGCCGACGGCTGCGACGGCTGAGGACTTGGGTTTCGGTTTCTGCCCTCCTTTTCTACATTTTCGCGGCGGCGATATTTCGTCGAGCATGGCGGCGATGACCCTCGCACCGGAAGGCAATTAGATCCTTGACCGTTAGCGCCGCTTGTTCCCGTAGTCCGCGTGTGGCTTATTAAGACGCACTCTAAAGCCGCAATCAAAAGCCCAACCAGTCGCCGGCGCTCCAAGGTTTCGAATACTTCAGTAGCCACCAACTCCGATGGCTGGGGACTTGGCGTCCAGTTTTTGGCCAGTCTTCTCTGCGCTTTCGCGGCGGCGATACTCATCCAGCATGGCAGCGGTGGCCGTCGCGCCACAGCGGGAGGCGCCCAGGTCGCGGACCTTGATCAGGCCGTCGAGGTCACGCACACCGCCGGCAGCCTTGACCTCGACCTTGGGCGAGACGCTCGCTCTCATCAAGGCCAGGTCGTGCTCGGTGGCGCCTTTGTAATTGTAGCTGCCGTCGGGCTGCTTCACGAAACCGTAGCCGGTGGAGGTCTTGACCCAGTCAGCGCCGGCGCGTTCGCAGAGCTGGCAAAGGCGCTTCTTGAAGTCATCGCTGCCCAAGCCAGCGCCGCCTTTAGTAAGGTAATCGTTTTCAAAGATAACCTTGACCTTCGCGCCGTGACGGTGGGCTTCGTCGCAGACGGCTTTTACGTCACGCTCGACATAATCCCAGTCGCCGCTCAAAGCCTTGCCGATGTTGATAACCATGTCGATTTCGACGGCGCCATCTCGGCAGGCGAGTTCAGTTTCGTAGCGCTTGGATTCAGTGGCGGAGTTGCCGTGCGGGAAACCGATTACGACGCCGACGAAGACGCCGGTGCCTTTGAGCAGGGCGGCCGCCCGTTTCACGGCGTATGGTTTAATGCAGACGGAAGCGACGCCGTATTTTGCGGCAAGCCGGCAACCGTCTTCGAGTTCCTCGTCCGTCATGGTGGGATGCAGGAGCGAGTGGTCGATCATTTTGGCCAGTTCTTCGTACGTGTATTTCATAATGGGGTGGTGGATGTCGGTTTACACATATTTCTCAATCCCAAGGGGATTGCCTTTTGACGGGTTGAGTCCAGGGGTTTCATGCGCTGTTTACCTTAGGTCGCCTTGCAGGCCGCCGCGCTGGGCCAGGGCGATGCCTCCCATCAACCCGGCCTTGTCACCGAGGGCCGAGCGCTCGACGCGGACGTCGGTTGCGGGGAACATGCCGACGCGCCGGCGAATCGTCGCGCGAACCGGCGCCAGGAGCAGATCGCCCAACTCTGCCACGCCGCCGCCGAGGACGATCAAATCGGGATGCAATATCGTGACGAGATTGGCTGCGCCAATGCCCAGCCATTCGGCGGCGCGCTGAATGGCCGCGGCGACGGCGGCGTCCCCGGCGCGGGCGGCTGCACCCATCGTGGCGGGCGAGACGCGGGCGAGGTCGCCGCCACAGATGTCGTGCAATCTGGGTGCATTTCCGCTGAGCAACAGGCGAACACCTTCGGCCGCAATCGCCGGTCCACTTGCAAGCGTTTCCAGACACCCATGATTGCCGCAGCCGCAAAGCGGCCCGTCCGGCAGAATGGTTTGGTGCCCGATTTCGCCCGCCGCGCCCAAGGGACCCAGGCGGAGTTGGCGATCCACGACCACGCCGCCACCCACACCGGTGCCGAGCGTGAAAAAGATCATCGTGCGCGCGTCTCGCCCCCGTCCGAACACCAACTCGCCCAACGTGGCGGCGCGGGCGTCGTTCAGCAGATACACCGGGCAGCCGATCTTCGGCTCGACGGTGGCCCGTACGGGCACCTCCCGCCATTGGGTGGGCAAGTTGGGCAGGAACTTCGTGACGCCATTGGCAAGATCCACAAGGCCTGGCACGCCTATCCCCAGAGCAGCCGGCCGCGTTCCGGCTTGTTTGGCCAGACCGTTGATCACGGCGGCGATTCGCTCCAGCACCGGCCCCGGGCCGTCATGGGAGAGTGTGGGTTGCCTGGCCTCGGCCATGATCCGGCCCTCGTTATCCGCGATGGCCGCGCTGACGCTCGTTCCGCCCAGATCCACGCTGGCAAATAAAGCACTCATGGGTCAGCAATTCTCATTTCGATAACGGGCTCAAGTGACAAAAGGTGCCAAAACGTTCCGGGCAACGCGGAGAGCGCGTTTCCGGCCTTCCAGCGCTTTGCCGAACGTTGCGTCCTCGATCTCGATGCAAACCGGGCCGCGGTAACTCGTTTCCATTAACGCGCCCATGAAGCGGGACCAGTCCATCTCCCCGTAGCCGGGAATGCACGGCTGATGCCACTCGAGCGGGTAAGCAAAGACGCCCACTTCATTGATGCGATCCCGGCGAATCTTCACATCTTTCGCGTGGAGGTGGAAGATCTTGTCCTGAAACTCACGCAGCGGACTGGCCGGGTCCATCTGTTGCAAGATGAAATGCGATGGATCGTAATTCAGGCCAAAGTTCGGTGACGGAATGTCGTTGAACGCGCGCCGCCAAATGGCCGGTGTGGTCATGAGATTCTTGCCGCCGGGCCATTCGTCCCGCGTGAAGAGCATCGGGCAGTTTTCGATGCCGATGCGGATGTCCTGATCTTCCGCGAAGCGGATCAGCGGACGCCACGTTTTGAGGAAGCGGGGCCAGTTGTCGTCCACGCTCTTCGTCCAATCCCGGCCTACGAAGGAATTGACCGTGCGGAGACCAAGGAGCGACGCGGCCTTGATGACTTTCTTGAGTTGCGTCCGCGCGGCCTCCGCCATAGTGAAATCCGGATCCAGCAGATTCGGGTAATAGCCGAGCGCGGAGAGCGTGACGCGGTGCTTGGCGCAAAGGGCCTGGACGTCCTGCGCCCGTGACAGTGTAAAGCCGGCGACGTCTAGGTGTGTGACGCCGGCATATTTCCGTTCGGCCTTGCCGACGGGCCAGCACATGGCTTCCACGCAGGTGAAGCGCTCTTGTGCGGCAAAAGCGAGGACCTGGTCGAGGTCCAGTTCGGGCAGAATGGCACTGACGAATCCCAATTTCATCATGGTTTCGTCCATGCCTGTTTTTTGTAGCTTCGCATGATGGCTTCGCACACCGCCACCTCATGATGACCGTCCTCCACGGTAGCGAAGAGGGGCGGCGCGGCGGCCTTGCCGGCGATTGTGGAGTAGATCGCGCGGAAGTTCATCTTGAAGGTGTCCGGGAAGCCTTCGACGTGGCCCGGCGGGTAGTCCATGAACTCGGCGGCGCCGTCCCGGAATTCCGGCGTGGCGCGGAAGGACGTTTCATTGGCGCCATCACGGTTGCCGAAATGCAGCAGCTCCGGTTCCTCTGAGCACCACCAGGCGGATTTCTTCGAGCCATAGATCTCGAGGCGAATACAGTTCTTGCGACCCGCGGCGACCTGCGACACGGCTAGGTTCCCGCGCGCGCCGTTGCTAAACTGAAGTAGAACACTGCCGAAATCATCCGTCTGCACTTTGTAAGTGGCATAGCGCATTTTGGCATCGGCTTTGGCAAAGGTCTGCACTTCGCCAAGAGGACGGCGTCGCTTTTTGTGCCACGTGGCGAGGTCGGCAAGAATCGAGGAGATTCTCGCGCCCAGGATGAACGAGACCGTATCCATCCAGTGCGTGCCGATATCGGCCACGGCGCGGAGCTTGCCGCCTTCGCGGGGCAGGAGGCGCCAGTTGTAATCGGTGTCCTTGAAGAGCCAGTCCTGCATATACGAGCCGTTGACATGAATGATGTTGCCCAACTCGCCGCGACTGACCAGGTGGCGGAGCTCCAACACGGCCGGATAAAACCTGACGTTGTAGTTTACTGCGAACACCCTTTTTGCCGCCCGCGCCGCACTCACCAATTGCGCCGTCTCAGTGGTGTTCATGGCCAGGGGCTTCTCGCAAATGATGTGTTTGCCCGCCCGCAGCGCCGCCAAAGACATCTCGTAGTGGAACCGATTGGGCGCGGTGATGTGAACCACGTCCACCTCCCGGGAAGCGAGAAGCTGGCGATAGTCGGAAAACGCCTGCGGTATGGCGAGCCTATGGGCTGCCTGGGTCGCAAGAGAGCCGACATCGCAGAGGGCAGTGACAGTAACACCGAGACGCCGCAGCGCCTCAACATGCACGGGACCGATGAAGCCGGTGCCGATGATTCCGGCGCGGAGCGAGGGGATGCCTTGTGGTGTTTGCATACCGAAGATTTCGGATGGGGTATGCCACATGGGATCTCAAGTCAAACCCTCATCGGCCCTTACCGCCCATGGACACCCAAAGAGTTAGCAATGATCGGTACCATGCCCGACCGCGAACTCGCCCGCCGCATCAATCGATCCCTCTCCGCCGTTCGCGGCAAAAAATTCTCCCTCCGCGCAACACGCAAATAGTTTTCGCCCCCACATACTTCTGTGCTCCACCTGGCACTGACCGCCGCCACGCGAGTTGATATGCTTCAGCCCCCATGATAAACACCAAGAAACTTCGCCAGGCGATCAAAACCGCCGACACTGCCCGAATAAAGGAGATACTGCGCGACGCTCCCAAAGAGGAAATTCGATTGGCCTACGATTGGACTCCCCTGCATGTCGCAGCAAAACGGGGAAACAGAGATGTCGTCGCGGCCATTCTCGAAGCCAGTACCGACATCAACGCCACGTCGGAAATGCACCAAACTCCGCTTGACATAGCGTTGAAACACGACCACAAGAACGTCGCTGAACTCCTTCGGAAAAAGGGCGCTCGTTCCGGTGCGGAACTGTCTCTGCACCCCGCCGTCGCCGGAGGAGATCTCAAGGCCGTCAGAAAACACGTCCGCGCCGGCGCGGACATCAACGAACTTGTCAACGGCGAACGACCGCTCTGCATCGCGCTGCAATTCCTGCATTGGGATGTCGCAAACTTCCTGCTGAACAAGAAGTGCGGCGTAATCGAGCCGCAAAAATGCGACACGACCCCTCTGCACGTTGCCGCCGCCTCCAGTGCCCCCGAAGTCCTCCTCGCCAAGCTACTCAAAATGGGCGCGCATATCGACGCCCTCGATAGTTCCCACCGCACCCCTCTTTGTCATGCGGCCGAGGCAGGAAATGTCGACATTGTTGATTGGCTCCTCGACCACGGAGCCGAAGTCACGCGCGGGCATGAAACCAGTTCCACGCCCGTTTACTGCGCGTTGCGCGAGCAACACACCGAACTCGCCTCGTATCTGATAGACCGCGGCGGTAAATCAACCCTCCACCAGGCCATCCAATGCGATAACCTGTGCGGGCAGTGAAACAGGATCATAGAAGCTAAACATCCGAGACCTTGATCTCAATGTGTGCTCGATCTGGCCAAACCTTAAGAAAGGTTTCGCCGTTTCCAGATCGCGACGTGCACGAACTGGAATAGCGAAATCAGGCGGATGAAACTCAGATGATGTAGGGTCGCAAGACCAGCCTGCGCACCCCGGGACGTTTCGGGTATGGCCAGCCGAAGAGCGGGAAGTTCTCCAGGACGCGGCGGCGCTTTGCCAGTCAGTACCGCTGCTCGCGCCAATCCTCCGCAGTCATGCGTCGGGTTTTCTTCCAACCGGCATGGCCATCGAAGAACATGAGGTTGCAACCGAGTCCGTGCCGGGTTGTCGCCACTCTGCGTTCGCCGCTCAAGACCCGGCCTCCCGAAAGGTAAGGCAGGTGATTGGGACTCCAGACGTCATTCAAATCGAGCGAGCCGATGACGTTCGTAACGGTGAAGATCGGACGCCACCAGGCGCTCTCGTTGTCGGCAAAGTAGATCGTCTCGGCGGGTTGTTGGACTCGGCTCAAGCTCGACAGGCCGACCAGCTCCGAGCCTATCATGTCCTTGGGACTGCTGAACTGCCAGGAGTTGACGACATAACAGATCACCTGGCTTTTGTTCGGATAACTTGGGCAGGTGTAAACCTTGATTCTTCTGTATTGATCTCGGGTGGCGCTGGTGCCTCCAAGGCCGGAATGTACAACCGCCACCAGTGCGGCTCGTTGCCACGGGGAACGCGCCCGTAGTTATCATCCGCGTACATCAGCATGGCCAGGCCCATTTGTTTCAGGTTGTTGTAGCAGTACGACTGCTTCGCCTTTTCCTTGGCTTTGCTTAAGGCGGGCAACAGCAACCCTGCGAGGATGGCAATAATCGCGATCACGACCAGGAGTTCAGTCAAAGTGAACCCTCGCGACCAGCAATGTTTCGTTCGCATCGACATGCTCGCAATGATTTTGCCGGATGTGGCGCATAGTTGGAGGTGCGGGACGGTGAGGTTGGTGGTGGTGGGCGGGTTGGCGAAAACACCGGCCTGATTTCGGGTGTCTTGTTGGCAAGGCTTTGCTCCAATGCAATCCCTTTCCACGAAGCGAGCCCCCTCATTGCCCGAAGGGCGGTTGAGGGGGATTTAGACCGGTTCATGGTCGCAATGCACGGCACAAAAGTCGTGGTGCTTCCATAAGCCTTTGTAGCCGCCACTGTGAAGTGGCGGCAGATATTTCTATCAATAAACAGCCGCCGCGTCACCGCGGCGGCTACGGTTGATTGCGCCAATGCCTCCGTAAGGGCGAAAGGAGCCTTTCCTCAAACAGGGGAGACGATGAACTTGACCGTGCTGGACGCCCCGTCAACGTGCTGCCATCCTGTCGTCGGCAGAGCGGTTCTCCGCTTCCTTTGCCGGGAGTGTGTGTCTGACGCGGTCATCGTGCGACTGAACGGAGCGTGGCGTTCACGCCGCCTCCACGCTGCGCAAGCCTGTCACGTTGAGCGTAGGCGGGACCGCTGGAAAGAGCGGACGATGGTGCGGCCAGAAGGCCGCGCCCCTTTTTTGAACCCGTGGAAACATGACAAACGCAATTCAAACCGTCGAACAGCTCGAAGAAATGTTGAGCGAACCGACCCAACCGGTCGTGGAACTCATGCGCTGCCTGCACGGAGACATTGTCCTGCTCGGTGCAGCCGGGAAAATCGGGCCGTCACTGGCGCGCATGGCCAGACGGGCTTCCGACTTCGCCGGGGTGCGCCGTCGCATCATCGGCGTGTCGCGTTTCTCCGCCCCGGAGGAACAGGCCAGGTTCCACGCGCACGGCATCGAAACCATCCGCTGCGACTTGCTCGACGAACCGGTAGTGGCACAACTCCCGCCGGCCGCAAACGTCATTTATCTGGCCGGACTGAAGTTTGGCTCGACGGAAGACGCGACACGCACCTGGGCGATGAACGCTTACCTGCCCGGCATCGTGTGCCGAAAATATAGGGCCAGCCGGATCGTTGCTTTTTCCACCGGCACCGTTTATGGGCTGGCAACCCGGGCCTCGGGCGGCTCGCGCGAAACGGACTCCCCGCAGCCGGTCGGCGAATATGCCATGAGCTGCTTGGGGCGCGAGCGCATGTTTGAGTATTTCAGCCGCGCGTGGAACATCCCGGTCGCGCTGATCCGGCTCTTTTACGCCTGCGAATTGCGCTACGGCGTGCTCGTGGACCTGGCGCACAAAATTGCCAGCGGCGATCCAATCGACCTGTCGATGGGCTGCTTCAACATCATCTGGCAAGGCGATTGCAACGCCATGACGCTGCTGGCCTTCGACCAGGTTGCCTCGCCGCCGTTCGTGCTCAACGTCACCGGGCTGGAGATGCTTAGCGTCCGCGAAGTTTCCGTGACGATGGGGCGTTTACTGGGCAAGACACCTCAGTTTCGCGGCGCGGAACTCGAGACGGCCTGCCTCGGCAACGCCGCGCCGGCGCATCGATTGTTCGGACAGCCAAGGGTGAGCGCCGAACAACTGATTGAATGGGTTGCGGACTGGGTGAAACGCGGCGGCCAAAACCTCGGCAAACCCACCCACTTCGAAGTGCGTGATGGCAAGTATTGAACAACTGCGCGCGCGACTCGGCGCCGGGCTGGTGATTCCGGCCTGTCCGCTCGCGTTAAATGCGCGGCGCGAGCTCGATGAGCGCCGGCAACGCGCCCTCCTCCGCTACTATATCGACGCAGGCGCTGGAGGACTGGCCGTCGGCGTCCACACAACGCAATTTGCGATTCGGCAGCCAAAGGTCGGATTGTTCAAACCCGTGCTCGAACTGGCGGCCGAGGAACTTCGTAGCAGCCGACGCAAGGAGGCTCATTCTACGAAATCTGAAGTCCGCAAGCTGAAATCCCAGTTCCCCTCCCGGGAGGGGTCAGGGGTGGGTTCACCTGCCGCGTTACCCATCTCTGCGTCGGAGCGGCTTCGACCTGCGGACTCTCGGACCCAGTTCCCCTCCCGGGAGGGGCCAGGGGTGGGTTCATTTGCTGCATTACCCATTGGAATCGCCGGCGTTTGTGCGAAAACGAAGCAAGCCACCACCGAGGCCGCCCTCGCCCGTGAACTCGGTTATCACGCCGGTCTGCTCAGCCTGGGAACGCTTCAGGATGCGAGCGACGACGAACTGCTCGTTCACTGTCGCACCGTTGCGGAGATTATTCCGCTGGTCGGTTTTTACCTTCAGCCGGCTGCCGGAGGGCGCGTCCTGCCGTATGCCTTTTGGCGGCGATTCGCTGAGATCGGGAACGTGGTCGCCATCAAGATCGCCCCGTTCGACCGCTACCAGACTCTCGACGTAATCCGCGCCGTCGCCGAAGCTGGCCGCGAAGACATCGCCCTGTACACCGGCAATGACGACAATATCGTCATCGATCTGGTCACGCCGTTTCGATTCAACGTCGGCGGCAAAATTGTCGAACGTCGCATCGTCGGCGGCTTGCTCGGTCATTGGGCGGTGTGGACGAAGAAGGCGGTCGAGCTTCACGCTGAATGCCGACGCATCGCGATGACGGGCCAGCCTGTGCCCCTCGAACTCCTGAAGTTGGCTGTCGAAGTCACTGACGCCAACGCCGCTTTCTTCGATCCGGCCCACGACTTCGCCGGCTGTATTCCCGGCATTCACGAAGTGCTGCGCCGCCAGGGCCTGCTCGAAGGCATCTGGTGTTTGGACCCGAATGAAATACTCAGCCCCGGCCAGCGCGAGGAAATCGACCGCGTGTCTTGCGCGTATCCGCACCTGAATGACGATGAGTTTGTCGCCCAGCACCGGGATGAGTGGTTCAGTGGTTAAAAGAATCCATTTTCGACAACCCGAAATCTCATGAGAAAATCCATTCCAGCCATTCTCGTCGGCGTCGGCGTGTTGTGCTGCGGCCGCTCAATGTTGGCAGCCGAACCCGACTTGATATTGCACCACGGCAAGATCGTGACGGTGGACCCGCGGTTTTCGGTGCACCAGGCCATCGCCGTCACGACCGATCGCATCACCGCGGTTGGAGACAACGATTCAATCCTTCAACTCAAGGGGCCGGCGACGACTATCGTTGATCTTCAAGGAAAGATGGTTTTGCCCGGGCTGATTGATTCGCACGTCCATCCGGACGCCGCCATGACGGAGTTCGATCATCCGGTCCCCGAAATGGAATCCATCCATGACGTCTTGGACTACATCGGCAAGCGGGCCGAGACGCTCAAGGAGGGCGAGTGGATTCAAGTCAGCCAGGTCTTCATCACCCGATTGCGCGAGCAGCGTTATCCCACGCGCGCCGAACTCGACCGCGTTGCGCCGCGCCACCCGGTCATCTTCTCAACGGGCCCCGATGCGTCGCTTAATTCCCTCGCCCTGAAACTCAGCGGCATCGACAAGGATTTCAAAGTGATCGACGGCGGCGCCGGCTTCGTCGAAAAGGACCCTCAAACCGGCGAACCGACAGGCATTTTGCGGAATTGCACCCGTTTCGTGAACGCCAAACCGACAGGCAAACAACCCAACGAAGCGGATCATTATCAGCGCACTCTGCAACTGTTCAAGGACTACAACTCGGTCGGCATCACGACCGTTTGTGACCGCAATGCCAGCCCGTCCGCCATTGCGCGCTACAAAAAAATGCTGGACCAGGGCGACCTGACTGTGCGTGTCGCCGTCTCACACCACATCGATACGCTCGGACCGATCGAGGAAATAAAGAGCCGGATTCGCGAGGTGGCGAAGAACCCGCTGTGTCAGCCCAATCCGCGGCTGCGGATCATCGGCATCAAAACCTTTCTCGACGGCGGCATGCTGACCGGCAGCGCGTACATGCGCGAGCCGTGGGGCGTGAGCGAGACGTATGCGATCACCGATCCGACCTATCGCGGCGTCCTGTTCATTCCCAAGGAACGCCTGCTTCTGATTGTGGAAACGGCGGTCGAGTGCGGGCTTCAATTCACGGCGCATTCGGTCGGCGATGGAGCCGTGCACACGCTGCTGGAGGTCTATGAAGAGATCAACCGCACGCGTCCGATCCGGAAAACACGCCCGTGCATCACCCATTCGAACTTCATGAGCCGCGAGGCGGTCGAAAAACTGGCCCCACTCGGTGTGTCGGTCGATATCCAGCCCGCCTGGCTTTACCTGGACACGCGGACGCTCGTGAAACAATTCGGGTACGATCGGCTGCGGTATTTTCAACCGTTGCGGAGCATATTCGAGGCAGGCGGGATTGCGGGCGGCGGCTCGGACCACATGCAAAAGATCGGTTCGCTCCGGGCGATCAATCCCTACAACCCCTTCCTCGCGATGTGGACCGCGATCACGCGCAAGGCCAGATGGTATGACGGCCGGCTCCATCCCGAAGAAGCGCTGAGCCGGGAGCAAGCCATCCGTTTTTACACAGGGAACAACGCTTACCTCCTGTTTCTCGAAGATCAGATCGGCTCGTTGGAACCGGGCAAGTTTGCCGATTTCATTGTGCTGGACACCGACCTTCTCCAATGCCCGGAGGATCAGATCAAAAGCGCGCAAGTGTTGAAGACCTATTTCAACGGTAAGTTGGTTTTCAGCCGGCCTTAGCCGGAAGCATGCAGTGGTTTTGGGGAGCGGGCAAAAGCGATGGCGAACCGGGCACCAAAACATTGTGGCGAGGATTGCAGCAGCTCGATGCTATGACCAACATGTGGCGGTTGTTTCACAAAAGAGGGAGGAACCAAAAATGTGGGTAATGATAAGCCCTCGAAGAGAGGGAAAAGCGAGCAACGCGCAGTGGAAAGCCGAGATGTCTGGATTGTTCTCCGCCCACAGAATGTTCCACCCACTCCCCAACGGAGAGGTCTGGGGTCTCGACCGGGCAACTCATCCTCACCCCACCGCGGGGTCCGCGATTGCAAATGGGTTCTGCCGGTCGCCCGCCACCATCTCGGGTCCCAAACGCATCCGAGTCAAAGGCCGGACAGGGGCAAAACCGAACCGTTGAGCCGCCGCCTTCGCCGACTCATTTTTGTCCGGAACATCCCAGATCACCGAAGGGTTTCCAGTCCTGTCCAGCAACGCCGTCACCAGCGACAACGAACCCTCCTCGCTCGAACAAACGAGCGGACCGAGGTAATCGGCGTTCGCCCCCGGACGCACCGTGCCCCAACCAACGACGCGGCCCTGCGCAGGCCAAACCAGCACGGCCCGACTGTCGTGTGCCAGGCTGCGGAGCAGACAGGCCCGAGACGCGCCGAAAGCAGCGTGGTCGACTGCGTCCACTGCCTCCCAATCCGCGTCGGTCAGTTCTCTCGCAGCTGCCGCTGCGGCGTCGGGAGTTTGAGTCTTGCCCGACGACGGCCGCTGCCACCGCGTCAATGTCGATTCGGGAACAAAGCCGAGTTTTTCGTATACGGGGCGGCCAGCCGGCGTCGCGTCGAGTTTGACACACGCCACGCCACGGTCGCGCAGATACTCCAAAGCCTGGCCCATCAGACGCGTGCCGATGCCACGCCGCTGATGCGCCGCGTGCACGAGCATCATGCCGATCCAGGCGAGGGCCTGCCCATAAGTGGTCGTGGTTACCGTGCCGACGACTTCGCTGTTCTCCACCGCGACGAAACAGCCGCGCGGTTCCAGCCAAAGCAAACGCCGCAAATCTCCCAGCGTCTGGTTCCATCCCGCAAGCCGCCGCAACTCATCAGAGGCCAGCAGGTCGGCCTCGGTCATCCTGCGCAAAGAAACTCTCTCCATCGTCGCTTTTCGAAATGATTCAACAATTCAACCTGACAAACGTTCGACCCGCGAAATACGCCAAATAAGCGAAAAGGAAAAAGAGTTGAGTGCAGAAAGTGTGTCGTCGCCTGTGCCGCCGTACTCATTGGCGTCCGGGATGCATCAGCCGAGGCAAGCTCCAGTTCGGCGCGGCACATCTTTACTATGACAAAAACCTACCATACGAGATTTAACCGCAATACGGCGTCGCGCACAGCGATGCTCCCACAGGCTGCGTCCTGCGCCTCAGGGCTGGCACCGCCCGACGGAAGCGGCTGGTGGCAACGGTTACGCCCTCATCCAATGGTGCTGTGAGAAGTGCGATGCCGGCGACTTTTTTTGGAGGGATTTTCACGGGTCCCGCGTTAATTATGGATGTGTTGCCAATCATTGCCAGTTGAGTTGCGCTGTTATGCATGTCGCAGCATGGGCAAGTTGTTATTCAGCGGCAACGGGCTGGCGGTGCCGAAGGTTTTTGTCTTGGTGTCGTAAACAAAGACGTCGCTGTAATAATCTTTTTCCGGGTAGTGCTTGGTCGCTTTGCCGTAAGGCTCCCGCGTGGTGCCATCAGGATTCATCACTTTTGTGTATTGGTATCCGCCGTCACAGTTTCTTTGCGTCTTAACCGAATCAACGGTTTTCCACCGGCATCACGGCACTGGAAGAGGTAAATTACAGTTCCTTCCTCATTCGCTCCAAAAGATTTCGCGTGATCCGTTGGGCACGAGGATCGGGCCCGCGCGGAGTCGTATAGACGGAGGGACGAACGTAGCCGGGCGGTTCGCTGAGCCCGTCGGCCCACCAGCAAGTCGCGGCGTTAAAAACGAAATTGCCGCGCGGGCCGTTGTACATTGTCGCCGTGTAGGTTCCTTTGCCGCGCGGGCTGGTCGTGGTGCCCGTGGCGAGGACTTCCAGTCCGGGAATGGGCGCCGGGTTGCCATGCCATTCCCAACCGACCAGACCGGGAATACCATCGCCTTGCTTCATCCCCGTGCCGTTGAACACCCAATGGTCGGGCAGGCTGCAGATCCAGTCAGCTCCACCAGTCACAGGTGGTGCGCTGTGCGCCCCCATTAGTTTATTGCCGTAGGGACTGCTGAAAGGAAAACCGCTCATCTCTGGAAAATCGCGCAACTCCTCCTCATGCCGGGGACCGAAGATGTCTATTCGCTCAAATACTCGGTTAGAACGCCCTTTGATATCAGGGCTGAAACTGACGTGGCCGTAGCACGAGTTGCCGGAAAGAAAGGCCACGTTCACGCCGGCGTCAATCGCCCGCCGAACATTTTCAAACATCTCGCCGGACCAATACTCATCATGACCCACGGAGAGAAAGCCCTTGGCTCGCAGCAACCCTTTGGGATCCGCATGGGTATCAAGGTTCGAAACATAACTGACGTCGTAACCTTCCGCTTCCATCCAATGGGCCAGCGGAAATTCCCACAGCATGAACTCGCCCGAGCCAGTCGAGAGCGGCGCATCGAGAATCTGGCAGTACTTGCCGTAAGGCCGATTAAAGCTGACCTGAACATTCGGTCCCCAATACCATTCCTTCTCGCCATCGTCATACAGAGCGAAATGGTCGGGCCAGCGGTTGTAAGCCGCCCAGGTCGTGTCCGAGCATTGGAACAAAAAATCGGCTCGGCGGTCATCGCGCACGATGAAGATAAGATAACTTTGCAGTCTCTCGTGCTCGCTCGTGAGTTTCCCCAAGTAAACACCGCTCACCCAGTTTGAAGGAATGCGCAGCGCAGCGCACGATTTCCATTGGCAATCCCGCAGACGCTTCGCCCCAATGGCGGGATCGGTCTGGGTCATGCCGCGGAACGGCCCCAGGCTCATCATGTGCCGTCCCCCAGCACCGCCATAATAGCCCAGGCGATAAATTTCAATCTCAAACCGCGAAGGCGGATTGGTGCTGACGTACAGATTCAACACCTCGCCTCGGCGAACGCTAGTCCGTGAGCAGTATCCCTCAATCCGCGGACACCGATACTTCGTGGACGGCTCGATGCGGGTGTTTTTCAAAAGCCAATCACGCGTTCCCGGCCGGTTATTCTCACGCGCGATCAGATCGGAAGCATGGGAGCGGCGCGTACCCGTTTTGGTTGAAGGATGCAGGGCCGAACAGCCAGAGAGCGCCAGCAAGGCGCCGGCACAGGTGACATCTTTGAGCATTTCCCGACGACTGCAACGACCGCGTGGGTTGGTGGGTGAGGGCATGGCGACAAAGTGTCCTGCCCGTGGCGCGCTGGAAAGCTAATAACATGGAATCTATCTCATAAAACCTCAGAATCCAGCCCGTCACTCATCGGGTGGATATTTTTGCCTACGGCGTCGCTGCATACGAATTGCTCACCAACCAGAAACCGTTTCCTGGCGACGCCACTGTGCCCCGTCCGGGTTCTCGGCGTAGTAGTCATAGGTGAGCGACGGATGGCTGTCCGGTGAGCGTCCTGAGGCGGAAAAACTGGCTGCCGGCGCTTGGTGGGGTCGACTCATCGTACCTGTCCCGCAGGGGGACAGTCCGAGCCGTCCGGCCCGTCCGGGCCATGCCCAGAACCAGATATTCGATGCAACTGGCCCTCGACACGGGAGCAAACGCACCAGTGCTCTACCGAAGGGCAGCGGAACGGCTCGGCCTGAGGATTACAAACGCGCCTCCCGCTCTCAAGGCATCCTCCGGGCACCTAATCCTTCCTCTCACGGAGCTTGTCGATTTGGGCGCGTTCAAGACGCAGTTCGGGGTTTACGATCAACTCCCCGGCTCGCTCGCGCAGGAGGACGGAATCCTCCCATCGCAGTTGATCAGAAACCAGGCCCTTACCATTAACGCAGAGGCGTTGGATGTGGGTCAGCCGGCATTGATGGAGCCGCCCCCGCATTTCAAAGCTGGACCAAACTGACCATAGCAACGAACACTCCATTTCTTGAGTTGGAAATCACGGGTGAGGCGGAACCCGGTCGGATTCTCATAGACACGGGCTACCCTTACGGTGTCGCGATCTCACGCAAAAAATGGAGCAAGTGTTGCCAGGCTTGCAAGGGGAGAAGTAACTCGGCGATAGCTTACAGCTCATCCGGGGAATCACCCACTCCGAGGATGCTGCACGCTTGAATCACGTTCAGGCCCAACTGCTGCGCTTGCGCTAGGACTTGCTCCGATTCGGTTCCAGGATTGAGCCAAAGCTCGTCGCACCCACGGGCGGCGATCTCCGGCAAGACCTGCTGCACCAGCGACGGCGGTAAATAAACGCTAATCTTGTTCGGTCGCACTGGCACCTCGCGAACACTGCGAAACGTCGGCAGTCCCTCTATCTTAGTTTCTTTGGGGTTCACCGGAAAGACTGTGTAACCCTGACGCAAAAACGCCCGCACGGCCTTGTTTCCGAACTTTGCCCGATTACTGGATGCACCGATGATAGCGACAGTTTTCATGGCCAGACTAACTTGTTCGGTTCAGACGCCGTTGTCCAATACTCGGAATGCCCCCGGCGACATCCACGCGCGCAGGCCACCCATGCTCATACGCCAGACGACTCAGGATCCACTCGGTGGACCCCTCCTTCTGAAACGCGGCACTACTTGCCCAGGTTTTCGTAAAGTTTCAGATTACATGTGGAAGCTCCGATGCAGACGATGTCGGGCTTACCGTCGCCGGTGAAATCATCGATGATGCAGTCGGCAGCGGCGATGCCTCCATCGTCCAACACGGTCTTCCGCCAGCGCTCGCCATTTGCGTCCACAGCCTGATAGATCGAAAGCTGGCACCCTTTGCCGCGGAACCCACAAACGATTTCGTCGCGGCCGTCGCCATTCAGGTCTCCCACCGCCAGGGCATGACCGTTGTCCATCCTGTCCTCGATCACTACCCGCTTCCACTGTTCGCCTTCCGGCAAGTAGACCACCACTTGGTTTCCGTGCCACGGCTCGATGGCGACCAGAATGCGCTGCGGACCCAGATGGCCCAGGCGCACTTCACTGCTGCCGCACAGGGGCCAGGGTCGGGGGTCGCCCTGCGAAAGGTGGGTCGCGACCCACTTGCCGTGGACGAACTCCAGCCGGTGGAGCCCCGCATAACTGGCCGTCAGCAACTGCTGCCGCGCGCCGCCGTCCCAGCTCACGGGATTGATCGCGTGCAGGACCCCACGCGGCTCCTTGGAGATCGTTTCTCGTTCCCATTTGCCCGGCCGGTAGAGATAGATCGGCACCGGATCGCCCTCGGCGGGCGGGAATCGCTGTCCAACCATCGGCCCCAGCAGCAACACCTTTTGCCCATTCCCCTCAGAGTCGATCCAGCGCACTCGGTGCGCCGTCGGCACACGATCGATCTCCCGTGCTGCCCACGGCTGACGCACATCCTTGCCGTGCGCGAGCAGCACGACGTTGCCGACGCTTTGCTCGGGGCTAGTTTCGAACCGGTACGCCAGGACCACCTCGGGAACCCCGTCACCGTCGATGTCACAGCAAGCCACATTCAGTGGCCGCGGAACATTCGTCGCCAAGACATGCCTTTCCCAGGTCGGATTCTCGAACCATGCGACTTCCGTAGCTCTCTCGTCGACGGCGATTAGGTCTTTCTTCCCGTCGCCGTTCAAGTCCGCTGCGACTAGCTGATAGCCGAACTTCACGGCTTTGCTAATTACCCGCTCACGGAACCGCGGCAGGTCCTGGGCAGGGAGACGAACTTCGGCCAACAACCACGCCACGCAGCCGCAAGCCAAAGTTCGGCCCCATCCCTGCAGGGATGCGGAGGCCCGGCAAGCTCTTACAGGAACAACTGTGTTCATAATCGAACTGTTCCGAAAATATGGGCAAGTCTTTGGAATTCAAACATGCAATTTCCACCTCTCGGTAACAATCCGCTCTCCATCAGAGCTGAAGCGGCCTCCGGCGGCAATTCGGCCAGACCTTGAAATTCGCGCGCGGTCAAGGCCCGGCCCCCACCGACTGGCACCGGCAGTAAATTTCCCTCGGAGGTTTTTTCTTTTTTAACGCGTTTCTGCGGTGCCATCAGTCACCCCATTTTAGTACAGATAAAATACATTATCCACACTAGCGTGTTGAAAACTGAACCGCGGAAAAACGCCTCAAATCCAGCAACGGATTAGGGAATGAAGAGAGGGGTGGTGTCAAGGAACACGGGTTGCAATCCGAAGGTATTCTGCACAGACTCCAAGGATGATGAGAAGTTGGGAAGGCTCAGTTGTAACCTGGACGATATTCGGTGTTCTGTTGCACGTCGCAGTTTCTGGGCAAACGTTTGGAACGGCAAAAGTGCCAGAGGATCTGCTTAAAGCAACACTGCTCATCGAGACGGCAGAGACGAGGACCAACACCGTGTACGTCCCTTCCGGCCTTTCTTTTGTGACCACGGAGGGAGGCAAGGCCATACAAGTAACTCCAAGTAACTTAGTCGTGCAGGTTCAACAACCGCAGACGACATTTCGTGGCGTTGGCTCAGGAGTCCTATTGACCAAATCGAACGTGAATCTGCTTGTGACGGCCAAACACGTTGTGCAGCCCAACGAGGACGTGTTCTTCAGGATTCCGCAAAAAGTGGGGAGCGGCCCTGACCATCGTCCGTATCGGGCAATGAAGAACGCGCTAGGCATTCGCTGGATTTATTCCACGAACGCAGATGTCGCGTTGACTGTCCTGAGTATAAGTCCGGTCACTGATGATGTCGCATTCGTCCCGTTGGACGTGGCGGCAGAGTCGTATACAAACGTTTCTGTTGGAGATGAGATTCTCGTTTCGGGTTTTCCTTCATCAGTTATAGATCTTGATGCACCCGCACTCAGAAGCGGTATCGTGTCCTCTAAATTGACCAATGAGATGATTCTGATTGATGTCCCGACCCTTCCTGGCAATAGCGGCGGCCCGGTGTTTTGGAAACCAACGGTCGGTCTGAACATCTTCGGCAACCAGTTTGGTCAGGGAAGAATCGCGGGCTTGGTCGGCCTTGTGCTCTATTCTCCGATGTCCTCGGAACCAGCGATTAGTCCAATCTCGGGTAGGATCAGAGTCCTTTTTGAAGCGAACTCCGGGCTCAGCGAGATTGTATCTACCTCGCGAATCCTGGAAATGCTGGATTACCCTGAGACTAAAGCTGCCATGGCTCTGGCGTTAGGAAGTAAGTAATCGTGAGTGCGAGCAGGCCTCATTGGGGCGGACTGCGGGCGCGTAAAATGGGTTCTGGCGCGTTTTAATTGGGGTGGGTCCGAGCTTGAAGGTCAGGAAAAACGCGCCCTAGATGGCAAAAAGGGGGTCATGGATTGGGTCTCTGCAAAAAGTGTGGACGGCGGCATGAAAGTGGTGGAAAACCGCCGATTTGAAATTCCCTTTCAGATTTCCTGGGGATTTGAGGCGATGCGTTGCTCCAAAAGGAGGCTCGTGTCGACTCGCGGTGGCACCGCTGTTCTCTTGTAACGTACTGACCGACCGCGACAACAGCCCCGCAAACACGGGCTCCTGGCTTAACCAGGAATCCTGTAACGTATCGGGCAGAGGACTCGGCACGTTACAAGAGTTCTGCTTGAAGAAGGAAGAAGGTTTTTACAGCAAAGCGGGTGAAGAAAACTCCAGCCCCCGGTCAGTTTCAATTCATAGATCAACAAGCAAGCAATCAGCAGCAGCGCTTTTACCGGGTTCGCACACGCTAAAAGTTCATGCGAGAGTGTCAAGTGCATGGCTGCCTTAATGAAGCGGTTGGCGAAAACACAGCCCTATAACGTCTCTCGAATCTGTCAAACTTCTGGAGTCTCCGGACAAAACCGAAGCGTTCCGTATTTGACTAGCGTTTAAGCCGATAAAAGGCCGCGTTGCCGGTGAGCGGGACCTGGACCTGGAACAGGCCGTTGGTTGCCAGTGGGGCGTTGATAACACTGAGCCAACCCCCGGCCAGGATGTTCGTGCTGACTTGGAGGCCATAGGCAGGGGAAGTATTGGTAGGCCAGGAAAGAATGGCGTAGCCGGCAGTAAGCGACACCGCCAGCCTGGGTGGCGGCAGCAAACCAAAGACCGACAGCGTATCTTCACCACGCACAAAAACCTTGCCGTCGGCCACGACGGCCACGGCATATTTGACCGCACCGCCGGGATTATCGCGAGCGAGGTTTTGGCTGCTGTTATACAGTTCCTGCGCCAGGTTTGTGGCGTTGTAGGCGTGCAACACAGCGGGACCTTTGGAGGCGTAGGCGCTGGTGTCGATCACCCAGGCGATGGCGCTGTTGGTGCCGTTGGCGGAAATGGAGGGTGTATAGCCGACCCCGCCAAAGCTGCTGGTCGAGCGCGTGACCGGGGTGGGGTTTATCACGCCGTTCGTGATGTGGAAGGCCTTCATGACATCACCGACTCCCTGGTAGTAAATCAGGTTGTTCCAGTAGGCCGAGGATCCCCAAACCCCGCGGATCGCTCCGGGCAGTGTCTGCAAAATCTGGTTGGTGGCGGGGCTGAAATGCCCGAGGTTATCCCGATCCAGCAAGTAAAGCGTGCCCTCCTTGCCGGCTCCGATCATGAGGTGCGGATGGTCGGCGCTGGCGGCGGCATCCGGCAGCAGCATCGGGCCGCCAGAGCCAAGGTCCAGGTCGTTGGCCGCCATCGACGCCTGGTTTGAGGGTGCGAAATAATCCAGGACGGTCAACCCGCCGGTGGTGGAAAGCTTTACAAAGGAATCGCCATAATCTCCCCCATTGGTCTGTGCACTGAAACTGCCGTTGCCTGTCTCGAAGTAGAGATTCGTTTGGCTATCGACGCACAACCCATCGCCGCCCATCCAGAGCGCGCCTTCGCCGGCGTTGATGCCGAACGCATTGGTGGTGGCGTTTGGGGTTGAGGCGAAAACGAAATTGGTAAGCGGATGGAGGTTGGCGGGATCAAAACCTATGACCCATCCATGATACGGATCGGTGTCGCCGTAGCTACCGTAGGCAACATACAGGACACCGCCGGCCAAGGTCAGCGCTGGACGGTTCATATGGTTTTGCGGAATGAAATGGACCACCCCGTTGGTCGAGTCAACCCCCGATCCGGGGACCGAGGCGGCAACCAGGACCGGGCTGAAGGGTCGGTCCGCGCCGGTGGCGATGTCCAGGGCGTGCACCCAGTGCACACAATCGGTGGTGTCCGCCACCGCACCTGCGAAGACATCCACACACAGCGTGCCCAAAACCGGGTCAATGACCGGCGTGCCGGTGATGCCGATGAGCGGGTTCAGCACATTATGATGGTAACGGGTCCCGAAAAGGATGCTTTCGGCCGCGATTCCCAGGTTGGTTTGCCACAGGAGGCCGCTGTCGGGGCCGGCGTTGCTGTCGGCGTCGAGCGCATAGACAGTGTCATTTTCAGTCGCCACGAACACTACGTTGCGGGTGCCGTGGCCGGGCACTGTTACGTTGGCAACATATAGTGGCTGAGCATACACGTAGCCATCGACGGCGTAGGTGAATAAGCGACCAAAGTTGGTGGTATTAACGTTGGCTGGGGTCAGCACCACCTCGTTGGTGTTCGCGCCGTCGCGGGAGTTGTCGTATTGAAACGTCAGGACGTCCGCTGCCAAGGCGGCGTGCGCGAACAAAAGAACTCCCGCGAGGTCCAGGGCGAAAACGCAGGCCGTCGTCAGTGTGGGCGCAAAGAGTTTCAGACGCTCTAACGTGGCACAGAAATAAAAGTTTTAAACCGAAGTTCAGTGACCGCTTTGGTTTCTTCACGAGCTAGAGGCGTTCGTCTCTCATCGCCAGTTGGTCCGAGCTAATGATGCAGCCGGTAAAACCGGTAGCCTGAAATGGGGGCGATCGCGGGCTCGTTCTGATAGGCGGACGTGCTCCAGGGCCCGGCGATGTTTGTCGCTTCCTGAAGGTGCCAAGACCAAGCCATTGGATTGAGGGCTTTGTCGCTTCGCGCGATTCTGGTGTGCGGAGGCAGTTAAGACTCTCCCGCGGAGCGGCAATTCCAAGAGTCCGAGGTCCAACGGCTCGGCGGTTTGGCCTTCCAAAACTCCTGGAACGATACCTCCCGGACAATAAAGCCGATTTCTGGCTCTGGATCCGATCTCTCTCGCGGGGTGACAGAACTGGTCCTGGCGTCCCGAAATGGTTGTTCTTGAACCGGATTGGCTGCCAAATTAGTGTTTGTGCCATGCGAAGGCGAAGCGGTTCCAGCGCGGCGAGTATTTTATTGTTATCGCTGGCTGCTCAGGCAACACCCGCGCCGGCTCAATCGAATCTGTGCATTCAACCGGGCCTTTTTCACTCGCTGACTGAGCCGCCGTGCTCCTATTGCTCGACGCAGAACCGAAAAGGTCTGATCCAAAACAACGATACTGTTGTCGCCTGGATTCGGGGAGTGCACAATGGCGGCGCAGTTCCGCTCCGCCATTTTCTCGCCGCTCGACGGGTGATCAACGATACCTACGGTCTTTTCTTTTATGATCCGGACGGCGGTTATGTGAGCGCCTTCACTAGAGACAAAGGCTACGAATTCCATGGCTGGCGCAATGGCGTGATGGTCGTGAAGGGACCGGATGGCACGCTTTGGTCCGCGCTGGCCGGACGGGGGTTGGAAGGGCCGAAGAAATCGGAGCGCCTGCAGCGCCTTCCAAGCTTCATGACCGAGTGGGGCTACTGGCTCATGCTCCATCCAGAGTCCACGGCTTACGATCTATTTGATGGGAAAAAGTATCCCGTGGCCGAGCTTCCCAGCGGACTTAGTCGCGAGGCGAAATCCACCATCGGCAACGTGGATGCGCGCCTCCAACCGGACGTCCTCGTACTCGGCGTAGAATCCGGCTCGTCAGCCAAGGCCTACCCACTGGATACCAGTTCGGAGCGGGCCTGTTACACGGACCGACTTGGCGATCTTGGAGTCGCCGTTTTTTGGTACAAGCCAACCAAGAGTGGGACTGCTTTCAGCAGCAAACTGAACTCTCGCACGCTTACCTTTTATGCTGATTCCGGCTCGCCGGAAACCGCGCCGTTCAAAGATCGGGAGACCGGGACTCGCTGGACTCTGGCCGGCAGAGCAGTGGATGGACCGCTCAAGGGCCAGGAGCTTGAATGGGTCAACAGCATCCAATGCAAGTGGTACGCCTGGGCGGCGGAATTTCCCGGGACAATGATCTATGCGCCTCTGGCAAAATAGGACATTTGCATCTTTTTTGGTTTGCCTGGAATTGGCGGCCACAAGGACCTGCCCGGCAGCGGAGTCCCAATTGCGAGCGGCCCTCCTGGCGGCAACGCAGGTTTCAAGTGCCCGCATTCAGACACTGAAAGAGGAGCACTGCAACGCGGTTGCTTTGTTGCTGGACGAGACGGACACGGAAAAACAGGCCGCAGCCGCGTCGCAAATTCGCGGTAATGGCCTGGATTTATATTATTGGATCGAAATCGGACGCAACCCGGCCCTTGCCGATGCTCATCCCGAATGGATGGCCAGCATTCAGACTCACCCGGAATGGCGCCGCTTTTTCACAAACTTCCCCGCGCTCAAAACAAATGAAGTGGTCAAGAACTATCCTTGGGTTCCCGTTCTTTACCAGGAAACCTTCCCTGTGCATCTCGAACGCGTGCGCCGGTTGCTTGGAGGAAAACCAAATCCAAGCGGAATTTTTCTCAATGACTTGCAAGGCGCGCCCTCCGCTTGTGGGTGTGGGCATCATCTGTGCCGCTGGACCACCGACTATGGCCCCATCAAAACCGCCACCCGCCTCCCCAACGATGCTGCGTCCAAATTTGTCCTCGAGGTCCAGAAGCTCTCTCCCGGAGCGAAAGTGATACCGGTGTGGACCACTGAATGCGAAGAGAAGGACAAAGAGACGTTCTGCGCTGGGGTCGGCTGCTTCAAGGGAACGTGTTGGAGAGAATTCACTGCTCAACTTACGCCGCTGGCAGAAGCCTCTCCAATCATCGGCGCACTGCTGCCGTACAAATCTTTTCAGCGCGAGGCCGACAACTACGGCCCGCCCGCAGGCTGGATTGCTCAGGCCCTGGGCTTGTTTGCAAAAATGCCGCTTCGCTATGGGACCAATGGCGTTCCGGCTGACCGCCTCATTGCCGTGTTGCAAGGCTGGGACGTGACTCCACAGGAAATTCAAGACCAACTGGGCCAAGCCGAAAAGACGGGCGCTGCCGGCGAGGTAGTCTCCTACATTCCGATCGAACAAAGCTGGAGCCCCAGGGTGTTTGATTCGAAGCAGTTAGTCAGGTGAGGGGCCCGGCGGTTCGGCGTTGGATGTTTCCGCAAATGCATTAGTTCGAGGTTGCTCATCTGTTCGAGGTCCGGCTCCTGAATGAAATGTGAGATGTGATGCGTGATTTCGTGGGAAGGCTGAATTGGTGAAATGCTGAAAGCGGAAACAGGGCACTTAACAGGAGGACGCAAAGGGAACGAAGGGCGGGACCTGCTCGGAAAAGCTGAAATCGAAATTGATGTGACCACGGACGGCGCGGATTACGCGGAAGGGGAATGGCGTTTAGCAGGAGGTCGTGGAGGAAGCGGAGGCGAAACGCTGAGACGCTGAAAAACTGAAATGGGACCACAGACCACTGACCACGGGACTACGGACTGCGAGGCTGAAGGTGAAAAGCTGAAACGCTGAAATGCTGGAAGCTGAAATTTACGGAGGCGGTCGTAGAACGCCTGGATCCTGAAACTGGTGCTTCAGGGTGCCGTCAGCGTTTGGGCTGAACGCTTCAACGAGCAGGGAAATGTCATCGATGTCACGATAATCCAAGGTCAGCACATCACCTTTAATTGTGGCACTAACAAAGCCATTCTGACCCACCCTGGTCTCCTCATCAAGCTGATGACTTCGAGTATCGTACAGGACCAGTGGCGCTTTGGAACGGTCCGGCCGCGCGAGCTCCACCGGCATGCCGGCGTGTCCGACGCAGCGGCCGTAAAACCCAATGCCCTCAGGCGTGGTGAATGTGTCATAGATGCCAAGTCGGTGTTCGTGGCCCCAAAGCTAAACGATTTCCTGCCCCTGGAGGAATTCTGCGAGTTGTTTGGCGGGTTTGTGATAGCTGAGGTCGGGAAATGCAGAAAAGTACTGATGATGCGAGAGTAGCAGCGTGGGTTTGCGTTTCTCGCGAGGTCTGACGACCTGCCGAAACCATTCGATGAGTTTCTCGTCGAGACGGCAATCTCCGCCGATGAAGGGGATTTTGTTCAATACGGGGAGTACGCCGAGAATGGGCCAGCCAACGGAGTTGTAGCCGGTGTCGATGGCGATAATGCGCCACCGCTCGGTTTCCAGGCAGAAAAAACTGGCAAGCTGACCCTCAGGATGGCCTGTCATTCCCAGCGTTTTGAGAAAGGTTGTGAAATATGGTTTCCCGTTGGCGTACATCTTATGATTTCCATTCAAAGCAAAGCTGCCCTGGGTTCCCTTCGGCCAAGTCACTCCGGCGTAGCCGTGCATCGGTTTGCCCAAACAGTTTTCCTCTATCTCCTCTGTGTCGCCAACATAGTAAACATCGCCGAGGTGGATCGTAAAATCCGGGTCCGAGGTGCGGATCAGCTCTCAGATTCTGTCTGAATCGTCGGTTCCCGTGGCCCAGTCACCAGCGATGCTGATGCGGATTGTGTCCGATCGAGGCATGGGTGCGATGTGATACAGGCTTGAATTCTGGCTGCTGTCATAGCCGGGAAAGGGGAATTTGCGTTCAAACACATATCGCAGGTAGCTACAAATCCACGGCCAGATGTTCGAAGAAAGAAAAGCTTTCAGTCTTGGAAACTTTGTTGTTGGAGCGATCGCGTCCACCGTTCGGTTGAAGTGATTGACCACGGCCATTCGGCCGAGTACCGGCGAGCGACTGAGCTTGAGGAGGTTTCGCGGACGCCGCCTCGAACGAGGAGAGGGGATGTTCGGCGAGGGTGGACGGGCAGGGTTCATGATTCCGAGGCGATGGACTCGGCAATGCGCAGCGAAAGGGCGCTGATGGTCAAGGAAGGGTTGACGCCCAAGGCGGTCGGAATCATGGAAGCGTCAGCGACGTACAGTCCGTCGTAAAAGGCTTTGCTGCCCTGTTTGGTTTTGTCAAAGACGCGTCCAAATTCGTCCACAACTCCCTCCGCGGCGGTTTGGCCCATGCGGCAACCTCCGAGGGGGTGGGTTGTGGCGATGGTCTTCTGCTTGAGAACCTTCGCGACGTCTTCCAGGAATGGGTTCTGGAAATCCTTTTTCGCGCCGATAAGAGGTCCCATTCGCGCGAGGGTTTTGCGGATTTCGTCGTAGATGGGGTCATCGCAGAAGGGCTGCTTGTGGGGCCGCGCGACCCTCAGAGAGCTTTCTCTGGGGCGCTTACCGAGGGTGAACTGACCGATGGATGCTTCGCGTCCCTGCGCGACAACGCACATCATATTGTGGGTAAGCTCATCTTCCGACTTGAATTCGTTCTGCCGTTCCACCGGGTCCTTGAAGTAGGCGGCGACCATTCCGATAAGCCTATGCCACGCCCAGCAGATCAGGGTTAGAAATACGAGCCAGCGCTGACACTGGTGTTTTCCAAATGCGAGCCTACGCATCAAACCCTTGCCGAAGCCGATGGTGGAAGCCAGGGCACGCGGGACCCCCTGGTCTTCGAGGGTGTGAAACTTTTCGGGATCAGGATTGTCCTGCGGTGTGAGGGCGGAGGCCGCCGTATGGAAATGCCCAAATGAGGTAGTGACGGGACCGCGCGCGAGGCTGACGAGCCGGGGCGAAACCCCGTCGCCCTCGCGAAGATCGTCAGCAAAGGCAATGTAGTCGCCGTTGGTTGAAAAGCCGAAGCCAACTTTGTCGCTCAAATTGGGGAGGGTCCCGCGCTCCTTGCAGCGCAGCAGCAGTTCGTTTGTGCCCACGCAGCCCGCTGCAATGATGACCTTCCTGGCGGTGATTGTTACGGGGACAGTTTGTTCGGGATCTTCCACGTCACGCTGGGAGTAGTCTATTTGGTAGCCGTCGGGCGCGGCGCGGATGACATCTACCTCCGCCAGCGCCTGAAGCGACAGATTGGGAAACTGCGGCCCCTTGCCGTCAATGGCTCCGTGGATGGCGCGCATCAACTGCTTATTGAGCGTGTGGCGAGCCCCGGGCAAACATCCAACATTGCAGCGTCCCTGTCGCTCGCAGTAATTGATTGCCGGGCCTGGATAGTTAGCCGGCAAGGTCGGATCGAGGGGCGAGCCTTCAGGAGTAATCTCATTAATGGCAGAATCAACCGTCCCGAAATCGTTTGTCATTTTTCTCATTGCGCCCTGAAAAATCCGCGCGCGGTCAATCCAGTAACGATAGTCGGTCGGGATCTGAGCGCGATTGATGATTCTGGTCTGGCATGCTTTCAGTTCCTCGGGTGTGAGAGCTTTCCCCACCGCTAGAAGAAACGAGTCCTGATCCTGAAACGGTTTGTCCTTCAGCGGCTGGAGTTTCTGACAGATCGCGACCGGGACGCCATCGAGGTTCTGGAGTTGGTCCAGCTCCTTCTGGCGCAGTATGAAATCGGTTTGCAGCCGCTTCATGGACGGCCAATTTGGATTCAGACGGGCGGAACGCGTGACAATGTTGCTGAGGCCGGCGTTGATTGCTCCTTTTGGCTGGGTCCGATCCGGATTGTGGAAGGGAATATTCGGGGGTACGGCGTCCGCTTCCGTCCATGCGGAAACGACACCATAGCCGATGGCGTGTCTTGCCAAATTGTAATACTGATCACGGTCGGCGTCGCTCCATGTTAGAGGCCAGCGTTCGTCTTTAAGGACGAAGTCTGGAGGCTGAATCGTAATATTCGAATAGATCAAGGACCCGCCTCCAACGCCGGATGCTCGCAAGATGCTAACTCCGTCATTTTCCGCGCCGATGCCGAGGAACAGCCCCCGTTTTCCCAGATGCATCATGTCATAGAGACCGTCCTGGTTGCCGGGCCGGCGAACGCAACGGAGGAGGATGTCGATGACACCCTTGAAGTGTTCGACGGCAGGCCAGAACTGAACCGGCTGTTTCTTGTCCTGAAGGAAGGTGTAGGTCCTCACGGATTTGTCCTGGACGGTTGACACCGGCGTGGTCCACCAGGTCCCTCGCTCGAGGATCAGCATCCTGGGCGCCTTGTCCTTCAGCTTGTGAGCCAGGGTGAGGGCGGTCATCGTTCCGCCGAAGCCAGAGCCGATGATGACTACATCATAAGGCGATTCGTTTGCTGTTGGTCCTTTGGTCGTTTCCATAACTAAAAGCGTGCAGGCGCTGGTATTTGTGGATTCACTCGGGCTTAGTAGCGCAACTCTGGTCCGACAAGGCGGCAGAGGCAAGAACAAGTTTCAATTGCGGCTTCCGTGAAACTGGACCGGAGAGGCCGCTGGTCAGGGAGCGTTCTGTGAAGGGGTCATGATGCGCAGGACGGGAGCGCCGTTCAGGTTTTTCAGCGGGAAGTAGGCTTTGTGAGTGTTTGAGTCAACGGCGACGCTGTGGGAGTTGGGCCCAGCGTCTGCGTCTCCCAATTTTGTCAGCTTGCCGCGATCGGCTTTGAACATGGAGACGCCGCCGGATTCACACGCGACGTAGAGGAGGTTGAGTTCGCTATCGAAGGCAAGGACGTCGGGGTCGGGTTCGACGGGGAAGACGCCTTCCTCCTGGTGGGAGGCGAGATTAAAGACGATCAGTTTGTTGTCGCCCTGGCAGGAGATGTAGGCGCGTTTCCGGGGAGCATCAATGTAGAAACCGTGGGGATGGCTACCCTTTTTCAAATCGTAGCGGGCGATGATCTTGTCGGTTTGCGGGTCAATTGCCACGAGCTGGTTGCGGGTTTGGACGGCGACGTAGATCAGATGAGACGTGGGGTCGTACTGGGTGTTACCGGCTTCGCCGCCCAGCGGAATGGAGCGGATTTTCTCGTTGGTGGTGGTGTCAATGACGATGTCCACGGCGCCCGATTCGTCGCAGACGTAGAGCTTTTTGGTCTTGGGGGAGAAGGCGAGACCGTCAGGGAATTTGCCATCGGGTATCACCAAGCGCCCACGGGTATCGGACCACCATTGGCTCTTGAGTCTGCGCAGACTGTGATGAAATCAGCAAACTTCTGTTCGTATCCGGGCGGTGTGTTCATTGTTTAATGCTTTTCGATTTAGTTGGTGTCTCCGAACTGCTCGTTGGACGAATTATCGGCTTGTTTGGCTTCCGGGGCGAAATAGCGAATCATTCTCATTGGGGCGGCCCTCCATCAAACGGCAGATTGAAATACGCGAACACCGCCTTCGTCCGGTCGTAAATCCGCTCTTCAAACATCTCTGCTCGTTCGCACATTAAATTCATCGGCGCAAAATCCCGTTTCGGGAAATTGAGAATTTCCAGCTGATCATACGTGATGGCGACTTCATCCCGGCCGTCCACTTGCATGGAGGTGATCGACGGCAGACAGCACAGAACCATATTCCTCAGCACGTCCGTTCCAAGTTCGCAAAAGTAGAGCCAGAATGGCCATGCCTCGTGGAAGGCGGAATAAAAGCGCCGCACTTCAGGAATGGAGTGAATCTCACGGGCGTCATCGTCATAACCATCAATGCAAAAAACCATTCTGTTCATCATTTCGCGCAGACGGCGACCAGTCGGCAGCTTCTCCGGGACGTAGAGACTCAGAAAATGCCTAAAATCGCCCCGCTCTACCTTCGAGCGGCTGAACTGATAAAGAATCAGGTCCGCTTCAATCACCAGCATCGAAAATTGCGACGGAACGCGCATGGTGCAAACCAAATCGCCGATGCGATTGAGTGTTGATTCCTACGTCCCTCCAAGAAATGCGCGAACTCTTTTGTATGCTCTTGCGATTGCGGGCAGATACAGTGCCGCCAGGATTAGGATGATGGCCATGACGCACAAAAGTTCTGTCAACGTGAGTGCGGCCTGTCGTTTCCAGTTACCAGTCATGCTTCAGTATTAGTAATTTGGACAGTTTAACACTCCGTTCCTCACGCGAGCTTTGGTTGCGCAAGATTCCGGCTGGAAAACGACCACGTTGATGATTAACTCCAAATCCGAATCTGCCATTAAGAGCAATTACCTCAAAGGCAAATGGGGTCGATTTCATTGTCGCGGAAATGATTCCTGAAAAAAGGATTTCCGCGATTATGGTCCCTGGTTTTCCGCCACCACCATGCCGGAGACCGCTAAAATTCCCGGCTGGATAGGTCCTTGTCGAAGAAAAGCTCTTCGGCGCAGGCAATTTTGGCATAAAGTTCCCTCGACGGCGCGAAAAAACCCCAAAATCAGCGAGTGAGCGCCCGGCGGCCTGACAGCAAAGCGTTCCAGCGCGACAGGGACTCACATTGAATCTCCTTGGCCAAGGTAAGCTCCGTTGCCGGAAGCTTATGAAAAGCCTGCGGGTCGGATCGCCAGTCACTTGATGAGCCTGGTTGACAGGGAAAATGAATTAGATTCGATGATTTTAGCTAAGCGGACAGAAGTCCGTTTTGTCGAGTTCTCTGGTCAATTCATGCTTTGTTTGATTAGAAAGCCGAATATCCGTGGCAGGCAAAACAGATCCTGTGCAAATTTTGAGTGTCACTAAATTCTAAATTGCAAAACTGGCGTTTCTATTCTGAAAAGTGTCCTGTCCCAAACGCCGATCGCCTGATCGCCCAAGGGTTGCTCCAGTACTTGGCTCTGAGCTTCCGCCGCGTGCCTTGGAACAATTTCAACTCCTACATCCGCACCGCCAAAACCCACTTGCCGCCTTCCGAATGGGTCGTCGCTCAGGCCCCCGGCATACTTGGCCGCATTTTCTGCGTTTTTCACCCCAAGCTGCCAACCTCAAGAAATTCCTTGTCGACAAAATTGCCCCTCGGAGAGCCGGGAATCACAACATCTTTCAACTCGACCTGGCGGCGTGAACGTTTCACTCTCCAGTTCAACTACTTCCACCCGCAAATAAAACGACCATGAGAAAGAATGACTCTCGAAGTGTTTCTGCTTCAGGCGGGAAGGGCAATTGTATATGTTGGCGAGCAGTATGAGATTAAAGCTCGTTACTCTGATTGCCGCCGTTGCTATAACCCTGACTGCGGCCGGGGTGGAGAAGGTCAAAATCCTGATCGTTGATGGCCAGAACAATCATAACTGGAGTGCGACTACTCAGGTGCTGAAGTCGATACTCGAGAAGTGCGGCCGTTTCGAGGTGTCCGTATCCACGACACCAGGTGCGAATGCGCCGAAAACTGCCTGGATGGCGTGGCGGCCCGCGTTCAAGGACTACGCCGCTGTGCTATCGAATTATAATGGCGAAGAGTGGCCGCAGGAGGTGAAGACGGCATTCGTCAATTACGTCCGGAACGGCGGCGGTTTTGTGGCCTTCCACGCGGCGAATAATTCGTTTCCGAGGTGGCATGAATACAACGAGATGATCGGCGTGGGTGGCTGGGGCGGTCGGGACGAGAAATCCGGATCGAAGGTGTATTGGCAGGACGGGAAGATCGTACGGGATACCTCACCAGGCGCGGGAGGACACCATGGCGAGGTGCACGAATACGTGGTGGAGATTCGATTGCCACAGCATTTGATTGCCAAAGACCTTCCTGCGAAATGGCTCCATGCGCCCGATGAGTTGTACGACAGCCTGCGAGGTCCAGCCCAAAACATGGGTGTGGTGGCGACGGCCTACTCCGCGCCCGAGAAGCGAGGCACGGGCCGACACGAGCCGCTGTTGATGGCGATCGGTTACGGTTATGGCCGCGTGTTCCACGATGCGATGGGGAACGATGTGGGTTCGCTGCAGGACACTGGATTCCAAGTGACATTTGCGCGGGGCTGCGAATGGGCGGCGACCGGGAAGGTCACGATTCCGGCACCGAGCGCGGAGGAGATGCCGGTGGATCATGTGGGTTTGGCAAAATAGCTCGGTGCGGCAAAATGCGCAGCATTGGATGGTTGCCTGATTTTGTGATTGGATGAAGCTCGGGGCCTCTTTGAAGGCCACGTAAGTAGCTTTGCGTGCGTTTCCAATTTCGGCAGGCGGCAACTGCGAGAGGTCGCCTCAAGTGGCCAAGGAGCAGACGACGGTTTAAGAGGAGAGTTTTTCCTGGGCGAAATGTTGCAGGGGGTTGGTCCGCAACTCATAGGCGCCAGCAGGAGGTATGTTGAATTTCGTGTAAGTCGCCAACAACAACTGAGAGGATAAAGAAAACTATGGCCATTACCGATGAAGTGCTCAATGAACTACTCAAAGATTATCAAAAGCGCGCGGATTTATTGGGCCAGAACGGATTGCCCAAGCAATTGCAGAAGCGACTGCTGGAGCGGGCGATGGGAGCGTCGCTGACGGTGCATTTGGGTTACGGCAAGCACGACCCTGCGGGTAAGAACTCGGGTAACTCGCGCAACGGCAGCAGTCCCAAAACTCTGAAAGGAGAGTTTGGGAATCTGGAACTGGTGACCCCGCGGGATCGCAACGGGATTTTTGAGCCGCAGATTGTGGCCAAGGGGCAACGGCGATTCGAAGGCTTCGACCAGGCGATCATCAGTTTGTATTCGCGCGGTCTGACGACGCGGGAGATTGAAGGGCACATGCTGGAGATTTACGGGGTGGAGGTGTCGCCGAGCCTGGTATCGCAAGTGACCGACGCGGTGTGCGCTGATGTGCAGGCCTGGCAGAACCGGCCGTTGGAGGAGGTTTACCCGATCGTCTATTTTGACGCGATGTGGGGCAAAGTACGGGACCATGGGCCGGTGCTGAAGGTGGCCGTGTATCTGGCGTTGGGCATCACGATGAGCGGACAGAAAGAGGTCTTGGGCATGTGGGGGGCCAACACGGAGGGGGCGAGGTTTTGGCTGCATGTAGCGGCTGGCGAGCTGCATCAGTCCTGCTGACGACTCCGTCCAGTTGGTCCCGCTGGTGCGATACCGCACCACCAGGCTGATGCGAGCGCCGCCGGCCAGCAGTTCACCATAGCCAGATGAAGACCGCCTGAATGAGGCATCACCTGAATTGCTCTTTGCGGCATGATCATTACCGCATTGCAGGCCAATCCGAAAAATGAGTTGAGTTTGCTGGCGCTAACAACTGACACTCTCCCAATTTCATGGATGATCTTGCACGATATTATGAAATCTTAGGGATTCACCCGGGCGCGTCGGCCGACGAACTGAGACAGGTATATCGTGATTTGGTGAAGGTCTGGCACCCGGACCGTTTCTCTCACGATGAACCGCTGCGGTTAAAGGCACAAGACAAGTTGAAGGAGATCAATGGAGCTTACGAAGTTCTGGTTGGAGCGATGTTCGCCGCAGGCATTGATCCCGGCCCGCAGGTTGATCCGGAGTCTGAAGCATCCCAGGAGGCCCAGGCACAATCTTCGGCGGCTGAAGGCGACAAGCCTCTCCTCACGAACAAAGTGTTTTCCGCTTATAATCCTGTACCGGTGGCAATACCTCAATTTCTGAGTCCTTGATTTCCTGCTTGAAATCAGGTGGTGTGGGAACGCGCACCCCTTTGCTTCGATCAATCTTGAATGGGCGCTCAAAGATTTCATGCGACTGAAGGCCATAGGCCAGTGGGTCCATGCACGTGCAGCCGGAGCCACCCTTGAGTTTCCAAGAGACAGCCAAATTCAAGCCAGCGCTGCCAAGTAAAACCGTCGCCTTGTTCCAGTCCTCCCGCTTCCCCAGAGGCGACCTAAGCTTGCGCATCTCCCTCGTCTCCTCCCCCTGTCGCCAATCAAGTAACACGACATCGAACGGTGCCGCATCTGACATCTTGAATCCGGCTCGGCTTTGACTTTCGACTTATGCCACATCCTCAAATTGTCACTCCCAACGATCCTTCGCCTTGGCCTCCTCTTTTCTCTTTTGTCTGCCACTGCATGTTTGACGGGACGACGTATTCGTGCTGGGCTGGGTCAAGGGCACCGGCAGCATGAGCACCGTCCGCGGCGGCTGCACGGCGAAGCTGCTTCCAAACGGCCAGGTGCTCGTCGCTAGTTTGGATGGAAGGAATTCATCAGCGTTTTCTGGCTCCGGCGTCGTAACCGGTCAGAAGCAGTGAAAAAATTGACAGAAAGCCCAAAAACACAAAATGCCTCCATTGGTAATCAACGACTTATGATGACGAATTTTGGCGGTTTCCAATTTTTTCACAGCTTCTCAGTCACGGCGGGAAACGGCACAATGAGACAAACGGCCTCCTCTCCCTTTCCCTCTCCTCCTGGGGAGGAGAGGGCGCCTGCGCGTCCGCGCCCGCATTCACTGAGAAGCTGTGAAAAAATCGAAAAAACTCGTCGAAACCGGTACAAGCACTATTGGGAATCAACGACTTGCGAAAGTGGATTTCGGAAATTTTCAATTTTTTTCACAGCTTCTGAGGCATTACCCGGCGTCCGTACATTCTGGCTCCGGCGTCCGTACATTTTGGTAGGCTTGCCACCTTGTTATCGGCCAAAATAGCGTGACGTTGATTGGTGACCTGTTTAGCGCAGTTACTCGCCTGCCACGGCGTGTGCTTTCCTGAGATCGATGGACACCATGGTTTCCACCGACGAAATCGGTTCCAAACCAAGATGCGGCGCAAAAAGGCCAGCGCGCAATTGGTTCTCTCCCTGTCGTGGGCGGCGGCAATTCCGCTCCAAGCGGCGAGCACTGACAGAAGCAATCAAGCGGTCATTTCCTACCCTCCGCTCTTCCCAATTCTGGAGCCTGCCGAGCGAAGGGACGTCTTGAGTGAGAGGTTTTTTCAGGAAGTGATGGCCAGCGACAGCATTGTGTTTGACCGGTTCGCCAGCCCGTCGTCCCGGCTGGCCTGGCAGCGTAGGCAAGAAGGCTTGGGCTATGGCGGCCTGGATCGGTTCAATAGCAGTGGAGCAAGCATGTTTGAAACGATCGGTCTGGACAGCTTGCGGACGACGGCCATCGAAGTTCTGCCGTTCGATCGGCGGCAGGATTACTGGCTGGGACGGATGGCACACTTCATTACCGGGACCATCGGTAATCCCCAGGAGGAACATATCGAAGTGACATCGATTTCCTATTCGGCTGTCAGGTCATCATGGGAGAAGGAAAATGAGAAGGGAGCCATCCAATGGGGCTTGCGCCCGTGGAGGAGCACACCTTACCTCTATCTGCTGGCACATGCCGGACGATGGGATGGGCGGCCACTGATCACCTTCGAGGGCCGGGCAGGATATACTCTGATGGGTTCGACCCATATCGAAGGCCGGCTGACTTTGCCGTTGCCAGCATCATTTCAGATAGCCGGCGGGGGATCGGTTGATCCAGGCAGGCTGGGATCTCGCGACGCAGGGATGGCTCATTTTGGTATCACCCTTGAGCGGGTCGTGCGCTCCCACAGCCTGCGTACCGATGGGGTGTTCTTCGTCGGATTCAGTTCCGGGGTTGATGGGGGCGGTTCCAACCCGCGACAGGAAAACTTTATTGTCGCCGGGCTTTGCAGGGCCTGGTGATGCGACCTTGGATTTCCTCCAACAACAGTTCCACGTGAATTTCGAGAGGCTTCTGGCTTCGGACGGCGGTTAAATGAAGAACACCCTCCGGGCAATATTTGACCAGATTAGGCGCATGAAACAGTTTTTTCTGACGCTTCCCCACAACATCATCAACTGCTTCAACGCCAAGACCGCCGCAACCAACGCCCTCGCGTACGAGGCCGATATCAGCAAAGTGCGGGAACAAGGCTTAGCGACTTCAGGTTTCAGACGCAGGAAGCGCGGCTATTCCGCAATGCTGGCCGCTCCTGCCAAGTTCCTGAACGCCCGACCCCTTCTGGGCTAATGCCCGCCAGTGACCGTGTAACCGGCCCGGCGCAAATCCTCCGCCAAATCCACCTCCATCCTCGCCGCCGCCTCATAAGGCATTGGGTTCAAGTGCTCGTAGAGTTCCGGCAGCAGGCGGATGCCGTAGCGTTTCACCACCGAAGCGGCCTTGGTGCCTGCCTCATGATTCGCAAAGCGTTCTACCGGCGTCAGGCCTGTCATCCCCACGTACGCACACGGTTTCTTGCGATCACGATCCGGGTTGGCGGCGCGAACCGTGCGGATTGTGCCAACTGCGGGATCGAGCAGCACGACGTAAACATGATAGTGAGCTTCTGGCCGCCGTTTTGGGCGAAGTTGCCTGAGCGTCCGTCGCTTCCTCAACTTATCCTCTCCATTTTCTCAATTCGTAAGTTGGGAGCCATAGGATTCATCCAAGTTTATGCCATCTCCTGAAGGAGTGAGTTGCAAACCGCCGCCACGTCAAATGGCCGCGGATCATCGTCAAATCGAGTCTGCAAATCGTAAGCCATCTCTTCCAAAGGGCTATGCCGGTAGCCGAAGCGTTCGAGTCCGTCAGCATAACTCGCCAGAAACCTTTCGGGGCCGAGCACCCCCCATTGAACGACATGCACAAGCTCGTGGAAGTGGAGGGACTCCCGGCGGGCCTCGTCGGAGCGAACAAAGTACGTGTCGAAGTAGGTAATGCCTGCCATGTCCATCCGCTCAAAGTCGCCAAATCGAGTAAGGCCCATTGCCGTTAGCGGCGGCACTGGCACCCTGGGCACCACGACAACCTTTGCACCAGCCAGGATGTTTCCGTTGTAGTAGTGCGGCAAGCGGCTGAAGCCGAAGCTGGCGACGGGTTGGGCTGACGCTGCGTGTTGCGACAGCGTGTTCTGAATCCATCGGGTGATGAACGGATAAACTGTGCGAAATTCTTGCTCGGTCATCGTAATCAGGGCGGCGGCTCAGCATCGAACGGCAGATTGAAATACCCGAACACCGCCTTTGTGCGGTCGTAGATCAGACGCTCGAACATTTCCGCCCGTTCACACAGCGAGTTCATCGGGCCAAAATCGTCGCTAAGGAAATGAAGCAGTTCAAGTGGGTCGTACGTCACTGCGACTCTTGCATAACCATCCACTTGCATCGTTACAGGCGAGGGCAAGCAGGAGAGTACCATTGCTTTCAGGGTGTCCTCGGCCACATCCAGGTTGCAGAAGTACAGCCAATACGGCCACGCCCCATGGAATGCCGTGTAGAACCGGCGAATCTCAGGTATCAAGTGAATTTCACGAGGATCGTCATCCCAGCCTTCGACGCAAAAGACAAAACGGTTCATCATCTCCCGTAGCCGTCTGCCGGTGGGCAGTTTATCCGGCGCATACAAATTCAGGAAATGGACGAAGTCGCCCTGCTCCACTTTCGGGCGGCTGAATTGGTAGAAGATCAGGTCGCCGCCCATGCTCCCCTCTTGTCTATGCGTATCCTTCTCATCCGAGTTGGTTTTCGCCCGACGAACTTGAACAGGTCCACAACCTCAACCTTCAACACCCTGGCGAAATCATCGAGCCGGGCAACAGACGGGGCGTTCACCCCTCGCTCGACCAGGCTGATGAATTCCACGGAGCAGCCCAGCAACTTCGCAAGCTGAACCTGTGTCAGCCGCCGATGCCTGCGCAATTCAGCGATTCGCTGGCCGAGTTGTTTTTGAAGCATGAGCTTCAAGTAGCACAATCGGCGAAATGGAGCAACGCAGTTAAACTACGGACCTGTTGAACGAAGCAGACCGATCCCATCGAGCGCCTGCCGACGTTCTGGAACCTTGGCCCTATCCTTGGCCAAGGGAGTATGGCAGGTGCTTGCAGGACTATTTGCAGATGGGGCCGAAGACAATGGGCCGAGAATAGCCCAAACCTAACACTCGCACGACGGCAACCATCTCCGTGCTTCCGTTTCTTTTTGAGACAGGAGTGTCATATTCCCGGACGAAAGAAAATGCATTGAAGCCTACCAGGAGGCGATGCAAAGCAAAATTGCCCTGGAAATGACCTCGGCACAAGGCAAACGAAATTCAAGAGCGCAGAAAGCGGGTCTGGACTGCATGCGGGAACTTGCCGAGGGTGGGCTGGTTACTCCAGGACTGAGTCGATTGGACTCCGCTTCATGGCGCTCACGACCCGAGGGTTTCTTCTGCCCGGTGCTGGCAGCCACTGCGCTGACCGATTGGCCCGCTGATTGCTCACCACGCTTCGCGGTTACTTGATACTCTCCACCAGACCGTTTTCGGCGTGCTGGCCGGAGGAGCCTACCTGACCTGGCGATTCAGTCGAGAGAGGAATGCCAACAGGAACACAAGCAATGCTCCGCTGTAAATTACCGTTGACGCGCTAAGATAAATCTCACAAAAGCGTTTGAACTTCTCTCTCTCCAAATCCATTGCTGAACGAGCCACAAACCACATTCGGGGTCTCATGGACGACCTTCATAGAGCCGTCCGCCCGGCTGCTCTTGCCTTCCTCCATCGTGCCCTGGCGAGCGCCGACAGCCTGGCCCTCCCCGCGGCGCTCATTTTCCTCCTGGCCCGTGCCGCACGCTTGGGCGATTTCGTTCCTTTGATCCTCGCCCACCTTGCTCTGGCAGCGGCGGAAATTCTGGCGCGGGCGGCCGCACTCAGCTTACGCTTCTTTTGAATCGGTGCGCCGTCTGCACGCTGAGACCGCGACCCCAGAATTTGAAAGAGGTCATGTTCGAGGGATTCGATTCTCTCTTTGAGGTCTGCCGCTTGTCGGAGTTGTCTTGGAGATAAGTCTGTGAGTGATGGATTCATAGGGCGGGTAATTAAGAAGCAGGCTCCTATAAAGTCAAGGACTCAAAGACATCCATCGCAACATTCCAACATTCCGCATTCCAAACTCAATCGGGAATCTCATACGTCAGCCCGGAATCGAACGTTACTGCGCCTCCACCGCCCCAACTGGCAGGTGGGTCAACAGGTTTCATTTTCGCCAGTTCCACATTTCGAAAACCGCTGTGATTACGAAAAAGCTCACTACCAACCAGGGCTAATCCAGACACCAGCACGCGCAGCGCACGAACGCTCAGCAACTGAGCTGATCGAAATGGGTTGCGAACCAAATGCGTCGTCCTAGTATTGCCTTGTCTTTCCGTTGATTTCCATTGCGGGCGGTGCCTGGTGTGAATCAATTTGCTTGAATCACTCAGGTTTTCCTGAGAATTCGGGGAAAGGCTGCACTCCGAATAAAGTCCGGGTGCAAACTTAAAACCCAAATGTCAGGAGATAAAAACTTATGAAGATGAAATTTTCTGTCCTTACAGCAGTTGCCCTATTGTTCGCCTCCAAGGCTCATTCCTACAGCCATAATGGTCATTATCTGGTTGGCGCGATCGCAGACCAGATGCTGGCGGGCACACCGACAGCCGGAAAAATAAAAAAGCTGATTGGCACTGTGAACCTCGCAACCGCTGCAAACATCCCGGATGAAATCAGAGCCTGGGACCCAGACGTAACCAAATCCACCAAGCCGTTCAAGGTCACGAAAAACAAAAAATTGAATTCCGATCTGAAGGGGTTTTTGGCGGCGAATCAAACCAGCCCGGATTGCTCCGGCGAGTTGATGCACCAAGAGTATCATTTTACGGACATCGAGGTTCTTAACTCGCCGAAATACTCGGCTGGACAGGTAGGCACTAACGAGCACGATATTGTGCACATGATCGGCTTTTGCATCGACGTGCTCACTGGCAAACAAAGCGCGGACAATCCCCAGAAAATTACTCAGCCTGTTGCTCTGGTGTTATTGGTCCACTACGTGGGAGACGTCCACCAACCGTTACATGTCGGCGCCGAATATTTTGATCAGAACGGCAACCCAGCAGATCCCAACCAGACGACTCCTTTCGCCGCGGATAAGGGAGGCAATGCTCTCAAGCTGAAGTTAACACCCTCTGGCAAGAGCTTTCGCAATTTTCACCATTATTGGGATGAGAATGCGGTGGAAACAGCTACCAACAATTGGGCCAACCAAATTGCTCCGTCTAATCCGAACTCGGTGACCCTCGATAAAATGGCAACCCTCCTGAAGAATAGTTTACCGAATGGCTGGAGCACAGAACCTGTCATTGACCCGGCAACCTTCGCTGTCGATTGTGCCAACGAGATTCTCCCGATTGCGCAAGAAGCGCATAAAAGGCTCAGCTTTAGCAGCATTTCGAGCAATCTGGGTGGCTCCTGTCCGCACGTAACAAGCGGCGACGCTACTGCACCTGATGATTATGTTGATTATGCGGGCGGAGTGGTGGCGGACGAAATCCAAAAGGCGGGCCATCGGTTGGCGGATTTGCTGCAAATAATTCTGCAATAGAGTTGCCCTTCCATTAAGCCGCTCCTGCCCGGAGGCTCATTCACCAACCGACGCCGGGTCAGCCTTGGCCACGGCAAGAGCTTATTTTTAGGCCGGGTTCATCAGCCTGCTCAAAAATAGCAGGCTGCCGGAGCGTGTGTCCCGAATGCAGAAAATGAAGGGATGATCGGCCTGGAACACGGGCGGCGGTGGCGGCGGCTTCATTATGGCGCTTGCTGCAACCGCCACTACCGTTGCGGCAGCCGCTTCTGTGCCTTCCTCATTAACCTCGCCCCAGGCTTTGTGGAAGACACCGGAAATAAATAGCAACTTGGTGCTATCCATCCCGGAGAAATCGGCTTTTGGCCCAAAGGCATCAGGCATGCCCATGCTGGCCAGGGTCGGAACTAGATCGAAACTAGATTCCAATTTGAACCGGGGAAGAAAAATTTCGACTCTCTGCCGTTTCATTTGGCTTAGCGAGCGCGAGAGAAACCCGGGACTCAATCGATTTTCCAATTGGCCGCAGCCGTCTATTTGGCGGGGCAGTAATACCACCATGGACAGTTCGTTGCTGGCGTAGGGTAGTTCGACAGCCTGAAAGCCGCTGTTCTCCAGGTATCGGACCTCATCAAAGTGGTGCATCAGCGGCGCATTAACCTGCTTTGTGCTCGAAAGGTGAAATGGTTGGTCGGATGTTTCGGATTTTTCAAACGGTTTGGTCCAGGCTCCCTTAAAGTAAATGGCATTGGCCAGCACGAGGCGCGTAAGGTCGTTGAGACTGCCAGGGGGAAGAATGTTCTGGATTTTGTCCTTGGTCCTTTGGGCGACCCACCTGTTGATTTCGTCCCTGGCTGCTTCGGCACCGGTGATAAAGTCAGCCTTGTTGAGGTTGGCCTGGTATTCATCCTTTGCAATTTCCAAAAACCCGGACAGGAAGGGATGGCCCTTTTGTGCCCACAGCGCATTAGCGATGCTCAGTTCGATGCCCTTCTGTTTGCTGGCTTCGCCGAGTCCGCGTTGTAATTCGCCGAAAGCGGCATGGAGTTTGCGGTGCTCCAACTCGAAATGGAAGACTCGACCAATTTGCTTCTCGGTGTCGCCGTGTGCGCCAGCGTAGGTCATGGCCAGTGCGGTGGAGATACTGTAGGGAGAGAAGAAAAGATTCCCCGGGCCGTTTTTAAGTTGACCGTAGAGGTCGAGTGCAAAGGCCGTGTTGCCTTGAACAAGGGATTCGGTCTGAGTCGCGCTGGCGATGGACGAGAGCATAAGAAGGTTAAGAGTTACTGTCCCGAAGATCCGAATCGCATGCAAGGGCGATTGTTTCATGAGCGTCTTCATGATTCAGTTAGACCTATCCCGAACACTCCTGTTAGACGGAATCCACAATCGGATGCTCCCCGGAAAATCATTAAAGGCCCAAAATCCAAAGGCAGCGTTTTGCAGGTGAGGTCTCGGGTTTCTTCGCGACAAATTTCCGGCTGCGGTGTCGAATTGATATGGAAAAGCGTTTGGATTTTCGGTTCGAGATACCTGCTCAACCCAAAGGGCCGTTAATCGAGATGTCAGCGGCGCAGATGGAAAAAACTCTGCTGAAACGGGTCGAAGATGAAAAGGCTCAGCCAACCGAAGCCCTTTGGCAACTGGCCAGATTCTATCAACACAGCAAACAAATTGAAAAGGGCCTCGCGTGCCTGCGCCAAATGTTGACGCACGTGCCTGACCCGGAGAAAAAAGCGGGTTGCGTCCTGGCTATGGGCCAGATGATGGAGTCCGCGCAGGATTTTGAAGGTGCTGTGCGTTACTACAAAGAGGCGTTGGCTTTGGAGCCGGTTCAAACTGCACCCTGGTATTTCATTAACAATAATCTCGGCTTCTCTCTAAATACTCTTGGCCAATTCTCCGAAGGTGAAATTTACTGCCGCAAGGCAATTGAAATCGATCCGAATCGGCCAAACGCCCACAAGAATCTGGGTGTCACTCTGGCAGGCCAAGGCCAATATCGGGAAGCGGCGCAATGTTTCGTCACCGCCACGCAGGTCAATGCCGCTGATCCGAGGGCGCTGAGGTTACTGCAGGACCTGGTGAAAGCGCATCCCGAACTGGCGTATGAGTTCGATCAGGTGGCTGAGCTTTGCGAAAAGGCAACAGATGTCGCGGCCAAGAAAGCGGCGGAACTGAAGCCGGTGGTTTATCGCGGGTGGAGAAAGCGGATGGTTCTGCTGCGTGCGAGGCTGCGCTCGATATTTCAGAGGTTCAGAAATCGCGCAGGCTGAGAATTGCAGAATTCATAATCACCAATCGATGTTGCTGGTGTTTTTTTCGATGATTCGCCGCTGTCGATACGCTTTATGATGACGGCTGACATGCAAATCCTTTCTCGTTTGTGAAACCCTGGCGAACAATCCCGGTCGGACTGATGCTCTTGGCTCAATCGGCCTGGCGAAACACCGGGCTGGCACGAAAGGGACTTTCCACGAACCAACAAGGGGATTACGTGGTGCTGGTGCATGGCTTAGGCCGCACCGCCTGGTCCATGAAAAGGCTGGATTGGACTTTGACGAGGCAAGGCTACCGGCCGATCAACGTGTCTTACCCTTCGACTCGCCTTTCGATCCAGGATGCCGCCAGTGATTGGCTGGCTGGTCTGCTTCAGGAGCGAGTGTCCGATCGAACTGTCAAAATCCACTTTGTTACCCATTCCCTGGGCGGCATTGTTGTGCGTCAGTATCTGTTGGAACACCAAGTTGAGAATCTTGGACGGGTAGTGATGCTCGCGCCGCCCAACCACGGCAGCGAGTTGGCCGACCGACTTCAGCACAATCATCTCTATAAGCTCTTTACTGGCCCAGCAGGCCAGCAACTCGGCACCGATGCCTACAGCCTGCCCAACCGGCTTGGGCCGGCCGCTTTCGAGGTGGGTATTATCGCTGGACATCGTTCCGTGAATCCCTTTTTGTCAGGTTTGATTCCCGGCCCTGACGACGGAAAGGTCTCCGTCCGAAGCACGCGGCTAGAAGGCATGCGGGATTTTCTGCTTGTTCGGCATTCACACACCTGTCACTTAAACGCCGCAGAAACGGCATCACGAGCTTGTCTCTGCCACCGAAGATGAAACCACAGATCAGAGAGGTGTTCGACGGATTGCCATTCGATACAGAGGACAAAAACCTTATCGATATCGAGCTTACTGATGCCTTTGTGGTGATACATTTCGATGAGGAGGTTGCTTTTGGTTTAGAAGAATGCCTTGATGAGTGCGAGGTTATTTACAACCGGGAGGAATTTCTTCAATTCCAAAACGAATTGAGAGTTGAGTTGGACGCGCTGGACAAAGAATTAGAAGAGATGTCTGCGTCGAAACGAACCCCGGCTCAATCGCAAGCATTCGCCAGTATAGATGCATGGATTTCTCGCCTTGCCTCACAGATCGATAATGTTGATCTGGAAGAGGACAATGTGCTCGACACTTTTGAAAATTTGAGCCGAGAAATAGACACTGTCGAAATGGAGATTGAGTCCGTCTCGTGGGAGAGGGGTGATCGGCTCCCATACGACCTAAGGGAGCGATTAACAGTGGTGCGAAAGCGCATCAAAAATAAGCTGGACGAGATTGGGTATGAAGGCCCGGAGTTTCTGTGAGGGAAGCCAAGGTGGTCACTCCATTTTCGCCCAGATACCGTGCATTTCAATCCGGTCCAAGCTGTTGCGCCTGAGCAGCAATACAAGGCCACCCAAGGCAACTAGCCTGATGAAGTCGCTCAAATCGAGATCGAAAGCACTGCACAATTGCTCGAGGCAGTGGCCTTCCTTGCGATCGTGTCCTTTCCAACGTCCATTCGTTCGGATTAGCACGCTTCTACCCAACCCATTCGAGGATCAAAATCCAATTCTTAAAAGTGCCCAGGATGCCATTGCCAATCGTTGTATCGATTATTTTTCCACCCATCCGCCGCTCGTAGAACGAATCGCCAATCTGCGTGCCAAGAGGCAGGGGTGATCTGCTCCATCCCTTGTTTTGACGCCTAGTGTTCGGCTGATGAACGCTCTGCCAGAAAACTCGTCGTGAGGAATTGTTCAAAAGCTTTGTGCTTATCGATGACGTCATCGTGTGCGAGGTCGGAGCAAAGGAACAGCAGCCGCTCTTGGCGCAGGTTAGCCGGCGTTGTATCCGCCTCTTTGGCGGCAAAGAAGGATATACCGCGCTGCTTCAACGTCGCCATCAATTGCTCCGTTTCCTCCCGGGTGCCGCCGTGTTCGGTGTAGAGATCGATCAGGCGTCCATGAGACTGGTCCCACCAAGTGAGAAATTTATCGGTCCGGGCATAGAGCGCGTCAAAAAGCCAGACCTCTTTCACCTGGCCGGTCAATCCGCCCTGTTCGAGGATGGACGAGATGACCTGGTAACCGCCGCTGTGGCCTGACAGGATGATGCCGCCAAGGGTAAAGGGTTTGAGCTTCAAGGCCGATTTCTGGCGCAAGGTGCCGGCGACCTCCTCCATGAAGCGGGCAAACCCACCCCGGTCCTCAAGCTTGCCGCCGAAGGAATCGGGCGCATTGCACGGTCCCTGGGGCACAACGAGGACAGCATTGCGGCCGCTGGCCACCAGTTGTTCGATCAGTTGGTAGCGGCCCAGGACTGCCTCGACGTTGTTTCGCCAGCCATGAAAGTGGACGACGAAATCAATGTGGCCAGTTTCCCGGAAACCCTTTGGGATGAAGATCGCGACCGTGTCGTTCGAATAATGTTCCGCGGCAGCGTAGAACTGGTCTTTGTATTTGTGGCCCTGGCTGCGTTGCGGATGAGGAAATGGGGCGCTGGCCAAGTGCGCCAGGAGCAACTCACCCTGATCGGCGTAAGATCGCGATTGATTTCCAGCCTGAGCGGCAGCGGTCACCATCAGGCAGCCGAACAGGAGCAGCAGTAATAGTTTCATCCGCTCTCGACAGTGTCGCAGAGCTGACCTCGTTCTAAAAGGCAATACGCGTCTCAACCCCTTTCGTTTGGGCGGCAGCCGCCACGTAGATTCTTCGACCTTTGACACTGACGCTCACGGCCTTAAGCTGCCGCCGTGATAACGGCTGATGATTTGCTGCGGCACCCTTTAACCGATCCGACCTCCGTTTACCGGTATCGCGACGGTCTCTACGCTGTTGACCTGTTGACGGCAGCGATCTGTCACTTGGACTTCTTCAACTGGTTGAAAGAGCATCCCACCGACCAAGAAACTATCTGCCGCTCCTTGGGTTTGCAGGAGCGTCCGGTCGATGTCATGCTCACGCTTTTCACTGCAATGGGTCTGTTGCAAAGGGAGGCTGAAATCATCTCGTTGACCAGTCTGGCCCAAGAACACTTATTGAAATCCTCTCCCTGGTGCATCGCTCCCTATTTCGCGTCGATTAAGGAACGGCCGGTCTGTCGAGACCTGGTTGAAGTCCTGCGCACAGGCAAGCCAGCCCGTTGGGCCAGCCTGCAAAGCGAGAAAGAGTGGGCCAAAGCTATGGAAAACGAATCTTTCGCCAGCCAATTCACGGCGGCGATGGATTGTCGCGGCGTTTATCTGGCGCCAGCTATGGCGGAAAGGCTGGATTGCAGTAAATACCGCCATCTGTTGGACATCGCTGGCGGTTCAGGCATTTACGCTTGCGCCCTGGTCGCCCGTCATCCGCATTTGCGAGCGACCATCCTGGAAAAGCCACCGGTGGACCATTTAGCGCGGCAAGCCGTGGCCGAGCGTGGCTTTGCCGACCGGGTAAGCCTTAGCGTTGGGGACATGTTCTGCGACCCGTTCCCGCAAGAGTGCGATCTTCACCTATTCTCCAACGTTCTGCACGACTGGGACGTCCCCAAAGTCGAACAACTGCTTGCCAAATCGTTTGCCTCGCTCCTGCCCGGGGGAATGATTGTCATCCACGACGCGCATATCGACGCCGGCAAAACCGGTCCCTTGCCGGTTGCAGCCTACTCCACACTGTTGATGGCGCTTACTGAGGGCAAATGCTATTCGGAACAAGAGATGGCACAGTATCTGACGAAAGCGGGCTTTGGCCGCGTGGAGCACTTTGCGACGGCGGCCGATCGTAGCGTAATCACGGCCCTGAAACTGGGGTGACGCCTGACATCCGCTTTTCTTGCCACATTGCGGGCACTTGATGGCGCAGGCAGGCATCGGGCTTATCGGTCAAACGATCCCGGACGACGGTCTCGCGCCGCCTGCGGGAAATCCACGCCAAAAGCGGCATAGCGCCGGAAAGGCTCACCGCATTTTAGCGACCGCATTATTTTCAGGCCTCCGAATGCGCCTGGACTTGTGGAAGGGGACGCCGGCAAAGGACCGGGTACATTTTTTCACTTCATTCAAACCTTGAAATATACTCCGAAGGGCGGTTTACAACAATGGAAAGTTTATTTCAGCTTATCCGTGTTATCGTGGAAGGGAACATCCGCTTGGACATAGTGTGGGCGCAGCTCATCCGATTGCTGTATGGCCCCGCTTTCAAATAGCGTATTGTGGTCTAATATGAAATCATTATTCATAACCAATTCAACCAATTCCAGAACGCGCGCAAATCGCCGCGTCTTGGCTAAACTCACTGTCTTGGCTGTACTTGGTGCCGCCCTGGCAGGGTGGGCCGCCACCTTTTCCGATAGCTTCAATGATGGGAACGATGCCGCGTGGCAACATTATGATCCGATCGGCACTGCCCTGGGCGGGACTTATGCACATTGGACCTTCCCGGGCAGCAACACCTACCGCATCCAGGCCGATCCCTCACCAGACCCAGTCAACGCCGGGCCGGGAAGAGCCGGCAGCATCGCCCCAACAAACCTCGCCAATTTCTATGTCGCCGTCGATGTGGTTAACTGGGACGCCACCGCACACCAGTTTTTTGGGATACTGACCCGAGTGGGCACACCCGGGCCAGGGACCACTAGCGGGTACCTGTTCGGTTGGGATAGTGGAGACCCGACGACCCAGACGCAGGGCGATATGGACTTCGTACGCCTTGACAGCGAAAGCCCCACGGACCTGGACGGCCACACCTATTTCGGCAGTGACTCAGTGCATCTCCTGACGAACCACACGTACCGCTTTGTGTTCATGGGGGTGGGAGATACGTTCCGAGGCCAAGTTTATGATCTGACCAATACAACCATTCCGATTGTGGACTATGGCGCAACCGACCCGCTTTATGATCCGACCGCTTCTGACCATGTCAGTGGGATGACGGGATTGATCGTCGCAAACAATGCCAGCCCAGCGGCCGGCCTGGCCGACGCGACGTTCGATAATTTCCTGGCCACGGACGGGCAACTCCTCTCGGCTAACTTTCCGCTCTTGTCGATAACCATGACCTCTCCAGGCAACGTAAGTGTCTCCTGGCCGGGGGTGGGCAACGGAGCCAACCAGGTCCTCACCACAAACCTCCAAAGCAGCCCAAGTCTCGTGTCCCCAGCGTGGACGCCAGTAACCAACGGCATCACGCAGGCCGGCGTTGAAAATGTTTACACGGTCTCACCTCCGACGGGTATGCAGTTCTTCAAGCTGGTTCTGCCCTGAATCGCGGCAGCCAGACCAATTGGGAATTTTTTGATGGTGATGGCGCCAACACTTGACCCGGTTTCGGACTCGTTCAGCTTCTCCTACGGTTAAGATTGCATGAACCCTTCAGCCGAGATGCCTTACCGGTCAGCATCGCGGTGTTACGTCGGTGTGTTGAAAATCCGCAGCTTCCGGCACTGCCCGGAAATGGCTCAATCGACCAGCACAGCACTCTGGGTTGCCTGAGCGATTTCCTGCAATACCGGTTGAAAGAATGAGATTATGGCTGAGGCGGATTGAATTAACTGCTCTTTGGCCAGTCGCGTTCGTCGTTCCATCTCAGGTCGAGGCGATTACGCATTGAGATAAGGCCAACGCTTTTCAGAAACGGTCCCCCAACCAGCCCGAACCCTACTGGCGGTGATGATAAACACCCCCACCTTAGGGCTCAAAGAAAGGGTGCCTTCGAGTTGGCGACTCCTTACGAACCCATAGAGACGGCTAGGCTGCCAAATGCGTCTGCGCCTCGGCTTGGCAATGGCTTTTGCTTTCATGTCACAATTCGCCATTGAATGTCCGGCGCAGTAGGGAGGCGAGCAGTTTTACGGGAGCGCTCCAATGACGACTGCGGCTCCTTCGGCTGATTTCAAGTATCTCGCCACGTAAATGCACAGCAGGGCGCACGTAGCTGAAATCGCACCGATCACAGGGTAATGAGTTATCTGCCCTCCAAGCGCCTGGCCTAGCAGGTGTCCACTGACAAAGGCCGCCAGGCCTGAAGCCAGTTGCTGAACTGAAGAGTTCATGCTCATGAAGCCGCCTCGATAACGCGCTTCCACGCTCGCGGTCATCATCGCCATCGCCGGCACAAAACGTCCGGACATGCAGATCATCAGCAAAGTGGAAACCGCAATGGCCTCAACCAGCGGAACGCGCGGCAGATTGGTCAGCAGCAGGGTTGGAACCAATGAGCAAAGCGACATTATCGTGAACACCCGTGGCTTGCCGGACAAATCCGCCCAGCGTCCGATCCAATTCATGGTAAAGACGGTGCAAAGCCCGCCACAGAGGTAAATGAGTGGCAGTTGTTTCTCGGTAAGGCCTACATTCAGGACCATATAGTTCGCCAGATTCGGAAAAATGAGGAATCCCGTGAATGTCAGCACCGCCATGAAAACGAAGGCCATGCGGTGGTCTGGCTCCGCGAGCACTGCCAGCATACGGGCAATGGGGTGCGCGTCATGCACCTTCTCGAGATGACCGCGCAAGGGAGGGAGCACACTCGCTGCCGCTGCCAGGACCAGCAAACTAATGGCAGCGAGGGCGAAAAAGGGAACGTGCCAACTGATATTGGACGCCAGTAAAAGTCCAAGGGGAACGCCGCAGATAGAAGCGACTGAGAACGACGACATCACCAACCCCATGGCGCGTCCGCGACGTTCCTCGGGAACGACATCGCCAATGATGGCAAGAATGAACGCGCCGGCGACTCCACCGAAAGCGCCCGCCACCGCTCGCGCGACAACGAGCAATTGATACGTCGGCGCGACGGCGCAAAAGAGTGTACCGAGCGTGAAGCCGAAATAGAGCCACAGGAGCGCTCGCTTCCGATCGAATCGATCCAGGAACACGCCCGTCGTCACGCCCGATATGCCGGCGGCAACCGCGTAAGCCGAAACGATGAGCCCAAACTGTCCCGGATTAATGTTGAACACCCGCATGTATTGCGGTCCCAAAGGCAGGATGATGAGGAAGTCGACGGTGGCCGTGAACTGGATGGCAGCCAGAACCAAGAGTAAGGACCGTTCGTTGAGTTGTCGGGGTCTCGTCTCCGGGGCTTGCGCTTCTCTAAACATCCGTATTTATAGCGTTTCACAGTTAAACTCGCAAATCGGCCGCGCAGCGCCAAGTACGGGCGCATGGCCAACCCGTGCAAGGCTTATCCGATTGATCCAGGTCTAATTCCTGTTTTCGACCGCTCAGGAAAGGCAAACCTTGGCCAGGTGCTCGAAAACAGCAGTTGCATTGGAACTGCACCTCTCGTTTTTGAAATTGAGCCTTTATTTCGTTCAGAACAACATCTGGACATGAACGAACAATCACGAACCAGCAATCGCGTTGCGCAAAGAGTCCTCTCCCGCCGCGAGGCGCTCCAACTCACAGGCAGTATTGCCGCGACGATGATCGTAAGCCGCCATATGCTCGCCGCAGAAACTTCCCGCAAAGTCGTCGTCTGGTCGGAAGGCACGGCCAACGTGGATCCAGCCTCGAAAAAGGTTTATCCCGAAGACATCAACACCGCCATTGCCGAAGGACTGGCCCCGCTAGAATCCGAGAACTGGCAGATCATTAAAGCGAGCCTCAATGATCCCGAGCAGGGCCTAGCCGATGATCTCCTCAAGAGCACGAGTGTGTTGATTTGGTGGGGCCATAAGAAACATGGCGAGGTGAAGAATGAGTTGGTGGACAAAATCGAAAAGCGGGTCAAAGAGGAAGGGATGGGATTTATCGGCACCCATTCGGCCCATTTCTCCAAGGCTTTGAAAAAACTGCTGGGCACGCCGTGCAGTTGGCGCGAGTATGTGGGCGACGGCTCCTCGGCTGAAATCATTGTGAAAGAGCCGAATCATCCGATCTGCAAAGGAGTGAGCAATTTCAAGCTTCCGGGGATCGAGCGCTACGGTGAGCCGTTCAAAGTACCGCCGCCTGAATCTGTTCCACTGGAAGGAATCTACACAAAGCCCGGTGGCACGAACGAGAACGCACGAATGGGGTTGTGCTGGACCGTGGGAAAAGGAAAGGTTTTCTATTTCACTCCAGGCCACGAGACCTACAACGATTACTATCGTCCCGAAGTGCGCCGGATCTTTGTAAACGCAGTCAAATGGGCCAGTAGCTAGACCAATCGTAGACGCGGCAAGTACACGAAAATGACCCGGTGCGCTCGTTACCTGTGATGCGGACGTGATTTTGCTCAACCAACCTACAGAGCATTGAATAGCTCGGAACCTGGTCAAGCTTTCTGGTTATGGTGAACGACATCTTTGTAGGGATTTTACCAACTGTCGGTGCCCTCATGTTTAGTTTTGCAAAGTCACGAAAACCAGGTGCTGGTAGTCGGCGTAATGGATGCTTTTCTCCAGCTTCATGCCCAGCTTTTGCACCACGCCCCGGGAAGGCACATTTTCAGGCCGAACCAGCGCAATCACGCGGCTCCGGCATAAGGCCCTGAATGCGTGGTCCATGCTGGCTGCCGCTGCTTCCGAAGCAAAGCCCATTTGCCAGAAAGGCCGGTGAATAATGTAACCCAGTCCGATTTCCTCCGCTCCATCCACTTGTAGCACCAAAAGCCCGGCCTGCCCTACAGGCTGGCCCGATGCTTTGTCGAGCGCGAGCCAATAACCGACGCCGTGGTCGGTGTATCGTTGCTGCTGACGCTTCACCAACAGTCTGCCGCTTCCTGGCGGTCGTAACATTTGGGCCAGTAGCGCATCGTCTCAAGCACCGATTTCACGGTTCGCGTGGGGATGGAACATCAAAAGGAAGCCCAAAATACTGGAACACTGCCTTCGTCCGGTCGTAAATCCAGTCTTCAAACATTTCCGCCCGCTCGCACATTAAATTCATAGTCACAATATCCCGTTTCAGGAAGTTGAGAATTTCCAGCGGATCATACGTGATGGCGACTTCGTCCCGGCCGTCAACCTGCATGGACGTGATCGACGGCAGGCAGCACAGCACCATATTCCTCAGCACGTCAGTTTCAAGTTCGCAGAAGTAAAGCCAGTAGGGCCACGTGTTGTGAAAAGCTGAGTAGAAACGTCGGATTTCAGGAATTGCATGGATTTCCCGCGGATCGCTGTCGTAACCGTCTATGCAGAAAACGAAGCGGTCCATCATTTCCCGGAGGCGCCGGCCAGTGGGCAGTTTGTCCGGGGCATACAGGCTTAGAAAGTGGCTGAAGTCACCGCGCTCCACCTTAGAAGGGCTGAACTGATAAAAAATCAAGTCTGCTTCAATCACCAGCATTGAAAATCGCGACGGAACGCGCATGGTGCAAACCAAATCGCCGATGCGACTGAGTGTTGGTTCTTACATCCTTCCAAGAAATGCTCGAACTCTTTTGTATGCTCTTGCGATTGTGGGCAGATACAGTGCCGCCAGGATGAGGATAATGGCGATGACGCACAACAGTTCTGTGAGCGTGAGTGCCGCCTGTCGTTTCCAGTTTCGATTCATTCGTCCGTATTAGTAATTTGGACTGCTTTGGGCCCCGTTCGTCACGCAGGCTTTGGCTGGGCAAGATTCTGGCTGGAAAACGACCACGTTAATGATTAGCTCTAAATCCGATGGCAGTTCTCAAGAAAAGCTCCTTGTCCAGACGTGCCGCATCATTCCTTGCGCGGAAACCCCGGCGCGAGGTCGAGCGACCATCGAGGGGACGGTCGCGTTCGCGGCTGACATGCCAAGGGCGACGCCCCCCAAAGTTCGCCTTGGTCGTCGTTGGCATCCTGCTGCTGCGGGCGCTCGTTCAGTGACGCTTAGATCGGGAGCGAGGTTTGCCCCGCAAAATGAAGCAGCAGATCGGCGACGGGCCAGTCATCGGCTTGCCCGTGATTGCTTCACGCCAGCGCACGCGCCCCAGTGAGCGCAACTCCGCGCCCGCCTCCACGAGCAGTTCACGTAGGATTGCACCGGCAAAAGGAGCACCGAAGTCTTGCCCAATTTCCGTTCGGCAATCGCCCTGCGGACAAATGCGGTCGGCCCCTGACCGTCAACACCATCGTGCTGATGGAACGGCGGATTCACGAAGTTGCGTCGGCCCCACGGGACAAGGAGGCTGTTGTAATCGTCTGGCCGAGGGCACGGGCAGGGGTCAAAGTCGAAAGGCCCGTATTCACGGTTAAGCGCCGCGTAAATCTCAGGTGGAGTCAGCCAATACCTTCCGTCAGTTTCCTCAGTCCCAAAGCCCGGCTCGCCGCCGTTACCCTGTTTCACCGGCAGCTTGCGGTCCGTCGTTCTAATCGGAAATTACTTATGGCAACCGGTATAATCACCGCTACAAAAGCGCTACTTGGCTCCGGGCGGGGCAAAAGTCGCTATGACTTCCGCATTGGCGCCATTCCAAACACGCAGAACACTGTCATGACCACCGGCGATGACGATCTTGCCATCTGGCGTGACCGAGGCGGAGTTCATGAAATTGGTCCCACCTTCAAAGGAGCGGATTTTCTCGCCGCTGTCACTGACCGTTCGAATCTGGTCGTCGCCGGCGGAAGCCAATGTTTGGTCCGTGATACCGATGAAACTGATGGAGGTCACTTCCTTTTCGAAACCATCAATGGTTTTCTTCCGCTCACCGGTCACAAAGTCCCACACTTTGATCACGTTATCGGCGCCGGCACTGGCCAACGTCCGTCCGTCCCGTTTCCAACTGACGCTGAGCACGTGATGCGTATGGCCTTCAAACGTCTTCACGACTTTGCCGGTGGCCAGATCCAGAACTTTGACAAATTTATCCGCCGCACTGGAGGCCAGGTATTTTCCGTCGGCTGAAAAATCCAACCCGAACACCGCATCACTATGCACGTTGGTGAATGATTGCATCAGCTTGCCGTTAGCAACCTGCCAGATTCTAATGTCACCGCCTCGAGTCGGTTCGCCCCCGCCCGTCGCCAATCGTTTGCCATCGGGACTGAATCGGACGGCGTTGACCCGGTCGCTGATGGGCGATGAGGCATCGCCGGTGCCGATGGTTCGTTCGAGAATCCAGCCGGCATTCAAATCCCAGACCACCGCACTGCGGTCCGCCGCACCGGAGACGAACGCGCCATTGCCTGCAAAAGCGACGGCAAAGACCGGACCTTTGTGCCCTCTGAATGTCTCAATGGCCGTGCCGTTGTCGGCGTTCCACGTATGAATTTCCTGATCATCTCCTGCTGTCGCCACGAGGAGATTGTCGGGGCAGAATGCCACCGTGCGAATCGGTTTCTCGGAATCGGCAGAGGCATGTTTCGCAGTCCGAAGTTCAGTTTCTGATTGTTTTTGGAACTCTTCCGCTGATTGAATTGCGGCCTTAGCCGCGGTCACAGCGTCCTCTGTCTTGGCGGCGGCTTTAGTCGCAAGTTGAAGCTCGTGTTCGGCGTTCGATTTCGGCAGCTCGGCTTTTTTCAACTCCGCTTCCACGTCCGCCAGGGCTTTGGTGGCGGCATTGAATTTGTCGTTTGCCGTTTTGAATTTTTCCTTCGCTTCCGCCGGCAGTTTTTCGAGCACGGCCTTGGTATCGGCGGCTGTTTTCGCCTTCGCGTCGGCATCGGCAACCAGCTTGTCAACGATCTCTTTGTCCAGCGATGGCTTTTCTTTGGTGGTCTTTACTTCGGCAGCGGCCTCAGTCGAGGCTTTTTCTGCGGCTTCATGAGCGTCAGTGACTTTCTTGATCTCGGCAAATTCAGCGAGCACCTTTTCAGCCACGGTTTTGGCTTCGTTGGCATTGAACACGTTGGTCTTTTTCTCGCCGTAAGTCTTTTCCCCCGCCGCGAGAGTTTCAGTAGCTTTCTTGACCCGATCGAGTTGGGCGTTGTAATTGTTGGTCGCGGTTTGAAACGCCGATTTCCGATAATCCAGTTCATTGTTGGCGAAATTCAATTCACGTTCCCTGGCGGCCTGGAATTCGCGGGCGTAGCGGTCACCCGTTAGCTCTGCGATTTCTTTTCCCTCCGAGGCATCCCAAAGTTTGGTGATGTCATTCAGTCCGGCGGAAGCAAAGCGTTTCCCGTCGTTGCGTACGGCCACCGCCGCCACCGGACCGCCGTGTTTCATTTTGCGAATCAACTGGCCATCCTCGAGGTTCCACTGGCGGATGGTGCCGTCGCCGCTGCCGGAGATGACTTGTGCGCCATTCGGCGGAATCGTGGCCAGTGAGGTAACCGGCCCTTCGTGTCCCTTGATTTCCCTGAGCGGCGCGAGTTCCCTTTTAGCCACATCCACATACCAGACACGGATCAGGTAGTCTGCGCCGCCTGAGGCGATTTGCCTGCCGTCAGCAATCCAAGTCACGGCGTTGACTTCCGTCACAGTTTGGGTCTGGCAAAGAACTTTGCCTTTGGCGACGTCCCAAACCCGGATGGTTTTATCCGCCGAACCGGAAACGAGCTTGCTGCTGTCGGGCGAAAAATTCAGACCGTTCACCGCGCGCTTATGACCGGAAAGTTTCCTGACTGATTTGCCC
>WNGQ01000065.1_pt1 | contig 93841 bp, 78 predicted proteins | sample 5407661 | NCBI WGS metagenome assembly WNGQ01 (sample SAMN13153382, study PRJNA577476) | soil metagenome | isolation source: 60 cm soil or saprolite under Garry oak tree replicate 2 | place: USA:California | collected 2016-06-15
CTCTGGGACAAGGCTTACGTCGATTCGGTGGGAATCGCTGAGATTATTGCCTTCCTAGAGGATCGCTTTCAGATGGAAGTTCCGGAAGACGCACTTTTCGACGAGGACCGCGCTACCATCAACGGTCTCGCTCGTCTCATTGCGGAGCTTGTAGCGGCTCGTCAGGAGGCTTGCAAAGACCGAAACCACCGCGATGTACTAGGATGACTGCCTAGTGTCACCTTCAGCGCAAAATGGGACCGTTTCCAAGCCCATACCGCTCGTGGCGACCGAAATCGGCAAGAAGCACCACCAGATTCAGATCTTCTAGGCGCCGTTCGCACAGTACCCGCAACTGATTGCTACTGGCCGCAACGAACTGCCGACTCACGCTGCTCTTCTCGATCCCGTAGCCTTCCAGAACACTCTCCACCGCTCGCCGATAGTTCCGCGTGGACAGTCCGGCCACCAGGCGTTCCCGCACCGCGCGTTGCAGTTTTCCGTCTTGCTGCAACTGACCGTAGCTCTCCAGTTCCACTTCCTGGCCCTCGCGGGTTCGTACCCGCGGTCGTTCCAGCGGAATCTTCTGTCCACCGAAGACCACGTAACCCGACTGCTTTCCCCAGCGCACACAACCCGCTGTGGGATTTGGCCGATGTGGAGGTCCTACTCGGCGCGTGACTTCGTTTTCCAGGATGGCTCGTAGGATCTGCAGTCCGGCTTGCCCGGTCAGCTCTTCTACCTGCGCTTGCATGTCGGCCCACACCTCGGCCATCGTCAACGGCACCCGCACCAGCAACTCTTGCCCTCGCACGAACTCGAACTTGTGATTGGACTTGCGCTCTTTCCTCTGGTAATTCTTTCTCACGGCGGCTCTCTCCTTTAAAAAGGGATTCTCAACCCGAACTCTATCCGAGTTCGGGCGAGAGCCGCTGCTTCTTGTTCTCAAATTTCAACTAAACCCGGGGCATCCTCCTATCGCCCCGAAGCGATCTCAAGAACGACCTAAAGGTTCTACTGAATCTTATCCGCAAGATAAGCGTTTTAGGCACCCACCCCGCATCCTGTTGGTCCGCTTCGCTGTGCCCGGTCGGCGAACATTCCAGACGGTGCTGCAGCCAAATGATTAGCCATGAGCTGACCGTAGTTAAGTCCTACTTTAATGACCTTGACAACGCCTAATGCCAGTCATATGCCCCCATATCATAAGCAGATCCTTGCGGTCGTGCGATACCGTCGAAGTCGGTAGTCACTTGCGTAAGGGTTATTCCGGCGTTGATCGCGGGGCTCGTTGCTTGGAGGTGGAAGTCGGGTGTCGACGAGCTTACGAACTGCGGATCGGCGTTGATCGAATGGGAGTCACACCCGCAGTTCGTCTTCCAGGTAGCAAAATTGGTTATGGCCCCCTCATTCCATGATGCTACGTTCGCACCCGTGCCCTGATTCCAATAATCGTTATAGTCGATGGTAATGCCACCAGCGGTGATCGCTTGGGATCGCACATAGATCGGCAAGTCGGTTACGCCGATGATGTTGTTCTTTACCACCGCGAAGCCCCACCGCAGTTCGATCCCGATTTGATTTCCCGCCCCCGACCCGTTGCTGTAGATTGTGTTGTTATAGTATTGGTTGACCGGGCCACTGCCAGTTTGCTGATTGTTCAAAATGCCCGCATAGCCGATGTTGTAGATCACGTTGTTTTTAACTGTCCATCCGAAATTTCCAGCTTCGATATGTAGCCCGGTAGATGTTCCGTTGTGAACGTTCGCCGGGTCGATGTTCCATATTTTGTTGCTGTCTATTGTTCCACCAACAGGATACACGTCGCCGTGAATACCGTCGGCCTCCCAATAGCCGTCACCAGTAGGAGCAAGTCCACAACTCCCAGGCAATTGGTGGTCGTGGATAAGGTTGCCTTTGAACAGGTCCCCGGTTACGAAACCGACCGTACCTGTGATAAGGTGCATGCCATCTATTACTACCGCAAGCCCTGGCCCGCCACTTGTCTGCCTCCCGCAGGTTGTGTTCTTAATTTCATTATTCTGGACGATACTGTGCGTGGTGCTGGTCATCGAAATAGCAATCATTCGGTCAGTATCAAATAGGTTATCTTGTACGACAGTACCGTCGATTGTGAAAGACCCCACCGGCGCTCCGTAACCACCGCTTATAAAAAGTGTTCCAATCGCTGATTGTGTAGCTGTGCTCAGGCTTGACTCCTGCGCTTCTGTTCCACCCCAGTTCCTGAAGGTATTGTTCAGCACCCGAAATCCGGTCAAAGCAGGCCCGCTTGACCACCGACCAGAATTGCTGAGGCCGATCCAGACAGCCATGGTCGAGGTAAAGACTCCTTTACCATCAAAAGTAAGGTTTTGGATTGTCCAGTAATTTCGGTCATGGAACTCCATTGCTCCAGCTACCGCGCCGTTGCCGGTATATCGGATAATGGCCTGGTTCGAAGCGTCGTCGGATTCCACGATGATTGGGCTGCCGGAGCTGCCGGAGCTTTGGGCTATGGCATTCTCATCGTAGGGCGAGCTAGCTTTCTGGATACGGATATCGTCGCCGGCCGCTGCCACATTGAAAGCGTTTTGGATGGAGCAATAGGGACTACCTATGGTTCCAGAGCCAGGGCAACTGCTATCTTTATTTACATATATGACGGCCCTGCTTACGGTCAACGTGGTGCTACCAGTAACCTGGGCTGTCGCCGCAGCAGCGGTCGTCAGAACTAGACAAAATAGCAGCACGACTGTTTTCAAGCGACTCATTGTAAAGCCTCCAGGAGATTGCAGAATATAGTTACACCGGAAAGGCTCCGCCTGTTCCGAGAAGGCCATCACCCAGGGTAGGGCAGCGGCGCATGCGACGTAGCGCCCGGCCGGCGTGATCGCTCAGGGCACCAAAGTCCTGGGGACAGAAGCTGGGCAGCTCCATGTTGCTTCCAGTGCGACCACGGATATTGGGCTGAGCTCCGGCGCATAGGCCGGCCAGAACGATTTTTAGACTCTGCACGGCGCATTGTCATTTGCTAGCCATGATCGTTGCGGTGCCAGTGACGATTCCGGTTGCCAATCCACCAGCCGTGATTGATACGATCGAAGGATCCGAGCTGCTCCACGCCACGGACGAAGTGATGTCATTCCCAAAGTTATCCACGGCTTTAAACTGCACCTGAGTTCCGCTCGGGACAGTCTGATTGGCTGGAGTCACAGTGATGGAGGTTATCTGTGACTGCGCGCCCGTGCCTGATAAATTAATCGTCAAAGGGGAGTTTGCGGCGTTGCTGGTGATGGTGATGCTGCCAGAGACAGTGCCGGTACCCCCGGGGGTAAACGTCGCAGTCAAAGTCGTGCTCTGCGCGGGGCTCAGAATAATTCCAGACCCGCCACTGACATTGAACCCTGGCCCCGAGATGCCGACATTCGAAATTGTAACAATCGAATTTCCGGAGTTGGTCAAGATCACACTCATGCTGCCCTTGCTGCCAACATTTACGTTGCCGAAATTCAAACTGGACGGGTTGGCAGTCAGCTGTGCGGACGCTGGAGTGATTGTGACCGTTGCATTTGCCGAGCTGGTGGAAGCGAAGGCGCTCTGCGCTGTGACTGTTACCGGGTTCGCTGGGACGCTCGATGGCGCGGTGTATAGACCTGTTGACGAGATCGTTCCGACGGATGAATTTCCACCCAGAATGCCGCCCACTAACCAGTTCACCGCCGTATTCGTTGTGCCTGAAATCGTAGCCGTGAATTGTTGCGATTGATTTACATGCACACTCGCACTGGTTGGGGAGATGGAGACGGAAACTGGCGTTGGTGCAGGCAGGATCGTAACCGTGGCATTGGCCGAGCTGGTGGAATTCGCGGCGCTTTGCGCTGTCACGGTGACCAGGCTCGTTGGGACGCTTGATGGTGCAGTGTACAGACCGGTTGATGAGATGGTTCCGACAGATGAATTTCCACCCGGAATGCCACCCACTAACCAGTTCACCGCCGTATTCGTTGTGCCTGAAACCGTAGCGGTGAACTGCTGCGATCGACCCACCTGGACGTTCGCACTGGTCGGTGAGATGGAGACCGAGACCGGCGTTGCTGCAGGCACGATGGTAACACTTGCGTTCGCCTGAATGGCTCCATCTACGGCCGTGACCTTTACCGACGAATTGGAAGAAACGTTGGGCGCTTTATAAAGACCACTGCCCGAGATCGTGCCCACGGTCGAATTTCCGCCCAGCGTTCCATTGACCATCCAGGAAACCGAGGCGTTCGTAGCGCCGGTAACGGTGGCACTGAATTGTTGTGAGTTTCCGGCCGTCACGACCGCTGTCGTGGGGGAAATCGAAAGGCCAGAAGCCGCTGGTTGGATAGTTACGAAAACTGAATTCGATGGCGCTGAGCTCCCGCGCTGATCGTCGACCGTCACTGCCGCCGAGCCAGCTTGTTGAATGTCGGTGCTTGAAATCGCGGCTTGCAGCTGTGTTTTGCTTATGACTCGCGTCGCTCTTGCCGATCCGTTCCAAAGAACAACTGCGTTGCCCACAAAGCCGGAACCATAAACGTTGAGAGTAAAGCCGGTACTACTACCCGCCACAACCTGACTTGGTGAAACAGAACTGATCACGGCGTTTCCCGCGTTTGCTTGCGAGATTGTCGTGCATGCTTGCGTCATAACAAAAATTGACAGCACCAAGAAAGGGAGGCTTAGTCGTTTCATTGCTCTCAAGAGCTCCATAGAGTTGTGTCGAATCCGTTTGGCACGGAGCTCCGCGTGTGTACGATTGGTCGCCAGGGCCGGAGTGTGCTGACCTGGAGTCTCGCCAACCCACTCACCGTAAACTCTTAGGAATGCGAAAATCGACTGGTCAGGAGGACAGAAAAGGATCAGGACCATTGGCTGGTCCTTCGTCAAATCGTCAAATTGGGGAAAACAGCGGCGGTAGAAAATCTATGCAAGAAACGTTAGTTGCGGGTGTAGGTAACGCCTACAGATAGTCTGGGCCTAGCTACTTTCCGTCGCAAAATAGCTCGTTCTCAACGAGCTATTCGTTTCTAGAGGCCGCCTGATTTTGTGGCTATCTCGGGACCCCGGTATCCGGAGGCAGCCAATGCCGCCGTTGCGGCCTGCAAAGCAGCATTGTATGCAATGGCAAAACGCCAATCGGGTTTCTCGTATCGCATGTGAAATCACGTCCCTCCACGTCCAGATTTCTTGTGGAAGGCCAACTGGCGCTGTAGTGAAAGACGCCCGACAGCGCCAACTGGCCTCGGGTTTAGAGCGAAGCACTCGGCGTCCAGAGTGCGGCATGGTGTTTATTCCTCGTCAGACTGGTAGGCTGCGACAGTCGTTTGCAGGCGGTTGTCGAGCGGTGGCGACTGCTTGATCATGGAGTTCTGTACCGCCTCGACCGCTGAACCGATAACCGCGATTTCCGGCTTTTCGTATTTCATTGTTTTCACCTCCTTCCGTTGTTCTTCGTTCTTCAGCTAGCTGAAAGTCGTTTGCGGAAGTAAGTTCAGGCAGGTGCAGAAATCGTTGCGCTGGTGAATTCGCTTTCCCGCGCGACGTTTGTGGGCAGTACGCCCCAATGAGAAAGGTTGCGCAGCCAGCATTCAAGCGAGAGCATTCGCTGGATCGGCACTATCGCCATTTCTCTTCTGCTACGAAGGTCTTCCAACGATTGGCGGAATGCCGCAGACGAAACGATTCCGAGCGACTCGGCGACCATGTGATGTGTGAGGGATTGAATGTCCTTCCAGTGCGTGGCGATCGCGGTCCGCGGAGCGCGGGTGACGTAGGCCTTCCGTTTTCTATTGAGGATCTTATCGGGAACGATACCGGCAAGGGAGCCGCGCATCAGTGAACGCCTGCGGCCTGGTTGAACAAGCTGCTGGCGAGGAACAGTGAAAAGAAACTGAAGAAAGTCGCAATCCAAATACGGATAACGTTTCTCAGTTGTTATTTCTGAGCCGACGCTTGACGCGGCGAGTTGCCGCCGCAACGCTTCCAACGCAGATAAATTCTCCTGGAAGCTTGGTTGAGGCCCCCATAGCGTCAGGGGCTTGTCATAGCCGTTCAGGACAGAGCGAAATCGCCTTTGAAATTGCGAAGTCAACCAGGATGGAGGTTTTCTTGTTATTGCCGTCCCGCCAAGATACGGCGGCGCAAAACTTCGCAGCGTTTCAAGGAACACATGAGTCCATGGCCGTCTCTGGCTTAGTGCCCACCTCATCAGCTGCCTGGCGAGAGGCCCAACCTGTCCTGCTGCCAGCAGGTCTGCCAGTTCGGGAATCGGCGTCGGCACGCCACCAGTGAATTCGTCACCACCGATTCCGGAAAGAACGCTCTCGTAGCCCTGCGAGCGGATGAACGCTGCGACCGTATCTTCACGTGCGGAAGTTTTTCCCATCTCGGCAGGAATTACAGCAAACTCCTGGTCTTCAAAGAGCGCAGCCATGTACTGTGAGGAATCGGCCGGGACATGCAGCCCTTCGCGACCGCGCTGCGCCTCGACCAGCGTAAAGTAAGGTCTCTCGTTCCAATCGGGCTCGTCATCATCATAGTAAGAAACCGTATCCAGCCTTGGCGTCAGGTTCGGCTCACGCCTAAGCAGCGCATCAGCGACACAGACGATGGACGAAGAATCCATGCCACCACTGAGTTCGGCGAGCACAGGTTTGGTAGAACGAAGACGCCTGCGAACGGAGTTTGTGAACACACACCGAAATTGCTCTTCATATTCAGTCGCATTGCGACGCCGGTTGATTTCGCTTGGCTCGAAGTCCCAATATTTGCGAATCACGGCTCGACCGGTCTCGAAACGAACGAAGCACGATGAGGGAACTGCCTCAATTCCCGAATAAGGAGTGAGGGCAGCCGAAGGAAAAAAGGCAAGCCAACCAGCAAGGTACTCAAAGTTGAGCGACAGACTCGCGGCCGAGTTCTGGACGAGCCATGCCAGTGAACTGCTCCAAGTCAAGCCGCGGGGCGTCAATGAATAGAAAAGCGGGTGAGTTCCGATCGGGTCTTTTGCGAGAATAAGACAGCGCTCTTGTGCATTCCAGATGGTAAGGGCCCAGTCGCCCTTGATTCTGCGAAACGCTTCGTCGTTCCATCTTTCGTACGCCGCTGCGACGATCTTCGCGTCCTCGCCTTTTGCGTTGAAAGACACTCCGAGTTCATGCGCAAGATCTGAGGCGTTGTCGAGCCGACCATTCCAGACCAGTACGGAATTCTTCTCGACCTCTGCATGTCTGCGGGAACGCCCGCAAACTTCCACGACAGCAAATCCGCGGACCATGAGACGGAAAGCCTCGTCACAGAAGATGGTTGCAGTTGAAGGAGCCTCAGCGATCCCAGCGAACGGAAACTGTGCCGGTCTTTCACGCCCCGCTGAGCCTTCAAACGTCCATTGTCCGCAGATCAGTCCCACAGGCCACATCACTTTCGTTTTCAGTTAGCATCGGTCCAGGACTGCGTACATTTCGTTCGTGTACGATTTGTCGTTCACAACGCATCCCTGCACTTCGACCCAGGCGTGCGCGCGGAAGGGCATGTGCTGAGCGCCGATAACCAACTCTGCTGGAACGCCGTTGTCTCTCAGCAGACAAGCCGCAGCTGCCGATCGCTGAAGACAGAGGACGTGCTTCCAGTACCAGATACAGGCAATGTCCACGGCCGAACAGATTTTCCTCGTGATGTCGTCCTCTATCCCAACAGTCCGACAAGTCCGGCGACGAACGGCGTCATATAGACCGGCGAAGTCTCCACGCGAGAGAAACAGATCGAAACGAATCAGCGCGATGTATGCACGGACAATCAAGAGAAACATGAAGGTTTTCCTCTCAGGCAAATACCTCGGAGACACTCGAGATACCGCCTCGAATACGATCCCCATAGCGCTTCATGCGGCGAGCCAAGCTTCGGTAGTAGCCGGCGACAGCGGGTTCCGACAACTTTCTCTCGTCCCGCCACAGGTCGGTAGAGACAGCTTGCGCAAACACGGCGAGAAAAGCGGACGTAGACAGCATCTTTTCGGGATTTCCAACAAATCGTGTTGATTCCCAGACTTCCGTATACGCGCGAATCAGACACGACTGTCCTTGTGTATTTCCATCAAAACTCCTCAAAAAATGTTCAAGAAGATAGGCAAAGCTGAAGAAGGGATGGCCTACGCTTCCTTCCGCCCAATCGAGAAATACAGTGCGGTCGTGCAGTGCGATGATGTTTTCGGGATTCAAATCCAGGTGTCCCAGCGAGTCTGGAATTCCTTCGCGCTGTAAGGCGAGCAGCGCATCATGCGTGTCGAGTTCGAGTTGGGTAAGTTCTGGCGGCGAGAGGCGCGGTGGCGGGCTCTTGGGCTGACGTTCCATCAGCTCGTGCAGTTGTGCAAAGAATGGTCTAACTTGTCCGAGAAGCGTACCGAAGCGAATGTCGCGCGCCTGGCACGCGAGAATGTCTTCAGCCATTTCGACGGATGCGACCTGCATTCTTGCCAAATCGCGAGCGGCGTTGCCCCAGGCAGAAAGATCATCGGTTTGAGAGAGGCGAAGTCCAGGAAGTTCCAATGTGATCCACGCATTCCAAAGCGGCTGCGTTGCGAGCACACGCGGCGTGTAGGTGGGAAGTTTTGAGGACAGTCGGACAGTGAGTGCAAATTCGCGCGTGTTTGGCTCGCCGACAGCCTTGAACCATATGGCGTCGCTGTCAGTCTCGAATCGAATCAAGCTGAAACAAGGACTCGCGTTCAACTGCAGGAAGCCTCCGCTGAGTGTGAGCGGAACTGCTTGGATGGCCTCTTGAATCAGGCTTCTGAGAACGGGGAACCAACCTGGTTTTTCAAATGGGGAGCGATGGCCGTTTGTGTTCCCGCGAGCAAGATTGTCGATCCATGTCTGAACGGCAGCGAAGTCTCTAAACTCAACGAAGCAACCTTCCTTCACGTCGGTAATCGAAATCCAGCGCGCTTCGTGCGGCGTGGGAGTTTCATGTCCCAACGCTTCGATCACGTGGTAGGGGACAGTGGCGCCGCTGACGTTCGTGGCCGGAAGGGGATAGAGGGAATAAACGTCGAGACCCCAACGAGCCTTTACTTGAGCGTTGAGGGATTGAGCCACGCGCCCGTGCGCGGGAATGTCCACGCGCGGGAGATTCAGCCCGGACACAGTTTGAAAGACGAGCAACTCAGAAGCATTCCGTCGGAGAAGAATGACCCGCCAATGTTCCATTTCCGCTTGGACAGATTTGCACACGGTTCACTCCGAAGCGGGAAGCTGATGGGCGGTCAATAGCGCGTGGCGCCTGAGGGCTTTGCGAAAATCGTCGAGATCCTGTTTTGCCACGTGTGCCGGAATTTCGAATCGCCTCACGAGTTCTTCAATGATTTTTTCTTCGCTGAATCCCTTTTCGAGCAATTGAAAAATCGCGGAACCGGATGCGTTGAGAGAGAACATTTTGCCTTTGTCGATGTCCAAGACGATTCCACCATCGGCAGCATGCGTGCTGCGTATCCGCTCACGATTTGAAGGCATTGTTCCCCCCGCTCGGCGGCCAGTTGCTACTTGCATGGCCAAGCTGCCAGACGAAAGGGAAACAATCCACAAGGTTGATGAAATGTTCGCAAACACGAAGTGGACGGCGAAAGAGGCCACATGGTGGCCCCGTTGGACCTGTCGCTGAGAATCGGCCGAAGTTGCTACCGTTCGCACTTGTGACGTGCGACCTCGGTCATTTCCGCCCTTTCTCGCGGCGGACGATGAGCACTACTTTGCCGAGAACTTCCGCGTCGATGCGATTTCGCAGTCGGAGGAGACTCCTAGAAGTGCTGGTGCAAGGCCGGAAAAAGAGCGTTCCGTTTTGCAGGCTGCAGGATCCACACAAATGAGCTCCGTTTCGCATTTCGAGGACGTACAGTGGCTGCGCCCAGACTGGTGAGGAGAGGGACATGACAGGCGTCTTACTTTTCCGGTTTAGGGCAATCAATACGGAGTCCCTGAGATAGGGATGAATAAGGTTACCGGTCGCTCCGGCCCAATACAGATCGCGGACCGACAGACTCGGCAATCCGACGATGGCAGGTAAAGCGTCACGTAGAAAGTAAGGAACCTCTTCGATCTTGTCCTCCACTGCTTCCAAGAACTGCGAGGGAGCGTGGCCTCGCGTTACCGCTTGACCACGGGAAGTTTGTTTCCATTCCTCCGGCATCGCTTCCTGCCCGGCGTCTTCCATCCGCAGACCCGCGAGACCAGCCAAGTCCGCTATAGACATGCAATAGACCGCGCTCAAGGAAATCAATTTGTGGATGTGGCGTGGGAAGAGATCGCGTGCCTCCATATCGGAGAGCGCACTCGCGGCGCAGAAGTAATTCGGATGCCCGAGGGTCTCGGCGATTTCCCTGGTCTGTTCGGACGCTTCGCGGAGGGACAATCCGGATCGCATTCGAGCTCGACGGACGTATTCGCCAATGCGACCGGAAGCTGCCCGTTGTTTGAGGGCACCGGGTGTCCAAAGCCGGGCGGCGCTGCTCGACACTTCCGGTGTCTCGAGAGACGCCAAGCGGCGAATCTCCAAGTCGACAACTCCCAGAATTCTTGCCTCGGTCCCGAGTTGCAACTCGACCGGCGCATAAGGAAGTTGTCTGGAATTCAGGACGAAACGGCCGCTGCCCGCCGGACGGAGCCGGCTGCAGACGATGCCGCGGTTATGTTCGATGGCCAGAATGCGATCGGCGTGAATCTCAGCAAGAAGCCCATTAGAGGGAATGCGGCCGTCGATACGAACGATGCTTCCGGGCAGCAGGTCGGGAAAGGCATACGCATCGCGAGAACCGATCTTCACGTACCGAAAGGAAAGCGTGAGTTTGCTGCTAAGCGAATCGAGCTGTCGAATCGTTCGTCCACTTAGCCACTGGCTGAATGGAGTCAGTTCTGCTCCGAACAGCACAGGGTGCGTCTCGTCGAACCAGGAAACAGCGGCTTGCGAGTCGTACACGAGTGAGTCCAATTCGGCGGTATGGCGCCGGGGCCAAGATGCTTGGAACCTGGGGGCTTCGTCGAAGGAAAAGCCGAAAACAGATAGCCAATCGGCAAGCCGGTATGCGGTCAGCACACTCAGGGCAAACAGTTGATGGAGGCTGGGACTGAACGACGTGTGGCGAAAAGCGTCGTAGAAATTAGGAGGGATCCGGAAAAGGTGATTCCCGGCGAAACGGACCCGGGACTGCCGGGATATTTCGGCGAGCGACAGGCCGCGCGACGCAAGGATCGCGCGAATTGTGCCGGGCGAGCTGGACGGAGAGTGCCGGAAGCAAGGGGACATGGTTCGCCTAGTGCAAGACAAAAAGGGGGGCGCTGCGTCAGAAAAGTGCGAACTGACCTTGTTTGCGGACAAGGCGTTGTCCGGAATCCCAGACGGGCGAAGGTTTCATAGGAAGACGCGGAGCCGTATGGTAAGTTCTCTCCACGTCTCAAAGTGTGTACTAACGACGTAGGTATCTAGGGTCCCGGGCCATGGAAGAAAGCGGGCAATCCGAGCGGGCAGGCACCCGATTGAAGCGGGTGCGGAAGCGGCTCGGTCTGACCCTGCGTCAGGTAGAAGCGAACAGCCGGCGTCTCGCCGAGAAGAAGAAAAATCCAGATTTCATTATTTCGCGCGGCTGGCTCAACAACATCGAGAACGGGGCGTACAAGCCAAGCCTGTTCAAGCTCTATGCACTCGGAGCCATCTACAACGTGCACTGGTCGAGCGTCTTCGCGTTTTTTGGGTGCAACCTGAGTGATTTTAGCCGGGACCAGGCGATGTTCGCACCCCCGAAGACGCAGCTTGCCTCCGATTCCAAAGAAGTCGATGACACGATCGTGGTTCCATTGCGGTCACGCGAAAACCTCCGGCTGGATAAGACGAGCCTTTTGTCGAGGCTCGCAGAAATTTGGGGCGAAATTCCCATTCGCATGATCCAGCATCTGGACCTGCGAAATGGCGTTTACGGCATCGTGGGCATGTCCGATCGCACGATGTATCCGATCATCCGGCCCGGCTCGATTGTAGAGATAGATCAGAATCAACGGAAGATCGCGTCGGTCAAATGGCAGAACGAACACGAGCGGCCGATCTATTTCATTGAGCTGCGAGGAGAATATATCTGCAGCTGGTGCGAGATGCGCGGAGGCTACCTTTCAGCGATTCCCCATCCGAATTCCAAATGCGAGGTTCGCCGTTTCTCGTATCCGCGGGAAGCCGAGATTGTAGGCCGAGTCGTCAGTGTAACCATGCGCCTCGTGGAAACGGGATAGACGGACAGATTCCGGATGATCTCACGCCAGCGCCAGAGTTTGGTTGGTAGCATTCCTTGGAGAAACGTGTTTCCAGATATACTCTGTTGGCGTCCCCGAGGTTCGCAATTATAAGAGTGAAAAGAGGCGAAGATGATTATTGCAGACCGTTTGCGTGAGTTGCGGCAGGAAAAGAAACTTTCACAAGGAGACATCGAGAAGAGAACCGGGCTGTTGCGATGCTACATATCGCGCGTCGAGAATGGCCACACGGTTCCTGCCATCGAGACCCTGGAAAAAATGGCACGGGCTCTCGAAGTGCCGCTCTACCAGCTCTTCTACGAGGGCACAGAGCCGCCTAAGCTGCCAAATCTACTGAGGCGTAAAGCCTCGGACGATATCGTTTGGGGAAGTTCGGGCAAACAGGCAGTGTACTTTCACAAACTGACCAAGTGCCTGAGCAAAGCCGAGGACGCGGACCGGAAACTCATCATGGTATTGGCGCAGAAAATGTCCAACAGTCGCAGTCGTCGCGCCCGAGCCGCGGCATAAAGACTGCGCTGAAAGCTTGACGCGCTGAGCCAGCGGAAAAACAACGGGCCGCGCGAATGGTGGCCCGTGCGTCTTGTTTGTTCTTTACCTCGACTTCGTCGTTGTCGTCTTGTTTTTCTGAAGAGTTGTCTTCGTCGCTGATTTCGAGAGTTCCTCACAGACCGCTCGAGACAGCTTTGCAGTATCGCCATTCATGGACATTGTATTCAGGACTGGCGCATCCATGGAGGCACGGACGCGCCAGCAAGTGCGCTATCTGCCCCGACGCTAGTGGCGCCGAAACAGCATCTGATCGAGTAAGCGACTGCAGATCTGGTCCACTACAAACAAGTACGCGGCCAGTGCAAAGATCGCAATGATCATGACGGCCATTGAAGAACGAACCTGCCCCAAGTGAGGAAACTAACCGTCCTCATCTCCTGTTTGACCTCCGCAAGAAATGTTGTGATTTTTGTGACCCAATTTGTCGATTGTTTCGCTGCCTTTTCTTCCGCGAAGCTGGGCTGTACAGAATTGCCGTGACCCAAAGGAACACGCTCCCTTTCCTGGCCTCTCTAGGGCCGGTTGGCTGAAACACAACGGGAGACACGCGTTCTAGAGGAACGCGCGTGCGTAGTCTTTAGTGAGGGAGATGATTAGGCGGGTGGAGCGCAGCCGGGGGAGGCGGGCAAATACGGTTCGGTCACCCACAAGAATCCTTCTGAAGGCAACCAGTTATAAGTCGAGCGCGGCGGTGTCAGGAGAAGGAAGATGACTAGTGGAAGTGCGACCGTAACGTGACCGAGTCCGTGAGCATCGGGAATGGCGATTACAAAAGCTAGGAGCAGCGCAGAAATGACTGTGACGACGATAAGGCCGAAGTCGCATCGTCGTATCCAAGGCTGCTGAACGGTTCTTGGCATCGCATGCAATAGACCTGAAAAACTCTCTGTCATAAGAAAAACGCAACGAGACTAGCCTGGCCTTGTCAGATGAGTTCTCGTTATCCCCTTATGTGTCACGGGACGCCAGTTGACCGTAAGCCAGCTCAAGCCGCGCCTCAAGTTCACGATTCCGTTCCTCCAGATCCTTCACGCGCATACGCAAAGTTGTTACAGCGGCGATTCAGGACTCCAAGAGAAGATTTTGGTTCATGCAGCCTCAGATTAAATAACTTATTGGAATTGGAGTGATCAACCGTCGTTGACCCCGTGCCGGAAGCGGACCGATCATCGAAGCATCGCTTTTTCCTCGAAAGGCAGGTCATGAAACGCTACCTATCGGTGATCTCGTTACTGCTACTCGCGCCCGCTTACGCAACGCTGGCACAGCCCAATTTGGTCAAAGTTCGAGTCCGGGTGATCCTTGTGGACCAAGAACTCACTCAGAAGCCAGTGCCATTCTTTATGGTATCTCTCAAGAGCGGGGCCAAGGCCGTGGAGGTGAAGACCAGCCTGGATGGAACTGCGGAAGCACAGCTTCCGCCGGGGCGGTGCGGGGTTTCGTCCCCCAAGCCCGCCGAGCTGGGAGGTAGGCGCTTTTCTTGGAATATTCTGGTATCGCTTTCGGGCACCCAGCAAAACATTGATTTGACCAATGACAACGCTAAGGTCGAGGAGATTGCCGCTCCGGCGTCGTCGGCAAGGGCCGCTTCGAATGACCTCACCGAACAGTTCAAGCGACTGAAGAACACCGTGGTGACAGTGAGGAGCGAATCAGGGCACGGCACGGGATTCTTCGTGGACGAAAAGGGGCTCATCCTGACCAACCAACACGTCGTGGGCAATTCGGAGTATTTGTCCGTGCAGTTTGATCGGACGCACAAAATCGTCGCCAAGTTGATTGCCGCCGATGCCCAGAAGGACGTCGCATTGCTGTCAGTTAACATTGCGTCTCTGCCAAACGCTTCACCCGCGCCGCTGTATCGGGCAGGGGCGGGCAGGACACCGGTCCAGGAAGGCGAGCGGGTGTTCACGATCGGCAGTCCGCTGAGCCTTGATAAGATCATCACCACCGGCATCGTTAGCAAGGTCGAACAGCACACAATCATGTCGGACATCAACATTAACCCGGGAAATTCAGGCGGGCCGTTGTTCAACGGAGCGGGCCAGGTCATCGGGCTGACAACCTTCGGCACGCGCGGAGAAGATGGGCCAGGTGTGTCGGGTATCGTGCGTATTGAGGAGGCGCTTGCGCTACTCGAGCAGCATCGCGCGAAAGCAATCGGCACTTTACCGTCGGGTGCGCTCCTTCCGGTCGAGCCTCTGACGCCTTATCCCGTCGAAGGGCTCAAGGAAGCGTTGCGCGCGGAAAAATACGATCCGCGCCCGTATTATTTCACCGCCGGAGATTTTAATATCGCTCTTTCCACACCTCCCCTGGATTACCGGGAGCAGGAGGAGAAGCGACTGCAGGCCGAGCGCGAGCATAAGAAGCGCAACAAAAAACAACAAAGCGCCGACGAGAACTCTGGCGATTCCGATGAGCCGAAGGAGTGGGAAGAGGAAGCCGGCGCGCATCCAGCAGTATTCGGAATCTATGCGATGCCGAAAGCCAAGGAAGGATTCGGATCGGCGTTGGGCCGTTCGTTCAGCGTAAACTCGGCTGCAAAACTCAAGTTCAAGACCGATTTCCTGACGATGAAGCTGTTTTGTGGAGACAAGGAGATACTGCCGATCCATCCTGGCAGGGTTCCGGTAACGGTTTCGGTCCGAAACCGGGCGGTAAAGATGGAAGATTCCACCTACAAAGGCGTGTACATGTATCCGCCAGACGCCGTGAATCCGGGCTGCGGTCAGGTGAAGCTGGAAATCTATTCCTCGAAGGGCGGGGATGCTACGGTCAAGACTTTCGACGAGAAGACCGTGCAGCATATCTGGGCAGATTTCGACGCCTTCCGCAGGGCCCAGGTGGCGGGCACGCAGGCGGCGTCGGCCGCCAAACCCTAGTGCAGTTGAACGGGCAAGACAGCACCCGTTCTTGCTAACGTGCTGTCGTTTCTCTGAGCCTCCGTTCATGGAACATAGGTCCGGAGTGTGTCTGCTGTTGCTGGCCATTGCCGTAATCCTACCCGCGTATGTCCGCTCGCAAAAGACCGCGCCCCCTGCGCGTTGCTGTTTCTTTACGACGAACAGAAGAAGGCAACGCGTTTACAATGAATCGGACCACCGCATGAGTGTTCGTAAGATGAATCAAGCAAGTTCTGCCTCAGATTTGAGCTTCCGCTGGATCTTGCGATGAGCGCGTATCGAATTGCCCTAGCCAACATCCGGTTTCCGGCAACGCCTGAAGAGTCAGTCGTCTTGGCCCGACAAGCGATCGAGGAAGCGTCCAGAGGGGACGCCAACATTATCTGCTTCCCAGAATGTTTCGTTCCCGGATATCGAACTCCGGAAAAAATATTGCCGGCGCCGGATCTTGGATTCCTTGAACATGCCTGGTCCGAAGTGGCACGCTTCGCGGCAAAGGCGAATGTCGCTGTCGTACTCGGAACGGAGCGTTTTGCTGACGGCGCTCTGTTTGCCACTGTGATGGTCATCAATCGAGACGGAACAATTGCCGGTTTCCAGGATAAAGTTCAGCTTGATGCCTCCGAGGAGGACATCTATTCACCGGGCTCTGGGAGGCGAGTCTTCCGATGCGGCTCGATGACATTTGGTGTTGTGATCTGCCATGAGGGTTGGCGTTATCCGGAGACGGTCCGCTGGGCCGTTCGACATGGGGCGCAAGTCGTTTTCCATCCTCACTTCCACCAAGCCGAACCAGATGGTTACGTGCCCGCATGGTTCGCCGATCCTGCAAACTCGTTCCATGAGAAGGCAGTCCTGTGTCGCGCCGCAGAGAATACTTGTTTCATCGCTACAGTCAACTATGCGAGCAGCGGGTCGCCGACGACCTCGGCAGTTGTGCGGCCCGATGGTACTCTGCTCGGCTACCAACCATACGGCAAGGAAGGACTGCTGTTTGCCAATCTCGATCTCCCTGCGGCTACAGGTTTTCTCGCGCATCGGTACAAATCTTTATAGAAAACTCTCTCCGCTACAAACATACTCGCTCGGGAAAATAAGACTGAACAGCGGACGCCCAGCCTGGCGTTTCTGCTTTCGATTGTGGCGGCGCCTTCGCTTTAGCGGCGCGCCACTGGCTGTTGCAGGCCTTCTACCGCTGGTACCAAGGCGAAATTTGCCGCGCCGCCAAGCATCTTTGTGATGTTTGTGCCGTGCTGTGAGCCGGCAACAAGCCAGCGTCTGTCTGGACGATCCGACTACTCGAAAAGAGCCGACTGAATAGATGCATCGTCAGGATCGCAAAAGTTGCTCAGTCCAACGCCGACTAGGCGAAAGCGTTGCTTTGGACTCAGGTTTATACGCTCCCGTAGCGACAGGGCGATGTCGGTCAATTGCTCGCAAGAAGAAGGAGGTGCGTGGGGTGTATGGCTACGAGTGAGAATCTTGAACTCACTTGTCTTCAGTTTGAGTACCACAGTGCGTGCGATCCGCACTTCCTTGCGTGATGCGGTCCAAGCCTTTTCCGCGAGACGGCGGATCATCGGCTCAATCTCGATTAGAGGTACGTCACTCTCAAATGTGTCCTCGGCTGATACGGACTGTGTCGGCCTGTCTGGGATAACTTCGTTGTTGTCGATACCTCGTGCCAACTCGTGGAGACGAACGCCATAGCGACCGAAGCGGCCTTCGAGTGTCGGTAAATCCAGCTTTCGCAAATCCTCCACTGTTTGTATGTCAGACATCTTCAGCTTTTCTTCCGTCACCTTGCCCACCCCGGGCAGGCGTCCCACTGACAGCGGCAACAAGAATGAATCTACTTCTTCAGGCTGGATGACGAAGAGACCATCCGGCTTGCGCCAATCCGAAGCGATTTTCGCTAGAAATTTGTTCGGCGCAACGCCGGCCGAAGCCGTCAAATTCAATTCCTCGCGAATTTGTTCGCGAATGGCGCGCGCTACTCGTGTCGCGGTCGGCAAGCCAGTCTTGTTCTCCGTAACATCGAGATAAGCCTCGTCAAGAGATATCGGCTCGACCAGATCGGTGTGTCGCCTGAAGATCTCGCGCACGAGACGCGAGACAGCCCGGTAGCGTGGAAAATCAGGAGGGAGAAAAACAGCGCTGGGGCACAGCCGTTCAGCTCGAATGGCTGGCATGGCGGAGCGCACCCCGAAGCTTCTCGCCTCATACGAAGCGGCGCAGACGACCGAGCGGTTGCCCCGCCAAGCGACAACTACGGGCTTGCCACGCAGTAGCGGGTCATCTCGCTGTTCCACGGACGCGTAAAACGCGTCCATATCGATATGGACGATTTTGCGAAGAGTCATCTAGCAAACCATTTTATTCCGGAGTGCCAGGAAAGATCGCGAAGATTTTCGATGGACAGTGGGTTTCCGGTCGTCGGGCGTTCTTATCCGACAATCGTCTCTTCCAAATGAACCAGCGTGGGCGGAAATATCCACTTCACGCCGGGAAAGGGTTTTTCGCCTTCGGGTGTGCGCAGTGCTACGGGCAGGTTCGCTCTGCGTCCATTCGCGTATATAACTGTTGCGATCCAGGTGTTTGGAGGAAGTGGTGGCAGGTTGTAGCTGCGCCGGAGGAAATCGGAATCACCACCGCTGCCCGTGTTCGTGACGCGTTGACCATTCACGATGAAACCGATGGCATCGCGCATCGGATGGGCATGAGGAGGGAACGTTTCGTTCGGCGGATGAGATGTTGCCGCGCGCGGAAGAGTCGCGAATTGAAAGTTCCCGCAGTGACGCCGAGCAGAAGAGCTCTGTGGGAATACTGGACGCTGACGAAACCGGAAATAAACTTTCTGATTGCTATGGCGACCGGGGCTGCTTTTTGTGCCGGCTGTCCTACGCCAGTCGCGAATTTTCCGTGGACCCTGCCTCTGCACACGTTACTCGGCACGGTTCTGGTTTCGAGCGGAGCCGGCACGCTCAATCAGTTGATCGAGCGGAACTTCGACGCGCAGATGAGGCGCACCGCTCGGCGGCCAATCGCTGCCGGCCGAGTCGGAGTTGTCCAAGCTTTAGCTTTCGGATCCCTGTTGTCAGTTGCCGGCCTCTATTTGGCCCTGACCGTGCCGATCGCGGCGAGCTTGCTTGCGCTGCTGACGTTCGGTTGGTATTTATTTCTCTACACGCCGCTCAAACGGCAAACGCCAATCTGCACCTTCGTCGGAGCGTTCTCCGGTGCTATGCCAGTGCTGATCGGATACGTCGCCGCGAGCGGGAAGCTCGACTTTTCCGCATGGCTGCTCTTCGCGATTCTTTTCCTCTGGCAATTCTCGCATTTCATGGCGATTGCGTGGATGTATCGCGAGGACTACGCGAGGGCAGGATACCGGGTACTTCCGCCGGGGCCAGAAAAATCCAAACTCGTGGAATGGCAGAGCGTACTCCCGGCACTTGCGTTAATGCCGATCACCGTTGCGTCGCTAATTCTGCAGCAAGCGAACCAGCTACGAGTGGTGGCAACACTACTGCTCAGTTTGAGTTTCCTTTGCTTCGCCGCAAGACTTGCGGGTATTCGTTCGAACGGGTCTGCTCGCCAGTTGCTTCTGGTCTCGGTTGTTTACCTTCCCTTGGTGTTCCTGCTCCACGTACTAGCCCGGGTGTGAAGGGATTTGGAGTTGCAGAGAGTTTAGTTACCTGTTGGGGTTGCAGAGAACTCGCGTTCTTCACACCGGCATCAACGAGGCGAAAGAATTTCTTGCCTCCTCCGCTCCGTCGAGACGCAGAATCCGTGTCACTGGATGTACCATGAAATCCCAAGACATGAAGGGAGAAAGCGCAATGCCCTATCAAGCCATCGAGAATTACGGCGTCATCGGAAATATGCACACAGCGGCGCTGGTGGGCATAAATGGATCAATTGATTGGTACTGTCCGCCGAACTTCGACTCGCCGAGTGTTTTTGGGGCTATTTTGGATGACGTCCAGGGCGGAAGATTCCAAATTTCACCGATGGCCGACCAAATGAGGTGCAAACAGTCTTATTGGCCCTCCACGAACATCCTGGTGACTCGCTTTGCGCACTCGGATGGCATCGCGGAACTGGAAGACTTCATGCCCGTGGGACTCCCCTCGGACTCGTCGTGGTGTCGCCATGTTTTTCGCCGGATTCGCTGTGTGCGGGGCGCGATGCGCATTTCGCTCGTGTGCCGTCCGGCTTTCGATTATGGACGCGCCATTCATGAAACCTCGCTGGGTGCGAGTGGCGCAATTTTTAAGTCGCAAAACATGAGCTTGGCGCTCTGCTCGGCAATACCGCTCGAGGAAGACGGTCAGGGCGGAGTCACCGCCGATTTCGTAATCGAGGAAGGCCAGTCGCAGGTCTTTGCTTTGCGAGATGGTGACGCAAATTCTCGGGTTTCCGGTCCGCCGTCGGCGGAGGAAGCCGATGAGCTATTCCAGCGGACGGTGAAATTCTGGCAACACTGGATCTCTGGCTGCACCTACCGGGGCCGCTGGCGAGAGCTGGTGGAGCGATCCGCGCTAGTCCTGAAGCTGCTTACATTCGAACCGACAGGCGCGATCGTCGCAGCTCCCACGACCAGTCTTCCTGAAGTGATCGGCGGGACGCGCAATTGGGATTATCGCTATACGTGGCTGCGCGACGCGGCCTTTACGGTTTACGCGTTTCTGCGCCTCGGCTTCACCACGGAAGCCGCGGATTTTGTCAATTGGATTCAGAATTGTGCGGACCTGCGCCCGCACGCGGGGAAGAGGTTGCCGGTGGTCTTCACCATCCATGGCGACAGTAGGTTGCCAGAGGCGACTTTGGATCATTGGGAGGGATATCGCCAATCGAAGCCCGTGCGTGTTGGCAATGAGGCGGTCGAGCAGTGTCAGAACGACATCTACGGCGAAGTTCTCGATTCACTGTACCTCTACAACAAGTACGTGAGCCCGATCGACTACGACTTCTGGGTGAGAATTCGCACTCGGCTCGATTGGATCTGCGAGAACTGGCAATCTCCGGACGCGGGAATTTGGGAGATGCGGAATCGCCAGGAGCATTTCGTTTATTCGAAGGTAATGAACTGGGTTGCGCTCGATCGCGGCGTGCGGCTGGCGGACAAACGCGCATTTCCAGGAAACCGCGAAAAATGGGTACGGGAGCGAGATCGTATCTACGAGGAGGTAATGACGCGAGGCTGGAACGACAAGCGCCATGCGTTCACGCAGCATTACGGCAGCGAAGACCTCGACGCTTCTTTGCTGATCATGCCGCTGGTTTTCTTCCTGGCGCCGACGGACCGGCGGATGCTTGGAACGCTTCGAGCGATTCTCGAAAGTCCGAAGCGCGGCGGGCTGGTAAGCGATGGGCTGGTGTATCGTTATCCGCCACGAGAGCGCATTGATGGACTGCCGGGCGAGGAGGGCACGTTTAATATCTGCTCGTTCTGGCTGGTGGAAGCTCTGACGCGCGCAGGCCAAGCCGAGCCCGCAATGCTCGATCAAGCGCGGCTGCTGTTCGAACACATGCTGGGATATGCCAATCATTTAGGGCTTTATGCGGAACAAACCAGCAACCAGGGCGAGGCTCTGGGTAATTTTCCGCAAGCCTTTACGCATCTCGCGCTGATCAGCGCGGCCTTCAACCTGGATCGCATGCTCGGAAGCCGCAAGGCCTAACTTCTCAGGACGTGCCGCAGTTCCAAGCCGTTATCGAAAGACAGAGTATTGTCAACTTCGGACGCCAGCGTGTAACTGCGTCGATGCACTTCCTGACGCCATGCCCGTGCTGACGCCCGGGCAGCAAAATCCTTTCGCGGATTCACTCTTGGCGGGCTCGGAACGCGGATGGAATCTTTCCGTCTCCACCGGAGATTCCCTAGGTGGCAACCAATGGATTCAAGAGGTGTGCAATTCTTCCGAGGCACTGCGGAGCGGTGCAGAAGAAGCAAATGCCCTTCATGGCGAGCGGAGGCGACTGTCCGTCCGCGCCGTCAAGGCCGCGTTGTTGGCGTTCATCGGAGCGAAGAGGAGAGCCTTGACGGAAGGGGCGGGCGGATCAGGCGCAGGATTGAGTCAGGAAGGGTAATGGGTCATGAGGTGATTGGAGATTCCCACGACCAGCAAGGAAAAGGTCAGGTATCGGCGTGTGCGGCATCGGGTTTGCCACAGGCAGGCCTTAGTCGAAGAGAGAAGATTTCTGCGTTGACTGCTTTAGCGTCGCGATCTCTGGAAGTCCTTTTCCACGCCAGAGATTTCGAAATTGTTCGATTGTCGCGGGCCCGTGGCCCGCGTAGTGATTGTTCGCGTATCCGTAGATCAGCACGCCTCGCTTCACGATTTGGTGGCAATAATCGACCCAACTGCTCAGCTCAGTCGTGCGGTCGACGATGGTTTTGTCCCAGGTCGTCGTTTGCTCTTCGATGCTTTTGCGATCGCCAAGCCATCGGATGTAGGTCCAGTCGGCCGTGATCGGATCGAAATCCAGATCTGATGGGTTTGGCATCCAGGCGCGATCTTGAAGCACGAGGGCAATTCTGTGAACCCGAAGGAGATTCGCAAGTTCAGCATTGAGCCAGGTTCGATTGCGAATCTCGATTGCAAACTTATGGGCAGAGGAGAGTTTTCTAAGGAATGGGACCAGGCGGTCGAGAAATTCGTGCTGGTTTCGAAACGCGCTTCGACTGAAGAAAGGGAACTGAAAGAGGATCGGACCTAGCTTTTGACCGAGCAGGTCAATGGTATTCAAGAACTCATTCAAATCCGAATCGCAATCGACCAGCACTTTTTCGTGCGTGATGACCTGCGGAACTTTGACCGAGAAGATGAAGCCTTCTGGTGTTCTGGCACCCCAGTTGGCAACGGTGCGGGCGGAAGGGCAAGCATAGAACGTCGAATCTACCTCGACCGTGTGGAATCGTTCAGCATAGAACGAGAGGTAGTTGGCAGAGCGCATTCCCTTCGGATAGAACGACACTTCCCAGCCTTTCGCAGTAAACGACGAGGTTCCGAGCAGTATCGGCGGATGGTTCACGCGGAAAGTATAACGAATCCGAGCAAGAACTCACCGCGGCGATAAGTTCCGAGTAGCGACCATCCAGACGGAGGCAACCGGAAAGCATTTCGAGCCCACAGCGCGTTCAAATCCGCATCGGTTTGTTAAGCTCGGGCGGTGTCGCGCGCGGAAGTTGCGATTGGGGCGGACGGACTGATCCTGGAAGTGCATCCAGCGCCAAAGCAAGCGATCAGTGATGGCGCGCAATCTCTAGATATTCCTCAGTTCACGAAGATGATGCAGGAATTGGAACCATACGTCGCTCCGTCGAAGGAAACCGCGCGGATAAGTCCCGCTGATCCGTAAGTTGCCAAGGGCCCTTATTACTTTTATTTCGGCGATAAAGCGAAGCCGAAACCATCGGACGACGTTTATTCGCAGGCTTTCGCAAAACCCGGGGCCTACCCTGTACGCGTGATGATAAGGGGCGGACATGGGCACACGATTGAAAGCGATCCGCAGGAACTGGTTGTGATGCAGGAAACAACACCTCCAACCGGTTGGTGGGAGAGGTGGGGCAAGTACGTTGTCCCACCCGGAGTGGTCGCGCTGATGTGTGCTTTTGCCGGCTTGCACCTCGCCAGCAAATACATGACCGGGCTGGTTGGTTTGCGCGCGGCAGGGAGAGCTGGAGGCGTGAGTTTGCACCAGGATGGAAGAGACGGGTTGGAAGCGGCGTTCGGATTTCGACTGGAACAGCCACTGGCCACTGCGATCGCTGAGTTTCGCGGCGCGGTCATTTTGAAGGTAGAGAGGATTGCATGAGCCAAGCGAACTTGACGATGAAGGATATGTTTGAGGTCCAGAACGCAAAGGACGCAATGCAAGCGATGGGCGCGGCGACGCAGCAGGAATTGGAGACTTCACAGGCCGCGGCCGTGTTGAAACAGGAGGTCGCGAAGAAATCGAAGCTGATCCGGTGGAGCGCAGTGCAGGATGTTTTATTCGAGAAGACGGTAGAGGCTCTGGACATTCCGGTGCTGACGTTCCTGTCGCCGGCGTGGAAGAAATACCGGGAGATTCTGGAGTTTGCGGATGCAGAGAAGCATCCCGCGAACGAAGCGAATCTCGTGTCGCTGGCAGAGCACACGGTGAAAGTGGAGCACCATCCGTATTTGCAGCTGACCTACAGAGGCATTGAGATTCCTAAGGCGAAGCTGGAATTTACGCTGACGGGAGATTTGACCCTGCAGGGAGTGATCTTGAGGATTCAGAATGGGAAAATCAAAGCCATTCAGGGCGGAGCAGTGAAATGGAGCGAGGAGCTGCTGCTCGAGAATAGATCCGTCTTGAAGAAGGAATCCAAGTCTTACGACTTAACTGGAAATTTTGAGCTTGGCGAGGGAATACCTCTTCGGGATACATCCGACCACCGCGCGGTGGCACCATCGTAGAAGCAGCGGCGTGCACCTCCGTTCCTAGTGTTGACGAGAGGCTGTTCTGGGAAGATGTTTGGTGTCATTTCGTCGCGGCGAGAATAACTGACCACATTAAATTGGTCACTCTGGCGAAATACATCTGGTGTTCTCCGGTAAATTTGATTCGTGAAAAATTATATTTCGGACACGATCCGCGAAGCCCGTTGCGAGGAATTGGAAACCCATCGCGGGGCCGCCCAACGATTGGGGGCGGACAGGGAATTCGGAAGTATCCAGCTGCCCCATATATTAAGGTCCAGCACTGAAGCTGGTCTTGCCGCCAGGCTCAGGACGCACGCTCCGCGATAGAGAGTACTCTGGCCACGTAAAGTGCTCAGGGTTTGCTGCTGCCTCTGACTCAGCCTGTGGCGCGAAGTGCATAATGCAGTTTTATTTGTGACTGTTCACGCACAGCATGAGAAGCCTTTTAGGCATCCGATTCTCCTATGACCGGCTTTATATCTACAACCGGTGTCCCATCGATTGCTTCGATTGGCCCGATCAGGAGCTTGTTCTTAGCGATTCGCCGCACAGTGACGCGATGAAGGCCCAACGGGTTCGGCCGGTCGGGAGATCGCGTCGCGAAGACACCAGTAAGTGGACGGTGCTTGTCCGATCGCGGGTGAACCTTCAATGTTTCGCGCCGGGCTTTGTGTAGCCAGGTCACAACGATAATGTCATCACCGACCTTGAGCCCGTCGAGGGCCTGCGCCACTAACGGACTCACTTCCAACCAGGCGTCGGGAGCGCCCTCTGGACCTTGTTTGGGCGCTTCCGCGCGCGTCTTGAGGATGGATCGAATTGTGCCAACTGGACGGATCCGGGCAAGTCCGCCACGCATTACGCGTGAACGCTTCTTTGTAGGCAACTCTGACTCCTTTCTTCTCGTAGTCTAACGTCTCACTCTGTCGCACGCGACACGCACATGCCTCCTAGCCTTTAGGCTCCCGCGTTTGCATGAATATTTTCCTTAATCGTCAGGCCTTCCTTATTCGACGAACGTTGCGGCCTTTATGGCGGGCTCTATGTGACTTCCGGATGGATTTTTGTGATTTAATTGTCAGCATGGAACAGGCTCAAATTGGTCCGCGCCCGATAGTTGGAGTGATCGTCGTGGTGAGTGGCCTCGCTGTGTCATTCCTGCTGTGGCTGCTGTACATCCATCATGCTTCGGCTGATTTCGCCGGGCGCTGGATGTTTTTGCCGGCCCTTAACGCGCTTCTGAACGGATTGTGCGCCATTGCGCTCTGCGTGGGATTGTATTTCATCAAACATCACAACAAGGAAGCGCATCGCACGAGCATGCTGCTGGCCTTCGCGTTCTCTTCTGTTTTTCTCATCAGCTACATCGTGAACCACGCCCTGCACGGCGACACGATTTTTCCCGGCCACGGCCCGGTGCGTACGCTGTACCTTTCCATTTTAGCCAGCCACGTAATCCTTTCCATCGTCGCGCTGCCGATGGTGCTCACGACGTTCTTTTTGTCGCTGACGGGCCGATTCACGATGCACCGGCGAATTGCACGTTTCACGTTTCCCATTTGGCTCTACGTTTCGATCACCGGCGTGGTGGTTTTCGTGTTCCTCAAAGTGTATGCGTACTAGACCCGGTATTGCTCCAGGCTGATTTAAGAGAGGGTAAGAGAACCGCCGTTGCGGACACATCCGGAAGCAACCGAATTAGTTCCGCATAACCAACTACACAGCCACGTTTGTTTTTGTGGGTGACTGAATGGAACGCCCGGGCGAGATGGGCAAGGGTTACGAGGAACTTTATCGTGATGCGAGCCTGGTGAATCGCTGCGCTTCCAACCAGAAGTAGAATTCGTCGATCCAGTGATCACTGCTGGTACCCTGTTTTCGCATGCCGAAGCCATGGCCGCCGGCGCTGAAAATGTGAGCTTCCGGTTTATGGCCCGCCGATTTTAACGCGTCATAAAATTTGATCACAGTGTCGAGGGCCAAAGCGTCGTCCTGGGCCCACGCTAAAAATATGGGCGGCAGTTTTGCCGGAATGGGCGGCATTACTCCGAATGGTCCACCATAGATTGGCGCAGCAAAGTTTGGACGTGCGGCGGGATCCTGCTGAAGCAGAGCCCCGCTGGCGACCATTGCGCCAGCCGAGAAACCCATAAAGCCGACCTTGTCCGGAGAAATGCCCCATTCCACGGCGTGCTGGCGAACTACTTTGACGGCCTGAATTCCGTCGGCGATGCCGTACTTGCCGGCTTCGTCCATATTTAGATCGGGGATACCTTCCTGACGCTTTTCCATAATCCGATACTTGAGCACGAACGCGGCAATGCCTTTGTCCTGAAGCCAGCGCGCCACATCGTGGCCTTCCAAATCGATAGCCAGCGCCACGAAAGCTCCGCCGGGAGCGATGATGATGCCGGTTCCCGTAGCTTTAGATCGTTCGGGGAGGTAGACGGTCAAAGTCGGAGTGACCACATTGAAAACCACGGTTCCGACAGGAGTATTTTTCTCCACCCGTTCCTTCTGAGTCCAAGTTTCAGAACCTGGAGCTTCACCGGGCCATATCTTCAAGGTCTGCGGATAGCAGCAGAACGCTATGACAAACGTTAAGGCGATTGCACGAGCTATACAGAATGACATTCGCCACATGTTGTTTCTCTCCCGCTTTGTTCTGATGAGGAAATTCAAAATTAACCAGCAACAACCTTGCATTCCCGGCTGCGACGATATGATTAGAGATCTAGTATCGGTGTGTCCAGCGCCCTGGCTGCACGGACAGGATCGAAATACTCGCGTAAGAATACGATTTTCCCGCCTGCCGCCGGAAACCTTTCACCCCGGGCCTCATGCCTCTAAGGGTCTCGGTTGAGCTATTGAGATCTTGCTGCACTTCACGGGGAGGCCGCTCCTTGAACCAAAGTGGAAACATTTTTTCTTGTAGTTGCTGGACCTGTTCGAAAGCGGTGCCAAGATTCGGTTTAGGAAGTTCCTTCCTTATGTCGTCAATCGACTTCTGTAAACTTTCTGCGGTCACTCTTTCCATATGCATTTTCGTGTGAACCGATTGAGCGCACCTAGCCACGTCATAGTTATATCGATGGGTCTGTTTTCCCGTGGCGTCGAGCTCGGGAAACAGGCGCATCCGGCGTGCCAACTGAACGGAAACGGCATTGTCGCAAGCTGCTGACACCGCAGGCCATACGAGGACTCAACAGAGTGGTCGTGGTCGAGCAGAATCGGCACTGTCGAATGCCTAACGGTTTCACCAGCGAATTGACATCGGAATCGTGTTTCCGGAGAGGGCGGGCCAGCGTATGCGCGCCGGAATCTTGCTCACGTGCGAGGGCGTTTGCGTTTTGCGGATCTCTTTCCCTCGGGAAGCTTCTGACTGGAGGGCGCGGATGGAGGGGTAAGGAATTGATGCGTCAGAGGCATGTAGCGCAGTTGTTCTTCAATCTTTGCGCGGGCCTGCTCTTCGAGCAGTAGGCTCGAAGATATTTTCGACCAGGCTCGAACGGTTTTCTCGGCGGTGTCCATGGCCGTTTCGACCACCAGATGTTTCGGCAGTCCGGCCTTCTCTGCGAACCGTTCGAGGAGCGCGCGGTCCAAGAGTTTCGTGTCCTTCTCGTGCGCAACCGACAGAGCCATCTTGCGGTCTTCTATGTAGCGGATCGTGGAGACGAAATCGTAGCCCGGCGTAAGACTTGGTGTGCGCCCGTCGGCGTAGAGCACCGACCAATTTTTCAGGTGCATGTCGGCATTGCCGATGGCTGCGTTGAAGACGAGCCTGCGGATGAATTCGGTCGTGGCTTCCGTGCCAAGAAACGTGGAGATGTCGCGCGCCATGTTCGTATAGCTGTAGTGCTTGTACTTGTCGTGCGGAAATTGACGGTAGATCTGATTGAAATCCTCCATGTGAATTCGCGCGCCTTCGGGCGTGCGGTCGAACCTCCGCACGTAAAGCGAATTGGCCGTGTCGCCGGCGAACTCGCGGGGCAGACCGCTTACTTCACCCGTAGGCACAAGTCCGACCTCGGCGACGTCGATGCCGACGGCGGCGGCGAGCTTCATCATGGAATACTCGTTTTCCGGAACGAGCGGATAACGCTGAGAGGGCAACTTTATGATCCACGAACCGCCACGGCCTTCAGCGGGAATGGTGAGCTGACGTCCGGGAGCACCGATGGCCGAGAATTTGAGCTGCACGCCGGCCAGTGAAAAGCGGAGCACGCGCGCGTCGCGCTGCTCGCGGATTTCTTCGTTCCCCTGCTCGCTGGCTGGCACGGCGCGGCCGTCCGCATCTTGAACGATGACCGCTCCCGGCAGATCCGCGCCAAGAAGCCACAGCAGGAAAAATTCGCGAACATCCTTGATACCGGCCAGTTCCGCCAGGTATTCGCGGAGGCGGCCCTCCGGCAAGAGGTTCGAGAAAAACGGAGGAACCTTGGTTCGGAACTGTTCCGGCTCGGTGATCAGTTCGCGATTTTCGTCATAGAAGCTCAGGCTCAGCAGTGGCCTGTCCTGAGCGCGAATGTAGCTTTCCTCGAAGACAAAGAGATTTTGGTCGTATGGCAGATTGGTGATCGAGCCGACGCGTGTCTGGTTGAGCCAGACTTCGAGAACCGTGGGGCGCTGCTTATCCGAGTTCGGCACTCGAATCCTCGGGTTCGCTTCCGAGCAGTCTGCGCGGAGGAGCGGCAGGGGTAGCGTCGAATTTGGGGCCGCGGCGTTCAGTGAGATGACGGACGGCGGGTAGCAACGACTTGGGGATCAGCACGGGCTCAAGGCCGAGCGCGTGCGCCATTTCGACGAGTGTCGACAGGCGTATGTCGCTCGCGCCGCGTTCGATGCGCGTGATCTGTGACTGTGGAACGCCCAGAATTTCGCCGAGCTGCGCCTGGGACAATTTGCGGCGTTGGCGCTCGTCGCGAAGATGGCGAATCAGGCTGTTTGGCTCTTGTCTTCCCATAGAAAGATTGTAAGGGATATGCAGACTGACGGTCAATGCATATCTAATGCGTTATATCTTAGCAATAGATAGCTCGTATTAGATATATTACAGGCTGCAGGAGCGGCTTATCCTTATATAGGCGGATTGTCCCTGTTTCCTTGCGGCCAGGGACTAGCGAGACGGGTTAGTCGCCTGTTGGGGGTCGCAGAGAACTCGCGTTCAACGCAAGGTACTTCCCGTGGCTAGGATTCTGCATCTCACGGAGCGGAGGAGCCAAGGAGTTCTTTCGGCCTCGTTGATGAAAACCCAAGTTATCGTGTTTGGTGGGTTGCCGTTAGTCCGACATGACGGGAGAAAGAGCAATGCCCTATCAAGCCATCGAGAATTACAGAGCTCCCTAGCCACCATGGCGCCGGCCGAGAAACCCATAAAGCCGACCCTGTCTGGCGAAATGCCAAGTTCCGCGGCGTGCTGCCGAACTACTTTGACGGCCTGAATTCCGTCGGCGATGCCGTACTTGCCGGCTTCGTCCATATTCAGGTCGGCCGTCAGGCGCGACACGATTGAAATTTAGATGATGAAGCATAACCGCACAAAAATGGACCCGGCAATGTGCAACAAGATTCCGGCAATTAGCCAGCGAGGAACGCGTAGTGCAAGCACGAGATAGACAACAGCCATAATCCCCGTGAAGACTATCCAAGCAATCACCTCGACGAACGGCTTGGAACCGAGAACGACTGCGTCGAGCAGACAGCCAACCATTCCGGCGAGACAGAAGACACCGAGGAGTAGGAACTTCAAGCGGCGCAGAGGCACCCGAACTCCCCAAAATCGAGCCCATGTTCTGGCAGGCGACTGCAAGCTGCGGAGACGCCAGAAATTTGGCATACGATCCCCCGTCATGTTGAACTGCGTCGTTTGTGTAGTCCATTCGTCGCATTCGCGCTCCGCGCGATCGCTCCCTGGCAGACCGTCAGATACGCTTGAGCGTTGGGGGTGATAGCTGTTCTGTGGTGGCTTGTTTATCGAGAACGTTAGGCAACCACCAGCAAACGAGACTGATCAGGAACAAAACCCCGGCGATCCAAACGGCATGATGCGCAACGCCATCCACGATCACGTCGACGGGCCAATGCACATTCAGCAGCCGTTCAACGATCCAACTTACGGATGCACAACCCGCAAAGAGCGCTCCGCCGATCCTAAGAGCCCAGTATGAACGCATGCGGCTCAATAAGACGAGAGACGGCAGGGCAGCGGCGACCACAATCAACTGCATCGCCTCGATACCCAGGTTGAATCCAAGGATGCTGGCCACGCGCTCCCACCGACTGAGCCCCAATTCGCCCAGTGTGGTGGCAAATGCCGAACCGTGAATCAGGCCGAAGAAAGCCGCTATTGCGGGTTCGCGCCCCGGGAAAAGCGGGCGGATAGCGTGAGTAGCCGAGACCAGTATCGAAACTGCGATCAACACCTCGATTGGACGACTGGGCACGCGGACCAGCCCCAGTGCTGCTAGCGCAAGAGTGATCGAGTGCCCGACGGTAAACGCCGTTACCACTCTCAAAATCTGCAACAGGCTGTGACGCACCCCAGCGAATCCGGCCCAACGCGAACCTAAAGCGAGTAGCGGTGCGGGCAGAAGCAGCGCGAGTAAGAACAGAAGATGGTCCGTGCCTTCAGCGATGTGCCGCATGCCGAGTCGGAATATGCTTGCGAAGCCGACCGCGCCCATCCATCCGCGAATGGTTGCCCGGCCTTTCAAAGACGCAGGCTCTGAACTACCGCCGGCCTGCGCGTAGTCCAGCTGATAGAACGACTGACGTTCGTTTCGACTCTGCGCGAGGATCCGAATATTTGGGTCGCGCGGAACAAGACAATTCACCAGGTAGACGGATATTTCGTTCTGGTGATGATTCTCGAAAATAATTCTCCGTTCGGGCCCACCACGGACCAGATCCACAGTGAACTCAATCTGAATTTCACCGAGTCCTTCTTTCATCTCCTGTGCTTCTGGGAAGTTCACTGAGACCAGTTTCGGCCTCAAACGATTGCCGTCAACCGTGAGCAACAAATCGCCAAGCACCCGCTCCGCGTAAGCCCGCTGCTCGGCCTCCGAGATAACGCCGTCCCCGTTGCTGTCGATACTCGCAATTACGACGGAAGACGCCGCAACCCCGGGGATCAGACGCATGAATGCCTGAACATGGTCCTTCTCAACCGAGATGATGGTGGCTTGCAGATACTCATCCAGTCTGTGTGCGGACGCTGGCGCTCCAAGAAATAGAACAATCGCGGCTGCGGCAACCAGCTTCGTGTTCATTTCGCTGTGAGCCTGCGTCCGTAGTCATTCGTCGGATCACGGTACATCGTGTGGACATGCATCGAAGGATCGCCGCCCAGGCGCTGGGGCGCGTACTCGATGACGAGGTGCGGGCCCTGAATCCGATAATAGGCTGTAATGTTGGTTCCCGAAGCAGCGGTTGTTGGACCGCTCCAGGCAAACCAGGTCTCGTTGATATCGGCTTTAAGCTCGGCCATACGGGCCGCGGCTGCGCGTTCGTGAATAATACCCGCCCATTCGGACACCAGGTCTAGCAGGATCGCGCGTTGCCGATCGTTCATCGCGGAAGCCTTCAAACCCTCGGGCTGTATCGTTTTGCCGTCCTGCCCGGGACCGAGCACAAGATCGGCCAAACGGTAGCTCAGAATCGCTTGTTTCCGCTGATTCTCGTCGAGAGCGTTGAGCAACGCGAAAGCCTTGTCGCTCTCCTGGCCAAGAGGCCGCACGGTTTTTCCGTTGCTGGTGTAGATAGCAGGTTGAGCGCCAGTCAGAGTCGGCGTGAGAACCCCGCGTTCGCCGGCAATGGTGATATTGAGCGCCAGATGGTGGCCGCCAAACTGCAATATCCAGGGATCTTTTTCGGAAGGCTTTCCCAGAATCGAAATGAAGTAGAGATCTTTGCCGAAGATCGGGTTGTTTCCTTCCTTGACCTTGTTGACCTCGTCGCCTTCCATGATTTGCTCGACCTTCTCAAAACCCCTTCGGCTGAGCGCGGACGAGACGAGAACCAGGGCGGCAGAACGCTGAGCGGCATTCAGTTCCTTGAGGCTCACGCCAGCCCGCGGAACGAACGAAGTCGGGAAGTTGGACCAGTTGGCCCGCTGCTTCTCATCGTCAAATGCGAACACCACACCTTGCCGTTGCTTCTCATTGAGCGTCGAAAGGAAAGTATTTGCGGCGCTCACGATTCGTGAAGTCGCTGTCTGCGCCGTGGCGGCTGTCACCGACGAACAGATCAGGGCCAATGCACCGACGCCGCGGATCGTTTTCATTAAAAAAGCATTCATCTCCTGTTCCCCTTTTCAGCCACCCTTAATCGAGCGCGTACTGCTATTACATCTATTTCCCCGAGTTTCGGAAGATCGTTCCCGATTGTGGGAAGCCGACCACCGCCCTCGTGCGCTCGTGAGGCGGACTCCGGCACTCGCAAAAGCGAACTCTTCCTGCCCACCTCGACCTCGCATCCAATCGAGCTTCGTACGCGCATTCTAACTTGCGCTTGCCGCTCCAGTCGACGCGCGGGGCATCGGAGTGCGTCGGGCTGGAACGCTACCGCCGCAAAGCAATACACTCGCGTCTAAGCCCGCGCAATCGGAAAAAGGCACCAAAAAGGGCACGAAAACGTGCCTTTTTCCGCCCCGGTTGGTTTCATCGAAATCGACGCAAGCCTTTTGGGCGACAGGACTCGAACCCGCGACCTCCTGCGTGACAGGCAGGCGTTCTAACCGATCAAAGTCTTACCGCCGACAGTTCCATAATTTTGTGCGCTTATGCTCCGAGTTGGAATCATTGCGGCGCTCGATTGCGTCATCGCCAACATTGTTGTTAATTCGGATCGTTGCGGGACCTCGGGAAATTAGTGCTGCCTCTTAGGTTGGAACTGATCCGGTCCGCAGCGCAGCCAGCGTGCAAAGTCATAGGTTGGCGATTGCTTCCGGGTAGCTGACCCGTCCGCAATCGCAATCTAATTTTGTTGTTTCCTACAGCGCGCGGCGGATCTGCGTTCACGAACTAACTGCACTACTCGTATCGCAGCGCTTGTGTTGGCGCAATCTGGGATGCTCGTCGCGCGGGTACGTAGGCCGCCAGCATGGTCACCAGAAACATCGAGGGCACGACGACGACATAAGCCACCATATCTACGCCGCCGGCATTGAACAGCATGGAATTCATGAGCTGCTCGACGCCGAATCCCATCGCCAGCCCGATCAGAGTTCCAATACCGACCAATGCAAGGCCCTTGCCCATCACCAGCCGCAGCACATCCGCGCGTGCCGCGCCAAGGGCTATGCGAATGCCGATCTCGCGGGTTCTGCGGCTCACGTTGTACGCCACTAGTCCATACAGACCCGCGATGGCGAGCAGGAGCCCCGCCACACCCATGCTGCCCACCAGCTTCATCGCAATTCGTGGCCCGTTCACGGCCTGGTTCAGATAGAAATCCTCGTAAGACATGGTGTGCAACATCGGTAGGTTTGGATCGAGGGCGCGGACAACGTCCTGCACGGACTGGACCAATTGCAGCGGATCGCCGCTCGACCGCAACATCAAGGTCATTCGCGCGATAGGATGTTGGGCCAGCGGCATATACACGAAATCCGTCGGCTCGAAAGTGTTTTGATACTTGATCGTCTGTGCGACGCCTACAATCTCGACGAGCGTGCCGACACGGCTATCGAGCCGGATGTGTTTGCCCACGGCGTCGGCGCCCGGCCAATAGTGTTTTGCGAACTTCTCATTCACGATGGCTACGCGCGGGGTATCGGCGGCATCAGACGCTAGGAAGCCGCGGCCACGCAAAATCGGAATCCCCATTGTCTCGAAGTATCCTTCATCAACCGTATCCATCGTCGAACTGAAATTCTCGCGATCGCGCGGCATCTGAAAACCTTCCGGCACGAAGGCGATGCCGTCAAAGTCGTCTGTCCCGAGCGGAATGTTCTGGGTGAGAGCCTCGCTCGCAACTCCGGGCGCCTTCCGTACACGTTCGACCAGCAGCTTGTAGAACTGCTGCGTCTGGGCTGCGTTGTACTGCATTAGGCGCGGATCGAAGCTGGTCATCAGCAAATGATCTTTCGCGAAACCAGTGCCTTCAAGCAAGGTATGCTGGAAACCCCGGACCATTAGGAAAGACGCCGTCAGCAGCATCAGGGATGTGGAAACCTGCGCCACCACCAGCACATTGCGGCCCCACAGACGCTTGCGTCCCGGCGCATCCACGTCGGCCGACTTGAGTCCGTTCACAAGGTCCACGCGCGTACTCTGCAGCGCCGGCACTAGGCCGCAAAGGAGCGCGCTCAATGCGGACAACCCGACACTTGCCAGCAGCACGCGCGTATCCATCCGGAAAGGGATTGAGAACGGCAAGTCGGTCATAAAGATTACATTTTGAAAACTCTGAAACCACTGCACGATGCCGTACCCGATGGCGATCCCGACCAGTCCACCCAAGGACGCCAGGATCAGGCTTTCCGTCAACAGCAGCCGGATCAGTCGGAAACGCCCGGCGCCGATCGCCAGCCGTACGGCGATTTCGCGCGTTCGCGTACGCGCACGGCTCAGAAGAAGTCCTGCGACGTTGGTGCAAGCCACCAGCAGGACTGCCAGCGCAAGGATCACAAAGATTACGCCGAACTTCCAATTCACGTCGTCATCGCGAGTCCGCATCTCGAACTGCGTGTGTACCGCCGCGCCGCGGCCGCGATTGACCTTCGGATACTCGCGCTCGAAATTTTGCGCGACCACGGCGAGTTCGTTCTGTGCCTGCTGGAGCGTCGTACCCGGTTTCAAGCGTGCCTTGACGTTCAACTCGCGATCGTCGCGGTCCTCGAAAAAATTCTTCTGGCGGTTGGTCGAAAACACTGGCGCCATCGCCAGCGGCATGTAGAAGTCGGGATGTCCGAATGTCAGCAACCCCGGAAAGGTCTCCGGAGCCACGCCAATCACGGTGAACTCCGTGCCGTTCAGGCGAATCGTCCTACCAAGGACGGAAGGGTTGCTCCCGAATTCGTGCTTCCAGAAGTCCGGCCCGAGCACCACCACAGCATTGCGACCGGGCACTTGATCTTCGTCCTCTCGAAAACCGCGTCCCAGCCGCGGCTCCACGCCCAGCAGGTGGAAGTAGTTACCGGAAACCATCATTCCGCCCTTGACCCGCGGCGTAGCTCCGGTTTCGGGGCTGAAACCGACAGCCTCTATATCTGCGTTGGCGATCACGCCGTCGTAGCTCTTCGTTTTGTCGCGGATGTCCAGGTATTCGCGATAGGAGAAATTGTTGAAGCTGCTATCGTGCGTGGTGCTCACCAGAGTGACCACGCCGCTCGGATGCGGAACGGGGTAAGGCCTGAAAATCAGCGCATCCACCATACTAAAAGTCCCTGAGGTCATCCCGATCCCCAGCGCGAGCGTCATCACCACGAACGCGGTAAGTCCGGGCGTGCGGTGCAGGCTGCGGATCGCGTAGCGGACATCCTGTAGCAGATTCTCGATCAATAGCAGTCCCCGCTCGGCTCGATAAACTTCTTTCATCGCCTCCACGCCGCCAAACTTCAGCATGGCTTGGCGTCGCGCCTCGACGGGTAATAAACCGGCGCGAAGATTTTCCGCAGTTTGCAGGGCGATGTGTTCCTCGATCTCTTCCCTCAAGCGTTCCTCTTGTGCCCGCCTTGCCGCCGAGTTGAGCAGACGCGTCAGGAACCGCCTCAGAGATTTCATGACAAATCCTCCGCTTTCACTTCGAAGAACCGGCCGATGATTGCTGCCGTTTGTTGCCAATCTTGCGTTTCGACCTGCAACTGCTTACGTCCTTCCCGCGTCAGTCGATAGAAGCGCGCCCTGCGATTATTCTCTGAAGCACCCCACTCGGATGAGATCGCGCCTTCTTGCTCCAACTTCAACAGTACGGGATAGAGAGTCCCTTGATTCACGGCAAGTAGATCTCCGCTGATCTGCTCGATGCGCCGCGCGATTCCATAGCCGTGCTGCGGTCCCAATACATCGAGAGTCTTGAGGACCATTAACGCCAGCGTGCCCTGTAGGACGTCCGTTTTTTGCTTCATAGCACCGTCATTTTGGTTTCCAACAGGAAGGATGCCATGCTTCCTTTGGGAAAGCAACAGGTAAATTTTTGAGCATCCCTGGTATGGGTCACTGCTAGCAATTGCTGGCGCATGACGGGCCAACCGCGAGTTATCTCACCGTAATGCTCTTTCGAAGAACTGGGAATCGGAGGTACCGGAAGGGCAGCCAACAAAAAGCGTATATGCTATTTGCTCCCATGCGGATCCGATCTTAGCGGGTAACGATCCAAGACATGGAAGGTGTCTCGCACACCGTCGAAGGCACGGTTGCAACATTATAGATATGAGGCCGTGGCCCAAGGTCTAGCGGCGATCCAGGGCAACGAATGGGTTGCTGGAATCGCTCACGGCTTCAATGTCGTTAAGGTGTCATTCGCGGACGTTCACGTTGCTTAAGGATTTACCGAATTGGCTGAACAGGACAGGTGGCTCCCCCATGAGAAGTAAGCGGTCATCGCCGGATTCGGTCTATCGTGGGCATGCAGGTTTCACGATAAAAATCGGATTCTCGGAAATAGCCTCCCAGAACGAGTTACTTGTGTGCGTCAGGCAGTTTCATCTCCCCCTTGCATAAGCCTGCTCATGGGTGGACAATCCGGCCTATGATGAAGGATCGCATCCACGCCGACAGTCGCAACCCAGCGGGCGTCGGATTTGTGACCGAAAGGCTTGGTTTGGGCATTAAGTGCTGCGAACTTGCGTTGTCATCAGGCAGCGCAAGAACGTGGGAACACAAAATCAAGAATGCACAGAGAGCCCACGATACTGCTTTGCGTTTCGTACATCGTTTCGATCTTTCCGAACATGAGGCTCGGCGCGTAAATCAACGGATCACCCACCTGAAAACCCTTCTAGCAGAACTTAGTTAATCTTCACCCGTGCACTGGCTGTTAGGACGGTTTCGTCTTTACAGCGCAAGCTCTCACTGTAGGCAAGGTGCGAATGATGACGCTGATACTGTGACTGGTAACGGCTCTGCAATGCCGCAGTCAGCGAGACTCAACCGGGAAAGATGCAAGAACCCATAACGAAACCAGAGTTCGACACGGGTTATGCCTGATTGAGGAGCGAAGCGAGACAGTCTCTACGATCTTGCAAACTCGAGAAGGGGTTTGACGTCATTTTCGTTTGCGTCCAGCGCACGGAGCACGGCGAGATATGCGGCGCGCGCATTTCCTTCCGCGACCAGATTGTGGCCCGCACCCCAGGAGAATTCCGGCCTTCCATATTTCACCGCGACGACGTCCGAAATCATCCGAGCGTGTCGACCGTTTCCGTTCGCGAACGGATGGATTTTCGAAACGAGCTGATAGTGGAAACGAATCAGGCACTCATCGATCGGGAATGTCTTTTTATCGAGCCAGTATTGTGTATTGCGAAGGAGTTGCGGAATTCGTTGAAGGATTTCGCTTGGGTCGCATCCGATGTTTAACTCATTGCCGCGGTAAGTTCCCGCCCATTTCCAAACTTTGTCAAACATCTTGCTGTGGAGAGTTCTGACGTAAGGCTCCTGCAAAGGGCTGGTGGATTTCATAGTGCGGCTGTTGAACGCCCAGTCCCTGGCCTGCACGATGTTCAACGCTTCGTATTCGTTCAGCTCCCCCATCGTGCTGATTCGGGGAATTAATTGTTCTGCTTCTTCGGGACGAATGGGAGTATTTCCGTCCGAGAATTTTGGATTGAGGATGAAGTTCATCGTGGTTTGCCGCGATTGAGTCGCCGCTGAGCTTCATCCTCGATCAATTGCTTTGCGTTTTTGGGTTTCTGGTCTTCGAGCATCATCGTATGCATTACGCTTTCGACGTCTCGCTTGGCACGATCGCGTGTCGGCAGTTCTGCGAGTTCAGCGAACGAACCCGTCTTCGGCACGAGTGCATAGACCAATTCACAGTCCATTGCCTCTGCAACGCGGCGTAGAGCGGCTAACGTGATGCGATCATTGGCCTCGGCCTTTTCGAATTGTTGAACAGCTTGTCGGCTCGCGCGGACACGCTGTCCAATTTGCCCAAGCGTGCGCCCAAGAGCCTCTCGCACGGAAGCAATCCAGCCGTCGGCCGGACGCGAAGGAATACTTCGCATCTGCGCAAGACCGCGATCAAGCTGCGACAAGCGCAGCTGTCTGAATTCCAGTTTCATCGGCCATTCCTGTCAAGTGATAGGTTGACACCAGCGAGCCGAATGTCAAGCGATACATTGACCAAGTGAGTTTAAAGCAATCTATAACTTGACATACTGATGTGTAATGTCAAGCAAAAAGTTGACACAGGCTTATCGACAGCAGGCTTCCCCGATCCCTCGGCTGTCATGAGTGTTGACGACAATCACAGCTTAGCGCCTAGAGAACACGGCTGTGATCCCTGCAGATATCTTGCCCGTGGTGTCGACGCGCTTGTCCCATTCAGCAGCTTCGTGTTCCCGGCCGACTTGTGCAATGCATTGGGATGCGCAGTAAGGGATCCCCAATCGACCGCTCTAGGGCCGCGCAATCTGAGTGCTTGACTTTTTTCGAAATAGTAAGTAAAAGAAAGAAATCGTAACAACTCGTAAGTGTCCGGATTTTGCAGAAAAAGATCGCCCAAATCTCAGGAGGTTTGCATGCTACAGACAGTCCGCAAGCTTCTTCCAGTCTCGTTCTCGATTCTTTTTGTCCTGTTTTTCGCCGGGACCGTTCCAGCCTCCCTCCGCGCGCAGTCAGGATACAGCGCGCAACTCTCAGGAGTGATCAGCGATTCGAGCGGCGGGGGCGTACCCGAAGTCAAAGTCACGCTCGTCGATGAAGACACGGGAATCGCGCGAACCTACGCCACAGACAACCGTGGCATCTACGTGTTCACAGGTGTGCGGCCGGCCACTTACACAATTCGTGTGGAGTCCGCAAATTTTGCGACGCAAGAGCGCAAAGGGTTGACGCTGGCCGTCAGCCAGCAAGCGAGCCTGGATTTCAGCCTGGCGCCAAAGACGGTGACAGAAAAAGTGGTGGTGACGGAGCAAGCGCCGCTGCTCGACACCGGCAACGCATCGCTCGGGACCGATGTGACCAACGAGTATGTGCGAGACATCCCGCTGGTCAACAGGAGCTTTTTTAGCTTGGTGTTCCTGGCGGGCGGTGTGACAGAAACCGCCGGGCAGGGCACAGAGGATTCCTATCCCTCGGGCACCAATTTTGTTTCGAATGGTCAGCGCAATGCCACGCGGAAGTGCGCGTCGATGGGGCTCTTACAAGCGCGCCTGAACAAGGCGAGGGCGCAACGACAAACGTCTACTATCAGCCATCGGTCGAAATTGTTCAGGAGTTCAAGATCGAAAATAACAGCTTTTCAGCGGAGTACGGCAACAACGGAGGAACTGTCGTAAACATTGTGCTGAAAGAAGGCAAAAACAAATTTCACGGCAGCGGTTGGTGGTTCGGCCAAAGATCCGCCATGGATGCGAACGAATTCTTTCGCAACAAATTTGAAATCCCCAATCCGGATCACGCTCGGGATCAGTATGGTTTTTCTCTTGGAGGCCCGATCAAGAAGGAGAAGACATTCTTCTTCATCGATTTTGAAAAGACGCGACAGAACGATCCAGTGAACATCGATGCCTTTGTTCCCACAGCGCTTGAACGAGCCGGCGACTTCCGCAATACGCAAGTGATCTGCTCAGATAGCGCGAATGGCTGCACAGCCGGAGAAGCGGTCCAGCAACGCATCTTCAATCCCCGTAACGTAGACACCGGGGGGAATCGTCAGGATTTCGCGGTGCCAAACGTGATTGACTCCGGCCTGATCGACCCGATCGGGCAGGCCATTATCAACCTTTATCCGCAGCCTACGGTCGACGATGCAGGCCCGGGAGAATTCAACTATCACGCCGCTGTTCTCTCGAAATTTTCAGCACGGCAATTCGACATCAAACTGGATCATCATTTCTCCGAAAAGAACCGCATCTCCGGGCGCTACAGCAACCACCACGACGAAGGCAGCATACCCACCATTTTCGGGGACGGCGATTTCAACGATGGCTTTGCATTTTCAACGGACGTCCACAACGCGGTAATCGAGAACAACTGGAGCCCCACGCCGACGACGGTTGTTACGAGCAGGGTCTCCGTTGACCGCGCAGTGGCTCCGGTGACAGAGAATTATCCGACGCTGTCCAGCGTCGGTCTGCCCGCAGTTCTCGGCAGCGGAAATGGCATTTCACGCATTCCCGTGATTCAGATGGACAACAATGCGACCTCGCTGTTCAATCAGTGCTGCACGGACACGCGTTTCGCGCACACGCTTTATTCTTATGGCTCCTCTCTTTCGTGGGTGAGGGGACGGCACGTCTGGAAGTTCGGCGTTGAGCAACGGCTGTTCTTCAACAACTTCTCGCAGCCAAATCCACCCACTGGGTTCTTTCACTTCTCCACCGCAGTAACCGAGCAAGTGGTAGGGGGTGGCAATTCAGACCAGGGCAACTCGTTCGCTGGCCTGCTGCTTGGTTACGGGGACACGGACTCCTTCTACGCCATCAACCCATCCGTAGCCAACAAGTCAAAAGACACCGCCTTCTATTTTCAGGACGACTGGAAGGTGAACGCCAAACTAACGGTAAACCTGGGCTTGAGGTATGAATGGAGCACACCGTACAGCGAGCGGCACAATCACATTCAGTTCAGCGATTTCGCGGGAGACAGCGGCATTGCGGTGCCGATCGACGTTCCAGGTGTGCTGACGCGCAGCGGTTCTCTTGCCGGGACTACGATGTTTCCGAATTCAGATACCCGGAATGCGGCGGTGGACCGAAACAATTGGGCGCCGCGGCTGGGTTTCGCGTATGCGCTCACCCCCAACACTGTGATTCGTGGCGGAACAGGAATTTACTATGGTCTGAACCCCGCCACCAACTTCCAGTTCACGGGCACCGCGTTCGGCAACTTCACTCCCATTCGTTTTACGAAAGATAATTTTCAGACGCAATTCGCGACGCTCGCGGATCCTTTTCCGTCAGGGCTGCCGCAGCCGCAGGGAGATAAGTATGGACCCTTGGCGCTTTGGGGTTTCCCTGACAACAATAGTTTGGATCGGGGAACGGTCCGCAATGCGGAGATTTATCAATGGAACCTGGGCGTGCAGCATTTGTTCCGCGGGCAATTCGTAATCGGGATCGACTATTCTGCGAGCCGCAGCACCCATCTGCCTTACAGTTCTTTCTCCGGCACGGCAAATCGCAACTTTCTGCCGTCCTCTATTCACAATCAACTTGTAACGGATCTGAATCCCGGGCACGAGGTGGATAACACGGACGTCTCGAATTTTCTCAATGGTCTCGTTGCCAATCCGTTTCAGCCGCTTTTTCAGGGGCCGGACGCGATTTTTAACGAACCGGACTCCCTCTATAACGATGACGAACTCCCAACCATCAACCTGCTGCGTCCGTTCCCCCAATTTGATGGCCCTTTCAGCGGACTCACGAAGCTCGCGGCAAGCGCGGCTTACCATTCGCTCCAGGTGCGATTTCAAAAGCGTCCCAGCCACTACATTAGTTTTGAAGGAAACTACACTCTTTCCAAGGCTACGGACAATTCTTCGGCGGGAGCGAATTCGTTCATCACACAAAGCCTGAGTTCGGGGAATCCTCAAGAACTGGACAACCTCAAGGCAGAACATTCGATCAGTGCCAACGACGCGACCCATCGAATGGTGCTCGCAACAATTGCTGACGTTCCGGTTGGACGAAACCGCTGGATTGGCAGAGACATGAATCGTGTGCTCGACGCATTGGTAGGCGGTTGGTCCATCTCCGCCATCCTGACGTTTCAGACGGGAACGCCCATCAACCTCGGGCTCGCGGACGCCCGACTCTCGGATGGCAACCAGCGGCCCGATGTGGTGTGCTCGCAACTTTCCTCTGGGCTTTCCTACCATGCCGCCGCATCGAACGATTCTTCCGTTTTCAATTCGAGCTGTTTCGCGGATCCCGGCGACCAAATCGCTGGAAACGCGCCGCGCTACTTCTCTCATCTCCGCAGCGACGGAATTCACAATGCGGACCTATCCCTCAGCAAGGAATTCACAATTCGTGAAGGCATGAAGCTGCAGGTTCGCGGCGAATTTTTCAATTTCACCAATACTCCTCGATTCGCCGTACCCAATACGGCGTTCGGGGATTCTCAATTCGGGCAAGTGACGAGCACTCTTGGTTCGCCGCGACGCACGCAGGTCGGCGTGCGATTCGAGTTCTAGGGCGGCCCGATGATGCGCGGACGGACAATTGCACTTTTCGTGTGCCTTCTGATTCTGGGGGGCGTCACAAGATGCGACGAACCGACGCAGGACTGGACGCACTACGTCCGAATCGGGGCTTACGGCCTTAGCGCAACGAATGCGGACGAGATCATTCAGGACGCGCGGGCCAGTCACGTTTTCGGCATCGAAGTCGATAACGACGTTACTGGGCGATACGACAGTTTTCTGGACCCTGCCGAAAAGTTGCAGGCGATTCACACGCTGGCGGAAAAAGCTCACGCCGTCAGAAACAAAGCATTCGTCTACATCGCCGGCACGGAATGCATCACCGCCAACGCGGAGAAATCTCCGCATTCCGTCCTGAAGGACCATCCCGATTGGCTGCAGCGGAAACTCACGGGGGAACCCGCGGTCTTCGCGTCGGAGGCTGCGTTTTGGATCAAGCCCGGTGACGAAGACGTTTGGATCAGCCCCTACGCCGCACCCTGGCGAAAGATTTACATGGAACGAGTCCGCCAGATCGCAGCCACGGGTATTGACGGCATCTACGTCGACATCCCCTACTGGATGACGCATTTCGATGGTTGGGAAGACTCCTGGGCCAGCTTTGATGACTTCACGATTGCCGCGTTTCGCCAAAAGACGGGGCTCGATGCGCGCAAGGACCTCAAACTTGGCGATTCGTCGGATGCTAACTTTCGTAAGTGGGTGGAGTTCCGGATCGATACGTTGACGGAGTTTGTGCGGGAAATCCGCGAGAATGCACGTGCTGTCAATCCCGCCACTGTCGTCATTCCGGAAATCTATCCGGGCATCGAGCAGGAAGCAGCGCGCGTGGGCGCCGACGTCTACGAGATGTACGGCGTCGTTGATGCGATCGCCCACGAATACGAATTCGGCGGCGGCGATCACATGGCCTCCTCGCGCAGCCAGCTTGACTGGCTCCTCTATCAGGTAGGAATGCTCTCGTTCCGAGCTTTTGCCGAGGGAAAACCCACCTGGGTACTCAATTATTCCTGGGATGGAGACAAGGGAGTGGATCCTAGAGAGGCCATGAAAACGCTCGCGGCTTCACAAGTAATGGCGGGAGTCAATTTTTGGGACGCGCCAGGGCATTCTATGGCTGGTTCGAACGATCTCGCTACGCGAACGGCCATTTTTCAATGGATTGCCACACAGGAAAAAATACTGTACGCGCCTCGACTTCCGATCCGGCCGGTTGGCGTTTATTTTTCTCCAGCATCCCGGAACTTCGATGCTCCGCGGTTTCTCGCTTCTTACCGCGGCACCTTACTTCTGCTGCTCCAGAATCACATTGAATTCCAGATTGTTACTCCGCGCACTTTGGCCAAGTTTCGTGGTCCCCAGCTCATTTTGCCCGACGTCTCTTTTCTTGCGGATATAGAGCGTTCCGAGCTAAAGAATTTCCTGGCTGGTCACGGCCGACTGATGATCAGTGGTTTGGATTCGACGGCACTTCCAGCCTCGGCCCAGATCATGCATTTCAAAGAGTCTCCTGCCGTGGCCTATCTTACGGGCCTGGAAAAGGGCATTGCAGAAGGCTCAAAGCACGCCCCAGCGGAATTTTTGGCAGTTTTGCAGCCTAATCCAGAATTTCTGATCGAAGCAGGGCCGTTGGTCGCCGTGAATATCGGCTCAGTGGACGGCAAGCCTCATGCATTCTTCGTGAATTTTGCCGGCCTTGTTCCGCATCGTAATCTGGTGCCGTTGCCGGAATCCAATGCGCGTATCGTTGTTCCCGCAAGCTGCAAGTGTGGCCTGGACTTTCTCCCTTTTCTCGGAAAGGTGCGGCGGATCGAAGGCAAGGCCAAAGGGAATCGCCTCGTTTTCGAATTGCCGGCTTTTGATCGTGGATCAGTGGCCTGGATAGAAAACACAAAGTAAACTCAATACGTTGCAATATTGAATTCTCGGAGAAGATTTTGACCCTCTCGCCCGGCAAGCAGAAAGGATTGGCCGCCGTCGCGGATCAGCGTGGCACAATCGCCGCATTGGCGATCGACCAGCGTAGCGCTCTTCGCAGCCTTTTTTCCAAAGCCTCCGGCCAGCCGCCAGAAAGCGTATCCGCGGATCTAATGATCCGCTTCAAGGAGGCGGTCAGCCGGATTCTCACACCCCACGCCAGTGCTATTTTGCTGGATCCCGAATTTGGCCTCTCTGCTGCCTCGCAGCGCGCGAAAAATGCAGGATTGCTGCTTGCCTATGAGAAGACCGGTTATGACAAGTCGGTTCGGGGCAGGCTTCCCAGCTTACTGGACGGCTATTCCGTCGAGCGGCTCCTGCAAGAGGGCGCAGACTGCATCAAGGTTCTCCTCTACCACTCACCGTTCAGCACCGCCAAAATCAACAGCGTCAAGCAAGATTGGGTCGAGCGCATCGGTCGAGAATGCGCCGCGGCGGATACGCCGTTCTTTCTTGAACTTGTCAGCTATCACGATGACATGGACGAGAAAGGCGCCGAATTCGCACGGATCAAACCCGACTCCGTGACCCGTTCTATCGAAGAGTTTTGCAAACCCCGCTATCGCGTGGACGTACTCAAGGTCGGGGTTCCGGTCAACATGGCTTTTGTCGAGAGCCCGAATACGGTGAGCTCCGCCGTGCTTTACTCCAGGAAAGACGCCAAGGCGCTTTTTCGTCGCGCTTCCGAGGCCGCATCGCTTCCCTTTATTTATCTTTCCGAAGGAGTTAGCAACGAAACCTTTGCCTTCGCCCTCGAACTTGCCGCTGAAGCTCGCGTGCGATTCTCTGGCGTGCTCTGCGGCCGTGCTACCTGGAAAGATGGTGTCTCGGTTTTTGTGCAACACGGTTTTGCCGCTCTTGAGGATTGGCTTCACGTCCACGGCGTCCGCAACATTCATAACGTCAATGCCGGCCTTGCCGCTGCGCATCCGTGGTTTGAAAAAATCTCGGTTGCCCCCTCGATACCGGGAAAGGATTAGCTCGCTCGCCGTACCACTATGTTCCTTTGCGTTAGTCCGAATCCGGCGATGGATACGCGGATCCTCGTGAAGGATCTGCAGCCCGGCCAGGTGCATCGTGTAAAAAGCTCTTGCGCACGCGCGGGTGGCAAGGCGGCGCACGTCGCCATGGTTTTGCAAACTCTGGGACGGACACCTCTGTGGATTGGTTTTGTTGGCGGTGAAACCGGTAAGGATCTCGTCTCCGGACTCGAACGCTTTGGCATTCGTGTTCACGCGTGCCCGACGCGACAAAGAACGCGCGTCAATCTGGAGATCATTGAAGACGACGGACGCGTCACCGAGATTCTCGAACCAGGTGGTGCGCCCTCACAACTTGAAGGCATCGAATTTCACAAAAAATGTGAGTCCGCGTTTGCCCAGGGCCGGGAACAACTCACGGTGATTTTTTCTGGAAGCCTTCCACAAGGTCTAGAGGACAGCTACTACGCATCTCTCATCGAGAGCGCGAACTCCTTTGGCTGCCGCACGTTTCTTGATACCAGCGGTGAACCTCTCCGCCTCGCCTTGGCCGCGTCGCCTCATTTTGTTAAGCCGAATCGTCAGGAAGCGGAATCGCTGCTTGGCTACTCCATCCGAGATCTATCCGTTGCCGCACGCGCCTTGCAGCAACTGATTTCTCTCGGCGCGCGGACTGCGGCAATCAGCATGGGAGCGCAGGGACTGCTCTGGTGCGCGGGAAAGGGTGAACCTGTTTATCACGCTCCCGCGATCGCCCTCAAACCGCGCTCGACAGTCGGCTGTGGTGACGCCACGGTGGCTGCTTTTGCTCACGCCGCTGCTTTCGGCCTTAGTGTCGAGGAAACATTGAGACTGGCAACTGCCTGCGCCGCGGCAAACTGTCTGGCAGAGTCGCCAGGTGGCGCCCGGGTCGCTGACATTGAGAGTTTACGGAACCAGGCAAGGTCGGAAGTTTTCTTAAATGCCGGATGACGCGCTATCTTGTCTCGGTTGGTCAAGTATGTCAAAGTGATTAGAACGGAATAAAAAGAAGGTTTTCGAAAGAAAACGAAAGAACCGAGCCGATGCTGAACGAAGAACGCCGCCGCCAAACCGTGGAACTCCTTCAAAACGAAGGCCGGGTCCTCGTCCGCGATCTTTCCAAGCGCTTCCACACCTCGCTCATCACAATCCGCAAGGACCTGGAGTTGCTTCACCATCAGGGCCTTCTCGAGCGCACTCATGGCGGTGCCTTGCCGGTCCGCACGGGCGCCCTCCACGATCGCTCGCTTCAGGAAAAGGAGCGGCTCTTCCGCCGGGAAAAAATCCGCATCGCCGCTGCTGCCGTGAAAATGATTCAGCCCGGCCAGGTGGTCATCCTCGATTCGGGCACCACGACGTCCGCCATCGCTCGCGCCTGTGCGCATTTTCGCAGCCTGACGATCATCACTAATGCGACAAACATCGCAGCCGAGCTTGCCGGAACAGCTGTCGAGGTCATCCTGACCGGCGGCACATTGCGCAAGAATTCGTTCTCGCTCGTCGGTCCGCTTGCCGAGGAAACGTTGCGCCGGTTGAGCGCCGATCTTCTCTTCCTCGCTGTCGATGGCTTTGACGTACGCTACGGCCTTACGACCCCGAACCTCCTGGAAGCTCGGGTCAACCGCGCAATGGCGGAAGCGGCCCGCCGCACGGTTGTCGTGTGCGATTCGAGCAAATTCGGCCGTCGCAGCCTGTCGCTGATCATGCCGACTTCTGCGGTTCACGAAACGATTACAGACCGCAAGATTCCGAAATCTCAATTGAAGGCTCTGCGTGATTCTGACGTCGAGGTGACCCTCGTCTAGAACTACCTTTTCAAGAGCGTTTCAATGACTGCCGCGGACAAACAGTGCCGTCGAGGAAATGAACCGATGCCAACATCCGACTCACCCCTTCAGAAGTCACACACGCTCGCTGAGATCTTGTCCCAGCCGGAAGTTTGGCTGACTGTGTTGCAACAGGCTCAATCGAGTCCCGCATTTCAGTCCACTGTCGAACAAGCGTCGTCCCGCCGGGAATGGCTCTTTCTTGGTTGCGGCACCAGCTTTTATCTCGCTGAAGCGGCCGCCGCCACCTGGACCCTGCTCACCGGCCAGTTTGCCCGCGCGCTTCCGGCGTCTGAGCCGCTGCTCTTTCCCGATCTTGCGCGTCTGGCTACGCCGGGTCTGCAGGCCGTCGTGATTTCCCGTTCGGGTCGCACCTCCGAAGCCCTTCGCGCCGCGCAAATTCTTTCGCGCGATTACAAGGTTCCTACGCTCGGAATTACTTGCGCTTCCGGGTCGGCTCTTGCGCAGACCTGCGATCTCACCCTGGAACTATCCGCTGCAGACGAAAAAAGCACAGTGATGACGCGCTCGTTCACATCGATGCTCGTGGCCCTCCAGCACCTTGCCGCCTCCTGCGCCGGCGCCCGCACGATTCTTGAAGCCGCTCCTATCGTTTCGGTTCAACTCGCCGCCCAGATTCACGGTTTCGACAGACGGATCGAAGCCTTCGTTGCGGGCCGCGACTTCGCGAACTACGTATTCCTTGCTCAAGGCCCTTTTTACGCGGTGGCCCGAGAAGCAGGTCTTAAAGTCACGGAAATGTCCTGCGCCTATGGCCAGACCTACCACACTCTCGAGTTTCGCCATGGCCCCAAAGCCATCGTCGCTCCGGAAACCTGCCTCACGTTTTTTCTTAGTGAGAAGGGGTACGAGGCGGAATGTGAGACTCTGTTTGAAATGAAGGAACTCGGCGGCACGATTATCGCCGTTTCGAACCGCGCGAGCGAAGCCGTTCGCCGTTCGAGCGATCTCGTCCTCGAACTTGGCGCGACAGCGCCGGAGATTTCTCTTCTCGCGCCTTTCATTGTCCCCATCCAGCTACTCGGTTTTCATACGGGAACCAAGAAAGGTCTCGACCCAGATCATCCGCGCCACCTGAGCCGTGTCGTGATTCTGGACTGAGCGCACTGGCGAGACTCCGTGAGCAGCGAAACTCAGTTCGATCTCAGCGTGGTGGGCGAGCTCAATCTGGACCTCGTCCTGTACGGCCTTCCGGAAGAGCTCGAGTTCGACCGCGAGCATCTCGCCACTGATCTACGCCTTACTCTCGGCAGTTCCTCTGCGATCTTCGCTCACAATTTCGCGCTGCTGGGCAACCGTATCGGTTTCAGCTCTGCCATTGGAAGTGATCCTCTGGGTGATCTTTGTCTGGCTCGTCTCGCGGAGAGCGGCGCTGACCTCTCGCGCGTTCGCCACTTCGCCGGCAGACAAACTGGCCTTACGGTGATTTTGCCAGGTCCGAAAAAGCGCTACATTCTTACCTATCCCGGCGTCATGGCCGAGATGCGCTTCGAGGATCTTGATGTGGACTATATTTTCAGCGCGCGCCACCTTCATCTGTCTTCTTATTTTCTTCAACGCGCGCTCCGCCCTCGTGTCCCGGAATTGTTCCGTCTTGCAAAAAAGGCGGGGCTTACGACTTCACTCGATACAAATGATGACCCCGACGCCCGGTGGGAGAGCGACGTTTTCGATGCGATCCAATTTGTCGATGTTCTCTTGCCCAATGAATACGAAGCTTGCCGCCTCGCAGGCTGCGAGGACTCAATGGCCGCTGCGGAAAGGCTTTCAGGGAAGGTTCCACTCCTCGTCATCAAGCGCGGCGAAAAAGGGGTCCTCGCGCGTAAAGGAAGGGAATCATTCGAAGCTGCAGGGCGCAAAATCGAAGCTGTTGACACCATTGGCGCCGGCGACAGTTTTGACGCCGGGTTTCTCCACCAATTTATTCGCGGCGCCAGAATTGAAGACTGCCTGCGCTATGGCAATCTTGCCGGCGCACTTTCCACCACGCGCCAGGGTGGGACGGAAGCCTTCCGCGACGCCGCGCATCGCACTGCATTTCTGAATCGTTGATCGTTCTGCGACGTTTCTTATTGCGCCGCAGGCTTTGCTTCCAGGAGCAAACTTCCCTTGAAATCCACCGCCAATTTCGCGACGGGTCCGCTCACCATTCCGTAGTCATGGTTATCGACGTAGTCCACGACGCGGTAGGTTTTCGGTTCGAGACCTCGCAACTCCACTTCGCCACGATAGGTCCCCGATTTTCCTCCCGTTTTCCCGGGGGGCTCCGGCGCGTAGAACGCGAAGTACATCTCTCCATCCTTGGCGATTGCGTATGCCTCCGGCGAATCGTATCCGTACACGTATAAATCCAAGAATGTTCCTTTGGAAAGCATCTTTTGGTTGTAAAGCTTGATCCACTTCTTCCACGCCGGTTCTTTTTCCGTATTCAGATACACGTTCTTGAACTTTGGCCCGTAGTCCGGCCACGTGAACTTCGTCCCCAATACTCCGCCAGTACCGAGCGTTGACGCGAAATCGCTGCCCGTATCCTGCTCGTCTCCGCCACTTGGATTTGAGATTTCGGTGAGCTCGACATGGTCGCCGTAGACCGCCCCGCTCGGCCCTAGCAGGGCTTTGTACATTTTGATTCGCCGCCGCACTTGAACCGATCCCACGGGATCCGCCGTCACCGCCTGATCCATGTATCTGAGCCAAGCCAGGCTTGGCGGCGTTCCGCACGGGCAACTTTGCGTCACACTTTCCGCCTTGAGAGCCCGAGTTGTTTCGAAAATCGTCTTGTACACCTCGCCCATGGCATTTACGGAATCGAGCGGCGATTTGTGATGATGCGTTGGGTTGTAGCACTTCGGCGTTGCGTAAATGTTGTCGAGCTTGTGACCGTCGAAGTCCCATTCGTGGATAAAGCGTTCCGTCAAGCTTTTGTAGTATTCGCGTACCTCGGGCACTGCTGGACAAAGCGTCGCCAAGTTGCGGGTCATCCGCGCCGGCTTGCCCTTTTCGTCTAGCACCAGCCAATCTGGATGTTGCTTCACCACATCCGACAAGACGTAGTTGTGATCTCCATATTTGTACTTCCCGTCTTCCACGGCGAGCGGCAGCCACCAGATCTGAACTTTCACTCCCTGTGCGTGAAAATCTTTTACCATCTTCTGAATCGCGTCCCCGCTGAACGTATCTGTTCTAGGCTGCCAGTCGCCGTAGTTGTTGAACCAGCGGTCGTCGAGCGTAGCCCAATGGATTCCCAACTCTTTCAGCTTGGGAATCGTGTCGGTCATCTGCTTTGGCGTCACGTTCGATTCGTATCCCCACCCGCACCAACTGACTGCGTAGTTCTCGTCGTTGTTCTTCGGCCGGGTCAATCCTTCGCGCTCCACCGCTTGTGACCACAAGCTCAGAGGCTCGAAGTAGTCCCCTCGATAGACCGCCAGGAAGGTCCGCGGCGTAGAAAAACTTTCTCCCGGCTTTAGAGTCACGTCCGCGGGAATTTCGACAAACGCTTCTATTCGCCCATCCGCTACCGTTTGTGCTGGAATCGAGATTGTCAGCGGCAACGTTTCCACATGTCCGATAGCCACACCTACATGCCGGGTCCAAAACGCCACTACCGGTATCCCGCCACCCACCCGTCCCAAGTCGTCTTTGGTTTCCACCGGCGCTCCAAACGGATTTTCCTGCGTGAACTTTGCTGGAATCGGCAGGACGTCATCTTTTCCCCACTTCAAGCTCGACCCGAAAAATGCCCACATCTCATGCGCCTTGGCACGGGGATCCGCAAGGCTGGCGTTCAAGCGGTGTTTCTGGAGTGCGATACTTCCAAGCGCGAAATCCCTTTCCCCAGCGTTCACATACGTCGCTGAGAGCAACGCCAGAGCGGGGAAGTCGTCATACACTTCAATCCCCACCAGTTCGTCCAATCCCCTCTTTCCGCTGTGGCCTCTTACTTCAATCCTTTTCCCCAGTTTTCCGAGCTTGCCGATCGCTTCTCGAATTTCTGCATGACTCAAATCGCGCGCAAAGTCATCCACCGAGAGTTTGCCGGACCTCACCACGATTCCTGCAGCCTGTCCCGCTTCATCGATCGTTGTAGTTGACGCCCCTTCCCTTCGGCGCGCCAATAAATTCCCGTTCGGGGTAAACACAAATTCTGCCTGATTCGTCTTGACGTGGATTCCGTCTCCTTGTTTTTCCACTGTCACGGAAGAAATCTGTGGCGCAGTCTGTCTCGTGGCTTCCTTCTCGCAACCCGCGGACGCGCCTACCGCGAAAAGGATCAGCAAACAGGCTGTTCTGACTCCGGAAAGACTCGTCCCTTGCATCGCTATTTCTCCTCGCGATACATCGCGAAAATCTTCTCTACATTTTGGTGATACACCTTTTCCAGAATTTTGTCCGGCAGTGCCACACCGTAGATCGCCCACCGACCTTGTCCCGGATATCCCCAATAAGGGAAGTACTCATCCGCTGTCTCGAGCCAGCGGAAGTAGTTCGCATACATTTCTGGAACCGGCTCGGAATCCGACCCAAATAGATCCGGTCCTGAAACGCGTCGAAAAACTTCGCCGCTCGATGCGGTTGCCTCCCCAACTCCCCCTGCCTGGCGCCAAATTCTACGTACTTTTTCAGCCAATCCGACACTGCATCTAGATTTTCCGGCCAGTTCGCGACATGCAGCGCAATAAAGGTGGTGTTTGGATGTTTCGCGAAAACGCGATTCCCCTGTTCGAGCAACGTAAACTTGCTCGGAAACTCCGCTGCGCCAAAATTCCACGAGAGATTGTGCATTAACTCTTCATACCGTTCGTTCCTCGCATCAGTCGGCCCTAGCAGCAAGCCCATCGCTAATCTCGCTCCACCCCGATTGCGTTTCATCGGCAACACCTCTCACCCGAATCAATCGACAGAAGTGTACTTTGAAACGTATCAAAACGAAAGTAAGAGTAGCAAAACGAAACCAGAGGTTTTGCGATTCAGGGCCGGACCATGAGGAGCCGCTCGTTCCATGCGGAAACATGTGTTTACTGTTAAGCCCTTTAAAGACTTCAAAAATCGGATGGGCTATTGGTTTGGAGTGCCTACAAGGTGCATGTATGTGTCATCGTGGCGAAGATATTCTACTGCGGAGGATCGTTCGGCAGGCTCGGTGTTCTCCGTGCAGTCATGCCGCTGTCGGACCTCAAACCGCTGATGTTCGAAGAAAACTTGGGTTACGTTGGACACTTGTTCCCGGGAGAGAACCAAAAATCCTCGGCCCAAACCGTGATAGAGATCGTGCCAGGTGAGGAAGACGAAAGTTGGAATGCAGGGTTTTACGTCATTGAGAAGGCGCCTCTTCCCTTCGAGGACTCTCTCCGCAAACTCTGCAAGTCTGCCAGCAGGTCCGTTTGAAGCCTGAGCCGCCGGCGCCGCACGACGTCAATCCCTCATGAACAAACGGCCGACTCCCAGGGATTCTGGGAACAGAAATTTCTGAATGCCCTCGGATAGGAAAACCCAGCCAACGAGAATGCGAATGAGCAGAATCGCCTTTGCTGCGCGATTTGCCCAGAGTACATCCGTATTTGAGGTCATGGAACTATCTCCTCGGGCCGGCGCTGCGAACTCATCCGAACTTCTTCAGACATAGTCGAACAGAGTCATGAAGGCAAAGTCCATGTGAAGCTGCTAGCGGCAGTGAAACAGCGTCAAGCCAGGATTGTCGGCGACGAAATCGACTTCCGCCCGCAAGCGCGTCAGTGCCAGTCAGGAATCGGCGGCGGGAAACGCCCAGGGCGCTCGCTCAGATGCAAGTCCTCAGGACAAGGCACGATGCTGATTCGCGCTCGAATGAATCGACATCAGAAATTGGCTAAAATTCTCAATGAATCCACGAAAGCCAAAGCCACCCAAACAACAGCGTCAGCAGGGTAACAGGCAAACCGATCCGAAAGTAATCGAGGAAAGTGATTGCGGCTTCTGGCTGCGCGCGCTCGACCACGATGATGTTGGCGACAGAACCCGTAATGGTGAGGTTCCCCGCGAGCGTGCTGGCCATGGCCAGAGTCAGCCATGCAGAATGAGGATTGGCAAATTGAGTGACCAGCGATTTCAAAAGCATCACCGCGGGCACGTTGCTCACTACGTTCGAGAGTATGGCGGTGGCCAGCGTAAAGACCGCCAGGTGCTGCAAGTTGAAACGCTCACCAAGACGCAGTAGGTGCCGCGTCAGGCCCGCGTTTTCTGCACCTCCGACGATCAAAAACAGCCCGACGAAAAAGACGAGAAGGCCCCAGTCGACTTCCTCATATACCAAGTGGGGATCGCGGGTCCGTGTAATCAACAGGACGGCCGCGCCGACTGAGGCGACCAAGGCAGGCGGAAAACCGGCGAGGAATCCGGCGAGAACCAGAGCGGCTACCATACCCGCTTTCAGCAGCGCCGTGTGCTGAATTCGGACAGCGTTCACGACAGGTTCAGTGCGGACATCATGCACCCGGCCGCGGAAATATAGCCCCCACAGCACGAACCAATCAAGGAACAGACCTACTAGGGCAACCGGACCCAAGTGCAACAAGAAATCTCTATAGCCGATTCCGGAAAAAGATCCGATCAGGATGTTTTGCGGATTGCCGGTGATGGTCGCAGTGCTTCCGATATTTGACGCTGTCGCCACGGCGAGGAGATAAGGGATTGGCCCGATCCCCATTCGCCCGGTCACCTTCAGCACAAACGGAACCATAACCAGACAGATGATGTCATTGACGAAGAACGCGGAAAGCAATCCGCTGAGAAAGATCACGGTGGGGAGTAGATGATGCGGTTTCAGACGCGTAACCGCTAATTCCGTGACCCAATCGAAGAAGCCGGCCAAGTGTAGATACGCCACGACGAGCATCATCGAGAAGAGCAACACGATCGTGCCGAAGTGGATCAGGTGCAGGGAATTCTCTGCGCGTACGGCGCCTGTCATGAACATCAAGACAGCCCCGATGATGGCTGCGCCGGGGCGATCGATCTTCATGCCGGGAAATTTTCCCAGGGCGAATACGATGTAACTCGCAAGGAATACCGAATACGTGCCTAGGATGGCAAGGTCGGACATCACGGCTCCAGGAGATGAGCCGTTCATCTTAGCTTTCGCTCTCCAAACCGACAATCGACAAGGTGTTCCGAGGTGTTCCTGACGGTGGTCCAGCGAAATAGAGAATGGAACCAGTCCAATCCAAGCCGCGCAACGACCCATTCATTTATTAAATTCTGCTGGGGCTTAATCCAAGTTGGACGATGACCGGCGTTGCGCCTGTCGCGTTAAATGGAAACGTGGTACTCAGTCTTCACTAACCCGCTCGGATACTGCTGAGTGGCTACGTGACGCAGCCGTACGTCGCGCGGTAGCGTGCCGAATAGAGGAATTCCGTCTCCGATGAGCACAGGCACCCGCGTGATAATCAGGCGTTGAATGAGGCCCGCGCGCAGGAAGCGTTGAATCGTTATCCCTCCGTCGACGTAGAGGTGATGGGCTCCACTCGCAGCGAGCTTCGAAACGATCTCAGCAGGCGGGCCGGCCATCTGCTCTACAACGCCTCCGCGTACGGCAGAAAAGTCGAGGGGACGACTGCTCAGGACCACGACGCGTTTTTCACCATATGGCCAAGTCGCAAAAGCGAGAACCGTCTCGAACGTGTTGCGGCCTATAACGAGCGCATCGACGGTTGCTATGAATTCGTCGTAGCCATGGGGTTCGCCACCGCCCGGCGGCAGAAAGTCAACATCGCCGCTCGGACGCGCAATGAATCCGTCGACGCTGGTCCCGATGAAAACCGATATGGTCATCGTAGACTCCTCACAGTAATCCGAATCGGCGGGATCATATCTGGAGCGCGACGGCCTGATCAAGCACCGTCATAGCTCACATAACGATATGCGTCGATTACGAGGAGCTAGAGCATCTTCGAAGGTGAATCCGGCCGAGTGACTGGCCTGACTATTTAGACCGCCATTTGTAGATCCTTTGGGATTTATTGTGCCGCTAGTCCGTAAGGTTACTCGTCGCGCAGCACCTGCATGGGATCTAGGCGAGCCGCACGGATCGACGGCGCCAGCGAAGCAGCCGCCGCGACGACAAGCACAATCAGAACCACGCTTGATAAAGTCAGGCTATCGCTTGGCGAGACCCCGTAGAGCATTCCACTCAGGACGCGCGCGAATGCGGCAGCCAAACACCAACCCGCGAGACATCCGAGGAAAGTAACTCCCAGACCCTGCAGCAAAAACTGCTTGACGATTTGCCCTTGAACAGCTCCCAGCGCAAGCCGCAAGCCGACTTCACGTCGGCGCATATTCACGGTGTAACTGAGCGTTCCGTACAATCCCACGCAGGCAAGCGATACTGCAGTGATCGCAAAAAAAGCTAGTAGGACAGTGCGAAGACGATTCTCCGCAAATGCTTCGTCGATATGCTCTTCGAGCGGCGTGATATCGAAGACCGAGCGAGCCGGCTCGATCTCGTGGATCTTCTGCCGGATCGTCTCCGCCATAGCCATGGGTTCGCCGTGCGTGCGAACAAGATAATAGGGATCCGGGCCGCCGGGAGCGCCGAAGCACCAATACACCGTGGGACTTGGCTGACGATTTATGCCTTCCTCTCTGGCGTCGCCCACAATCCCTCGGATTTCGCCTGCGTCGTTCGGCCGCAGGAAAGAGTTGCCGACCGCCTGAAGATGACGGCCGATGACCGTCGATCCGGCGGAATAGGTCTCTGCAAAACTGCGATTCACAAGTACGTGTATGGAGTTCAACTCAGTGCGTCGCACGCCGGTGGGATCGACGAGAGCATTGGCAAATTTGGGCTCTCGGCAGAAGTCACCGGAGAGAAGGGGAATCTTTACGGTAGTGAAGTAATCTGGCGAAACGAAACGGCTTTGCGCCACCATCTTGCGTTCAGGATCTTGTTCTCCTTCGGTGAACTGCAAACCCGTTTGATACTCCGATGGCACTCCCGGCAGACCTGCGGAGGCGGCTGCCGCTTCCGCGCCCGGGAGGCTGCGCAACTCGTCGATTGTCCGGTCGATTCGTTGCGTGAGGCCTTTCCAATCGGCAGTTTCTCCATACGATCCGCTGATGTGGAAGGTCAGAACGTGGCTCGCCTCGAAGCCAGGTGACACGCGTCCCAATTCCTGAAGACTACGAAGCAGCAATCCGGCGCCAAACAACAGCATGACGGCCAAAGCCACCTGTACACCCACCAGCATCCACTGCAGTGGATTGCGTCCGGAAACCTGAGTGCGGTTAGCCTGGGCTAGCGAAACGGATATATTCCTCCGCGTCCCGCGAAGTGCAGGAAATAGTCCGCATACGAGCGTCGCGATCAGGGAACACGCCAGCGCATAGAGCACGATGCGCGCATCGAGCCGAATCTCTTCGACGCGCGGCAGGTTTCCCGCAAGCGATCGAAATACACTCGAAGCTCGCCGGCGATGAATAGGCCGAGCGCAGCGCCGATGAATGCCAGCACAAACGCCTCGGTCAGTAATTGCGTGACCACCGCCGTTCGCGAAGCGCCGAGCGAAAAACGCACCGAGATTTCATGTTGACGTTGTGTTGCGCGCGCCAGGAGCAAAGCAACAATGTTTGTGCACGCGATCAGAAGAAGCAGCGAGACGGAGACGAACAGCATCCATAACGACCTCCGCGCAACACCAACGGTCGTTTCTTTGAGCGGTTGTATCTCGGCCATTAATTCGGCGTCTGGTTTTGGATATTGCTTTGCGAGTTGTTTCTGGACCGTTGCAAGATTTGCTCGCGCTTGCTCTGCGGTCAAATGTGGTTTGAGGCGTCCGATCACAGAGTACCAGGTGTTTTCTCTGCTCTGGGCATAGGGCGCATCCGGAGGGACCGGAATCCAGAGATCGGTATCACGGTCCGGAAACAGGAACGAAGCGGGCATAATCCCGACAATTGAGAAGGAAAATCCCATCAACCGCAGCTTCTTGCCGATAGCGTTTGGATCGCCGCCGAAGCGGCGTCGCCAAAAGCGATCGCTGATCAGAACGGCGTTCGGCCCGCCAAAATGTTCTTCGTCGGCGCTAAAGTCGCGCCCCAGCGCTGGCGATACTCCTAATACCTGGAGGAACCTGGGCGCCACAAATGCCTGCGTTACCTTTTCGGGAAGATTGCCCGAAGTCTCAGACCCGTCTTCTGTGTAGTACCCACTAATCGCCTGGAAGGTGACATTCATCCGATTCCAGTCTTCCAATCGAACGGGTGCCACGCGGGTCTGCGGATCTTTGACCTTGGGTTTGTACTGATGAAGTTCCGTCAGTTGGTCGCCGTCAGGGAACGGCAATGGCCGCAGGAGGATGGCATCGATCGCGGAGAAGACGGCGCTGTTCGCGCCTATGCCGAGAGCGAGCGTCAAAATGACCGCGATCGAAAATGAGGGTGACTTGCGAATGAAACGAAAGCCGGATTTCAGGTTTGCAAGTGTGGTTTCGATCAAACGGATACGGTAAACATCGCGTAGTTCTTCCTTCAGCTGCTCCTGCCCGCCGAATTCGAGGATGGCTTGGCGCCGAGCCTCTTCGGGCGCCATTCCCGCGGCGATGTTGTCATTCATCAGCTTTTCAATGTGAAAGCGAAGTTCGGAATCGAGTTGCGCATCCAGAGCGCGTTTGCGAAAAAGAGACTTCCACCAAAACATGGCGGCCTCCTACTGTGCCGTCTGAAGTATGTGGCTCACGGCTCCGGCAAGGCGGTGCCAATTCGATTCCTCGCTCGCCAACTGCTTACGGCCCTTTGCCGACAACTTATAGAACTTGGCCTGCCTGCCGTTGTCGGACTCGCCCCACTCGGCGGCGAGCCATCCTCGCTTTTCCAAGCGATGAAGGGCGGGGTACAGCGAGCCTTGTTGGACCTGCAGCACTTCCTTGGAGATCTGCCGGATTCGTTGGGAGATGCCGTAACCGTGCACCGGTCCTAGCTCGACAATTTTCAAGATCAGCATGTCAAGCGTGCCCTGTAGTAAGTCGGATTTCTCGATCGGCATCGCGCCTCCTAGACATTCGACATATATGTATCCTCCGCATAGGTAGATTGTCAAGGAGAGACAAGCGAATATCTCCAAGAGACGTCGGGGCGACACTGACAACCCTGGCGGTGGTAGCGTCGATTTTGACCATTGGTGCTAACGCAACTTGTTGTGGAATTGCGTGTTTTGTTCAGATCAAAGCTCGGCGGGGATTGCGTCGAGGATCCTTAAGGAGGTTGCTGGCCATGCGAAATCGACCTTTCACCCTTGTATATGGGGTTATGCTCATGCTCGCAATGGCCGGTTCTGCCGTAGCTCAGGACAATGGGGTACAGCAGCCCTCAGCGCGTCAGCAGCTTCAGCATATCCATACGCCGCAATCGATCGACCAGGAACTTGCTCGCCTTACGAAGGATCTGGAGTTGACTCCGGAACAGAAGCAGCAGGTCCGGCCTCTGCTTGAGGAGCACCATGATAGGATTCAGACGCTGCTCGATAAGAATCCGGAAGCTTCGCGGCAGGAGCTTGCTCCGCAGATTCACGCTATCAGCGACGAAACGGACCGCAAGATTCATGCTCTGCTTACCGACCACCAGAAACGGTTGGAAAAGGCGATGCAGCAACGCGAGCATAATGGTGAAGAAAACAGGCGATCTGCTCCGCCTGCGGCAGCGTCGCCAGAGCCGTCTTCTTCGGCCTCTTGATATGTCTGGAATGCGGCCGAACCGTAAGGCTTTAACGTTCGAATTTCGCTGCGACGCAGAATAACAGTAACCGGTGCCGTACCAATGAGTATCGGGAAGTCGGCCGCAGAGAAGTAAATAGAAAGCCAATCAGAGCTATAATCTGCAGGTCATTTTTGCGTGAAAACGAATGACGAACATTCTTGTGCTTATCGCTTCGCTTTGCTTATTTTCTGCTGGCTTCGACGCTGCAGAAATCCCACAGAGCCTACCCCAGTTGACACCTTGGAGATTCGAAGAGGTAGGGATCAAGGGAGCGCAAGAGAAACTGGTCGGAAGACTTTGGTACAAGAAGAAAGAAGTAATCGGGCAACTGGACGACAGAATTAATACAGATGTAGGGGTATTCATGTGGCGTCCCCAGCGCTGTGACCTCCCTCAATGCGGATGGTACAGAATCAATCCACAAAAGAAATATCCGCGCTGGAGAATTGTTGTCATCGATGAATCGGAGAAGGAGCCCCTCTGGCATCCCGTGCCACGTAAGCCATTTTGATTTGTTGCGCAGTTGACCACTGAAAGACTTCTCGGTTTTTGCTGTTCGCCGAAGTGTCTTAGGAGCACGCGCTCCTGTCACGCAAGAGGGTCACAAAATTGAATGCCAGTAGAGTCCTCCGCAGCTTCACGATTGTCCTTCCTTGCTCGAGTAGCGTGCCAGGGGTCGCTAGGGCCGCGCCGCGGAATTGTTCAACAAATCGCCGGTGCCGAGAACTTGGCCTTGCTTGACTTCAAAGATGATCTGCTGAACGGCCGAGAAGCTCTCGACGGGATTCCCATTAAGGACGATGAAGCTCGCTTCATAGCTGTCTCGCAATTTCCCGATCTTTCGGAGCGGGAAAATTGTTCCTGCCGTGGCAGAGCTCCAGATGTTGATCAGCTGCAGGTTGCTCATGACGTGAAGGGAGTTGATATAGAGAGCTTCCGGCAGTGTGTCGGCCCGGTAGGAATCGCTTCCAAGGGCGAGCCTGACGCGGTATCTCAGCAAGAGAGCAAGGTTCTTTGTGTTGAGTTGATCTTGCACGCTTCGCTTCGCCCCGGCGAGTTGCAACGCCGATCCTGCCAGCGTCGTGACAACGTATGTTCCTCGCCTTGCCGCGAGACGCGCGTCTGCTTCTGAAATCTCAAATTCGGATATCGGATGTGTTTCGGTGTCTGCTCCATACCGGAATCCCGGCATATGATTGATTTCATCGACACCTGCCACAAGGGCGTTATGGAAGTCGGCAGCGTTTTCGATATGCGTGGAAACGCGCAATCCCGTCGCGTGCGCCTTTTGCACAATTTCTGGCAAAAGGGCGGGGTCTAATCCTTTCCACGCGTAAAAGCGTGGATCGTCCCGGCGGCGGGCGTACTGGTCAGAATATAGGAGGTAGGTTTTTATGAAATCTGGATGGGTGCTGAGCAGGGTCGGCCACTTCTTGTCCAGCTCTGTCAGGTTATCAACGGTGTAGTAGAACCCAGCCTCCGCATCCGCGTTTGTCCACTTCCCGGTCCGAATCACCCGTTCCGGAATTTCCACAGGATGCCCGCCCGATCCGGTCAGTGAGCCGTTCGAGAAACTCACGTCGATCGTATCCGGACGATTGAGCTTTGAACGTAGCGAATCGCGGTCGCGAGCGAGATTATTGGGATTCTTGACGTAAAAAATGCCGTGTCGAAGATATGTCGCGCTCAGCTCGTCAGTCTTATTAAGAGTTTCCACATTGTGGTTATGCGCCTCCCCAAATGGCGGCACAACGAAACCCTGGCGCAGATCTATCGTGCGGTCAACGTGCGCAGGACGCCGGAACGTCAACTGGCCAGCAACTGTATAAGCAGTCTTGCGCTCGAATGAGCGGCCGTTGAACCAATTTCCATTGGTGAGTTCAAGTGTCGGCGCACTTTGCAGTGATGAAGCAACTTGGGCGCTTGCGGCAGAGATCCCCAGCCACACGACGGCGAGCGCTAGCATATTGATCCGCAACACTCGCTTTCTGGTACCCATCCTCGCTCCTTTGGATCCGACTTGGCTTATAGTGTCCTTTTAATCTCAACAAGGACCGGGAAGATCTCAAGATTTGAGTGCTTGAACGATGATCGCGTGCTCGATCCGAGAATGCGCCCCCATAGAACTGCTTATGTTCATGCCAGGCATGTCTTTGGTTCGCTTCCCATCTTCTTTCCCCTGGTCGTCCCTCCTACCTCTATTGGCCGACGCGGACATGAGCGTATTTATACTGTCGCGTTTGGGCCGATGTGCCTAAGTGCCTGCTCTGCGTGCACGTCACATCTCGCCGCTACTCGCAATGCGCAATACGGAAAACGGCAGCGGTTTGGGACGATGGCGCTGGGTGATAGAACGTACCTTCGCGTGGTTGAACCGGTTCCGTCGTCTTCGCCTGCGGTATGAGAAAAGAGCAGATATGCACAAGGCGCTTTTATCGCTCGCGCGCGCTCTGATTTGCTGGAAGTTCCTCCAGGGTTACTTCCCGTGATCCGCGCCTTCCAAACCGCAAATGAGAAAATTGAGGAGCGTTTCTTTTCATGGTCGACTACTTCCGATTACCCCGAATCGGAGTCTGCCCACAGATAGCTGTCCGGTTCCGGGACGACCTCTTCCCGCAACCGGACAATTGCGGGCGTCCCCGGCGTCGGTAAACCACTAAGTATAACTAGCACAGGGAGTTAAAAGAGAGGAAGATCGGAGGAATATGTGCCCTTGCCTGACCGGAGTTCAGGGGATGTGGCCATGCAAACGCTTTGGCAGGACCTACGGTACGGGGTTCGCATGCTGAAGAAGAATCCCGGATTCACGGCCGTCGCCGTGCTGACTCTGGCAGTGGCCATTGGCGCAAACGCCGTGGTTTTTAGCGTAATGAATGGTTTGATCCTGCGTGCGCTGAATGTGCCCCGGCCGGAGGGCCTCTACCTAATCGAGCGCGGAATCGATAAGGATTCGAGTCAGTCGTATCCCGATTATCTCGATCTGCGCGATCGCAACCGCAGATTTGATGGTCTGATCGCGTATAACATCTCTCAGGCGAGCCTGGACACCGGCAAGAATCCATCCCGCGTCTGGGTCTTTGAAGTGAGCGGGAACTACTTCGACGCCTTAGGCACTCAGCCGTATCTTGGCCGCCTCATTCACGCGTCCGATGAGCATGGCCCGAACAGCGCTCCCGATATCGTGCTCACCTACGCGTATTGGCACAGTCATTTTCAGGATGACCGCAGCGTGGTGGGCCGCGTTCTCCAGCTCAACAGGCATCCCTTTACTGTCATCGGTGTAACGCCGCCCGGGTTCCGCGGGACTGTATTGATTTTCTCGCCCGATTTCTTTGTGCCCATCGTTAACCAGGAACAGGTGGACGGGTGGAGCGGACTAAACGCGCGCGGAAACCGTTGGGTGGGTGAGGTACTTGGACATTTGAAGGAGGGAGTGACTCCGGCGCAGGCGGTTGCCGACCTGAACTCGATTGGTTCCGATTTGGAAAAGAGCTATCCCAAAGAGGACGGCCAGATGAGCTTTACCGTGGCGCGTGCAGGTCTTCCTGGCGGCGCGTTTGGCAGTGCGCTGCGGGCATTCCTTACGGGATTGATGCTGCTCGCGGGATTAATTCTGCTGGCCGCGTGTGCCAATCTGGGCAGCCTGTTTGCCGCGCGCGCCGCTGACCGTTCCCGGGAAATTGCACTGCGAATCGCGCTCGGAGCGGGCCGCACACGTATTTTGCGGCAACTATTTACCGAAGCTCTGCTGATTTCACTCATGGGAGGCGCTGCCGGACTGTGGGGCAGCGTAGTGCTGTTGCATGGGCTGAGCGCGTGGCAGCCATTTCCCCAATATCCCCTGAATATGCCGGTGAACCCTGACGGAAATGTTTATGGAATGGCATTGCTGTTGAGTTTTGCGAGTGGGTTCCTGTTTGGAGCGGTCCCGGTGAAGCAGGTGCTTCGCACGGATCCGTATCAGATCGTCAAGTCCGGATCGACGGCCGGGGTAGGGCCGCGGATTACGGCCCGAGATTTGTTGCTTGCGGTGCAAATTGCGATTTGTGCAGTGCTGGTCACGTCATCCATGGTTGCGGTTCGCGGACTGGTACGCGCGCTGCACAGCAATTTCGGGTTTGAGCCGCAGAACGCCATCCTCGTCGATGTCGATTTGAATATGGCTGGTTACAAAGCCGACAGAGTGCCCGCAATGCAAAAGCGGATGATCGATGCGATGGCGTCAATTTCTGGGGCAACGTCCGTGGGATTGGTCAACATTCCACCATTACATGCGGCCTGCTGTAACGAGTCGAATGTCTTTACCGACAAAACGACGGATCTGAGGCCATCGAATGCCGCGGCTCAGGCCATACTGTTCAGCATCTCTCCCGAATACCTCCATGTGGCGGGCACGCCGTTGCTGGCCGGCAGAGATTTAACATGGAATGACGACAAGAATGCGCCGCGCGTTGCCGTAGTGAATCGGTTATTTGCCAGCAGAATGTTCGGCTCCGCAATGAACGCACTAGACTGGTATTACAAGATGGACGATGGAACGCGCATTCAAGTGGTGGGCATTGTAGAAGACGGAAAATACAGTCCGAACATCACCGAAGAGCTACGGCCGGCGATGTTTCTGCCAATCCTGCAATCACCCTCGACGGAGACCTGGCTGGTGGTGCGCTCAAGCGGCAATGCGCAGCCGTTGGCGGCAGCCATAAGGACCAAACTGCGGGACCTAGACTCCGGGCTGCCACTTTTCATCCAAACATGGAACGAAGCAATGGACGGCGCTCTGTTTTCCTCGCGCATGGCGGCGTTGTCGCTGGGTGTGCTGGGCGTGATGGGCGCGATGCTGTCTATCACCGGCGTCTTTGGAATGGCGGCGTACTCCGTAAGCAAGCGGCTGAAGGAATTGGGAATTCGTATGGCGCTCGGCGCGCAGCGTAAGGAAGTGTTACAAGCAGCGTTGGGACGCGCATTCAAATTGCTCGCATTTGGTTCCGCAACCGGATTGCTCCTCGGAATTCTGGCGAGCCGTGTGCTGGCTTTCATTGTGTACCAGGCAACTCCCCGCGATCCGCTGGTATTGGCTGGCGTTGTCCTGGCTATGGCTTTGCTGGGGCTAGTCGCTACGTGGATTCCGGCGCAACGCGCGCTGTCGATTGATCCTGCGATATTGCTGCGCGAGGATTGAATTACTGCGGCACAGGTTGGAATAGGTTCTTCGACTCGTCCGTGTTCCGGGCGGTTGGTCGGCAACTCCGTCCCTAATCGGGATTGTGGAAGAGTAGCTCGTCATACGACTAGACTCCGGCCCAGACCTGGCTGCAGAGGTTGTGTGCGGGATCGCCTGTTTTCGTCGTGTAGCGTAACTTTTTGACAGCCTCCGCCGTATCTCAGGCTAAACCTCTCACAAGCAAGGACACATGAGTTCTACCAAGAACCCAGGCAGATTCGCAGGCTTGCTGTATCTACTCACGTCAATAATTGGTTTCTTCGCCATGGGTTATGTCCCCAGCTGTGAGGAACGAGCGTGGCAACTTGCGGAATAACTTCCGATCGCCCCGTGAGAACGGTCGACGTTTCTCGTCGGACCTCATCTAGGCTATGCCAAACTTCAGAATCGGCGGGCGTTCTGGGATATTGCAGGTGCGCGAGTCGCTTGACCGCTATCCCTTCGAAGCATAGAGTTTCCGCAATCCTTCTACGTCTACGACCTGCCATGCCACAAAGGAGACGTTTTGCCGGACTCTCTCACGGAGGCGAGCTTGAGGAACGGCCTCGCAATTTCATCGATCTCGACAGAAACGACGACGATTCGGAAAGTGCAGATTCGGATCATCCCTTTCATTTTCCTTCTTTACATCGTTGCCTTTCTCGACCGCATCAACATTGGGTTCGCCGCGCTGACGATGAACAAAGAGTTGGCCATCACTAGCCAGCAGTTCGGATTGATCTTTGGGATTTTCTTTGTTGGCTACTTCCTCTTTGAAATCCCCAGCAATCTGCTGCTACACAAAATTGGAGCCCGCATCTGGATCGCCCGCATTCTGATTACGTGGGGAGCTGTGGCCGCGCTGACGGGTTTTGTGCACAGCGTCCATCAGCTGTATGTTGCGCGGTTCCTGCTCGGCCTGGCTGAGGCGGGTTATTTCCCTGGAATCGTTTTGTATCTCACATACTGGTTTCGCCAGCGGGAACAGGCGCAGGCGCTTGCGCTCTTCCTGACGGGCTTGCCTGTCGCCAGCATTCTAGGTTCGCCGGTTTCCGGTCTCATCCTCGATCACGTGCACTGGCTCGGCCTAAGTAGTTGGCGGTGGCTCCTGATCTTGGAGGGAATTCCTGCCATAGTCCTCGGCTTCCTTACTTACTTCCTGCTTCCAAGCCGACCTCAGGAAGCCAGGTTTCTGAGAGCAGATGAGAAGGAGTGGATTCGAGCAGAGTTGGAGCGCGAAGAACAGCAGAAATTGGAGCAACGTCAATACTCTGCGCTCCAGGCTTTGGCAAGCGGCCGTGTGTGGCATCTGGTCTTGACGTATTTTGGCCTGACGATCGGCATATCTGCGATGAGCTCTTGGGCGCCACAGTTGGTGAAATCACTCTCTAGTCGATATTCCAATAGCGAGGTCGGACTCTTGTTGACGATTCCCAATCTCGTGGGCCTCGCCGTGATGATCTTGATTTCCAAGAGCTCCGACCGCACTCTCGAGCGTCGGTATCATGTGGCAATTCCGGCCATCATGGCAGGCATGGCTCTCGCACTGCTGGGCACAACTCGTTCCCCATTCTATTCCGTGACCCTTTTAACCTTCCTTGCGATTGGTCTTTACAGCTTCATCGGACCTTTCTGGGCGCTGCCCAGCGAGTTTCTAACGGGATTCTCGGCAGCAGCCGGTATCGCCTTAATTAATTCCGTCGGAAATCTCAGCCAGCTTGCCGGACCATATATGATCGGGGCGATCGCTATGAGAACGGGGAACCTCTACACAGGCCTGGCCATTGCTGGGGTGCCATTATTTATAGCAGCGACGCTCGTCTTGCTCCTGCCAAGGAGAGTACGATCGGTAGCAAAGGGCTAATCCGTGCCGAATGCTCGCAAGCCGGAAGTTAACCGCGGCGCACCGGGCTTCAGGGTGGCTTGTGTTTCTTGAGAGGGTTTTGCTACACGCTCTAAACACAAAATGCCGTAGAGCCGTAATCTTCACAGAGATCTTCATCGCCGACAATTGTGCAACCGAAGCTAGTGCACGAGTATCGATCGGGTCGGCAACGCCTCCGGCGCTCTCAGCCTTGTGGCATGCCTGGAGCGGAGGTCGTAAATCCGAAAATAGGGAATCTTTGCTCGTCGAAGAGTTTTTCGCCAAACAGTTTTGAACGTAGTCTGGTGCCCACCTCGAATCCAATGGCGCCCCGAATTCCTCATCACTGGTCGGGGTCTGCCGATCTGCCGTTCGCAAATTGAGTGCGTTCGCCGGAAATCGAAGTGCCTGCCCTTGTGCAACATATATTGAAATCACTTGACATCATGCAACAAACGTTGTATCTGGATCTGCAGATTTGGCTCCGGGGGGATCCTTGGTTCACTTTGGCGGAATCCGCGTGGAAAACTCAGCGAGCGCAACTGCATCCCACGCGCTGACGGCGCTCGAGAGTCGCTTTGCCAGGGCCCAGTCGAACCTCAATCCCAGCCGCCGCAAGCTGCTCCGTATGATTTTGGAGAATCCGGAGGATACGTATTATTTGTCTTCGCGCGAACTGGCTAAGCACTATCAGGTGGACGCCGCTACCATTGTCCGCACCATCCAAGTGCTGGGTTATCGGAAATTCGCGGAATTTGTGGCCGATTTGCGCACGCACTTCGTCACACGGATCACTCCCTACACAGTTTTGAAAGCAGCGTCGAAGGAAAAGCGCACCGTCGCTGACCGTATTCGTCACAACATGGAACTCGATCTGCGAAATCTGCAGGCTCTGCAATCGACCGTCGATCCGGTGCGCCTTGTCGCTCTCTCGAAGCAGGTCAAGAGAGCTCGCCGCGTCTTGGTGGTTGGCATCGACCTAGCCGCGGCGCTTAGTTGGTACTTGGCCTACGGACTCATGACTCTCGGTTTTGCGGCCGATGCTCCGACCGGCAGCACCGGAAATGTGCAAAGAAGAGTCCGCACGCTCAATTCCAAGGATCTGCTGATCGCGATCAGCTTCGGCCAGTGCCTTCGCGACACTGTCGAAGCCGCGCAGCGCGCGAAGAAACAGGGTGTCCCCACTTTTGGGATCACCGATAACGAGACCACTCCCATTGCTCGCATTTGCGACAACAGTTGCTTTGCGTCGGTGGCCAGCCCCGCGTTTGTCGGCTCCTACGTTGCGCCACTGTCCTTGTTGGGTGCGATTTTGATGGCCTGCGCGCATACGCAGACGGCGCGCGCTCTCAAACTTCTACGGCGTAGCGAAGAAGAAGACCGCGCCGATCATCGCTGGTACCAATCGACGAACAGCGGAGCTCGCCAAGCGCACGAATGAATGCCGCGACCAAGCGAAATTCTCGGAGATAGATGACCTGGAGGCAAGGGCATGAACACAAAAATGCGGCGCACTTTCTTCTCCAGCGTTCTTTCCGTCCGTAAGTACGGACGCGCCGGCCGATCGGCCGTGGTTCTTATTCTTCTCGGGTCCCTGCTCTTGGCGAAATCTGCTAGTGCCCAGACCGCTTCAACCGGTGCAATCGCAGGTACGGTGACTGACCAGAGCGGCGGGGTGGTAACTGCCGCCGCCGTGCGTGTCACAAACGTAGCGACGGGAGAGACGCGAGAATTTAACTCGCAGCACAATGGCAGCTATTTAGCGCCCCTCTTGACTCCAGGCGCGTATCGAATCGAGGCGTCAAAGAACGGATTCAAGACGATCTTGCGCACGGGAGTGCAGGTGATCGTTACTGAAACTCAGACGGTCGATCTCATCTTACAGCTTGGGGCAATTTCCGAGCGAATTGACATCATCGCAGACGCCAATATTCTCGAGACTGAGAACGCGGCGCTGGGACACGTGACCGATGAAAAGATGGTCGAGGGACTACCACTTGTGACGCGAAATTACACACAGATCCTTGGGCTGTCACCCGGAGTATCTGCGGACGTAAACGATGCGTCGGCCCTGGGAACAGGTACGGCGATATTCTCCGCCCACGGCGGTGTGGTTGCCGACAACAATTTTCAGATGAATGGACTTGGTGTGAATGATCTGCTCTTTGGGGTCGTTCAGATCCCTATTCCCAACCCGGACACGATTCAGGAATTTAAGGTGCAAACAGGAGTATACGACGCTTCGTTCGGTCGGAATGCGGGAGCGAACGTAAACGTTGTGACCAAGGGCGGCGGAAACCAATTTCATGGCTCCGCGTTTGAGTTTTTGCGGAATGATGCGCTCAACGCGAACAACTTTTTCCTGAATCGCGAAGGGAACCCGCGCGGAGTGCTAAAACAAAATCAATTTGGGTTCACTCTGGGCGGACCAGTGCTCAAAGAGAAACTGTTTTTCTTTGGCTCATATCAGGGGACGCGCCAGCGAAACGGGTTAGACCCGACCTGTCTAGGAAGCTTTTTTACTCCAACGGAGATCACCGATGATGGGTCGACCCGCACCGCGGCTGCTCTCGGCGCCTCCTTTGCCGGACAGCCCGGCGCGCTCGGTCCGCCTGTCGCGGCTGACGGGTCGAACGTCAGTCCTCAAGCGGTCGCGCTACTGAACACTACAATACAAAGTGGTGGTTTCTTGATTCCAGCTCCGGAAAATCCAGACGGAAGCTCAGTGATCAGCACGGCGTGCCCGTTTACGGAAAACCAATTTGTGACCAATTTAGATTTCGTGCAATCGCAAAGGAGCAAGTGGTCAGGCCGTTTTTTCTGGGCCAATAATAACCAGTCGAATAATTTCACCACCAATGCTGGAACGGGCGATGGCAACGTTCCTGGATTCCCACAAATTACGGACAATCAATATCGCTTCTTCAGTCTTTCTCATTCTTACGTGTTTACACCGAATCTAGTGAATCAGATTGTGCTCGGATTTGGTCGCTCCGTCCTGGTGAACGGCGCGAAGCAACCAACCGTGTCAGTTGCCGGAGGATCTGCTGCGCCCCTGACGCTTGGAGCGCTCGGAATCAACGCCCCGCCGAATGACGATGTCGCGCCATCCATCGCGGTTTTGGGAAGCTTTGCGATTGGCGGCAACGGACAAGGATTTAATGCCGTGCAGAACAATTACAGCTTTGAAGACTCGCTGTCTTTCATTCACGGCCGGCATTCTTTCCGTTTTGGAGGTGGTCTCTCCCGTCAACAAATCAACTTTGAGCACTTCACTTTCCCCGGACTGCTTGTCTTTGCGAATATGCCGGATTTTTTGACTGGGAATCCGTTTCTCGTCGCTGATTTGCAAGGACTTGTAGACCGTGCATGGCGTGCAACGAACGGAGACTTATTCGCACAAGACACGATTCAACTTACTCCAAGGCTGACGTTCTCACTCGGGTTGCGGTACGAACGGCAGGGGGTCATCGGCGATGCTCTTGGGCGGTCCTCGAATATCGATCCGAATCTTCTTAATCCCGATCCTCCTGCGGGAGGCACTCTCGAAGGCGTTGTGGTGGCGTCAAACTTCAAAGGAGATCTTCCTCCGGGCGTTACCCGGGCGTCTAACTCTGCGGCAATCAACGGGGATGGACAGAATCTGTTTGGACCTCGTGTTGGCTATGCATACAAAGTACCTTGGACGAATCGGCTGGTTCTTCGTGGCGGTTATGGCATGTACTTTACGAGGTCCACCGGACAGTTGTACCTGCAACTGCTCGCGGTACCTCCTTTTTCCCAGTTTCGCGTAGTTCTTCCCGCGGTCGGCAGGACAGCAGCAGACCCATTTGACCCTGTTCCGGCGTTTCCTGATTTCACTTCTCTCGTTTATTCTCCCGCGACGGCGCAGGCTCCGCAGATTTTTTCTCCGAAGTATCGCCCGTCTGTCGTACAGGAATACAGCACTGGATTGCAAGTTGAATTGGCGCATGATCTGTCGTTAGAGATCGGCTACGACGGTGCCAGGGGGACAAAGCTGGCTGAAGAGCGTGCCTTCAATCAAGCTGTAGATGCGACGAAGAATCCGATAAGAGGGCAGACCGATAACACCTTGGCCAATCTCGGACTTCGTCTTCCGTTTCAGGGTTACTCGCCCGGAGCGATCGAACTTCAGACCGAAGGAAGCTCGTGGTATAACGCGCTCGAAGTTAGCTTGAACAAGCGCTTTGGTCACGGTCTGCAGTTGCTTGCTGCCTATACTTGGGCCAGATCATTAACAGACGCAAACGGCTCGAGCACTGGTACCGCTCAAGGCGCAAACCTTGTCGGAGATCAGAACAACCCGCGGGCGCGGTATGGCCCGGATGGTTTCATTCGCCCGAATCGATTGGTCGTCAGCTACCTTTACGACATTCCTGGTCCAAAGAACAAACTCTCGGCCACCGGGCGTTTGCTTGGGGGTTGGGGCATTTCCGGTGTAACGACCATTCAGTCAGGCCGGAGGCTGACGATTACAACGGTGGATGAGAACAACGCATTCGGTATCACCGGCGCCGGGCTAAATCCGATACCGGCACAACTCGCTGCAGGCTGCAGTGCGAGCCAGTTGGTGGCTTCGGGTTCCGTGGCCAGCAAGCTCAGTGAATATTTCAACCTGACCTGTCTCGACACGCCTCCCGTGATTTCTGCCGATGGAGCAACCGCATTTGGAAACGCGGGAGCAGGCATCGTTTCTGGGCCTGGTCAAGTCAACTTCGATTTTGCTTTCCGTAAGCGGACTCCTTTCGGCTCTTCCGAAGGGAAAAACATCGAGTTTCGAGCGGAATTTTTCAACCTCTTCAATCACACACAGTTCGGAGATCCGGACACCACATTCGGCACTCCGAGTTTTGGAGTCATCAATTCAACGATTGTTTCTCCACGAGTGATTCAGTTGGGTCTGAAGCTGAACTTCTGATGTGAGCAGGCGTGATCAGGCGAAGAATTGAAGATTTTGAGGAGAAAACGAATGTCCCGTAAAAACTCATTCACGGAACAGAACTTCGTGCAATGGAAACGGTGTGCACACGCGCTCGGCGCAGCTGGTGCCATCGTGTTGTTGCTTGTAGCACTGGCAAAGACACAGGAGCCACAGAAGCCAAAGGTGCCGGTCCCGCCTGCGACTCCCGCAGCTTCTTCTGCAGCCGTACCCGCATCCACCCACGAACTGACTGCGGCTGATCTTGAAGCATTTCTTGACGGCCTGATGCCTGCCCAACTCGAGCGTGAGGACATCGCCGGAGCCACTATTGCGGTGGTCAGGGACGGGAAGGTTCTTCTCGCCAAGGGTTACGGTTTTTCGGATGTCGAAAAACGAAAACCGGTGTCGCCTGACAATACCTTGTTTCGACCAGGCTCCATTTCCAAGTTATTTACCTGGACGGCTGTCATGCAGCAAGTCGAACAAGGCAAGCTCGATCTTGACAGGGACGTAAATGAATATTTGGATTTCAAAATCCCGCCAGCTTTCGGGAAACCTATCACCTTGCGCAATATTATGACCCACACTCCCGGATTTGAAGATACGGCAAAAGAGCTGTTCGTCGCTGATGCCGGAAAGATGCGGCCGCTTTCTGAATATCTTCGGGAGCACATTCCTGCTCGCATTTTCCCTCCCGGAATAACACCGGCTTACTCAAACTACGCAACAACCATTGCCGGCTATATCGTGCAGCGGCTATCGGGAAAACCGTTTGAGCAATATATAGCTGAAAACATTTATGTGCCATTGGGCATGCGTCACACGACCTTTGTGCAGCCGCTTCCGCCCGATCTCCTGCCACTGATGTCCAACGGTTATTTGCGCGCCTCGCAGCCCGCAAAACCGTTTGAGTTCGTTCAGGCTTATCCAGCGGGCAGCGTCTCCACGAGCGCTTTGGACATGTGCAATTTCATGATGGCACATCTGCAGGACGGCCAATTGAATGGCAAGCAGGTCCTAAAGCCCGAGACAGCCAAACAAATGCACGCGCGTGTGTTCGGTTCGGATCCCCGTTTGAATGGGATGGCTCTTGGTTTTTACGAAGAAACAAAAAATGGACATCGCATCATCGGCCATGGAGGAGACACGGTTTACTTCCATAGTGATCTTCATCTCATTCATGACGCCAATGTGGGTTTCTTCGTTTCCTACAATAGCGCCGGCAAAGGAGAAGTAAGCGAGCGGACCATTCTCTTCGACAAATTTCTGGACCGTTACTTCCCATTTGCGCCTGCCGAGGCCGCACGACCGGCAAGCGCAAAAGAAGATGCCGCCCAGGTTTCTGGGTTGTACGTGGTTAGCAGGCGTGGCGAGAAATCCTTTTTGAAAGTTACTGAACTTCTCGGTCAGCCTAAGGTGTTCACCAACTCGGACGGCACTCTCAGTATCGATCCTTTGAAGAGCACCAACGGCGAGTTAAAGCGCTTCGAACAGATTGCGCCTATGCTGTATCGCGAGCAGCATGGCCAGGATTTGATCGGCTTTCACAAGAATCCGTACGGCAAAACAGAATTCTCGATCGATTTTCCGTTTTTTGTCTTTGAACGCGCCAGTCTAGTCGACAACAAATACTTCAACCTGTCGATCATGATCCCCAGTATTGTCATCATCGCCCTCACGGTGCTGCTCTGGCCGGTAGGTGCTGCAATTCGTAAGCACTACGGCCGAACCCTCGGATTGACCGCACTTGAAAAACGATTGAGGCTTGCTGTTCGCGCCGTTTGCATCCTCGATCTCGCGGTTCTGATCGGATGGGTGATCTATATTTCCGGCACAGAAGAGATTTCCAATTTGAGCCGCAGCCGCGACCCGTTTCTGTTGCTGCTGCAAGTACTCGGCATCGTCGCAGTATTTGGCACTGCGGTAGTGCTAATCGACTGCTTCCAGAGCATTTCAAAACGGGCTCTCTGGATTTGGTCGAAGATTTCCAGCGTAGCGTTGGCTTTCGCGTGCCTTGGCTTCGTATGGTTCATCTGGCACTGGAACCTCATCAACTTCAATCTTCACTACTGAGCACGCTTTCGCACGAAAAAGAGGGAGGCTCTGTGCGAATCGAAAGCGTCACGCTCCGCGAAATTCATCTTCGCTTGAAAGGTCCATTTGAAACCAGTTTTGGCTCGATTTCTGAACGCAGAATTTTACTGGTGGAGGTCGAATCGCGTGGTGCTACAGGATGGGGCGAGGCCACGGCAGGCGAGGGCCCATTCTATAACTCCGAGACGACGGACACTTCCTGGATCGTCCTCACTCGCTTCATCGTGCCGCTTGTCCTCGGCAGGGACATCGAAAATCCCGAGGAAATTCCCGAGCTGCTAGCGTCCATTCGCGGTCACGAAATGAGCAAGGCCGCATTCGAAAATGCCGTCTGGGACATGGTGGCCAAAGAGAAGGGCATTTCTTTGGCGAAACTACTCGGAGGAACGCGGGAGGAAATTCCATGCGGTGTCTCGCTGGGCATTCGCGAGAACCCGAGAGAATTGCTCTCAGCCATTTCTATGGAGCTGACTTCTGGCTATCAGCGCATCAAGATCAAGATCAAGCCCGGGAAGGACCTGAATTTCATCGAGTCTGTTCGCAACGAATTTCCTCACATCAAACTCATGGTGGATGCCAATTCTGCCTATCGTCTGGAGGACGCTCCGCACCTCAAGAAATTCGATGACTTCGGTTTGACAATGATCGAGCAGCCGCTCGCTTGGGATGACATCTGGGAACATGCAAAGCTTCAAGCGATGTTGAACACGCCAGTCTGTCTAGATGAGAGCATTCACAACCTGCATCAGACCAGAGCTGCCATAGAAATGCGCGCCTGCCGCATTCTGAATATCAAGTTGGGCCGCGTCGGGGGCCATCGGACAGCGCGACGCATCGAAGAGTATTGTCGCGCGCAAGCCGTTCCGGTCTGGTGCGGCGGAATGCTCGAATCCGGTATTGGCCGCGCCCACAACATCGCGATGTCCACCTTGCCCGGATTCATCCTCCCCGGCGACGTTTCTGCAAGCCAACGCTATTGGGAAGAAGACATTATCGAGCCCGAGGTCGTGGTCACGCCGCGCGGAACAATCGAAGTACCCACGGCGCCAGGAATCGGATATCGCGTGCGCCGCGAACGCGTAAACGCTCTCACGGTTCGTTCGGAGACGTTCCGGGCAGTTGCCAAGAATATCTCCACCGGTGTGCAAACTTAAGTTCTTGGAGGTGATGCTTGCACGGAAAGCATACTCAGTTCGCGCTTGTTTCGATAATGACTCTGTTTTTTCTCGTTTGCTATTGTGCGTCACACCCGGCCGCGACCACCCGCGCCGCAACACCGCCCTCGACCACAGACGCCCGAACAGCTCCCGAACCGGATTTCGACGTGATCATCACGAATGGCCACATCGTTGACGGAACAGGCGGTCCCTGGTACGCCGCAGACATTGGTATCCGTGGAGATCGTATCGTCGCGATCGGCAAGCTCGACACCAAGAAAGCGAAAAGGGTTGTCGATGCTAACGGCAGAATAATCGCGCCCGGCTTCATCGACATGCTTGGACAATCAGAAGACTCTCTCCTCATCGACAATCGTTCATTGAGCAAGTTGTCGCAGGGCATTACGTCGGAAATTACGGGGGAAGGCGGTTCCATCGCTCCGCAAAACGAAAAGACCATCGCTCCGTTGAAGGCCGTGTACGAGCACTACAAACTCAAAATCGACTGGACTACCCTTGACGGCTACTTTCGGAGGTTGGAGAAGCAGGGAACTCCCCTGAATATTGGAACCTATGTCGGTGCTGCCCAGGTGCGTCAAGCGGTGATAGGTGATGACGACCGAGCTCCGACTCCCGCGGAACTTGAACAAATGAAAGCCCTGGTGGAACAGGCCATGAAGGACGGAGCGCTTGGCATTTCCACGGCCCTGATATACCCGCCAGGCCACTACGCAAAAACGGAAGAGCTGATTGCTCTTGCCAAGATAGCAGCGCAATATGGCGGCCTCTATGCTACGCATATGCGCAGTGAGGGCGCCTCGCAGATGGCTGCGCTCGACGAAGCGATTCGAATCGGCCGCGAAGCCGGTCTGCCGGTTGAAGTTTTTCACCTTAAAGTAAGCGGCAAATCGCGATGGGGATCCATGACAAAGGTCGTCGAAAAAATCCAGGCTGCGCGCGATTCCGGATTGGACATTCGCGCTGACCAATATCCCTACATCGCGGGTGCCACTGCGCTCGCTTCATCGTTGCCGCCAAGCGCCGCCGATGGCGGTATCGCGAAACTCCTTGAACGTCTGCGCGATCCGAAGCTTCGCGAGCAGATTAAGAAAGAAATGTCCACCGATCAGATCGCCTGGGAAAATCTCTATCGCGATTGTGGAGGTGGTGTCGGCATCATGATCGCCGGGGTCATCAATCCGGAACTCAAGAAATACGACGGCAAGACTGTTGCGGAAATGGCGAAGGCCGAAGGGAAGCCCGAGCTCGACGCTCTTTTCGACTTCATTTTGGCGGATAGCGGACAAGCCGGGGCCGTTTATTTCATGGCCAGCGAGGAGGACCTCGTTTCCGGCCTAAAGCAGCCGTGGACTTCCATTGGCCTCGACGCCGGTGAGGCTTCGCTAGATGGGTTGCTCTTTGAACCCCACGGTCACCCTCGTGCCTTCGGCTCCATGCCGCGATTTCTCGGCCGCTATGTCCGCGATCAAAAGCTCATGGCACTTCCAGAGGCGATTCGCAAGATTACTTCCATGCCCGCGCAGCGGGAGCATCTAGCAGGCCGCGGCCAGATTCAGATCAACTACTATGCGGACATCACGATTTTCGATCCTGCGAACATCATCGATGAGGCCACGTTCGAAAATCCCACCCGGCTCTCTCGCGGCATTGACTATGTTTTCGTGAACGGTCAGCTGGAGTACGACCACGGCGCCTTAACCGGCGCTACCGCCGGGCGCGTGCTACATGGACCTGGATGGACGAATTAGACGCGCTGACGTTAGTCTAAATCCGCGCTTCGATCAAAAGAATGAACTCGTGCAACAAGATCGTTCGACTCGCGCGCGATCTCCCGAGATCGCAGGCTGCGTTACAACTGGCGCGATCGATTGGGCGGCCTCGAAGAGAGTCAGGTTAGGCCACAGCCTTCCTTTTGTATCCAACAGCTTTATTGTTTGGAGTGCCTGTATAGCAGTGGGATTGGCTGGGAGATGGCAGGAAGCCGCAGCTCCACGATCAGGCCGCCCAACGGGGAATTTCGAGCGGAAACTGCACCGCCATGTAAACGAATCGCATGGTCGGTAATCGCAAGTCCCAATCCTACTCCGCCCGTTTCACGCTCCCTCGAATCGGCGACCCGGTAGAAGGGACGGAATACATTTACAAGATCCGGCTCTGGCACGCCCGGTCCATGGTCCGCGACATGAATAATGGCAATCGTCTGTCCGTTGATGCTGTCTGCGAGCAGACTCACTTCAACCTGCGAGCCGCGCTCGGTATAACGGATTGCATTTCTGAGAACGTTTTCGATCGCGCTGCGCAGAAGACTGGGGTTGGCTCTTACCAGCAGCGGCTCGGAGAGCACAACAATGACCGAGCATTGCATGCTTCGTGCCTCAAAATCCGCGTCCGCGACAATTTCCTGTAACAGCAGCGACAGCTCTATTGTGTGGCGCGCTGCGATGTCGCTTTCACTTTCCAATCGCGCCAGTGTGAGTATCTGCGCGATCATCTCGTTGATCCGGTCCGCCTCTTTTTGAATTCGGTCCCAAGAGCTTTGTAGCTCCTCTCCACTTCGCTGCCTGCCCAATCCGAGCGCGACATTCATTCTGGCTAGGGGTGAACGCAGCTCATGCGAAATGGCCTGCAGCAGTCTTCGTTGTACATTCATCAAGGTCTCGAGGTGCTCCGCCATGTGATCGAGATCGTGCCCCAGCGCGGCGATTTCATCGCGCCGCCGTCCAAGTGTCGCTCCTACTCTGGCGCTGAGTTTGCCTGCCGCAATTTCACGCACGGCATGCTGAAGCCGCAATACGGGCGACGTGATGTAATGCGCCAACCAGAGGCACACTAAAATCCCCACAATGACAATCGCCGCGAGCCTGATCAACAGTTCTCTAAGCCCGGGATGGAAAGGTCCGAAAGGCAGAGGGGCAATCTCAGTGTAGAAGACGTAGGATTTTCCGCTCGGCCCATACGTTCGTTGCGCGAGCACTCGCGTCTCATGGTCGGTTTCAAATTGAGTTTCATAGGTTCGAGAAGCGCGGAAGATCAGTGGCATCAGAACGGGCGTGGATTCCTGGCCAAGCACATTCCGGCCCTCAGAATTGAACAATCCCGGGCGTGCCGGTGAAGTGTCGCTCATCTCGGCGAGATATTTCTGCAGTTCCGCAGGGCCGCCTTGTTCGAACACACGCGCGGCGTGCTCGGCCTCCAGCCGAACGACACGATCCGCGACTGAGCGGAAGCGGCTATCCGCGCTGTCGATTCTGCTGGAGGCGACAGATAGTGCTAGCGTGCCACCGACCAGAAACATCGCCACCAGGAACCAAACAAAAATCTTCCAAAAAAGACGGTTCATGGGGCAATGGCGCTGTGAAGTATCGAGTGGCCCGGGTGATGTGTATAGAGATAACCGACATTGCGGATGCTGCGTATTCGTTCGATGCCCTCGGCCGTGACGCCAAGCTTTTTTCGAAGGTTGCTGACATGAACGTCGATGCTTCGATCGAATGGCGAAAATTCCCGGTCCAATACAACCCGCACCAGATCTTTCCGGGAAATAACCCGCCCGCTCGATTTGATCAGCGCGACAAGCAAATCAAATTCCGTAGTAGTCAGTTCAACTGCTGTTCCGCCGACGCGGCACGTGCGCGAGCCTTGGTCCAGGTACAGATCGCCTAACTCCAGCCGCTCCGGGCTCCACAGTCCATCGGTCGCGCCGGCTGGACGCAATCGCCGCAGCACAGCGCGAATACGAGCCACCAACTCGCGTGGATTAAATGGCTTCGGTAGATAATCGTCCGCACCGTGCTCCAGACCGAGGATGCGATCTACGTCTTCGCCGCGAGCGGTGAGCATCAGCACGCCGACACGCGATGCCCGACGGATAGCTTGCAATACTTGCAGGCCATTCATTCCCGGCAGCATCACATCCAGGATCACCACGTCGTATTTCCCGGAAAGCGCCTGCTCGAGTCCGTGCCGCCCCTCGTGAATTAGATCGACGTAGAAGCATTCCTGCACGAGGTACTCGCGCACCAGTTCGCACAGTTCACGATCATCGTCGATGACTAAGACGCGGTCCACACCTGGTTCCAGCGCTTCGTTTTGCTCTCCGTAAGCAGGCTCAGATGCGGGTTCAGGCATAAAGGTAGCCTAGCCAAGCTGAGCGGCATGCTCTGTAAAGCTGTGTTAAGACGGCGCCTCGTTTCTTAACAGGGCTTCACCCGCACTTAACGCTTCCTAAGACTGGCAGACGCCGAAATCCGTACTGTCGCTGTGGATGTCAAGAGTCCCAGACGAATGCGGATGCCCCCGGAAAAATTCCTCTACAAAAAGAGATTGTCTACAAGCAGGCGAGGAACGCTGGGGAGAGTAACGCTGCTCGTCTTTCAGTTTCTGGCGTTTGTTGCGGCCAGGGGTGCGGCTGGACAGACGACGGAAGAACCACGAGTCGTAATTGAGCGTGTGGAATTTCTGGGGAACCGCAGGGTCCGCAGCGACACGCTGAGAGCGCGCCTGTTTGTGCGATCGGGCGACCCGTACAACGAAGAGACTCTGCGACGGGATTTTCAAGGACTTTGGAACACAGGATTTTTTGAAGACATTCGCTTGCGGGTCGAAGACGCCGCGAGCGGCCCCGGCAGAAAAATTGTGATTTTTGAACTAAAGGAAAGACCAATCATCCGCCGCATCCGTTACGACGGGATTCATTCCGTCTCGGAGTCGGACATTCTCGATCGCTTTAAGGAACGAAAAGTGGGGCTGACCGTGGAGAGCCAGCTAGACCCAACAAAAATCATGAAGGCTGACACCGTCTTAAAGGAACTTCTCGGTGAACACGGGCGGCAATTCGCCACGGTCACTCCGCAGATCGAACGCATCGCGAGCAGCAACGCCGTGATTCTGGTTTTCAAAGTTGAAGAAGGCGCGAAAGTCAAAGTCGGAAGGATCCACTTCACCGGCAATCATGCTTTCAGCGACCGCAAACTGATCCGCGCCATGCGCCACGACCGGCCGTACGCAATTCCGATGTACTTTACGGAACTCGGCGTTCTCTCGAAAACCTTCGACAGAGACAAGCTCAACGAAGATCTCGAAGTCGGCGTTCGCGGTCTCTATCAGGACAACGGCTATTTCCGCGTCTTGGTAAAAGAACCCCTCCTTGAAAATATCGACACGGAAAGCAACAAATTCGGGGTACCGGTTCCCCTGATGGCGAAGTCGCATGGTAAGGCCGTGAACATCACGATTCCGATTGAAGAAGGTCCGCGATATCAGATGGGGACCTTGAAGATTGTGAGCGCCGATCCGGACAAAGCCCTGTCGCTCAAAGTAGACGCACTGAAAAAAGTTTTCCCTTTGACACAAGGCGACGTCCTGAATGTCTCCAGGCTGCGCAAAGCAATGAAGGATTACACCAGCGTCTATGGAGAGTATGGCTTCATCGATTTTACGGCCGAACCGGATTTCGATGTTGACGACGCGAACAAAATCATCAACATCACTTTGAAATTTGATGAGCAGAAACAATATTACGTCCGCCGCATCGATTTCGCGGGGAACACCACTACCCGCGACAAAGTCATCCGCCGCGAACTTCTGATCGACGAAGGCCAGCTCTTCAACAAGCGCTTGTGGGAGATCAGCATTCTCCGTCTGAACCAGCTCGACTATTTCGACCGACTCGAAGCCGACAAAGCGGTCGAAATACGGCGCAACGTCAAGGACGGCACCGTGGACCTCAACTTGAAAGTCCACGAAAAAGGGAAGCAGTCCATCGGGTTGAACGGTGGCGTCAGTGGGCTAGCCGGTGGATTTATCGGCTTGACCTACCAGACCAACAATTTTCTGGGGCTGGGAGAAACCCTGACGTTTTCTGCGCAAACAGGGAGCCGGCAGACGAATTTCATGTTCGGGTTCACGGAGCCTTACATCTTCGACCGGCCGATTTCCACAGGGTTCACCGTATTTGATTCCGTTTACCGTTATGACCAGCAGCAGGAACTCTCGATCCTGGAAAATCAGAAGATCAGCATCAACCCTGCTTCGGCTCAAAACTATACGCAGAACAGTAAAGGCTTCACTGTTTTTGCGAGTTTTCTGCCCAAGAGATTCTCGTTCACGCGAATTGGCGTCACCTACGGCTACTCGAAGACGAATATCGACGCCACCACGAACGCTTCGCAGATTCTTTTCGAGACGCTCCAGTTCCGCAATTTTTCCGGTCCCTCGGCGCTGCGTGGAATTGTGTCGAGCAAAATCACTCCATCGATCACCTACAACACAATCGATAATCCGATGAATCCGACGCATGGCAAAAGCTTCCTCTTATCTCTCGGCGTCGAAGGCATAGGCGGAAACGCGCGCAGCATTTCCACTATTTTTGAAACGAAATATTTTCGACCCATCCATCGCCGCAATGTTCTCGGTTTTCGTTTGCAAACCGCTTTTGTTACCGGCTACGGCGGAATCGAGCCTGCGCCTAACAACCGCTTCTATACGGGCGGAGACGACAGCATTCGAGGATTCGATATACGCACAGTTTCACCCATCGCGTTCGTCCCGGTTACGTCGAATACCTCCGTCAGCTTCAGCGATCCCAATCAATTGAGCGGCACTGGACAACCCGTCACACGAACCATCGGTGTGCCGCTGCTCAGCTACACCATCGTTTACCCGGGCGGAGACACCCAGATTATTGGAAACGTCGAATACCGGATTCCGCTTGCCGGACCCGTTTCGATGTCCCTGTTTTTCGATGGAGGCGTGAACGGAATTCTGCGGCGCAGCCAGTTGAAGCTCGACGCCGATGGCTTCAACCAGCTGCAAACTACCTTTCCAAATGTTTCGATCAGCAACTCGCTTCAGCTCGCACCCGGATCGAACTTTGCTCCGCGCACGTCCACCGGCGTTGAATTCATCGTGCAGTTGCCAATCGTGCAGGCGCCTTTCCGCGTGTACTGGGCTTTTAATCCAACGTTGTACTCGCATGTGGTCACAGCACCCTCAAACGCTTTCTATTTAAGCGACACGTTTAAAAACTCGTTGCCGCCCGGCGTTTACGACCTACAGATCGCTCCTTATCTGGACGATCTTCTGAAAACTCCGCAAACAGTTTATTTCAACGAGCGGCGATCCACTTTCAAGTTTTCTGTCAGTAGAACTTTTTAGGGAGAGAAACACTTCATGCCAGCTGAAGCTCTTGATCTAGTGCGGTCGAAATACTCGGGAAAGCTCACGTGCGTAGTATCGCTGTTGTTGTCTGCCGTGGTCATCGGTTGTGGCGGCGGTTCGAAGACGGTGGCCGTCACGATCACTCCCACTACCGCAACTGTGAAGTTGCAGGCCACGCAGCAATTCACAGCTACGGTCACCGGAAACGACAACACGAACGTGACGTGGTCCGTAAATAGCGTGACAGGAGGCAACGCGACCGTGGGCACCGTCACGACGCAGGGACTGTATACGGCTCCCGCCAATGCACTGAACTCGTCCTCCGTTAGTGTGACCGCCACCAGCGTCGCTGATACCTCGAAGTCCGCTTCGGCCACCGTAACCATCAGTTCCGGCGCGACAGTCACCGTATTTCCGACGGCAGGCGTGACACTCAGCCCAGGAGAAACGTTTCAGTTTACCGATACCGTCGCGAACGTGATTGATACGTCGAGCCAATCGACGGCGGTCTATTGGTACGTGAACGGCGTTCAGGGCGGCAATGCTACCACCGGCACGATCACCACGACTGGCCTCTACAGCGCCCCTGCGCAGATCGGCTCCTCTACTACATTCGTGGTCAAGGCAACTTTGCAGGCTGACAGCACCAGCAGCGGCCAGACCAACGCATCCGTAATCCCGGTCGGTGCGCCCACTTTGTCCGCAGTGAATCCTTCGACGGTCGCGCAGAGTTCGTATTTCGAGGATGTCTATCTCAACGGAAGCAATTTCACTTCGACCAGCACTGCGCGTGTGAATGGCAGCGCCGTCGACACCACTTTTGTTTCGCCCACCGTCTTGCGCGCGCGCATTCCTGCAGCCAACCTGGACACTGCAGTCCCAGCATTCATTGACGTGATGCAACAGTCTGGCGTGCTCTCCGGCGTCGTTCGTATCAATATTGTGGCAGCGGCACCCGCGCTGATCAGCACGACTCCCGACAGCACCACGCAAGGAGCAGGCAGTCTCAGCATCACTTTTGATGGCGGGTATTACGGATCGGAAACCATCGCGCAAATCAGCGGCAACGTGCGCAGCGCTACGGTCACGAACAGCCGGCAGCTCAACGTGGCCGCGACGAGTGATGACGTCACCACGGCCGGACTCTTTTCCGTTTCGGCCTTAAATAGCGGACTTCCTCAACAAATCACCGCTGGAAATTTTGCAGTCGCTCCCACGGACTCGCCCACTGTTCTAACAACGCTGGGTGTCGGCAGCAGTCCCAACTCGGTCGCAATTGACGCGTCAACGGGCATCGCGGTCGTGGCGAATACCGGTTCCAATTCGATTTCACTGATCGACCTGGAGCCTTCCAGTCCCACGTACCTGCAAAAAATTGGCAATCCGATTTCCGTTGGAACTTCGCCGACCAGCGTAGCGGTCGATAATCTTCGCCACTTGGCGCTTACCGTAAGCAATACCAGCGCGACTTCCAGCGTCACGGTTGTAGACCTCACGACCAAGGCCGTGAAAGCTACGATCACGGACGGCCTGGACGTCTTTCCCTACGCGGTCGGAATTAATCCGCTGACTGGCAAGGCGCTCGTCGTTTATCAAAATTCCAGCAAGGCAACAATCATCGATCTCGACACGCTGGCGGTATCCGCCACTGGCCAAATTCAAACCACGGGCGCCAATCCGCAAATCGCCGTAGACACTCAGTTGAATTGGGCATTTGTCACACCCGGCGGCACAGGTTTGGTTTCCGTGGTGGACTTGAACAACAATGGCCGCAATGTTGTCTCGCTCATCGCCGTACCTTCATCGAACGGCGCGGTTCGCAAGAGCGGAACGGTAACCATCACCACCACTGGATCTCACGGTGCAACCGTCGGAGAAACGATTGTGGTTGCCGGTGTAAATGACTCCAGTTTTGATGGAACGTTTACGGTCGCCAGCGTTCCCTCCGGCACTTCCTTTACCTATTCGCAGTCCGGCAGCGACACCACGAGCGGAAATGGCACGGTGAGCGTCGCTAATCCACTTCTCACCATCGGGCTAGAACAAAATACGCGCGGCATTTCGATCAGTCCGGAAACGAAGATGGCAGTCCTTGCCGATCCTGCTTCTTCCGCGGTCACGTTAATGAGCATGCTCGATCAGACGGTCAGTACCATCACTCTCGAGACCGGTGCGGCCGCAAGCGCAGTGAATCCGCTCACAAACTCCGCGGTCACTGTGAATTCCCTCGGTAATACCGCGTCGTTGTTGAATTTACAAACGAAAAGCCGCACCACGCAATTCACCGTTGGCCGCAAACCTGTGGCCGTAGCGATCGATCCCACGACGAATCTTGCGATTACGGCCAATCAGACCGACAACACCGTCTCCATCATCAAACTGGGAACGATCCGGTCTTTTCAAGTTACGCAGATGAGTCCGTTCAACGCTTTCACCAGTACTACGGCACAAACTCTTACTATCCTTGGCAACGGATTCCAGCCCGGGGCAGCGGTGCGCTTCAACGGAACCAATCTGACCACCACCTATGTCAATGAGCGCGAACTCACTGCCACCATTCCTACTTCTTATTTGGGTGCTCCGAGCCGCTACATCGTCGACGTCCTGAATCCGACCAGCACGATTCCTTCAAACGTCAACACCTTCACGGTGATGCAAGCAATCGCCGTAGGCACATCTCCACGCGGCATCGCCCTGGACCGCGCTCGCAATCTCGCTGTGATCACCAATAGTGGATCGAAAACCGTTTCCGTGATCAACACTAGTTCACTCAGCATTTCCGGCACACTCAACGTGGGCACCTCTCCGCAAGGAGTCGGTCTTTCTTCCATTGCGGGGCGCGCCGCTGTCGCCAACACCGACGACGACACGGTCTCGGTCATTGATCTCGACAACATCGCGGTTGCGACAACCGTTTCCGTTGCGCCAAGCTCCGGAACTTCTAAGCCCATCGGCGTCGCCGTTCATCCGGGTTCCGGACGCGTCGTTGTCGCGGACAGCAACTCTTCCCAAGTAAGTTTCTTCGATATTTCGAGTCCAGGCACGCCATCAACCTTGACTGTGGACGCTGGTCCCGAGGCGGTGGCCATCGATCCGACGCGCAATATCGCCGCGGTAGCCGAAGGCGCTTCGAGCACAGTTGTGATCGTAGACCTTTCCACATCGCAAATCCTCAGCCGAGTGACGGGCTTCTCTCTCCCCACGGGCGCAATCTACGATCCAGACTCGGATACCTTCCTGGTCACTTCGAGCCTCGCAAACAATTTCGGATCAGTGATCGCGCATCCCGACACCGACACTTACTCCGTCACATTCAATCGAGTCGGCATCAATCCGACATCGATTGACTACAACTACCGCAGCAGCACGCTGGTGACCGCCAACACCAGCAGTCAAACGCTCTCTGTCATGGATTTTCTGACCAAGACCATCAAGGCCATTATCCCGTTGCCAGTTTCCCAACAATTCGCTGTCGCCATCGACCCGATGACGAACCGCGCCTTTGTCGTGGATCAAAACAACAACCGCGTGATTGTTGTGCCGCTGCCTCGCTGAACGGGACAACCATGCGGACAACTCTCCTCATTCTTTTTTCGCTAATTGTTTTCCTCGCCGCCGGGTGCGGAGGAAGCAGCAGCACGACAACACCAATCGTTTATGTGACGTTGAGTCCTCTCAACGTCAGTGTCGCTCTTGGCACGACGCAGCAATTTACAGAGACCACCTCCGGCTCCACGAACACGGACGTTACCTGGCAAGTCAATGGCATCACCGGTGGCAACTCCACTTACGGAACCATTTCCACCACTGGTCTTTACACGCCGCCAGCAACCGTCCCGAATCCTGCCACGGTAACCGTGACGGTGATCTCGCAGGCCAACACAGCGGATATTGCCAACGCCAGCGTAACGATCATCTCCGGTGTCAGCGTGAGCGTCTCGCCCGCTTCCGCGAATCTTGAACTGAGCGGGACACAACAATTCACTGCGGCAGTGACGGGCAACAGCAATACCGGTGTCACTTGGCAGGCTGGCGGCGTTACCGGCGGCAATTCAACTTACGGTACGATTTCCGCTGACGGTCTCTATACGGCTCCATCGAGCGGCAGCACACCGTTCGGAGTCAGCATCACGGCTATTTCCAAAGCGGATGCGACGAAATCAGGTACTGCGAGCGTCACGGTTCACGGCGGTATTTCCATTTCGCTCGTTCCGAATCCCGCGTCGGTGACCACATTTGGATCGCAACAATTCACGGCCACTGTTTCCGGGACTTCCACAACAGGCGTCACGTGGCAAGTCAACGGCATTACCGGTGGAGGCTCCACGACAGGAACAATCACTCAGGCCGGCTTGTATCGAGCACCGAATTCCGTTCCCACCAAAGGCACAAATGGAAAAAGCCAGACGGCAACTGTAACGGTGTCTGCGATTTCCCAGGCCGATTCGACTGTGGTGAGTTCTGTCGTCGTGACCGTGACCTCGCCAAATCAAGCTACGCAGATTTCTCCCACGGTACTTGGCGTGTCTGGCGGAAATGCGCTCGACACGAGCGGCTCAACCTGCTGCAGCGGCACGCTCGGTGCTCTGGTTTCACGCGGCGGCAAACAGTACATCCTCAGCACCAATCACGTGCTTGCGAGGACTGATCAGGCAAGCATCGGAGAATCGATCATGCAACCGGGTTTGCTGGACACGAGTTGCGCGACCTCTGGCACTACAGCGGTCGCAACACTTTCTCAGTTCGCAAATCTCGAAAATCCCGCGTCAGGCAAACCCGTTGCCGATGCCGCGCTCGCGCAAGTTGTCGCCGGAAAAGTTGATGCACAGGGAACAATTCTTGAATTGGGCGGCTCGACGACGAACGGACAACCAACGGATGGCGCTCCTCTTGCCGGCAGCGGTGGGACTCCCACGCAAGGCTTGGCCGTCGCAAAGAGCGGCCGCTCGACAGGACTCACATGTTCAACCATTGACGTCGTCAATCTCACGACCAAGATCGATTACCAAAAGGGTTGCAACTCCGATACAACGTTCAGCGTTACGTTTTCGAACCTCGTCGCAATATCCAGCTCGAGCTTCAGCGCCGAAGGTGATTCCGGTTCACTCATCGTTGACCAGAGCACGTCCGCGCCCGTTGCACTGCTCGTAGCCGGTTCCGACACTGACACCATCGCGGCGCCAGTCTCCGACGTTCTCGCCACGCTTGCCGATCCGAGCACGAACGAACTTCCAGTCTTCGTCGGCTCCTCGACAGCTCATGCCGTCGCCGCTTGCAGCCTTCCCGGTCCGCAGAGTGCTTCCATACAGACCGCTTCCTCATTCTCAGCTTCCGCTGAGAAGCTTCAGGCCGCCTCGAGTGTTCGCGACGCACACGCTGCGGAACTTCTTGCCAAGTATTCGCTCGAGTCCGTTGGCGTTGCCGACAGCCTCGATCAGTCCGGTGAAGCGGCAATCGTCCTTTTCGTGACGAAGGAGGAATCCTTGCAGTCATTCCCACAAACAATTGATGGAGTTCGCACCCGAATCGTGGAGAGTTCAGCAAGACCAAAGTCTTCGGTGCTCTCGGTCGCTGAAACCGCTACATCGATTTCGCCAGCATCGAGCGGCGGAAGCGCCATTGAGCTGACATCTCCGGAACTTCGACGCGCCTCCAGCGTTCAATCCCAACGCGTCGAGCAATTACTGAAGCTCAAGGGCGTCCAGGGCGTTGGGATTGGTGCCAGCTCCGATCATCCCGGCGAAGCGGCCCTGGCAATTTTCGTAATTCGGGGAACCGTCCACGACTCAATTCCAGCTGTTCTCGACGGTGTCCGGACTAAAGTACGCGAATCAAGCCGCTTCCATCTTGGGAGTGCTTCCATGTCTTCTCGTTCGCGCAGCTGCAATGCTCCTGTGAAATCGCAATCGCAGACGGCGGACGAGAAGTGATCGACGAGGAACAGTACATTCACTCACATTCGCTTGACGAATCTTTACCGTATAACGCCCAGGAATAGACAATGATTCCTAAGAATCATAAAAGGATCCGAATTTGAACAGCGATCGTGAAAGGCATTTCAGCGGGTGCGGCTCTGTATCGCGGCCCTGCGCTCTCCCAATGGACCGCAACCGGGTCGCACCCAACGGAGGTCCACACTTTTACGAAGATGCGTTCAATTTGTTTTTCACTGACTTTTGCAGCAAGAGTTGTGGCTAGAAACCCCAAACCCTGGCCACTCTGCACCGCTGCGGTATTGACTCCGCAGCGGTGCACTCCCTCCGTACGTCCGTGTCATCGTGCGAGATGCGCACAGATTTCTTGAGCTGGCACGCAGCTACCGCGATCAGCTAGTCGAGCATCCTGTCGCCGCCTTCACCCGCTACCTGAAGTGAGTCTTCCCCACTCGAGCCCTTCTCTCTCGCCAAACGGAACGAGTGGACTCGGAGATGAGCCCCCCGGTGCGAGTGGTTAGCTGCTTTCAGATCGGAAGATGGCGTTCTGCATTAGCTCCTGAGCAGCGTGGTCACGTAGGCGGAGGTCAGCGGGATCTTGCGTGCGTGTATGCCGGTTGCGTCGAAGAACGCGGCAGCGACGGCGGGTGGACCAATCGCGTTCGCGGCCTCCGAGCCGCCGCCAAAGCCTTTGTCGTCGCGCGAGATCTGTACGACTTTGATCTCGGGCATTTCCTCCATCGTCAGAATTTTGTAGCGGTTCCAGTTCGTGCTGGTTACTTTTCCGTTGTCGAAAGTAACTTCTTCCTTGAGCGCTTCACTAAGGCCCATGACGACTCCGCTCTTCATGCAACGGTCAAGTTGTCGGGGATTAATGATCTTGCCGCAGTCGGCACCAATCGTGAACTTCGTCACCCGCACCGCTCCTGTCGCTGGAACAACCGCGACCTCGGCGATTCCCACCCAGTAGGCGTTCTGGCGGACCATGATCGACACGCCACGACCGGTTACAGCGCGATTTCCGGTTCTGCGAGCGCCTCGGTGCGGCGAAGGTCGAGGCCCCCATCCTGCTGCCTTGGCAGTCGCGTTCAATAGATCAATCAGGCGTTGTTCGGTCGTGTGGTCAATGCGGAATTGAATCGGATCGGTTTTTGCCAACGCCGCTGCCTCGTTGATCAATCCTTCCAAGGCGAAGTTTTGCTGACGCTGTCCGGGCGTGCGCATGATGTTCCCTCGCAGCCCGCCGGATACTGATTCCGCTCCAAGGTTCGGCATTCCATATGCCTCTTCCAACCTGTTTGGAATTTTGTCGTACGGCCATTCTGTTGCAATCCACCCTCCCGGCTTCGACGTGCTCGAAGGCATTCCGGCCAGAAGAGTGCCGAGGGGGCGCGGATCGAACATATGGGGCGAGTAAAAGGCGCTGTGCACCGCCGTCACACGGCCATTCTCAACACTGGCCTTGATATCGGATACCCATCCCGGCGAAACAGTTGACCATGCCAAGTCCTCCTGCAATGTCCACTGCACTCGCACTGGTTTGCCTGTTAATTGCGAAAGGATCGCTGCATCGCCTTCGGCGCCATCGCCACCAAGCGTCGTGCGTCCGTACTGACCCGAGTGCTCCAGCCACCGGACCACCACTTTCTCGACCGGTGTGCTTAGCGCATTCGCGATCCGGGCACGCAGTCCCTGCGACTGCGCGGAATGCGTCCAGACGGTTACACTGCCATCACTGCGTACGTCCGCGAGCGCCACGAATGGTCCAATCGGAGCGTGTCTGACGTATGGCTGCTCATAGCTCGCGGAAATTGTTTTGGACGCATTCGCCAACGCCGCAATCACATCGGCAGCCTTCCCCTTGCTTTCCGATGGCGCACCCCACTTGAACTCGCGAAGCGCTTTTGTCAGGTTCTCGCTCCCCGGAAGACCGGTCCACTCGGTCCACTTCGCGCTTGCAGCAACGGAACGTGCGGCGGCAATCGCCTCCCACTCATCCGGAGAGACTACGGCAACCAAATTGCCTTTCTTCACTACTTCCGCGGTTGGAAACTGCTTCTTGTCGACCTCGCCAACGGAAATTAACGTCGAGCCCAACGTTGCCGGTCGCACCATTCGTGCATGCAGCATTCCCGGCAACGTGACGTCGCAACTCCATTGCGTCTTCCCGGTTACCTTGTCAGGAATGCTGGGGATTGGATAGGACGTCCCGATGATCCTGAACTGGCTCACCGGTTTCATTGGCGGGTCTCCGGTCACTGTGAAGCCATCGAGCGATGTAATGCCGACCCATCCCGCCGGATCGGATTTCGCAGGCTGACCTGTAACCGGAATCTTTAAGTCCAAGTGCTGGCCCTGAACGAGCTGCCCATAGCTGATGCTCCGTCCCTCACCGGACACGATTCCGTCAACGACGCTAAGACCAGAGACCGGAACACCCAGTTGCGTCGCGGCCAGCCCGAGCAGCGCCTGATAAGTATAGGCGGACACTTTGCGAACGTTGCTCATTCCAGTTAGGAAACCAGCCGAATAGCCTCCGTCTGGCGTCTTGTCCGTGTCGCCCATGAGAAGCGAAATCGTTTCCGGCCGCACGTTCAATTCCTCGGCGATCGCCTGCGCATAGTACCCGCTCATTCCGGTTCCGGTCTCCGTCCGGCCCGTGCGCATCAGAATCGTATTGTCATCCCGGATCTCGAGCCAGGATGCGAGCTGGCTCGGGTCGAGCGAAGTCTCGTTTTTTGCGGCACGCGTAGCGGAACCTTGTCCTGGCAGGTAGAGCGAGACAAAAAGAGCGCCGCCAATTTTGACGAACCCGCGCCTTGTCAGCGTCATGGTGATCGGGAATTCGCGGGATGTTTCTGCTTTTACGGTCATGGCACTCACTCCCCTCAGGCCCTCATGACCTTGGCCGCACGCTGCACCGCATCGATGATGGCAGCGTAGGTACCGCAGCGGCATAGATGCGGCGAAGGCGGCGTGTTGGTGAAAGCGTCCTTGATCTGCGCCACGGATGGTTTCGGGTTCTTGGCAAGCAATTGCACCGCGGCAATCATCATCCCGCTCTGGCAGTAACCGCACTGTGGCACCTGTTCGTCAATCCACGCTTGCTGGATTGGGTGTAGCGTCTTCGCCGCGTCGGCCTCGCTCAACCCCTTCTCCGCCGCCCAAACTGAGGGTAGCCCTTCGATGGTCGTCACCTGCTTGCCCACAGCGTAGGAGACCGGTGTAATGCACGATCGGACTTCTTCTCGATCGAGTAGCACCGAGCACGCCCCGCACTGCGCCATCCCGCACCCAAGACGTGGGCCCGTTAATTTCAATTCATTTCGCAACACGAACAACAGAGGCGTTTCCAGTGCGGAGGAAACAACTCGCTTCGTGCCGTTCACGGATAAGGTAATTTCCTCCGCCATCTCTTAGCCTCCGAACACGCCAGATCTTCTCCTGCCATCAAGCTCGTGAGTTTGCTGCAACTACGCCGTTCTCGTCTTTTTCAGCCAGGAAGGTTTCTGTGCCGTCGCCACCAAATACCACGCCGGCCAGCTCAATGCCCAATTTGGAATCCACGGACCGCTGCTATTCCACGTCGGAATCGTCAACGCAGTTATAGCCAAAGCGAGAGCGATTGCCGAACTCAGTTTGATCTGAGCTATCTGCAAACCTCGGTGAACTCCCCAGATCGCGGGCGGCAAAAAGAGAAGCAGACAAAATCTCGACACAGAGTCAATGCGAAACCTTCCTAGACAAAACAAACAGGGGAGAAAGGACAAGGCGGCACTCACACCAACGGTTCGCCGCGATACCGATCCCATCACAAAACCGCCTGTCCATGACCACCCGACTAGTAGCAAGACATTGCACAACAGCAACATGAATCCGGGCCCTAGCTTTAGTCCTGTGGCCTTCAGAAGCGTCGGTCCGACGACCTCTTGGTAGGTTCGGCTGACGGAAATAGAGAATCCCATCAGCAGTAAGCTGCACGGCAGGGCTAGGCCGAACGCCGCGAGCCATGGTCGCCAGCTTCTCCAAAGCCCCGCCTTCCGCCGGAAGACCAACCCGACTACATCAAGCAAACTTTGCCGGGCGCCTTCACCTGCTTCTAGCAAATCGCCCAGCACTGCCTCTCGCTCGTCACGCTCGAGCAGTTGAGCGACAACCTCCACCAGTGACCAGATGATGCTCCTCATGAGGTGCTCCCGGCTTAGCTCGCCACCCACGACGCCCCGCGGCTCACGCGCGTCACCGCAGCGTAGAAGTCCTTCGCGGCACGCACGCCCCTAGGCGTCAAGCGAATCATGCGCTTGGCCCGCCCACCCCGCTGCGGAGTGGCTTCGCCCATCCACGTTTTCAAGAGGCCTTTTGTTTCCAGCCTGTCTATGGTCGTGTAAAGTGCGCCTATCGAGCACTTTCGTCCAGTCGTCGTCTCGATCTCTTCCCGAATCGCCGCGCCATAAGCGTTTTCGCCCAGTCTCGCCGCTGCTGTGATCAATAGATATTCAAATTCGCCGAGCATGATTAGACTCACATTGTGATACTAATCGCAAACTTACGTCAAGATATTTAACAATCACGACCGCCTACAGGTGCTGCACGGTTGTGAAGGACACCTGGTTTCGAGGTCTCGCGAGCTCACGCCCGCAAACTTTGGTTGTGCCGTAACCGGATTCGATATAATTCAACGTCTCCGAAGAGGAGGCAGCATTCGGTAGTCGTGGCGCAAGCGAACGACCATTACAACCAGAGTACCCACAGGATGGTGACTGTGCTTAAAAGTCTACGCCTATTTTTATTCCCACTAGTCCTTGCCACCTTGATTTTTCCGGGAGGAAGAACGAATACTTCCGCCGCGTCAGAATCTGTGAAGCCACCGGAAAACAAGACTCGGCTTGCAATCGTTGGATTGGACCACGATCATGTCTGGGGATTGCTGAAAGAGATTACCGCCGAGCCGAACGCCGAACTTGTTGCCATTGCCGATTCTCATTCGGAATTGGTAGCTCGTGCCAAGGCACAGGTACCGGCATCGACAAAATTCTACGCCGAGTATGTACAGATGCTTGATGAGACCAAGCCCGATGCGGTGATCGTATCGACCGCGAATGACCGGCATTTGGCAATCCTGCGCGAATGTGCGAAACGCCGCATCCACTACTTCACCGAGAAGCCGATGGCAACAAACGCCGACGATGCGCGCGAGATGGAGCGCCTTGCCCAGGGAGCCGGCATCAAGTTCATGGTGAATTACTGGAATGCCTGGGTGGCGCCGAGCCACGAACTTGTTCACGCATTGAAATCGGATCAGGTCGGACCGATTCAGAAAATTATCGTGCAGTACGGGCACCGCGGCCCCAAGGAAATCGGGGTCTCGCAGTACTTTGCCGACTGGCTCTACGATCCCATGAAGAACGGCGGCGGAGCGATCATGGATTTTGGATGTTACGGCGCCGAGTGGGCACTGTGGCTGAAGGGCCGTCCGACACGAGTTTATGCGACCGCGGCGAAACTTAAGGTCGAACAACACAACAAGGTGGATGACGATGCAACGATTGTGCTCGAGTATCCCGACGCCACGGCGATTGTTCAGGCCTCATGGAACTGGCCCTACGGAAAGGGTCAAGTGGAAGTGTTCGGTCCGAAAGGAAGTTTGATCGCCGATCGCGACGCTTTGCTTTTCCATTCGGCAGATCATCGGGGAAGCAACACTGGTCCGTATGGAGAACCGTTGAGTCTGAACCCGCTCCCGCGCGAGGCCAATAATCCGATTTCCTATTTCGTCCGCTCGATTCGTGATGACAAGCCGATCGAGGATCCGCTTTCATTGCGGCTAAATGTGCAGGTGCTGGAAATTTTGGATGCTGCGCGCGAATCGGTCCGCACCGGTCGAGCGCAAGATTTGCACTGAAGATTTGGAAAGAGGTTGGCCGGTTGGAGCTACCAGGCAATCTTCTCCGGGAGGAATTCGGCGAACAGCTCGTCGTAGTACGGCTTGAGCTGCTTTACGTCAGGCTTGGAATGGCCCTTGGAATATAGATCGTACGGGTTGAACTTCCGAACCCATTCGAGCATCGCCCTATCTTTGTCGTTCATCAAGTGTGCGTACGCACCGTGCCGATGCCACGCATAAAACGAGTGAAAGCGAAGCATGTAGAGCGCTTCGTCGCGTAGGTACGGCTTCATGATTTCCGCGATGTAGGCATCGTGCCCGAACGACATATGAACATTTTCCAGGCCGCAGTTCGGCTCGTAAATGCCGTGCTTCGACTGGTACTCCGGCACATGCGCATCCGGATTGCCACTGAAGTATTCAGGGAAGACGATCTGATCCGACCACGCACAGCCCACCGGGAATGTGTCCCCGACAACACCCCACTGGGGCTCGCCGTACAGGC
>WNGQ01000179.1_pt1 | contig 93004 bp, 71 predicted proteins | sample 5407661 | NCBI WGS metagenome assembly WNGQ01 (sample SAMN13153382, study PRJNA577476) | soil metagenome | isolation source: 60 cm soil or saprolite under Garry oak tree replicate 2 | place: USA:California | collected 2016-06-15
TCTCGTACAACATGGCGACCGGAATCATTGCCGGTAGCCCACGGGTGATACCACTGGTATAGAAAAGATCAAAGCCGACCTGGTCAGCGCGATCGTTGATGACCGAGTTTTCGTGCCATGGATCGACAGAGGAACAGAACGTGTTCGACTGGGCGCGGTCTGCAGTGTGTCGAACAACGTCGTGGAATTTGCCGTCCTTGGTTGTCGTTCCGACGTAAAGTTCCTTGATGGCGTAACCCAAGCAGTTGCGACGATCCCGAGAGCCATGCGTGTCGCAAGTTTCCGAGGACTCGGTCATCCAGATTCGCATCCACCGCGCAGGCAGCGGGTTGCGCGACAACTGGAGGGTTACTTTCCCGCCTTTGCCGTCCGTGACGGCACCTCCGGGAAAGGTGACCCAGGATCCCGCAGCGGCTTCGCGAATCGGATTCAAACCAGTCCAATACTGGACCAGATAACGTTTCGCATAAGGATCCGCCCAATCGATCTGAATGGCGTTGACATCCTGCAGGCTTGCGAGGTCCACAACAACCCACTGAGGATGCAGTGTGTCGTCCTCGCTCGTGTAAGCTTTCGTCAAGTAAGGATTGCTCTTCCAGTAGGTGCCGACGTCGCCGTCGGTAAGACGCGAGTAGCCGCGCCCGTCGGGCTGCGAAAATCCTGCATGCGGCAGCGGATATCCAAACGAATGACGAATGAATTCCGTGGGCGTAGCATCGCCAACGAAATAGCCCTTTTGACCGGGCTCAGTCCACGTGCCTTGGGGGTTCCAGTGCCAGGCTTCCACGTATAACTCGGTGTTCTGTCGATAGCTGACGGTTTGCCATCCCGTGGACAGGATCTGCTTCAGGACAGGTTCGGTAAAAATCTTGTCGGTTGCCGCAAGGGGTATGCGGTCAACACCGGCGCCTAGCGCTTCGGTGGGCTTGAAGGTGTTCGTCGAGTGACCTGGCCTGATGTCGACTTGTATCGTCTGAGCATGGGTAACGTGAGCTAATCCACTTAGGTAACGTGAGCTAATCCACTTACCAACGACACCGCAAATGTAAGTTGGCACCATATGATGCGCACGATCAGACAAAATTTCATGACAACTCTCCTGCCGAGAATGCTTGGTTGCGGAAGTTTGAACTAACGAGTGTCTTATGACTTTAGGCTGTTCGCCGGGAACGAGGTGGGCGTTGGGAGTTGCTACCACCTCATTCCTCGGCGTTCCGGGGGTGGCCGAAAGCCTAGAAGTAAAGTTTGAGCGCTAACTGCAGCTCCCGGGGACTGCCGATGGTGCTTGAGATGAATCCATAGTCGCTGGCTCCGACGTTCGCGTTGGGTCCATTGAAGTGCGGATGGTTAAAGGTGTTGAAAGATTCCGCGCGGAACTGCAAGCGCATTCCTTCGCGAACAATTCCCAGCGGGAATTCCTTAAAGAGCGACATAGACACATCCCTCGCTCCTGGTTGACGAACGCTGCCAAGTGTCCTTGCGGCGGTTCCGAAGGTGTTGTCGGGCGTCTGCGAAAGAGCGTCTGGATTGGCAAAATAATTGGTTCCCGTATCCGGATCGGTGGAGTCTTGCGGGCTGCCTGAAGCGCGCTTGAGGGTTCCAGTCAGATTCGGCCGCTGGCCATAGGTCGGTATCGGTGTCGAGCTGTCCAGCCCGGGAATGATAGGTCTGCCGTTATCTATGCGGACGATTCCATTGACCTGCCAGCCGCCAACGATCGCATTGAGGACGGGATGCATCTGCCTGCCAAATTGTCTCCCCCTGCCAATTGGTAGTTCGTAAACGTAGCTGAACTGCAAAACATGCGGGATATCATATACGGACGGGGCCCGCTCGGCGCGCAAATCGAACGGATTCTGCACCGTAAGAGTGCCACCGTCGGTCGAGCCGCCTCCCAACCAGGAGATGCTGTCATCCGTGGCAGAGGCGTTGTCAATGGATTTAGACCAAGTGTAGGTCAGCAGGAACTGCAACCCATTTGAGAAGTCCCTTTCCACGCGAACCTGGAGAGCGTGGTAGATGGAATCCGCGATCGGCGGCGAATCCCCGGAAAAGGACGTGTACTGCGGAAAGGGGACCAACAGCTGAGCTTGCGATACGGTTGGCCCAGAAAGTGGACTCGTCGGATCACAAATGAAATGAGTGTTATCGCAAGGCTGCCCGACATGATCTGACGCGCTCGGGTCGTAGAAGAATGGGTTTGTCACCTGGTCGTTCAAGCTCCCAATTTCATCCGGCGTCAGGCCCGCGATGGCGCTGGCGGGTAGATAGTTGCGGTTACGAAAGCCGCCAAGGTAGAGATGCGTTCCCTTCTTGCCGACGTAGGAGGCATCCAACAGTACTTTTCCGGGGAGTTCTTTCTGGAATCCGAAACTCCAGGCCTGCTCATAGGGAATGTTCCGGCTGATCTTCTTTATGGGACCTACTGCGTCGAATCCAATGTCGTTGAACGCGCCGAGAGAGCTGCCCGGAGCAGGCGCAACGCTGCACGCTGTCGAATCGACAAACGAGCAGGAAGTGTTTTTCAGAGTGTTGTACGGCGTTGCATGATCGATATTCAAAGTGGTCAGCCAGGGCGGTTGAATGTTGAAGCCCTGATAACCCCACGGGCCTGTGCCGGCGGCGCCGCTCCGTGGCGTCGAAAAGTACACGCCGTATCCTCCCCGGATCACAAAAGAATGCGGCAATTGATAAGCGAAGCCGAGGCGAGGCTGGATGGCTTTATGAAAGGTGTCGTAGTTATACCGGTCGTTGGAGCTGGCAAAGACCTCGACTCCGTGCAGCGTGTCAAAGACTCCAGGAACGGAAAGCGGCGAGACCGCTTCTGGGTCGAGCCAGTTCATGCGATTGAACCGCTCGGTGCGCGGCAACGAGAGTTCATAGCGAAGGCCCAGATTCAACGTAAGCTTTGGGGTCACTTTGTAGTTGTCCTGGCCAAAGAACGCGTAGCGAAAGCTCTGGGTACTGGCAAAGTTGTTAAATCCCTGCTGGCAGGGCGTGCAACCGCCTCCGCTGTTCTCAGGATTGCCCACACCAGTGAGAAAGCTCGCTATGGCGTCTCCGCCAGTGCTGTCGTCGCCCACGCTCGAAATCTGTGATGTGGACCTGCGGTTAAACTCGAAATCGCCGGAAGGCCATCCGGGTTGAACGAAATTAATTCGATGCATGCGGGCTTCCCCGCCGAACTTAAGATCATGCCTTCCCCGCAGCCAATTGACCGCGCCGCCCAGGTGATGGGAGTCCTGGCCTTCGCGGAGAATGGCGAAGGGTTGGGAACCGATGGACGTGTTGTAGCCATTGCCGAATTCGATGAAAGGAAGCGTTTTGAAACCGGTGTTGAGATACGCCGGAAATCCAGTGCTGGCATACTGAGAATCGAAGTCCGAAAACTCGCCGCCGACACCGTGTGAAAAATCAAAGCCGCGGACCCAACCGTAGGTGAGGGTCATGACGAGTGTTGGACTAAACGTATGGGTGTAGTTTATCGCCACCACGTGGCGGGTCGGATCATTGGGTCCACCCGTACAAGGATCCGCGAAATTTTTGAAGCAGTTGAAGCTCGTGGAATGGTCGTTCTCTTGCGAGTACTTGACGCTCAACAGGTTGCGCTCGCTGAAGCGGTGGTCGATCTTGATATCCCACTTGTTGTTCGAGCTTCCCGAAGTGCCCGTCGTTGAAAAGTTATTGTTCTGCAGATCGTCGAAGCTTTCAGCTTGCCTTGTCGCCACGGGAAAGAGCAGCAGCATTTTCGCGGCTACCGGATCGATCAAGTTCCCGGCGCCAGCAGCAGGTTGGAACTGAGTCCCGTTGAGCTTTGGATTTCCTGGGCTCGCATAACTGGACAGATCATTAAACGGAATAAAATTGGAGCGAACCGCGCCCGGGTTGACGCTGCCATCTCCAGCAGGGTTTGAACTGAACGTGCCTGTGTAAGGATCCCAGATTTGACCTGCCGGGTCCGAACAGCGTCCAGCCGAATCAAACGAGCCGCCCTTTAGCGTGCAGACCTCGCTGAAATTGCCCAAAGCAGACTGACCGAACGGACAAGGGCCTGTCCCTCTCATGCATTCCGTGGGTACACCAAAGGTCCCCGAAGAAAAGTTTCTCTGCCGCAGCCCTTCGTAGTCGAAGAAAAAGAAGGTTTTGTCCTTCTTGATCGGACCGCCAAAGGTTCCGCCAAAGTTATTTCTCTTGAGCGGCGGAATTGGATCGCCAAACTTGTTGGCAAACCATTCGTTCGCGTCCATTACAGAGTTGCGGAAAAACTCATAGAGGCTGCCGTGATATTGATTGGTTCCCGAGCGAGTTACGACGTTGACGACTGTTCCGCCGGCGAAGCCAAACTCGGCCGTGAAGTTGGACTGCTGTACCTTGAATTCCTCCACCGAGTCCACCGACGGCACGTATGGCACGTTTTGAATTCCGCTGTTTTGCTCGAAGTTGGTCGCGCTCGCCCCATCGATCAAAACGTCGGCAGTGGAGTTTCGGCCGCCGTTGGAATAGAAATTAATGCCGCCATTCGAATTTTTTGCGTATCCCAAATTGGACTCGGTGACCCCAGGAGCCAGGAACGCAAGGTTCGTGAAATTCCGGTCCACTAGCGGGAGGTCGTTCACAAACTTCCGGTTCACAACCTGCCCCGTCACCGCGTCTTCCGTCTGCAGGTGCACAGAACTGGCCGTGACCTCCACCGTCTCTGTCGCCAAGCCAATCTTCAGCGTAAAGTTGATCGAGACGTTCTGACTTACGTCCAACTTGATGGCATCCTGGCGCTGGGACTGAAAATTGGTCGCCTCCACGCTGAGGTTGTAGGTTCCCGGAGGGACCTGCCGGAAGAGAAATCGCCCCTCTGAATCCGCGGTTGCCGTAAACGAGAATCCTTTGTCCACGTCCAACAGCGTCAGTTTTGCCGTTGGGATAGCCGCCGCCGAAGGGTCCGTGACGGTGCCCGAGATTGTTCCCGTGTAAAGCTGGGCATTGAGCCCCGGAAGACAAAGTGCCAATAGAAAGAAAATGAACAACGCCTTGAAAATTGCGGTATCACGCCAAAAAGAGGTATGCGCCCGAAATCTGCCAGCCACGCCCCGCCAAGTCAGACTCACCTGATAACACGTGTTCATATCCCACCCCGTTTTCGCGCGAGGCAGTGTCGAGGCTTGTCGATGAAATGAGAGATGCAAAATCGAGAAGCGTCCGCCCCGCTCCGTGAACATGTGAGCTTATTCACCCATCTCCAAGCTGGTGTCAACAGTAATTCTGGCTCCATTGGCAGAAGGCCGTGAATCTCCGCCGAGATTGCTAGGTGCTATTATTGACTTGGTTTAAATCGATTTATGAAACGAATTCCTGAATCCACGGATGATCGCCGGCGCCGAAATTTCAGTCGCCCGTAGCAACTGGCAACATATTTGAAATGCGCAAGTTAGGTAGTAGAACGACTTCTGGAGAATGCCCATGGCAGCGCCAGCAGCAGTCACCTTCGAAAAACGGCTGGATGGTTGTCTATGTGCACGCAAGTTTCGCGAGGCCGGCAAACCAGGGCAACAAAAATTGAGCGATTCTCATCCCGTGAGAATCGCCTGCGAGCGCATCGCCGTGGACCATGTTATGAAAGACTGGAGCCTATTCGGAGTTACCGACCATGAGAACGCCCTTTCGCGCTTTTTGCATCCTGTGGTTCCCGATCGCACTGGCCTTCTGCAGCATCGCGGTCGCGGATGAGGGTGGGCCTCCGCCTTTGGAGATAGGCGCGCCGGCTCCAGAGTTCTGCCTCCCCGGCATTGACGGGCAGAATCACTGCTTGAAGGACTATGCCGACAGCAAAGTTCTAATCATCGCTTTCACCTGCAATCATTGTCCCACCGCACAACTTTACGAGAGCCGGATCAAACAGATTGCAGAGGACTATCGTGGCCGCAGCGTCGCTCTCGTGGCGATTCAACCGAACAGCCCCAAATCTGTTCGGCTCGATGAGATGGGCTATACCGATGCTGGGGATTCCTTCGAGGACATGAAAGTTCGCGCGAACTATCGCAAATTCAATTTTCCCTACCTCAATGACGGTGAAACACAAAAAGTTTCGCAAGCCTACGGACCGGCTGCCACTCCGCATCTTTTTATTTTCGACGCGGAGCGCAAATTGCGCTATCAGGGACGCATTGATAACAATCCTCGCGAGACATTGGTCACGAGCCGCGACGCACGAAACGCTATCGACGCAATCCTGGAAGGTAAGACCGTTCCGGTTGCCAAAACGCCTTCTGTTGGCTGCTCCACGAAGTGGCTGTACAAGGAAGAAGGACGAAAAGAAGAACTCGCGGAAATTGAAGCGAAGCCGGCACAGCTTCAGGCCGCGAGCGCGGCTGACCTGAGAGCGCTCAGAAACAACGCTTCGGAGAAATTACTGTTAGTGAATTTCTGGGCCACGTGGTGCGGTCCATGCCGGACAGAAATGCCCGAGTTTCAGACAATCTATCGCATGTACGGCCACCGAGCCTTCGATGTGGTGACCGTAAGCATTAATTATCCTGACGAACAGCCCGGCGTTTTGGGTGTCCTGAACAAATTGCACGCGACCAGCCGGAACCTGATTCTCGGGTCTACCGACATCTATCCGCTGCTCTCCGCGTTCGATGCGGATTGGAATGCCGCGGTACCCTTCACGATGCTCATCCGGCCAAACGGAGAGGTTGTCTACAAACGCCAGGGCACCATTAACCCCCTCGAGTTAAAACGGTTGATCATTGCGAACCTGGCGGACGACGACTACATCGGGCACCAAGCTTATTGGAAGACCGCCGGCAATTAGAATTATCGAGCGCTGCGGCGTTTCGTTACGGCGCCGCACTTGCCTCGACGACGTGGTGATAGCGGTTTGCCTTCAATTCTGTGAGTCTTTGTACGTTCCCGTTGGGCCAACGAATTTCCGCGCGGGGGTTTGACGACGCAGAAACAGGTCCAAGCCCCACGAGGACCCTTTTGTCATGGGAAGAAAGATAGCTCGAACCGCCTGTGATCCAACGCACCAATTTTCTTCTATCGGCTTCAACGGTGATTTTCGCGCCGATCGCGTCTCGGTTGCTTGTCGCTCCCTGGAGTTCAAAACCGATCCAAGAGTTTTCTGGCTCCGAAATATTTTTCAGCAAGACGGGCGGGCCGTTAAGGCAGGTAAATACGGCGTCCGCGCGCCCGTCGTTATTCCAATCGCCGATTGCAAGTCCGCGAGCGCTGTAGTTCGATTGAAATACCTTGCCGGCCCGTTCGCGCATATCCCGGAGCGCGGTAGTTCTATCGTTTCTAAGCAGCAGGGGGGGCTCTTTGTATTTTACGTCCATGCGCGTCGACTCTATGGCTTGGTTGATGTGGCCATTTACGATCAGTAGGTCGAGATTTCCGTCGTTGTCAAAGTCAATGTAGTGCGCTCCCCAGCCGACAAATTTCTTGGTGAGCCGTGCCAATCCCGAGGCCACTGTCTGATCGTCGTAGGGCCCGGAACCTGCTCCTACGAGCAAGGAATGGTACTGGTCGTTAAAATTGGTGACAACGAAGTCCGGTCTGCCATCTGCGTTCACATCGCCGGCATCAACACCCATGCCGGCCTTTGCCGCGCCCGTTGCATCATAAGCGACCTCTGCGTCGGACCCTACGTCTCGGAACGTCCCGTCCTTTTGGTTGATCAGGAGCAGGTTGGCAGAAGCGTCGCGTGCCACAAACAGGTCCGCCCATCCGTCCTCGTTCACATCGACCGCTACAACACCCAACGCGCGCCCTACAAGTTTGGCCATTCCGGACTGTGCGCTGACGTCTGCAAAGCGTCCGTTTCCTTCATTGTGAAAAAGTGTGAGTGGCATTCCGATATAAGAAGTTTGCGCGCAATATGCCCGCACACCGCCGATTTCACACTTTTTCTCATCGGCAAATGAAAATTGGGCGTAGTTTGTAACCACCAGGTCCAGAAGGCCATCCCGGTCGAAATCGAACCAGGCCGCGCTTGCCGCCCAGCGTTCCGCGTTTTTTACGCCGGCTTGCTCGGTTACGTCCGTGAAGGTTCCATCGCGATTGTTGTGAAACAATGCGCTGGAGGGGAACCCGGTGACGTAGAGGTCGGGAAAACCGTCATTATCAAAGTCCGCCACTGCCACGCCCATCCCGTAAAAACCGATACGATCGACCCCAGCTTTCGCAGCTAGGTCTTCGAATTTTCCATTCCCAAGATTTCGGTACAACGCATTTCGAACCGGTGAACTGCTCTTGCCGCGCGGCGTTTCGCCTCCATTCACGAAAAAGATATCCAGCAGACCATCACCGTCGAAATCGAGGAACGCAGCGCCCCCACCCATTGTTTCGATCAGGAATCGGTCAGGCGATTCGCCGGCAAATTGTCTCCACGTGATTCCGGCTTGGTCAGTGACATCCATGAAGATTTGCTGGGCTTCCGGGACGACACGTTGGGCTTCCGAATCGCAAAGGGGGTTGAAGCAAGTACCCGACAGAACGGCTGCGAGAAAACAGCGGACCACCGCCCTCACCACGCTGCGACAGCCATCAGTGGAACGATGCTCACTCATTTGGAGGGACATTCGACGGCGAGGACGTTGCACGCGGAGTGTCCCCTTTCTTGAATTTTTCGAACAACACTGTTTCTTTCTCTGCCTCTTCAACGCGGCCGGCCCTGCGATAGCCGCGAGCGAGAGCAAAGTGTGCCCGAGCGCTCTCGGGAAAAATTCTTACGGCGTTTTCCAGATGCACGATTGCCAGAGCTGTCTGTCCTCGGCGCAGTGCGAGTTCTCCCAGTTGGAACTGCGCCTCGGCAAGCGTCGGGTCATGCTTTGCTGCTGCCTGCAACAGCTCTTCGGTACGTGCTTGTGAATTGGAATCCCCATTTTCGTTCTCTTTCAACAACAACAGGGCCAGTTCGACTTCGAAAGGAGCCCTTCCAGGGAAACGCCGGATAGCCTCATCGAGAGTCCTCCTCGCATGGTCTCCCATTCCCGCGCCGGCTTGCGCTCTGGCAAGTCCGAGGATCCCTTCGGCATTACTCGGATCAAGTGACAAGGAACGAGAATAGGTCTTGAGCGCATCCGTGAAACGCTCGGTAGCAAGTTCAATCGAGCCTAACAACACGAGAGCTTCGGCAGAAGCCGGAAACGCATTCACGGATCGATTCGCCAATTCCAGCGCTGCCGCGAATTTTCTCTGCTCCAGCAGTAGCCCTCCCAGATCCAGGAAATTCCTTTCATCCGTTGGGCTGAGCTCCACCGCGTCGCGAAAAGTGCGAATCGCGTCCTCATCACGATTCGTCTTGTGGTAGCACCAGCCAAGCAGCCGGAGAATTTCCCCATTTTTCTGGCCCGCGCTGATCAGCTGCTGAAGAATCTGTTCACTCCGTTGGTACTGCTTGGTATGAAATTTCACGACAGCCAGGCGGTAGCGCACGGCGGTTCCATCTGAGAATTCCGCGGGAATAGCACTCAGCAAGGTTTCGGCTGTCTCATAGTCTTGCATGTCGCATGCAACTTGCGCTCCTAGCAACGCGCCTTCAGCCTTCAGTGGACCATTCGCCAGTGTGCTCAAAGAATCTGCCGCCTTAATGCGCTCTCCGGTGCGATAGTACGATTTGGCAAGCGCAACCACGGCTTCCGGTTGTCTTCGGACCAAATCCAGGACAGATTCGAGCATCGTCACTGCAGTGGCGTGATCGCCACTCTTTTCTGAAACCATCCCCAGCAGCAACTTCGCCTGAGAGTCAGCAGGATCGGCCTTCAAAATGATTTTCAAGTTCTGCTTCGCTTCGACGTAACGGTGCAACTGCCAAAGATTCGCCGCAAGATCTCTGCGAGAACGCAAATCGCTGGGACGGCTCTTCAGCGCCCTCTCGAACAAGGACGTCGATTCGTCGAATTTTTTCTCTATGGCAAGAACCGTCGCAAGACTCGAGAGAAATTCCGCATTGTCTGGCTTCAGCCTCACGGCTGTACGAAGCTCTCGCTCCGCCGATTGCAGCTCTCCCGCTTGGGCGAGCCGTAGCCCCCGCTCCAAATGAGCCTCAGCCGGATCGTTTTGTTTTTCGGTCAGGAAAGAATCAAAAGGAGGGCTTCCGCTGGCCTGGCAAATCAGCGCGAGAAGGAAATTCAAACTGGCTGCAGCGGCTAGTTTCGTGCATTTTCTCGGAACAGACAAGTTCGGCATGGATTTCTCGTGGCCGGTCCAACGGCGTTGCGCACGCTTTTCGATCTCTTTTCTCTACTGAATCGTCTCGCCGAGCGCCACTTTTTGTGAAGTATGCGAGCTCGCAGATTGCCCGCAAATCTTCCAGTCCACATCTGGATCGACCGAACCTTGGTATCCGAGCTCTCTGGAAATCCGAATGCCTGCTTCTTGAACGACGGGAGCCAGCTCCCTCATCCGTGTCACCGGCATCCGTTTGGTCGGCCCACTGACACTTAGGCCCGCATTCACATTCCCGGAGTGATCCCATATCGGTGCCGCAACACAGCGGACGCGGGGCTCATTTTCCTCCAGGTCAAAGGAATAACCGCACCTTCGCACGCGCTCCAGCTGTCTTTGCAATTCCTGAGTGTTGCTGATCGTGTGCGCCGTGCGGCATCTCGGTTCGATCTGTCGGAGGACACGCGCCAGATCCTCTGCGGGCAAGTACGCGAGTAAGACTTTTCCCACTGCCGTACAGTAAAGCGCCACGGAAACACCGATGCGAGAAATGGTATTTGGCAGCCGCGGAGACTCGATCTTCTCCACGTACACTGCGCTCAATCCCTGCCTCACCACCAGGTGAATCGTTTCACGTGTGTGCTCGTTTAGCGCCTTGAGGTAGGGCAGACTCAGTCGACGTATGTCCAGGTGTGACAGGGCCACCTGTGCGGTCGAGAGACATGCGACGTCGAGGTAGTACTTTCCGCCGTCGCCGCACGTCAGAAAGCCCGCTGTCTCGAGATTGGCAAGGAACCGATACACGGTGCTGGTCGGCAAGCCCGAAAGCTTCGCCACTTCCGCGGGCATCAGACCGCTCGATGCTTGCCCGAACAACCGCAAAAGTTGTAGGCAGCGCTGCACGGAACCAATCGAATACGAACGTGTTGCCGAAAGTTTCATGGCGGAGTAGGGCTCCCGAATCCAACTCTCCTCTCGACAAGAAAAACTGGGCGATTATCCGACGAAAATGCTGAGCTAGCAAGTCACTTCAAACTCACGTCGGCTGGAAGAGAGAGGCTCCATCTCTGCTGCGAAAGAAATGTAGGAGACCGCGTTGAAGCATGGTTCCTGCCAATAACTGGGAAAGAATCAACGACGCATCGATATACTCGAGGGGAATAGTAAATTGAGAATCTCGCGTTCTAGATACGTTCCAGTTAGGCGCAATTTCGTCGTTTTCAGCGTTTTGAGCGTCTCGAAAATCAATAAGTTCCGCGTTCTCAATACCGCTGAATCTTCCGACTCCCACCGCCTCCACCCTGCGTCGCAGAGGCACCGCGCTGTGAAACCTCGCATTTAACGGCAGCAAGTGTTCTTCGACGGATACCACCAGTTCTTGATTTCCTCAATCCTAATTTCAGCTGCTCTACCTCGCCTCGGTGTCATAGACGAATCGGAGAGTATCTCCCGCCTTCATATGTGTGCCCTAGCACATAAAGACACCTGGTCGCGGCTCGGAGGAGCCAATGGCTTGTCTTTCGCCGGACCTCCCACCACGAAACGCTCTGACACGGGTGAGCCTTATTCCCGGAACGGATGAGGCATCCAAAATCAATCTAGCGAAAGCAACTTCCGATTCCGCGAGCAAAAGGATTTCCCTGTTACCCGGTTGCTGTCCATTAAAAAGATGGGAAACCGGAATATATACGTGGGAAGGGACATAACAAATGGGAGCTACTAAGGGACCGTAAGCTCGTTCTCCGGGATCGGGAAATTCGATCTTGTCCATCCAAGGGTGCAACAAATTGGGATGAGCGATGCCGCTCGAGCGAATGTTCCAACGAAAGGATTGCTGTTCCTCCGGGAAGGACTGATAAAACATGTAGAAAGCTTCATCCCACACATCGCATTCCTGGCCGTCCCAAAACTGATAGCGATAAACCGGTTGCTGCGAGGCGTTCCGTTCGCGCATGTGTAGGAGCTTGACGTACACGATTTTTTCCGACGGGATCGTTTTTCCGGGAGAAGACGCTGTTTTCGCTTCCTGCGAAGTAGGAGTTGTTGTCGACGAGATCGTGAGACCCCACAAATCGAGTGTCGAGCCCCTGCCAACCACGCGCCAAAGTAAAACGAGCACGGAGACGATCGAACCGGCCGCAATGATAAGGATCGCAGCGAGAAAAATCTGACCGATCCGCGATGCAAGAAGTGCCTTTAGAATTTCTCCCATTCGGGCCCTCCCGGCCGCCGCGACACACTGTCATGACGTTTGATTGGCCAGGCCAAAGTAAATCATGTTTTTGGGTCGTTGTGCATTCGGCGTGCTTAGATTAGATCGTTCCATTCGAAGGATAGGTTTCGTGCAAATCTTTCCTGGGTTATTAGAGTGAGAGACCAAACTTCCCACAAATCTACTTCTCTGCGGCGGTATGGTAGACCCAAATAAGGCACCGCGGAGCGCTGACTCAGCCTTCGAACTGGTAGCTTACTCTTTAATTATTCTTATTTGTATTTATGTCTTAGCCAGATCTGTGCCATCGTTTTTTGTCCCACGAGGCAGCTGGACTGGCTCCTGCACTTCTTTGACAGTTGAGTATTCGAGAAAACTCGCGGGTGGCACAGCCTTAATGTTCAGAAACTTCCGGGGGGTGGCCTACGCTTTCGGGTTCTGAAAGCGTCGGTCCACTCTTAGCTTTTCTCGTTCGAACAGTACTTTCTCGGTATCTATTCTTCTTGGCATTCTATTAAATTTGAAAGATAATTAGTTTTTGGTTTACGAGCCGGCTAGACCGGCTTCTTGTAGTTCTTTTACGACTCAAATCCGCTCAATTCCCCGACCTTGATCCGCTAACCTGTTTGTCTCCTGCACTTGCACGGCACACGCAAACGAAGAACCTGCATCTCGTTCAGAATCAATACCGCGTGCCAGAAGGACCGCTGCCGGATTCGAGATGGAAGCACCCGAGGCTTGCACACACGGAATTTAACCGGGATCGTGCTGTCACCCTTCCGTCGGATGTTCCAACCTGTCCAACTGTTTAGAGGCAAGGCCTTAAGCGGCGAACTATCTCACAAGGAATGCAAGCCTGGGCCGGCGTACTAGCCCAGGCTGTTTCCTTTTACTTAAACTGGAAAAACGCATCATGATATGTACCGTCGCTGAGTGTCAATCGCAATACCCAACAACCGTTCATAGATTTCGCAGTCTGCCAGTTATAGATGAACTGATTCGATCCGGCGTCATACCGCAGTACGGTTCCACCCGTCGCCATGACGTAATCGTCGATGATGGATACCGGCGCGGCGAGACAGCCTGTGGGTGCCGCCTGCAACGAAGTGAAAGTCGCCAAACTTGAGACGCTGGCTCCGGCTGCGTCTTGCAGTTGCCACTTCACGGGTATTGTCTGGCCTCCCTTAGCCGAATTGAGCACCGGAAGATTATCGATTGGCTGTAAAAATCCGACGAAGTTGTATTGGACGTTGTGAGGTGCAGTTGCCGAGACGCTGCCCACGAAATTAGCGCCTCCGGAGTAAGTTGCGGTGAGGTTTTTGGCTCCGACGGTTGTCGATGTAAGCGAGCAACTGACCGCGGGAAGCGTAGCCGAGCATGCGCCTCCGGTGCCATCGCTGACATTCACGGTCCCTACGGGTGTGCCGGCACCCGGAGCGATTACGCTGAGTGAGAACGTAACCGTGTAAGCTCCTCCAACGAGCGAGGGGTCAGGCCCGTCCGAAATGATTGTGGTTGTGGTGTTCGCCTTGGTGATGGTTATGGCGGACGAGCCGTTGCTGCCCTCATGGTTCGCATCGCCCGCATAGGTGTAGCTAGCGGTGCATGTTGGTGTCGTCTCGCTGACGTTCACAGGAGCTGCCACACAGCCTCCGGTGTAGGTTGGTGCCGGGGTCAGGTTGAGTCCACCTGTGCCGGTTACCGAAACTGTCGCGGCGTGCGGGTTGGCATTATAAACAAAAGTCCCACCGGTCACGGTTGTAGTCGAAGTAGCCTTCTGCGCTGCGGTCGATTGCGTGGCCTGGGGCGCAGCATTGTAATTGTTACTGCCCGGCTGGTCCGCAGTCAGCGAGCAGATGCCGATACCGCTAGTCATCGTCACCGTCAAGCCAGAGATCGAGCAGGAGCCCGATGCTCCGAGAGTTACCGCGAGACCCGAGCTGGCCGAGGCCGTCACACCGAAGGTGCTGTTGTAAACCGCATTCGCCGGAGCGCCGGTGAACGTGATCGTCTGGTTGGCCTTCTGTGCCGTAGTCGATTGCGTGGCCTGGGTGGCAGCATTGTAATTGTTATCGCCCGGCTGGTCCGCAGTCAGCGAGCAGATGCCGATACCGCTGGTCATCGTCACCGTCAAGCCAGAGATCGAGCAGGAGCCCGATGCTCCGAGAGTTACCGCGAGGCCCGAACTGGCCGAGGCCGTCACACCGAAGGTGCTGTTGTAAACCGCATTCGCCGGAGCGCCGGTGAACGTGACCGTCTGGTTGGCCTTCTGTGCCGTGACGCTCTCCGTGGTCTCGGTGGCTGCGTTGTAGTTGGAATCTCCTGCCTGGTCGAATTTCACCGTGCAGGTCCCCGTGCCGCTGGTCATCGTGAAGCTCGCGCCGACGTTCGAACATACTCCGGACGATGAATAACTCACCGCCAAGCTCGAACTGGCTGTCGCCGCCACCGTGAAGCTAGTGTTGTAGACGGCGCTTGCCGGCGCTGGCGTGCTTACCGTGATCGTCTGGTTGGCCTTCACAGCTGTAGTCGATTGCGTGGCCTGGGTGGCAGCATTGTAATTGCTATCGCCCGGCTGGTCCGCAGTCAGCAAGCAGATGCCGGTACCGCTGGTCATCGTCACCGTCGAGCCAGAGATTGAGCAGGAACCCGAAGCTCCGAGGGTTACCGTGAGGCCCGAGCTCGCTGACGCCGTCACACTGAAGGTGCTGTTGTAAACCGCATTCGCCGGAGCACCGGTGAACGTAATCGTCTGGTTCACTTTGCCATAGGTGAACCCGTTGAGCAGGGTCGCGCTGGTGAAGTTCTTGTCCGATACGACCACATCTACAGCTCCGGCTGCGTGCGCTGGAGTGGTCGCACTTAGGTGGGTACTGTCAACGATTGCAACGTTTGTGGCATCGACGCCACCAAATTTCAGCTTGAATGGCGCTTGGCCGTTAACAAACTGAGTGCCGGTGATAGTGACAGATGTTCCTCCTAGCGTTGGGCCTGAATTCGGACTGACACCTGTGATCGACAGGGCGTCCGTAAACGTTGTCTGCGCTTGCAATCCGGAGGTTTGGCCGGCAGCGGTGAGGTAGAAACGAATGAATAAGTCATGCGAGTCGGGGCTGAATTGATTGTTGTGGATGTGACCGGTGGAGTCGGCGATGGCAATCAGCGCTGGGTGGGTATCGATAAGGGGCGATTCAAGGAAGGACAGGGTCACAGTCTCACCCGGCGTCCAGCCGGAGCCGGTGATGGTGACGATGCTCCCCGGGGAATAGTCGGCCTGATCGGTTTTTACTGTGGCGAAGCCGTAGAGTTCGGCAGATGAAAGAGTTCCCGTGGAATTCGAACCGCCTGCCAGGAACAATATCCCATCCTGTTTGAGTGCACTGCCTGCGGCGTGTTGGCGCGCAGTTGCTGGCGAACCTGTCGCGATGAATGTGCCCGTGGAAGGAACGAACATTTCTGCCGTGGCAATTTCATTGCTTGAAGATGTTCCGCCGACGATCAAGAGGGAATTGTTGTTGGGCAGCAGAAATGCCACGTGATCGCGCCGTGGAGCGGCAAGCGAAGACGCAGAAACAGAAAAGCTTCCAGTCGATGGATCGTAGATTTCTGCCGATGCCAGATCCGCGGGAGTGGTGCTTCCATCCGCGTTGGTAATCACATTCGTTCCGCCAACCACCAGCACTCTGCCATCAAGCAGAGTCGTGGCGGAGTGCGCCATGCGCGGAGCGGAAAGAGCCGGCCCTGCCGCCACAGAATTAGTCACTGGATCGAAAATTTCCGTGGCGGCTACTGGCGAGGTTCCATTCGAACCGCCGATTAGAAGAACGCGGCCATCTGAAAGAACGGCGCTTGCAAAAAACATTCTGGGTGACGACATCATTCCCACGAAAGAAAACGAATTAGCAACCGGATCGAAAATTTCAAGGGCAGTGATTGGGGTGCCTGCGTTATCGCCGCCAGCAAAAAGCACTCGCCCATCCGCGAGAAGTGAAGCTGAATGATTCGTACGCGCCTGAATCATTCCGCCCGCAACTGGCGTCCACGCATTTGCTGTAGAATCGAAAATCTCGGCGGCGTTCGTGGCAGCCGCGCCAACCGACCCACCTGCCACCAAAACCCGCCCGTCCGCCAGCACGGTCGCGGAATGTCCACTGCGTGGAATGCTCATCGGCGGTGCGGGAATAAACGTGCCGGTCGTATCGAAAAATTCGGCGTCAGTCGACGGACCCGCGCCACTATCACCGCCGGTAATGAATATCCGGCCGTCCTGCAACAATGTGGACGCAGCGCTGCTTCGAGGCGAAAGCATCGACCCAGCGGAAAGCCAGTTTCCAATGGAAGGTTGCGGAATATTCCCTTTGACGAAAATTCCGGCGGCAAGAATTAAAACGGCGAGTAGGGCTGGTTTGAGGGTGCGGCGCATTGATTACTCCCTTGCTATCTAAATGCTTAGGAACAACGCAAAGCTCCGCCGTCACTGAAAATCAGGTAAAGACACACCCGACCAGTTAATTCGAGGCAGAGATTTGGGACCGATAATCGATGGCTGCGGGGAACCGCCAAACAAACACTTACTGGAAGCTAAGCACGTACGGTACCAGAGAAATCTCTAACTCCGGATTGAGGCACCACGATTCGCTTACAGAAAATAAATGACTTACGGCACGCAGCCCTTCGATGCACCCGACGAGGAGTCTCTTTCTGTGGACGGGCTGATGGGTCTATCCTGGTTTATGTCTATCCTGGTTTATTAACCGCTAAGGTCGGCGATTTTGTAATGCTCGTAGTCAGCGACACCGGCACCGGCATGGACTCGCAGACCATGGCGCGGATTTTTGAGCCGTTCTTCACCACGAAGACGGAGGGACGAGGAACTGGGCTCGGGTTGTCCACTGTGTACGGCGTCGTGAAGCAAAACAACGGCTACATCATGCCCTATAGCGAACTGGGACACGGGTACGACGTTTCGTGTCTACTTTCCCCGTGTCCGCGAGACTCCGGACTTGCGGGACAAGAAATCGAATCAACAAGAGTTCGCAAAAGGTTGTGAAACAATTCTCGTCGTCGAAGATGAAGAGGCTCTGCGCGAATTGGCTCGAGAGTTTCTCGAGGCCAACGGCTACAAGGTGATCGAAGCAGAACGCGGCGAAAAAGCGATCCAGTTGGTCGAACACTCCCAGACGTCAATCGATCTTCTCCTCACCGATGTCGTGATGCCCGGCATAGGGGGAAAGCAACTGGCAAAGCGGCTCCTAGAGCTCCGGCCAGAACTGCATGTCCTCTATATGTCTGGTTATACCGATGACGTGATCAACAATCGGGTGTTGCCCGAAAATACCCTTCTACTGCCAAAACCGTTTACCCGGGCGACTTTGCTGCGCAAGGTCCGCGAGGCGCTCGACACGAAAACATCTTTTAGTTCTTCGTAGTCTGGCAATCGATCATATCCTGGCCAGTTCAATCGCCGAACCTTGCCGCAGCACGAGCTTTTGCCTTTGCGGCTTCTTCTTCCCTGCTTCTCGGCGGAGCATTTGTTTCGAGCGCATGGATAAAGCGGTTCGAGATCGCCGCAATTTCATCGACCGCAGCCTGGAACGCGGCTTCGTTTGCCTTTGACGGCTTATTAAAACCGCTGATTTTTCTTACAAACTGCAGCGAAGCAGCGCGTACCTCTTCGGGTGTAACCGGCGGATCGAAATTGAAAAGAGTTCTGATATTTCGGCACATGTTCCAAGTCCTCATAACCTTAATCTGGACGAGTCGGATCCAAACTCGCTTCGTTCGCCAATATGCGGGTTAACTCCAGGGCGTCGGTTGCCTACTTTAATTTTTAGATGCTACTCGCAGACTTGGCAGCCTGTGAAGCCAGGCGCTGCCGGGCATAGCTGCACCACGGACCAACAGGCTCGAGCTTGACATACGCTTGCCAGTGCTCTCGCGCTTCGGCAAACGCCGAAAGCTTCTCGCAAACGAACGCAAGGTTGTAGTGCGCGTCGGAATAATCCGGGTCCAGGCGAACTGCTTGCCGGAGCTGCAGGCGGGCTTCTTCCATTTCGCCAACCTCTTCCAGCACACTGCCCAGGTTGAAGTGCGCCAAAGCGTTCTCTTCATCCAACGCCAACGCGCGCTGAAAATACTCAGAAGCCCTGTCCAGATTTCCACGCTCGTAGTACAGCGTCCCGCAATTAATCACCGCATCGATCCTCTGCGGATCAACTAACAGCGCACGCTCGTAGGCCTCGATCGCTTCGGCCTTTTTCTTTCCGTCGGCTTCATATTCGAGTGCCAAAGCCAGCCAGTCGTCGGCGCTTCGGCCGGACATCACACGCACTCTCTCGTCGAGTTCGCGAGTCTCAAAGTTCAGTACAAACTGGCCCGAAATAGGTTTAAGCCGCGATCCGCCTCGCTCGACAATGACATCCCTTCCATCGGAAAGAACGCGCAGTTCCGCCAGCGGTGCCTGCACTTGGGAAAGTTTTTCTCGGAGCGCGGCAAGTGCCCGCTGCAGCCGATTGGCGGGCACTCCTTTTTCGGCCAACTGTTTCACCGTACGCAATCCAATCAGATCGCGGAAATCATACGAGCGGATTCCTTTGTCTCTTCGGGGAGAAACCAGGCGCAGGCGGTCCCAGTAATCCAACTGCTTTCCGGTTAGACCCAGAATGCGCTGGACTTCGTCAGGGCTGAATCTATCTGTAGGGCCCATTGCGAGTTAGCCGGTTGCTTTTTTGCCCGTGCGCTTTTGTGCGGCTGGCTGAACAGCGCGAGTGGGTGGCTTCTTCCCCACGGACGCCACCAGAGTCGGCGCCGATGCCGCAGCTGTTGGTGGAGCGTGCTTTTCAGCAAGGCTCTTCTTAAGAGCTTCCATCAAATCGATTACTGGAGCCATGTGAGGCTGCGCCACCTCGGTCACTTGCTGGCCCTGCAGCTTGGCGGCAATCATCGCGCGAACATTCTCTTGATACGTATCGTGATATTTCTGAGGCTCGAATGGCGCTTTGAGGCTCTCAATAAGTTGCAGAGCGAGCTTCTTTTCCTGATCTTTCACTTCAACCTTGTCAGTTGGGATGGACTCCGCTGCGCGAATCTCGTTCGAATAAAACATCGTGTGCAGCGTCATGCCTTTGCTGCCCGGCCGGACAATCACGATATGCTCGCGTTGATGCATCGTGACCTTCGCGATCGCTCCGTATCCGGACTCCTTCATGGCATTCATTAGCAACTGGTAGGCCTTCAGTCCGGCATCCTCGGGGCTGATGTAATACGATGAGTCGAAGTACAGAGGATCGATCTCTTCCAGCTTCACAAACTCTAGGATCTCCATCACATGGGCAGAGGGCGGCTCGATCTTGTCGAGTTCCTCTTCGCTGAACAAAACGTACTGATCCTTTTCGTATTCGTAGCCTTTCACAATTTCGGACCGCTCCACGTGACGGTTACAAACGGGGCAAAACAGCGGCTGCTTGAGCCGTGAATGGCATACATTGTGCAGCTGGTTGAAACTAATCCGCTCGCCGCGCGCCGCGGCGAACATCCGGATCGGCATGGAAATTAAGCCAAAGGTAAGGTGGCCTTTCCAGACAGTCGTGGCCATTTGAACGCTCCTTTGCCTGAGTCGACCGCTCTGCAGTCGCACTTTCATTTCGACCGCTTGCGGACGCTTCCCTCGTTTTGACCGCCCCGCGGTCTCGCTTTCAATTATGCTCGGATTTCCCAGGTTAGTCCCGCATTTTTCAAGATGCAAGGCGAATTCACGGCAACGCGTGTCAAAAAGGCAAGTCTGCGGCCTGCCCAGAACCCAGACAAGAACCTGGGATAGAATCCGTCCATGGCCAAGCTCGACGAATATCAGCGCAAGCGCCGCTTCGACCGAACGCCAGAACCCGCTGGCCCTGTTCCTGCCGAGAAAGGGCCCGAACCCTCCAGCGAAAATACTTTTGTCGTACAAAAGCACGCCGCCCGCCGTCTGCATTATGACTTTCGCCTGGCCATCAATGGCACACTGAAATCCTGGGCAGTGCCCAAGGGACCCTCTCTCAGCTCTACCGACAAACGTCTCGCCGTGCAAACCGAGGATCATCCCCTTGAGTACGGCGGCTTCGAAGGAAAAATTCCCGAAGGCAACTACGGAGCGGGAACCGTCATGGTGTGGGATCGCGGCACGTTCGTTACCGAGGGCAATCTCGATGCGGCTCGGCAACTACAACGAGGAGAAATCAAGTTCAGTCTTAATGGAGAAAAACTCCACGGCAGCTTCGTTCTCGTCAAGCTTCGCAACTCCGAAAAAGGCAACGAATGGCTTTTCATCAAACACAAAGACGCAACTGAGGACCCCGCATGGAACGTCGACGAGCACGACGGCTCCGTTCTCACCGGGCGCACGCTCGAAGAAATCAAGGAGGAGTCGCCGCCCAAGCGCAAGCCAAGTCCCATGCAACCGGAGGAACTAAACGGCGCCCGCAAAAGCGCCATGCCCTCCCGACTGGAACCCATGCTCGCAACCTTGGGCGATCATCCCTTCTCCGATCCCAATTGGCTGTTCGAAATTAAATGGGACGGTGTGCGCGCGTTAGCCTGGATTTCCAGCGGTGCCCTGACGCTCCGTTCCCGCGCGTCCGTGGACATTACCAAACGCTACCCCGAACTCGCATCACTTCCCGAAGCCCTCGCTGCTCGCCAGGCAATTCTCGACGGAGAAATTGTTGCTCTCAATTCTACCGGGCACAGTGACTTCCAACTCTTGCAGGAACGCATGCATGTGCGTGCTCCCAGCGAACATCTTGTCTCGCAGATTCCCGTCGTTTATTTTGCGTTCGATCTTCTTTATTGCGACGGATACGATCTTCGCCAAGCTCCGCTGCTGGAACGCAAACAACTCTTGGAGCGCCTGTTGCACACCTCCGAACGCTTCCGCTACTCCGACCACCAACTGGAACGCGGCAAAGAATTGTTCGAATTGGCAAGACAGAATGGTCTAGAAGGAATCATCGCGAAGCGGGCAGACAGCTCCTACGTTTCCGATCGTAGTGCGAATTGGGCGAAGCTGAAGGTCAGCAATACCATCGATGCCGTTGTGGGGGGATGGACCGCCGCTCGCACCAGCGCAATTCCCTTTGGCTCACTGCTGTTGGGTCTGTATCAAGGCAAGAAGCTTCGCTTCATCGGACACGTCGGCAGCGGCTTTGACACAAAAAAACTAGAAGAAATCAGCGGCAAATTGAAAAGCCTGGCGTCATCGAGTTGCCCGTTCGAAACTGTTCCCGAAGCCAATGAGAAGCCGTCCTGGGTGACTCCTTCGCTCGTCGCGCGCGTCAAGTTCAGCGGTTGGACGCAGGACCCGCCGATTGCCAGTGGGACACTGAAGTCGTCTCTGCCACGACGAATCCCGCCGTGGTTCGCGCGCCCGAAGTTGTCGGTCGCGTGCTCAACACGACTGCGCAAATCGAATCCGAACTGTTCAAGGGCCATGTGGAAACGGTCACGATCGAACTGGACGGCAAACGCTTCCGGCTGAGTAACCTGAACAAGATCTATTTTCCCGAGTCCGGCTACACGAAACGAGATCTCCTCGCCTATTACTATCGAATGGCCGACTCCATTTTGCCTTTTCTCCGCGAGCGGCCGCTGGTCCTTCGCCGCTATCCCGACGGAATCAAGGGCCAGGCCTTCTTTCAAAAAGATTTACGCGAGGGTATTCCGGAGTGGTTCAAAACAGTTCCTGTCGACTCTGAAGGACTGGGCAAAGAAATCCACTACGCCACTGCGGACGATCGCGCTTCCCTCCTCTTCCTGACCAGCCTCGGTTGCATCGACCATAATCCCTGGTCCAGCCGCTACTCCGATGTCGACCACCCCGATTATTTCTTTTTCGATCTTGATCCTTCCGAGGGCACCGATTTCTCCGTTGCTGTCACGATCGCTCGAGCTCTTCATGAAAAGTTGGAAGAACTGCGCGTGACCAGCTTTCTGAAAACTTCCGGCGCAACGGGAATTCACATTTATGTGCCAGTCGAGCCTGTGTACACCTACGAGCAGTTGCGCACTTTCGCGGAAATCGTTGCTCGCACGGTAACCACCGAACATCCGAGTCTGGTAACCAACGAACGGTCCGTCGCGCGCCGCCCTGTCGGTCGCGTTCTCATCGACGTCCAGCAGAACGCGCATGGCCGACCGCTGGCCGCGCCATATTCCGTCCGCGCGTTTCCAAAAGCGCCGGTTTCCGCGCCCATCTTGCCGCGCGAACTTCGCACAAAACTCCGTCCCGAAACTCTGAATATTAAGACCATCTTGGCCCGGCTTAAAGAGAAAGGCGACCTGTGGACCGATTTCTGGACGAAGCGGCAAAGACTCGAACAAGCCATCGAACTTCTTAGCGAGCGCATGACACCAAAAGCAAGAAAATCGCCTTGATCGCAACGGTCGAACGCCGCTTTCTGCCCGCACAAGATTCTATCCGGGAGACCGCCCGTCCCTCGTCTTCAGCGCCGTAGGCACGAGAGACGTTAGCCCCGCGCGGCAGCGCTGCGGCACTTCTCTGGTCATCGTCGGACATGGCCTTATCTGTCTTCTCCATACGCAATGGCTATGATTAAATGTCTTCGGACGAAATGCCACGAACGGAGATGCGCCATCCCTCGCGCGGGCAAACTTCTTGTTGGAACTTCCGGATACTCCTACAAACAATGGAAGGGGAATTTCTATCCAGAGAAGCTCCCAGACCGCGAAATGCTTCCCTTTTATGCGAAGCAATTCTCGACCGTCGAAATCAATCACAGCTTTTATCGTATGCCCACAGAGACCTCGCTTCTGAACTGGGCCAAAAGCGTTCCTGAAGGTTTTCGCTTCGCGCTGAAAGCCAATCAGCAAATCACGCACATTCACCGCTTGCGCGACTGCGAAAGCATCCTCAAACGTTTTCTGGAAGTCGCGAGCATTCTTAATGACGGCGATCACCTCGGCCCGATCCTTGTTCAACTTCCGCCCACTTTCAAATTCGATCGTCCGTTGCTGGAGGATTTTCTCGCTCTTCGCCCGACCGCATTCTTATTTGCATTTGAAGTGCGTCATCCCTCCTGGTATACGGACGATACCTACGCCGTCCTTCGCCAACACAACACAGCGCTCTGTCTGTCCGAAACCGAAAAACAAAGCCCTCCTGATGTGCTCACCGCCAATTTCACCTACGCCCGGCTACGTCTCGAAGATTACACAGCGAAGCAACTCACAGCATGGCGGAAGCGTTTCGACGCTTGGCTCGCCCAAGGCGTCGATGTCTATGCTTACTGCAAACACGAGGACGCGGGCAAAGGCCCGGCTTACGCCCGCCAGCTTCTCGGGCTGTAGCCATCCTCTTAAGAGGCCGGGCTTTTTCTGTCACTGACTTTACATTCTCTTGGCTTGTCGTCTTTATGACACGAGTAGGGGCACGATTGTATCGTGCCCTCTTCCGCCGCCGTCCAGACCTGCGCTTTTCCTTCTGCTGCTCTTGTCCTACACTTTCCCTATGCCAAACGCCTATCTACTGAAAACCGAGCCCTCCGAATATTCCTTCGCCGATCTACAAAAGGACAAGAAAACCGTCTGGGATGGCGTACACAACCCAGTCGCTCTTCGGAATCTCGGCGAAATGAAGCCCGGCGACCACTTGATCGTCTACGAAACCGGCGACCAAAAAGCCGCCGTCGGTACCGCTTCCGTCGTTTCAGTCAAAGTCACCGATCCCAAAAACCCGCAAGTGGAAGTCGCCGCTGGCAAAGTACTCGTCAAAGCGATTACTCTCGCCGAAATCAAAGCCAACAAAATCTTCGCCACTTCGCCGCTCGTAAGAATGGGCCGCCTTTCCGTCGTTCCCCTCACTCCTGAACAATACAAATTCCTCGCCGGTATCTAGCAGCGACGTTCTGCGGCCAGTCGGTCCGACGATTTCTCCAACATTAGGAAGGCTTGTTCTGGAAGAAACTGCGATTTCGAATTTCGAAGCGACTTGTCTTTTGCAGTCCTGGAAAACACCCGGAAATCCGCGATGTTCTTGGTGATCAGTCGGTTTACTCCGTCGATGCTGCGTTAAAACGACACTCGCGCGCTCAACTGAATCTGTCGTCCCGGCGTTGCCGCTTCCGTGATCGTTCCGAATTGCGGCGTGTTCACAAAGCGGTCCGGTGTACCGAGATTCACGTGATTCAGCGCATTAAAGAATTCCGCGCGAAACTGGAAACGCGTTCTTTCCGCCAAAGAAAATTCCCGTGCGACTGCAAAGTCCAGCGTCTGCATGCCCGGACCGTAAACCGTGTTGCGGCCAACGTCTCCAAACGTGAAGGCCGCAGGCGTCGCGAATGCCGCAGTGTTAAACCACGCATCGGAAGTATGCCTACCCGCTCCAAAAATAGGCTGGCCAGTCACGTTTGCGCGGATAGGATTTTCTCCCAGCACCACGCCGGAGTTTGCGGTATCGCCAAAAACGGAAATGGTCAGCGGGAATCCACTTTGTACTTGGTAGATCGTCGAGAGATGCCAATTGCGCGTGAACATATTCACTAGGCCCTCGGCGGTCGCCGCAGGAATGTCGTAAACCAGGCTCATCGCAAACCGGTGTTTCACGTCGCACGCCGCTGCCTTTTCCGCTGCCAGATCAGAGTTGTTCTGCGGAATCGAAGACTCAAACATCGGCGAACGAAAATCCGGCGCGTCGCTCAGATTCTTCGAGAACGTGTAGTTGGCAAGGAAACTCAATCCGCGAGAATAGCGTCGTCGCAAATTCACGTAACCCGCGTCGTACCAGCTCTGCGCAGAGTTTTCGAGCAAGTTGATGGTGCTCACCGGAAACGTCGAACTCGCAACGTTGACGCTCGACGGGAACACCGTGTCCGGAACGAAGCTGATCTTGGGAAATGGTCTGCGCGGACCAATTGCTCCCGGACCCGGAGGCGCATTATTGATCAAGTGAGCTCTCTGCAAGTGAACGCCGTGCGCGCCGAGGTACCCGACCTCAAGCGTCGTCTCGCGGCCCAGGCTCTTCTCTACAGAAAAGCTCCATTGCTGGACGTACTGTGCTGGAGCATGTGGTTCGAGCGCGGTGAAACTGACCGTCGTTACGCCCAAAACCGGCTGGGCAAAATTGAATCCGTTCAGCGAGGGAATGAAATTATCGCTCTGCTGTGTGATCGGAAAAACGTACGGCACGTTGTGACGCTGGTTGCACCAGGTATTGAGGTCAACTGGCGTGAAGAAAATTCCATACGCGCCATGAATGACAGCGGCAAATTTCGGCAAGTTCTGCGAAAACCCAAAGCGCGGCGCAAAATTCTTTTTCTGCGAATACAGCAATCCTTGCGGATATCCATTCTGTCCACCGATGAACGCTTCTGGCGTGCCGTCCACGAATGTCAGGTTGCTGTTCGTGTAGCGAATGTCCACCAGCGGGTCCATGAATTCATAGCGCAGACCAAACTCTACCGTCGTGTTCCGCGTCACCTGAAATGTATCTTGCGCGAACCAGTCCGCCGCCCACTGCCGCAACTGCATTTGCGGGATTCCAGCTTGCACTTGCTTCACGGCGGGAAGTCCGAGCAAGAAACTCGCAAGACCGGAACCCGTGCCGTCGTTCGTTGCAGTCCGTGTCGTAAACCCATTTGTAAACTGATAGTAGCCGCGATTCTGGAAAAATCCCCACATCGGCCATACGTATCGCCGGTAGCTTCCGCCGAATTTCAGTCCATGTCGGCCTTTTTGCCAACTCAAGACATCACGGCCTTCGATGATCGTGTCCCACGCTTTCATCGGCGTGGCAGCATACGTGTCGCCCATACCGGAATATCCTTGCAGGTTAAACCACGGCGCTCCCCACGCCCCTGGACCGCCAAATCCAATACCCTGAATCCCAAGCTGGGACACGATATCGTTCGTGTTTGCGCTTTCTGTGGTGTGGCTCATTGCCAATCGCGAAACACTGAGTGTCGCCACGTTCACCATTCGAGGGCTTACGATTCGGTTCCACGCGACGTTTCCCTGCTGCGAGAAATTATCGTGATACGTTCCGAATCCCGGCAGGTTGATGGGCATGAATCCATTTTCGCTGCTCAACGAATACCGGCCGTAGACCGCGTCGCCGTTCGCAAATACGTGATCCACACGCGCCGTCCCCTGGTCCGTGCGGTGCACTTCGTTCCGCGTGTCGACGTAGTTGTTGCAGTCAGTGCCAGCGCCAATCACGCCGGGTTGGCCCATCATCGCGCCACCACAGGGCATCGTGCTTCCCATGTTCACGTCCATACTGGGCTGGGGCACGTACTGCTGCATAAAAAGTTGGGCTGCGGCGTTGATCCGGCCTTGCGGAATCTGATTGTCGGGAAAAGGATCGCGGAGAATTTGCGGATTGCCGGGACTGATTGGCTTCGTCGGATCAAAATTCGGATTCGCATGCGCCGTCGTAGGATCGTAGATCGTTTTGCCGCTCATGCTGAAGTCGCCGAGAATTTCATCAGCAGTTGGCACCGTGTCCGTCATCGTGTTGGCTTTCGAGTGGCGCAATCCCTCATAGTTCACAAAGAAAAATGTTTTCCCACGAGTAAGCGGGCCGCCCAGCGAGCCGCCGTAGTTGTTCTGTACGAGATGCTTCGACATTCCCATGTCGCCGAACGTGTGCGCATCGAGCGCACCATTCCGCAAGAATTCATAAGCCGTTCCGTGAAACTGATTCGAGCCAGAACGCGTCACGATGTTGATCTGTCCCCCGCCGGCGCCGCCGATCTCAGCCGCGTAACTGCTCGTCTGCACTTTGAACTCTTGCACCGCATCCGGCGATGGACTCACATTCAGCGTATTGAAAGTTGGATCAGTATTCGTTGTGCCGTCTAGAAGGTAGTAATTCGCGTTTGGGCGTGCGCCGCCAATGGTGACCGATGAGCGCTGTCCCGGTCTCCAGTAGAGCGGGTTCATATCGCCGGTCTGTGCTCCGTGCCCTTCATGTGCACCCGGCACAGTCAACACCAGATCGATCAGCATTCTTCCGTTCAGAGGCAGCTGTTGGATCGCAGCCGGCTCCACTACTTCACCGACGCTGGCGTCGGTCGTCCTTAATACCGGGCCGCTGTTCGCGCCGACTTCCACTTTGTTGCTCACCGACGCCAATGCCAGTTTTACGTCCAGCGACGATTGCTGTCCAACTTCCAGTCGCAAGGTCTGCTTAAATTCCGCAAAGCCGTCCTTCTTCACTGTGATTTGGTATTCGCCGGGCGGCAGCCCCGGCACCTGAAATAGACCAGCTTCGTTTGAGTTCACGAGGCGCTCCGCGCCTGTCCCGGAGGCGGTCAATCGAACCTCGGCTCCCGATACAGCGGCTCCCTGCGCGTCCAGCACGTTTCCGCTCAATGTGGCGTAATTGCTCTGTCCGAACAGAATCGTTGGGCACATAGATAGACACACAGCCGCAAATCGCGTCGCAAGCCGCTTCGACATTTTTCTTCACCCCTGCGGCACTGAGAGTGCCGACTAGTGCGAGCATTTGACCTTTTCGGGGGCAGCCGAACAATAGTAGAAACGTATTACTAGGGACGCGGAAGATTGATTTCGTGTGGCGTCGGCTCTATCGGCGGCTGCAGCCACCTGTCGTGTCGAAACGTGTTACAACTATCCTCCTGGTGCATTCTGCATTTGCGCCCGTGAGGAGCCTTGCACCATGAAAAGCCGCATGCTCGCCATTTCCCTTTTCGCTGGCCTTCTCGTGCTCCTTATCGCAGGCGGCTACACCCTGCTTAAAGGCAGCGGCAATCCTCCGGCAATTGGCTCTCCTGCGCCGGACTTTACCTTGAACGCTCAGGATGAACGGCCAGTGAAGTTGTCCGCGTTTCGCGGGCAATGGGTTGTCTTGTATTTCTATCCCAAGGATTTCACAAGCGGATGCACCATAGAGGCCCACAACTTTCAACGCGATTTATCGGAATACCAGAAACGAAACGCGGTCATTCTTGGCGTCAGTGTTCAGGATGAAGCCACGCACAAACAGTTCTGCGCCAAAGAAGGCTTGCATTTCAAGCTCCTTGCGGACACCAAACAGGAAGTCTCGAAATCGTACGGCTCGCTCATCAACCTGGGCATCGCGAAGCTGTCTTCGCGCCATACATTTCTGATCGATCCTCAAGGAGCGGTCGAAAAAGTCTGGCTGAACGTAGATGTCAAAAAGCACAGCGAAGAAATTCTTGCCAAACTGGACGAATTCGAGAACAACAAAATCGCCACACCTTAATCGCCGACGAGTGAGTACCGGTTACGGCTCATCATCTCCGTCTGCATCGGCTGAAGGACCTTCGCCCTTTTGGCGTTCGGGATCGATCTTTGCGACTTTTTCTTTCTCTAAGAGTTGATTCAGAGCGGCCATGTCCGTCTTCTTGATTTCTTTCCAGCGGGCAGAAGTTTCCCTAAGCGAATCTCCTAATTCTGTTGCAACGCTTTCCGTCTGCGTCGTGGGCGCGGCATCGGCGGCATCCGCGATCGCAAGGATTCGTCCGAAACGCTGGTTGAGTGTTGAGAAATTCTCCGGTTGCTTACCCGTCAGCGGAGTGCCAAAAAATCCGGGAACCACGGCGCCCTCGAGTCCAGACGCCTTTTTATCAAAGTCCGCCAGCTTCTGTTTGGCTTCTGCGGAAGAAACTTTTTCCATAGCCGCCTTCACTTGCGCTCGCGAGGTCTGTACCTCTGCCAGAGCTTCAAAACTCTCGTTCATTCCTCCGGCAGCCGCATGTTGCATCGCGAATTGCTTCCCGAGATCCGCAGCCGAAATCTTCACGCGCGGATCCATCTTCAACACCAATGGTTGCGTATACGATCTTTCGTCAACGGTCAACTTCACGGTGTAGCGTCCCGGCAATGCCCACGCACCGCTCGGCTCGAGTGGAGTATCGTGAGGAATCGCCGAGATAGGATAACTATGTCGCAATGATTTCGGCGCAGAGTAGCGAACATCCCAGACAAAACGGTGCATTCCCGCTTCAGCCGGCAAGATCGTTTCCTCTCGGACCCAATACATCGGAATCGGATGCTTCGGCGCAATCTTCTCGAGTGGTTCGATTATGTCCATACTGGAGTATTTGCGTACCAATTTCCCGCTGGCGTCCAGAATTTCCAGCGTCACGGGTCCGGCGGAATTTTGCGCAAGAAAATAATCGACGATCGCGCCATCCGGCGGATTTTTTCCCGCCGGTATTTCCGGAGGCAGCGGAGTGTCTGGATTTCTGTTCCATCGCATGCGCACTGCTTCCTGTGGCGCGTACAAATGCGCATTCGACTTCGCGACTTCGTCTTTCAGCTGCCGCAGAGGCGTAATGTCATCGAGAATCCAGAATGACCTGCCGTGCGTACCGACCACCAGATCGTCGTCATGAATCACCAAATCGCGCATCGACGTGTGCGGTAAATTTAGTTGCAATGGCTGCCAGTGATCGCCTGAGTCGAATGATACGTACACGCTCGTTTCCGTGCCCGCAAACAGCAAGCCCTTGCGCGCCGGATCCTCGCGCACTACGTTTACGGGAGCGTTTTCCGGCATTCCGTTCACGATCTCCTGCCAGTTTTTCCCAAAATCCCGTGTGCGATAAACGTGTGGTTTTAAATCGTCAAGACGGAACCGATTTACGGCTGCGTACACTGTGCCAGGTTCCGTGCGCGACGCTTCGAGAATGGAAACTTTGCTCCACGGCGTCAGGGAGGGTGGCGTGACATTCGTCCAGTTTTTACCGCCATCCCGCGTCAGATGAATCAGCCCATCATCCGTGCCCGCCCAGATTGTCGTCTTTTCCAGATACGAAGGCGCGAGCGCATACACTACGCCGCGATGTTTGCCTTTTTCCGGATCGCCTGCCGCAAACACACCAAGATTCGCGGGCGTTTCGTACGACTCGCGTGTCAGGTCCGGGCTGATCACTTTCCAGCTCTTGCCGCCATCCATCGTCTCGAACACAACGTTCGCGGCGAAAAACAACTTGTGCGGGTCAGTCGGCGAAAATACCAGCGGCAGAGTGCGATCGTAGCGATACTCGCCTCGGCGCACAGGCTCCGGCGCAACGTCCTGCACTTCACCCAGTTCCAAATTCGTACGTGTTACGCGCGCGCCGTAAACCAAATTTTGATTAAGTGGATCGATCGCGATTGTGCCGTACTCTTCCACTCCCAGCAATCGCCAGTCGCGAAATGTGATTTCACCATAGTCACTGCGGCTGGACGTCGCTGCAGAGCCGCTTTCCTGCTGTGCGCCATAAACCCAGTAGGGAAAACGATTGTCTGTCGTCACGTGATAAAACTGCGCGGTGGGTTGGTTATACCAACTGCTCCACGACGCGCCGCCGTTTACGCTAATCACCGCGCCCTGGTCGCTCGACAGAGCGATGATCTGTCCGTTGGCACGATTGATCCAGATTCGCTGGTAATCGTCGCCGCCCGGTGCGCCCTTCCATCCCACAAACGTTTTCCCACCATCCGTCGATTTCCACGTGGTTGTGTTCGCCACATAAATCTCATCCGGATTGTCCGGCGCCACGGCAATTCCCATTGCACCCGGACCACGTCCTCCGATCCGGCGATCGTCATTGACGAGCGTCCATGTTTCGCCTGCGTCATCTGAACGATACACGCCCGCTTTTTTGTCCGCTTCTACTGAAGCGTAAATTCGCCTCGGATTATTCGGGGCAACCGCCAATCCAATTCGCGCGACACCCTCGTCCGCGCCGGGCAATCCTTTGCTCAACGGCTTCCAGTTCGTTCCGCCATCGGTGGACTTGTACAGCCCGCTTCCCGCAATCTCGATTGACGCTCCGCTTCGCACTTCCCACGGTGCGACGCGTGCCGCCCACAGAGCGGCGTAAAGCACTTGCGGATTCGCCGGATCCATCACTAATTCTGCCGCTCCAGTATTCTCGTCTTTGTAGAGAACTTTCTCCCAACTCTGCCCGCCGTTGGTCGAGCGAAAAACTCCACGCTCCACATTCGGCCCGTAGGGATGGCCCTGCGCCGCAACGTACACCCTGTTCGCATCTTTCGGATCCACGACGATTGCTGTGATTTGCTGCGCGTCGCGTAACGCTGGTTCGCCGATGTGGCGCAGGTAAGTGCCGAGTTGAGTCCATGTCTTACCTGCATCGGTGGACTTGTACATTCCATCGCCCACCGCTAGATCGGGCCGCTGCAATCCTTCTCCGCTACCCACATAGATAATGTTCGGGTCCGACGGCGCGACGGCAATGGCTCCCACTGAACCGCTGCTGCCCGCGTCATCAAAAATCGGCGTCCACGTATTTCCAAAATCCGTGGTCTTCCACACGCCGCCGTTCACCGCCGCCATATAAAAAAGATTTGGCTGGCCTTGCACTCCCGTAATCGCCACCGTCCTTCCGGCTCGGAATGGCCCAATGCACCTCCACCGCATTTCTTGAAAGAGCTTTGCGTCATAAGTCTGCGCGTGCGCGGTGAAGCTGCCGGATGTCCACAATACGGCGAAGATCAGCGTCCTAACAAACCACTTGCGTGCCCCTCGAACACCCATCAGCGTCCTCCCCAAAACTTGAGAGCATACCTTGCAGGCCAGCAAGGAGCAATTGCAGCGCTAGATTTTCGTGTCCTGAAGGGAATCCACGTGAGGAAACCATTTGTCGCTAAACAAAAACGTCGGTCGTCGCGCCTCTGTGCCTCTATTTGTCGCCGGTCTTTGGCATCGGTTGGCTGGTGTCTTGCGGAAGCACAGCAGGGGCCGCGTCACCTTTAACGTAATGTCCGTACCATGCGAGGTATCTCCTCAGCCGGTCTTCGATATGCGACGGCGCGGTGAACTCGTGATACTCGTTCGGATAGACCACCAGCTGCGTTTCGCGTCCCAGCGATTTTAGCGCCTGATACATTTGCTCGCCTCCAAGGATCGGCACGTTCCAATCAATATTTCCGCCCATAAAGAGCGCCGGCGTCGTAATGTCCTTCACGCGGTAGAAGGGCGCCACCTTGGTCCATACCGCCTGGGCTTCCCACGGATATCCTAGCTCCGTGAAGTAGTCCTTCTGATACTGATCGTGGCCAAACAAGCTCGTGAATTCCGCCGCTCCGGCGCCGGAAATTGCCGCCTTGAATCGCTGCGTCTGGCCAATGATGAAGTCGGTGGAAATTCCGCCGTAGGACCAGCCGCCAACGCCAAGTTTGTCCGGATCAGCGATCCCCTGCGCGATGGCGTAATCCACCATCGCCAAGTCATCCTGAAAATCCTTGTTTCCCCAGTCAGCCCAGATGGCTTTGCAGTACTCCTCCCCATAGCCGGTCGATCCGCGTGGATTTGGAAACAGTACTAGATAGCCGTTCGCGGCGAGCAATTGCGGCAAGTGATCAAATTCCGCGTAGTAGGCCCACACCGGACCGCCGTGCGGCCGCAATATCGCGGGATATTTTTTTCCGGGCGTATAGTCTAAAGGCTTGTACATGTAGCCCGATACGGTTGTCCCATCCTTGCTTTTGAATTTGACGTATTCACCCTGCACCAGCTTCAATTGCGCCAAAACATCGTCGTTCGCATGAGTAATCCGGGTGAGCTTGCCGCCTGGAACTGTGAAAATCTCATTTGGATGATCAAGCGTTGTAATTTGCGCCGCAATCTCGCCTGTTTTTGAGAGCGAATAGTCAAAGAGCATGAATCGCCCGCCGATCGGACGCGTAATTTTTATTGTGTCGAGATCGATGCGGCAAAGGTTCTGCGTTCCGTCGTCGTCCGCGATGAAATAGATTGACTTCCCGTCGGGAGCGAACGTGGGCTGTGTCGCCATACGGTCTAACGCTAGAGTCAGCACTCTCGCTTCGCCCGGCTTACCGCCGAGATCGGGCACCGGAACTACTGCGATGTGTTTGGTCGCGTACTGGAAAAGCTTCGGGTCAAGCTGACTTGAATATGCAATCCACTTCCCGTCGGGTGACCACGCAGCCTGATGATCTTCGCCGGGGTTTGTCGTCACTTGCGTGGGACGTGCGCCTTTGTCCTTATTGTTCGCAGCCACAACCCAGATGTCTGAGTTGTAGGTGCGGTCGGGGTCAGGCGACGAGCGGTTGCTGGTGAAGGCGATGCGTGTCCCGTCTGGCGACCACGTCGGCTCGTCGTCGTCAAAATCGCCCGATGTGAACTGGGTCAAGGACTTTGCTGCCAAGTCCAGAATATAAAGATGGGTGCGACGATGATCTAGATACCCGACCGTGTCTCGTTTGAACTGCAGGCGATCCACCACCCACGGCTTTGGCGTCTTTGCCTTCTTCTCTTTGGCGGCGCCGTCCTTTTCCTTATCTCTGCTCTTGGCTTCTTCGATTTCTTCAGGCTTCGGGTCGCGAAGCACTAACACCATGCGTTTGCCGTCGGGAGACCAGTCGAAATCGTCAACGTCCTGTGGAGTGTCCGTAACTTTCTGTGCCTCACCGCCCAAGCGATTCAGGAGCCAGACTTGAATTTTCCCTTCGTTCCGCGCGGAAAGGAACCCCAAGTACTTGCCGTCCGGACTCCAGCGGGAATGCGATGACGAAACCTGTTCGGCAGTCAGCGCGATGGCTTCTCCGCCGGCTGAAGGCACCATCCAGATTCGTTCTTCATTCTTGTCCTCGTCACGATTCACGATGCCCATGGTGTAGGCGACCCATTTGCCGTCGGGGCTGATCTGAGGATCGTGCAGGTCTCGAAATGAGAACACGTCCGTAACGGTCACCGGTCGCGGAACTGGAGCGGCCTGCTGCGCTTCAAGCGCCGAAGTGGAAAAAACGAAAAAGGAAAGGAGAGTACCTGCGACCCAACGGAAGGAACTCATCAGAACAGTCTCCGAATACGAAAAAGTGCGTGCGATAAACGGGCGAAGTGTAGCACAAGCGCTTTGAATTTCCGCTTGGGTGGCGCCGCGCGAATTCAGCGGGCTCGCGGGTATCAGGCCAGGAATCCAACGTTGAAAAAATATTCACCACAATGCATTTTTTTGTTGCATGCAGAGGCAGACGCTGTATTCTTCAAAAGCGAACTCGTAAAAACATTCCCGCAACGCCGGCGATGAGATTCGCTCAGGAGGACGACGGTACAAATTGAGCAGCATATCGGTTCCCGCCCATTTTCCTTCCCGTATCGTCTCAGCAGCTAAAAAGAAATCGGCAAAGCTTACGCTCTGGCCTCTGGTTGCCGCCACATTCTTTATGGTGTCCGGCGGCACATACGGCACGGAAGAGATCATCCACGGCGCCGGGTACGGCCACGGGATACTAATTCTGCTGTTTCTGCCGATTTTCTGGAGCCTGCCGACCGCTTTTATGATCGGCGAGCTTTCGAGCGCATTGCCGCATGAGGGCGGGTACTACGCGTGGGTTCGCCGCGGCCTCGGAAATTTCTGGGGCTTTCAGGAAGCGTGGATTTCTCTCGCCGCGAGCATCTTTGATATGGCGATCTATCCAACGCTTTTCGTTTTCTACCTAAAGCAGATGGTTCCGTGGTTCGGTGAAGGAAGTCACGGCGTGTGGGCCGGGCTGTTCGTGGTTGCGGCATGCACCTCGCTGAATCTTGCGGGCATCCGCGTTGTGGGAATCACTTCGCTCTGGCTGTTCTTCCTGCTCTCATTGCCCTTCGCGCTGGTTGTTTTGATGACGCCGCTGAAAATGAGCGCGTTCGCAACACCGCATGTTGCTGCTGCCGGAACAAGTCTCGGCCTACTCGGCGGCGTTCTCGTTGCGATGTGGAACTACATGGGCTGGGACAATGCCTCGACGATTGCGCAAGAAGTTGAGCGCCCTCAGCGTACGTATCCCAAAGCGATGATCGCAGCGGTAATTCTGGTCTCGCTCACTTATGTTCTTCCATTCGTTGCGGTGTACTTCACAGGCGTCCCGGCATCGAGTTTCGGCGAAGACGGCGCATGGGCGAGCATCGGCGGCTTGATCGGCGGCAAACTTCTTGGCATTGAGTGGCTGCGCTTCCTGATTGTTCTGGGCGGAATGATGAGCGCGTTCGGTATGTTTAACGCTCTTGTCATGAGCTATTCCCGGCTTCCTCTCGCGATGGCACGCGAAGGAATGCTGCCGAAACTCTTTGCGAAAACAAGTAACCGCACGAACGCGCCATGGGTCGCCATTCTCGTCTGCGCGAGTGGCTGGGCACTTTGCCTAGGACTCGGTTTTCAGCGTCTGATCACGCTCGACATCATGCTCTATGGCGCAAGCCTGATGCTCGAATTTATTACGTTGGTTGTGCTCCGAATTAGAGAGCCGCATCTAAAGCGCGAATTCCGAGTGCCTGGCGGCCTGACCGGGGCTGTTCTAGCCGGTCTCTTTCCTCTTGCTCTGCTCATTTTGGCGGTCTTCAAAAGCGGCTCGGAGAGGATATTAGGAATCAACGGGCTGCTTCTCGGCGCGATCATCATCGCGTCCGGTTTTGTGATCTATCCCGTATCTCGAAAGTTTCGCCTGACGGCGCGGCCTGCGCCTGCTGGCGCAATCGAAGCGACGTAATCCATAAAGATCGTAAAGATGGCCCATTTGAACGCTTGAGACACCTGCCTCAGGGGTTTTATGTTTTGCAGAGACTTTTTCCCGCTGCAAGTGTTCATATTCATATTGGTGCCAGTCGTCCACGGACGATGGAGAAAGGTTTTTGACCGATGAAGACGAACAAGTTTTTCCAATCGATTTTGAGTGTCTCCGGATTGTTGTTGGCCGGCACGTTTGCGCCAACCGCGTTCGGGCAGAGCGGAGGTCAGGAGCAGAGCACGCCTCCGGCGGCTTCGCAGCCTGCGCCACGCATGCATGAACACGGTGGAGACCGTTTCGCCGGTCTGAATTTGACCGACGACCAGAAGGCGCAGATCAAGAAAATCCACGAAGATGCCAAAGCGAAGGCAGATGCGGTGAAGGCGGATTCTTCCCTTTCGGATGCGGACAAACAAGCCAAAGTGAAAGCGATTCACCACGCCGCGATGAAGCAAGCCCACGCGCTCCTTACGCCTGAGCAACGCGAGCAACTAAAAGCAAAAATGCGCGAGCGCCGCGCGGAGCGTACGCAGCCCTCCGCAATGTGAACCATGATGTCCGAGACGGAGGACCGTCTCTTTTAAGCCGCGCTTGGCCGTCCGGGATACGCAACATCGCGCGGAGATTTGGTATTCTGCGTATTGTGCATATTTCGAACGGCCGCCTCTTCTTTCGAATTATTTTGAGCTCGTCGGCGACAGCGCTGCTCGTGTGGGCCCCAATTTTCCTTTCGAGCGCAAAGTCACCGCAGCAGCCCGCATCTGGCGTAGCGGTTATCGTGCAACAATCGGGTTCACCGATTGCGACCCCACCCTACCCCACCATCCCCGCCCCTGTACCGCAACGAACTGGACTCAACATCGTGGTGATCGATCCCGCCCATGGCGGCACCGATCCAGGCGCACGGGGAGCGCAAGGCATTCGCGAAAGCGACCTTGTGTTGGACTTGACGGTTCAGGTCCGTCGCGCCCTTGAGGCGCAAGGTTTTCAAGTTCTGCAGACGCGGAGCGGCAACGAAAATCCTTCCTTCGACGATCGCTCCACGCTCGCCAATGCGCAGCGCGGCGCTGTGTTCGTGACGCTGCATATTGCTTCGACGGGCCTTCCAGGCACGGCACGCGTGTACACCATGCCGGAGTCCGCGGCAACGGTGCCTACCGGGGGAATACTCAGTTGGGACCATGCACAGGCCCCTTACATCACGCTTAGCCGCAAATTCGGTGACGCCGTGCAAGGACAGCTCGCGCAAAGATTCAAAGGTTCGCCAAATAATGCTCAGAGCGCTGCTATCCGCCAGCTGCGCACAACAGGCGCGCCGGCGATTGCAGTGGAGATTTGCAGTGTCAGTGTGCAAGATCGCGGCGATTTGGACAGAATGATGCCGGGCGTAGCTGACGCGATTGCCCGTGGCCTCGCAACTTTTCGGCCGTCATATGTTTTGCCGGGAGAGCCAGGTTCGCAGCCATGAATGGGAACTGGCGCACTTGGGTGCTCGTCGGACTTGGCTTCGCGGTGGTAATTGCCGCGATTTACTTTCCCGTTCTACAGCGGCGCGTAAAAACGACGGCAAAAATTCCGCAGCCTACTGAAGAACAGGCACGGCGAGAGTTGACGCAAGCTGTCGCGCAGAGTCCGCTCGATCCTGTCGTTAAGACGAAGCTGTTCTGGACCTCGAGCGAAGATGAAAGCGCGCTGGCTCCGGTCACGATCGAACTGGCGCTTTCGAAAGATCCGGTGCTGCGGGCGAAGCAGGTCCTGAACACGCTGCTTGCTGGGCCAGTCGACTCGGATCTGCGCACGCTGCCGGCCGACGCCGCGCTGCTTGCCTTCTACATCCTGCCGGACGGAACGGCAGTTGCAGACTTCTCCGAAGCGCTGGCCACCTCAACACCCTCCGGCATACAGAGCGAACAGATGGCCGTTGATTCGATTGCACGCACGCTTGAGGCCAACGTTCCACAGGTCAAACGGCTGAAGATACTGATCCACGGACAGGAACTGGACACACTCGCGGGTCACGTCGACCTGACGCAGATTTTTGTTGTCGACAGCAAAGCTGTACAACGCGGTGCGATCACTCTTGACTTGCCCGCCCGCCTCGCACTTCCCCATGCTGCTGGAGCTCCCAATTCGAGCGTGGCGAAAGAACCGCGGCGTTGACACTGGTATCTTTTACCCGGCACACTGGCGCAACCAGAATGGCCTCGAGCCGCGGCATCAGGAGTTCTAGTGCCGCCCGATGCCTTGTTCTCGAGAGTGGACGAAGCTTTTCGAAGGAGCCAAAGTGAGACCCGACGGACGTGGCGCGGATCAGTTGCGGGCGTTGAAAATTACGCCGGATTTTATTTCCACGGCTGAGGGCAGCGTATTGATTGAGCTTGGCAAGACGCGCGTGATTTGCACCGCCAGCGTGAATGATGGAGTGCCGGGATTCTTGAAGGGTGCTGGTAAAGGGTGGGTCACCGGTGAATATGGAATGCTGCCGCGGGCGACAGAAGAGAGAACGGCGCGCGAAGCGGCGCGAGGAAAGCAGTCCGGCCGCACGCAGGAAATTCAACGGCTGATTGGGCGCTCGCTGCGCGCCGTCACCGACCAGGAGGCACTGGGCGAACGCACCGTGTGGCTCGATTGCGACGTGATTGAAGCGGACGGCGGAACACGAACGGCTTCGATCACCGGGGCATTTGTCGCACTGGCGCTGGCAATGGAGCGTATGGTGGCCGCTGGAATTCTGAAAAGCTCGCCGTTGATCGATACCGTGGCTGCCACGAGCGTAGGCATCGTGGACGATGTCGCGTTGCTGGATCTCATGTACGAAGAGGATGCGCACGCCGAGGTGGACATGAACGTGGTCATGACCGGCAGCGGCGACTTCGTGGAGATCCAAGCGACGGCTGAGGGACGCCCGTTCACGGGAGGTGAGATGCAAGATTTGCTGGCCCTGGCCGCGGCGGGGATTCGCCGCCTTTCGGAGGCGCAACGCACGATTTTGCCGGCGAAGCTTCTGGCGCGTGGGCGTTAAGCCGAGTTCTCCCGACGCAAATGCACTCAGCAACAAAGCTTTATCTGGCATCTTCGAATCCCGGGAAGCTCAGGGAGTTCTCTGCCATCGCGGAGGAAGTCGCCTCACCAGTTGAGTTAGCGCTTCTGCCCGGTTTTTCCGAACTCGCGGAATTTCCAGAAGATGCGCCGACATTTGCGGAGAATGCAGTCGGCAAAGCGCTCTATGCCGCAACGATTACGGAAGACACCGTTTGTGCGGATGATTCAGGTCTCGTTGTACCTGCACTCGGTGGCCAGCCAGGTGTGCATTCGGCGCGCTATGCGGGGCCGAAGGCAACCGGCGCGCAAAATATCGAAAGACTCGTTGGCGCATTGGCCGGAAAGAAAGGCAACGAGCGCCAAGCGTATTTTGTGTGCGCGCTTGCCGTCGCGAAAATGGGGCGGATCGTCGCTGTAATCACAAACCGCGCGGACGGTGTCATTCTGGAAGTGCCGCGCGGATCGGGTGGCTTTGGCTACGACCCCGTATTTTACTTCCCGCCGCTGGACAAGACTTTTGCGGAACTTTCGAGCGCGGAAAAAAATCTTCACAGTCATCGCGGAAAGGCATTTCGGCGGCTGCTGGAGGTTTTGCCACGGATGCTATAGTCTGGCGAACATGGCCAAAGCCAAGAAGAAGAAAACTTCCCGGCACGCGAAACTCAAGCCCGAATTAAAGGCTCGCACAAAAAGCACAGCTGCATCTCGCCGTGGAAGGCCCGATCCAACCAATCCGAAACGGGTGGCCGCCATTCTTGCCGGGCTGGATGAAGCGTATCCAGAAGCGATCTGCGAATTGAAGCACGCAAATCCATTGCAACTAGTGATTTCGACGATCCTTTCCGCGCAGTGTACCGACGTCCGCGTAAATCAGGTGACGGAATCTCTCTACAAGAAATATCCGGATGCAAAAGCGTTCGCGTATGCAAACCCGGTGGAACTCGAGCAGGAAATTCGCCCCACAGGATTTTTCCGTAACAAAACGAAGTCGGTTATTGGCGCAAGTAAGGCCATCGTGGAAAAATTCGGCGGCGAAGTGCCGCGAACCATGGAAGAGATGCTGACGCTGCCAGGGGTTGCACGAAAAACTGCCAATGTAGTGCTGGGCACGGCGTATGGGATTCCCAGCGGCATCGTGGTAGACACGCATGTCCTGCGGCTGTCGCGGCGTCTCGAACTGACGAAGCACGAGGACCCAAAAAATGTGGAGCAAGATTTAATGAAGATTCTTCCCAAGGACAAGTGGATTCAGTTTTCGCACCAACTCATCTGGCATGGCCGCCGCGTGTGCGTAGCGCGCAATCCGAAATGTATCCAGTGCAATCTTGAATCCATCTGCAACTCCAAGGACAAGACCGTCTGAGCAAGACGGTTGTGGTTATACGCGGTCGAGGAGAAGACGGTCCCGCCGCTTTCATAAAGGCCACCTGTGTGTTTGCCGACGCTTGGATCAACTTCTACTTGCATGCCTTCGATGTCGGGTCCGTGTTGGGGATCGATACCGGTAATTTTCGAATGAAAAAACACGCCGCAGTTGCCTGAGGTCTCGCCTTTAAACTTCAGACGTAGATCGAAATCGCGATAGGTTTTTTCCGTGGTGAGGTAGCCGTATTTGTTGGCGGTGCTTTCGCAGAGGATGGTACCCTGCTCAGCGACCCACTTTTCTTCACCGTTGTTCTTCCAACCAGCCAGATCTGTTCCGTTGAAGAGAGGAGTCCACACGGAGTCAGGTTGCGTCTGAGCCGCGGCACCGAGCCCCACGAGGAACACAGCCGAGAGAAGAGCAACAAGAGTTTTCCTGGCAAGCCCCCTGCGTCAACGGGACCGACAGAATTGCAGCTCGCGCTGGCGGAACTCTATCACAAAGTCTTAGAGAAGAAATCGGTTCAGCTATCCCCCGCGATGGCCAGCTAATTTCTGGCGAGACGTCAAAAAAGGCTCGCACCAGAGCGGTGAGAGCCTTTTGTTTTGCACGCGAATATCGCGAGCACCAAGACATACTTTCACGGGGGGAAAGGGTCACTCGTGATCGTAGTCCAGGCAAACGAAAATAAACTACCAGTCGAAAACTACGGTGTCCGGCAAACGGAGTGGAATGGCCGAGCCGTCAGGCTTTGCGTATCGCGTCATCTCGAAACTTGATGGCCGCAAGAATTGTCAGCAACGCGAAGACGACCAGCGTCGTCAACTGTGTGGCTTTGAACGGAAGTTCAGATTGAGTTGGCGCGAGAACTTTCAGTGCCGGAACTTTCATGAACAGCTGCACGATCAATACAAAGAAGTTTAGATATTGGGCGATACTCGCAGTGATTACAAAAGCCCGCCGCCACGGACCCGCGAGGCGACGAACGTAAAGCGCGTAAAGCGCGAGTGCCAGCACGACGAGAGAAATAATTCCTATGGCATGTGAGGGCATGAAGTGATGAACCGGAAACAGGAAACCGGTGACGCTGGTTAAAACCGTCGTCGCCAGGAAAACGGTGGTCCAACGGTCTAGTCGCTTTCCGCCAATGAAACCTAGTACGACAACGAATCCAGAAACGATACCGATCAAACTCAGCAGAACGTGAAAAAACGTGAATGGCGTCATTCCGAAAATCATAGCCCCGTTTCCCCCTTCGAAAGACTTTCTTGCCCATCTAGGTCTGGCGGCGTTTCACACCCGAAGAAATTTCCTGATCGAGCTCAGGCTTCGTGGCTACGACTTGAAAAATGCGAGCAAGTCGGCGTTGATCTGGTCCGCGTTCGTCGTAGGCATGCCATGCGGAAAACCTGGATAGACCTTGAGCGTTGCTTTCTTCAGTATCTTCGCAGACGTCAGACCCGCGGCACCGATCGGCACAATCTGATCGTCGTCACCATGCATCACCAGCACCGGGATGTCAATCTTCTTCAGATCCTCGGTGAAGTCCGTCTCCGAGAAGGCCTTAATGCAGTCGTAATGGGCCTTGACGCCTCCCAACATGCCCTGCAGCCACCAGTGCTCGCGGATGCCCTCTGAAATTTTTGCGTCAGGGCGGTTGTACCCGTAAAACGGTAGCGTGATGTCTTTGTAGAACTGCGACCGGTTGGCGGCGAGTGCGGTCCGGAGGCCGTCGAAGACCGAGATGGGCAGACCGCCAGGATTCTTTTCCGTTTTCAGCATGAGCGGTGGCACGGAACTGATTAACACCGCCTTGGCGACACGCTTGGCGCCGCGGCGACCCAGGTAACGGGCGACCTCGCCACCGCCCGTGGAATGCCCAACCATGATGGCGTTCTGGAGGTCGAGCTCTTCGAATAGCGCTGCCAGATCGTCTGAATAGGTGTCCATCTCATTGCCGTCCCACGTCTGGCTGGAGCGCCCATGCCCCCGACGGTCATGAGCGATGACGCGATAGCCACGCTGGCCAAAGAACAGCATCTGCGTGTCCCAGTCGTCCGCGGTCAGCGGCCAACCGTGTGAAAAAACTACCGGCTGCCCTTTGCCCCAATCCTTGTAGTAAATCTCTGTGCCGTCCTTCGTCGTAATTGTGGACATGACATGCTCCCCTCTTTAGTCGTGGTTCAAGCGCGTTTCACTTCAAACACTCCGCTTTCAACCGATTCCGTGCCTCAACAAACTCTATGCCGCTCGCCGTTCTCGTGCTTGTCCAAAGGTCCTCCGCCGGTAGGACTTGCGAAGTGCAGTTCGAGCATGGAACAGCCGCCCCTTCGTGGCTGCAATCGAGATGCCCAGTTGCGCTGCCGTCTCTTTCATCGAAAACTCCCGCAATTGATGGAACTCAACAGCGGCTCGAATTCGCGGGCGAAGAGCATTGACGGCATTCTTCAAAATCATTCCTTCCTCACGCTTTGCGTATATCTGTTCGGGATTTGGAGAATGGTCAGCAATTTGACTCACTAGCCAGTCCCTTCCCGGTTCGTCCGGATTGTTTTCATAAACTTCGTGGTCCCGGCGGCTTTTGCGCCGGTTCATTAGCGCCGAGTTGATCGCGATGCGTGTAAGCCATGTCGAAAAACGCGATCTACCGTCAAAATCCTTCAAGTGGATTAGCGCCCTCACGAAAGAGTCTTGAAGTGCATCTTCGGCATCTTCGCGATTTTTCGTGATGCGATAGAGTACCCGCAGAATCCTCGGTGCCGAACTCTCGCACAGAAATTCGAGCGCCGCCTTTTTTCCGCGCTTTGCTTCCGCGACGAGTCTCCGCTCACTAACAACGTGAAGCCTGTTGCCGGAAAATAAATCGACGTTGGACAAAACATGTAAGTTCGTTCCCACAACTACACCTCCTCGAGCGTTCGCGTCATTTGAAAGACGGGCTGGGTACCACGCATGAGACTTTGCCGACCTCATGTGAAAGAAACATCACGGAATCGAATAGTTTTTTGCTACCACTGTCCGAGTGATTCGAAATACCACTTTCGAGTGCATAGGCAGTTACCGTCGGATGGCTTGTGGGCCGATGTGTCCTCAAACTGTCAGTCCAAAAACAGCGGATATTTTCGACGATGAGCTGAGAGAGGGACTAGCTTAGTCCTTAGGATTCTGCGGAGCGGGGGGAATCACAATCTCTCGCCATCCGAAAAGCCGTGCGTCCAGAGAAAATGCTCCCGGGCCGAGAAAACAGATCGCCACACACATCGCGATCGTCTCTGCGCTGGCCCATTTGGAGTCAAACCAACCCAATGCCGGCAGTGGAAACCATGAAAGCGCGATCCCCAGGCATTCAAGTCCTGCAAGCGGGCTCAGGATCGGAGTGAGGAAGCCGACCAGGAGAGACACGCCCGTCATCAACAACAGTAGGGCCACGCCAAAAGCCACGACAGTCTGGTGTCCCCGCCAAGAAAGGTTAATGCCCCCTTGCGCGACCAGTGTCATGCCGACAACTGCACGCAGGATCAGCAAGCCGGTTCCCGGTGCTCCCGATGGAAACGCAGAAAAAAGCCTTTGCAGAGTGTGTCTCCTGCGGCGCGACCTGAACGCCACTTGTCACCTTATCGTGTAAATTAGGTGAACGGGCTGCCGGGCGAAACCCGACATTCCGGTATCTTTCCATAACGCTTTGGGGGTATATGCGGTCGAGCGGAATTTGAGGTGTTAAAGGTGGATGATCCCGCGGCGAATGGCAATCGCAACAGCTTGCGTACGGTCGCTTGCTCCAAGTTTTTCCATGATGTGCTTTACGTGTACCTTCACCGTTTCTTCGGTGATGAACAACTTCTCTCCGATGTCGCGGTTTCGGTTTCCTTCTGCGATCTGTCGCAAAACTTCAATTTCCCGTGCCGTCAGGTCTTCATCACTCAGGTGCTCCGCAAGCTGGGCGGCAATCTGCGAGGGAATACGTTTTTTACCGGCATGGACTTCACGGATCACTTCGAGCAGTTCTTTCGGAGGCGTGCTTTTCAACAAGTAACCGCGAGCGCCAGCCTCCAAAGCTCGCTGGATGTCGACATCACCTTCAAAGGTAGTCAGTAGAATAATGCGCGCGCTGGGGAATTCCTTTCTAATCGCAATCGTCGTATCGACACCGCTCATATCCGGGAGCCGCAGGTCCATCAGAGTTACATCAGGACGATTTTTGCGAAACTGCAGAATCGCATCCTGAGCATTGGCCGCATCGGCTACCAGTTGCATATCTGACTGACTATTGATGACCGCGGCGATGCCTTCGCGCAGCAATGGATGGTCATCCACACTCAGGATCCGAATCTGCGCCATTTCAGTCATCACCGGTGCACGCTTTCAGATTCCGGTCTTTTGTCTTTTCTGGCCTCCCGGGAATAAAGTTTGGAAAACCAGAGTTTCGGGCGCTTTGAAACTCCTGGTTCGAACGCCATACGGCTCGGAACGGACAGTTCAATCTCCGTGCCGGCATCCGTACGGCTCAGCACTCTCAGTCTCGCACCGATCCTCTCTGCACGTTCACGCATTCCCGAAAGACCCCAGTGACCTTCCCTTCCAGAATTCAATACGTGCGGATCGATCCCGCAACCGTTGTCGCGCACGAGTATACGCAAATGATTCCCGGCATACTCAATTTCCATCACGATCTCTGTCGCGCGAGAATGTCGAAACGCGTTTGCCAGCCCCTCTCGCCCGATGAAATAAATCTCGTCCCGGCTGGAAGTGCGCAATTGACGGGGATTGCCCTCGACGATAACTCGAAATGTCGATTGGATGGGCGAGGGTAGCTCTTGCTGAAGCTCGGAAAATGCCTGTTCCAGGCTCTTCTGGGTACTGGTCGACGAACGCAGCCCCCGAACCGTGTTCCGCCCTTCATCGATAACACGAGTCATTAATTCAAGGACGCGGCCCACCATCGGTTTTGCCGGCGACTGCTCCGGTAAGCGCTCGTCGGCAACATGCAGCTGCATTGAAGCGCTGAGAACTCCTTGCAATAAAGTGTCGTGCAGCTCTTGTGCGATGCGTGTGCGCTCGGCGAGGCGTTCTTCAAACCGAATATTCATCTGGGCGGTCAACCTTCTTAGGCGCAGACGTACGAATAGCAAAATGGCGAGGGCGCTGGCTACCACAGCGGAAAGCCGGAACCACCAGGTTTGCCAGTATGCCGGAGCGATTTCGAACGGCACCACGGATTCCTCGCCGTTCCACAGTCCATCGCTATTGCTGGCGACTACGCGGAACCGATACGTCCCCGAGCCGAGATTGTTGTAGGTAACGTCTCTTGCCGTCACCGGATTGCTCCAACCTTCATCGAGTCCTTCAAGCTTATATTTGAATCGGACGCGTTCGGGGACCGACAAACTCAAGCCCGCATAGTTGAAGGTAATCCTCCGGCGGACTCCCGGCAGGCGAATTGGAGCCTGCAAGCCAAGTGGATTGCCATCCGCTGAAATTCCTTCAACATGAACAATTGCAGGAGCCGAACTGGCGATCACGCGCGCAGGATCGACAACGGAAAGCCCTCGATTCATGGAAAACCAAATCTTCCCGAGCGGATCCGCAAAAACAGATTGGTGACGCTTCACGCCCTCGATCCCATGCAACCCATCTTCAAGTCCGTACTCGCGTATATCCGCGTCGGTGAGTGAACTTTCGAGCAGTTTCTCACGATTCACCCGAAGCACGTGATTCGGCGTGGAAATCCACAACCATCCCTTCCCGTCTACTGCAATTCCCAGAATCTGATCCTGCAATGAGGGCGGCAATTCCCCTGACGGTTGGATGTGACCGGATCGGATCACCGCAATGCCTGAAGCTGTGCCGATCCAGAGGACTCCCGAGGAATCCGACGACAAGCAGTTCACATTTGCCGAAGGCAACCCGTCGACAGTTTCAAATACCTGCCACTTCCCTCTAGAAAGTGCAGTAACGCCCTCTGGCGTCGCGAACCACATCGTGCCGTCAGGGGTTTCAGCGATCGAGTTCACCGTGTTGGAGCTCAGTCCATTCGCGGTCGTATATGTGGTGAAGCGGCCATCCCTGAATTGGCTCACGCCACCCGTCAGCGTACCGGCCCAGACTGTGCCATCACGACTCCGGTGCACCGCGTAAACGCTGTTTTGTGCGAGGCCGTTTGCTTCCGTGTAGGACTGAGCGTAAATTGAACCAGCCTTGTAAAATAGGTGCGTCAACCCGCCCTGCCGTCTGCCAATCCACAATTCTTCTTTGCTTCCCGTGATCGAATAGATGACGTCCTGGCCGAGTCGGTTGATTTCCACGCTCCCGCTTTTGTCGCCTTTCAACCAATCCAGCCCACCCTCAATCGGAGCAAACCAGACACGCTCATCCTCATCTACAAAAATTGCGCCCCCGCTCTCGGATTGCTGGCCCCCTACCGAATATGTCAGGAACGTGCTGTCCCGCAATCGCTCGATACTATGTGGGCCTCCGATCCACAAATTTCCTTCACGGTCTTCAAACAGGGCCGTTACCCGTTCGTTGACCCGGGTATCTGCTCCGTCCACGGAGACGCCTTCTGCGTTCAGTCGAATGAGTCCCCGTGACGTCGCCAGCCATATGTTGGAGTCGCGATCGCGAACGATCGAATTCACTCGCGTCTTGCGAAGCGAAAGTGGCACTCCGGCTGAAGTGATCTCGGTTCCGTTCCATCGCACAACGCCTTTGTCCGTTGCAATCCACAACTCGCGGTTGTCCAGTGCCAAGATGCAGTTGATCCTATTGCTTGGCAGCCCTTTTCCCGCAGAGAAGACTCGTCCTTCGCTCACATAAAAAAGGCCTTTGTCGAGCGTCCCGAGCCATATTTTTCCGTCCGCGGTTTCAGCCATCGAAATGACCGCCGAGTTCGGTTCGGCAAAACGATGAGGCACAACACCTGTCGCCCAACTTAGCCGGCTCGAAAAATCGTCGGCGAGTCCCGCTGATGCCGTGTTCGCGGATGTCGCAGGCTGCGACGATGAAAAAATCGCCTCAAATTTTCCGGAATCATACTTAAGCCCGCCCAGGGCGAGAGAAGAGAACAACGGCGTTCCGTCCCTTCGTCTGCTGATAGCAGTAATGCCAGCCTCTGCTTCGTCGCGGCCCAGTTCGAATTTTCCGTCGTGATAGCGCAAAATTTTTGTGCTCTGCAAAAGGATCCACAGATTTCCCTGCACGTCCGCAATTAGGCTTTGGACAGGGCCGATGGGAAACGAGGCTGGACTTGCTTGCTGGAACGGCCGAAAGCTCAGGCCATCGAATCGAATCAATCCCTTCTCGGTACCAATCCATAGGTACCCGTCGGCGGTTTGTGCAATTGCAGTGACTGCTCCCGCCGTGAACCCTTTTTCGCTTCCCCACCGCTCGCGGATGTACTGCGAAATCGTGCGATTCGGATCAATCGCGTGTGCCGACGCCGTGAACAACACGGCGGCTAGGGCGGCGATTACAGTTTTGAAGATCAACGTTCCTTTGAATCGCCGATCACGGAAGGTATGCAAATTTCTCAACTACAACCTCATTTTCTTTTTGCAGAGGATTCTTTTCGCTAGCGACAACGTAGAACAAAAGTTGAAACGTTTCCTGGCCCGGCGAAGGTACACCGGAAGTAAAAATGTGCTCGGAAACCGCGGGTACTCCAGCAATGGAAGGACCTCGGACAGTTTTGAAAGTCGCCCGCCCGGATTCCCAATGCATGGAATGCGTTAGCGTACCCGAAGGCACCTTGAACGGAAATACATTGCCCGGGACATAGAAGGGCTGGATACCATACTGCGCGTTGTTCTTGTTGGCAGCGTCGCCCCACCGACTCATCTCAACATCCAGTTCACGGTAATGCTGGGCTCCTCCCCAATCGTCGAACGTGTTCATACTTAGAACCGCCGCGGGCTCCAAATGGGAAGTGTCACCCACCACCACGATGTAGGTTCCGTACCCGAGGCTCCGCGTGAGCTCCACTTCCGCACATGACCACCTGCCCGCCTTTTTTCGGATGCGCAGATGAAGAGCACCACGCGAATCTGTCCAGGCGTTATCACCGTCGTACAGATTATTCAGACCTCCACGATCGCCCGCGATCGTGCGAACTTTCCAATCGTACCCGCTGAAATGAAGCGGCTTCGTGGGCGCGAGCGAGACGGTTCCAGTACCCTTAACAACGTTCACGGCAACGACGACGCCGCCCGGCGCAGGAGCCACATCCATCGTCGCAGCTGGACGATAGCCTGGCTCCACCAAAAGAGCTGCATACTCAAAACCCAAATGGGTCTCGGTGCTCCAGGTCGAGTCCGCTTGAATCGGAATCAAGGACTCCGGCCACGGCTGTACCCACCATGGTCCACTCCTGGCGTAAATGACAATTTGTTGGCCCGGACGCGCGCCAACAACGCGACCGGAAATGGTATCCACTCTCTCGCGACCGCCCTGTGCTGCTGGTGGAATCTTGGCGAACTCAATCGCCGGGTCGGCGGAAGCTTTCTGCGAGCGGCAGCCGGTCAGCAAAACAGCGACGATAAGCACCGTGGGAATCGAAGATAGGAGCCCGCTAGAAATGACCCGCCAGCGGCGGCGGCCTGCACGTTGATCAGACATCGCCGCTGGCTCGCACATCTGGCGTTCAGTCGTCTCGTGCTTCATCCAGCGCCTCGTTTTTTTTTGAAGTGGAAAGCTAAAAGGATTCCAGCCCAAACGTGATCTTCGGAACGCCTGATTCTATCCGCTTGGTCTAAAAATAGAAGCTTTTTCCGGGCCGCAATCCTATTTTAAGTTGCAAATCCAGCTTTCGTGTTTTGCGCGTCAGGCTCGTACAGCTCTTTGGCTCGCGCGTCACAAAGCGTTCATCACCAAGCGGGCTTCACAGCCGCGGCGCCCCTGCCTATTTTCGACAGTCAGCGAGCCACCATGGGCTTCCGCAATCTGTCGACACAAGAGGAGTCCGATTCCCGACCCCCCGGGCTTCGTTGTAAAAAATGGCACGAACAGGTTCGTCGTATTCGACAATCCCGGGCCGTCATCGATGATCGAAAGTTGAAGGCGCGACCGCTCGAGCGACCACTTGATGAGCACCTCTTCTCCGCATTCCAGAACCGCTTCGGCGGCATTGCGGAGCAGATTGATCAATAGTTGTTCAAGCTGATCGCGATCCGCAGAAATCATCACCGGGGGACCTTCGAGGACTTGAACGCGCACACGCTTTTCGAGTCCAGCAACGCGGCGAACCAATTCGTGGAGGTCGACGGGCGCAAGCGTTGGCGGCGGCAGTCGCGCCAGCCGCGCATACGCCGCCATGAAGCGACCAAGAGCTTCGGTGCGAGATCGAATGATGGCTAATCCCTGGCGAAGATCATCGAGGACAGTGTCCGTAGTGTCGTTGATTGAAGCAGGCGTTTCCATTTTTGCACGCTGTAGACTGGTTTCCAGGCTTTGTGCGACCGACTGAATGGGAGCGAGCGAATTATTTAGTTCGTGCCCGAGAACGCGGATCAGGCGCTGCCAGGCCTGTCGTTCCTCTTCTCTCAGCTCGCGACTGAGATCGCTTAGCACAATCAGGTCATGCGGAAGCCCGTCCTGACGGAAGCAACCACGGCGCAATCCCCATCGGCCCCCGCCACCTGGAAAAGCCAGCTCCACCGTACGAGCCGGTTCTCCTTCAAGGCAGGCCGCGAGACCGAGCTCCCCAGCAGTGAAGCCTATGAGCCTTTCCGAAGGGCGAGCGAGGAGTCGCTCTCCGGCGCGATTGACGAGCTTCAGAGTGCGAGAACTGTTGAACGTGAAAATCGCCACGTCGATTTCTTCGATTACCGTGCGCAGCAGAGCCGTAGCCTCCAGCGCGCCCAGGCGCTGTTCGCGCAGAGTCTCGCTCAAAGCGTTTACTTCGAGCATCACTTCGCCGAGGGCGTCGTCGCTGCGCGCGCCCCGCGCGCGGATGGAAAAATCTTCCTCGCGCATTGCGGCGAGAAGATTGGACAGAGTTTGCAGAGAGAAGACAACGCGTTGCCGGAGGGAAAACGCGAAGCCCAGCCAAAAAATAACGATGAGGATCGTAAACGTCCAGGCTGTTTGCGAAGAATAGTCACCAAACCACAACAAGAGGATCGCGATCAGCGATCCCGGGAAGCCCGCGGCCAGCCCCAATAACTGGATGCGACGCTCGTACCTGAGGCGCTTCATTCGAGACCGTACTTTTGTAAGCGACGGTACATGGCGCTTCTGCTCAACCCAAGGGCTCTTGCGGCTTGGCTCACATTGCCTTCGTGACGACCAAGCGTGCGCTGGATCAGGTGACGTTCCACCTCTTCGAGACTCATTTCTTCCAAACGCCCAACGCCGCCCGGTGGACTCGATCGCAAACCAAGATCTGAGATCCGAACAAGTGGACCAGTCGAAAGCAGAACGCCGCGCTCCACTGCGTGATCGAGTTCGCGCACGTTGCCGGGCCACGGATGCTCCTGCATAACCTGCAACGCGGCAGGCTCAAATCCAACAAGGTTCTTGCGATAGCGTTGTGCATAACCGCGGAGAAAATGAATGGCCAGCAACTCAACATCACCGCGCCGCTCGCGTAACGGCGGAAGATGAACCTCAATTGTGTTCAGCCGAAAAAGCAGGTCCTGCCGGAAGCGGCCAGCTTCAGCCTCCGCATTTACGTCTGCGTTTGTTGCAGCGATGACACGCGCACTAACGCGTCGAGTATGTGAAGAGCCGACTCGCTCCATTTCTCCCGTCTCCAACACGCGAAGCAGCTTTGCTTGCAAATTCAAAGGAACGTTTGCGATCTCGTCAAGAAAGAGCGTGCTGCCATCGGCAAGTTCAAAACGGCCGATGCGGTCAGCGCGCGCGTCAGTGAAAGCGCCCTTCACATGGCCGAACAGCTCGCTTTCGAAAATACCCTCGGAGAGGCCTCCCGCATTAACCGTCACCATGGGCTTATTGGCGCGCGACGATAAAGCATGAAGGGTCTGCGCGATGACCTCTTTGCCAGTACCATGCTCGCCGGTAATGAGAACGTTGGCATCGGAGGGCCCGATGCGAGAAATCAATTCCAGTACAGGTTGCATGGCCGCAGATTCGGCGATCAGGGTTGGACGCGACTCCGCGCGGAGAAGCCGGTTCTCGGCTTCGAGGCGCGATGCATGGCGTAGCGCTTGGCGAAGGTCGATCTGAGTGCGCAGGATGCTGAGGAGCCGCGCGTTTTCCCATGGTTTCTGAAGAAAATCGCGCGCGCCGCGACGCATTGCTTCGACGGCAACTTCGATGCTGCTCCAGGCAGTCATGACAATGACTGGAAGCGCGCCGTCCACAACTTGGATTCGGCTTAGCAGGTCCAGTCCTTCTTGTCCGGAAGTGGTATCGCGCGTGTAGTTCAAGTCCATCAAGACCGCATCAAATTCGCGGTTCTCGATGGCCGCAAGAGCCTCGGCAGGCGAAGAGGCTGGTTGCGTGTCGTACCCTTCGTTCTTCAGCAAAAGGCGGAGTGCGTCGCGAATGTCTGGCTGGTCGTCCGCCAGCAGAACTCGATAGCGATGAGTGTTATCAGTCTTCATGAGAATTGGAAAGTAGCGCCATTCTACTGTGATTCACGAAAGACACATCCCTTTGCGTTCGTGGGGGTCGAATCTCGGCTACCGCCGCGTTTCTGACCTGATGCGAAGAATTCATTCGTAGCGCAAGGCCACGATAGGATCAATCCGTGCCGCTCGTCGTGCCGGTACAAGACTCGCTGCTAGAGACACAGTGGCAAGCAAGACGACCACAGCTGCAAACGTTGAAGGATCGTTCGGCGTAACGCCAAAAAGCAGTCCCGTAAGCAGTCGAGTGAGTGCAAGGGCGGCTGCAATCCCGATTAACACGCCAGCTGACGTCAGCTGCAGGCCTTTACCGACGATCAGACGTAAAACATCGCGATACTCCGCGCCCAGTGCCATACGCACCCCTATTTCGCGTGTGCGCTGAGCAACCCCGAAAGAGATTTGTCCATAGAGGCCGATGACTGCAAGAATCAGAGCCAGCACGGCGAACCCTGTGATCAAACGCGAGGGAAAACGCCGCAAGAAGACCGCATATGAATCGGAAATGACCGCTTCCATCGAACGCGGTTCGATCATGGGAACTCCCGGATCGATTCCGCGTAAAGCGAGGCGGGCACTGGAAATCACTATCTGGGGATCCTCGGGCGTGCGCATCACGACGTAAAACGCCGAGTCCGGGCCCCGCTCAAACGAAGAGTACATGATTGGTTGCATGGCCGCATCGAGGCCTTCCGTGCTTTCGTTCGCGACGACGCCAATAATTTCCTGGTAAGGCTGCGAATCCGAAAAGGTGAAACGCACTCGTTTCCCGATGGGATTTTCACCCGCTAGATAGCGATCCGCAAATGCCTGGTTTATTACGATCCGCTGCGGCGCTGAGCTTTCTGCGTCTTGGGGCTCGTAGGTACGCCCCTTTAGAATTGGAATCTTCATGACGGAGAAGTAGCTTGTGGAAACGTCGCGGATGCTGCCTTCGTCTTCGGTACCTTCAGGTTTTGGGCGACCTTCGATTAGAAACCGAATTGTGTTTCCATTGCCAGTAACCGGCAATTTGCTGATGACGGCCGTTTCCTTCACTCCCGGAAGCTCCTGAAGTGCATTGCTCAATCGTTTTGCGAACTGCCGAATAGCAGGGTCATCCTTATAAGACGCCTCGGGCAGATTGACCACAAATGTCAGCAGGTTCGTTCTGTCGAAACCAGGATTCTGGTGCAATAGCGCACTCAGGCTTCGAACCATCAGCCCGGCGCCTGTCAGCAAGACGATGGACACGGAAAGCTCAGCCACGACAAGACCATCGCGGAGCCATGTGGAGCGGTTTCCCGCAGAGGTTCTGGACTCTTCTCTAAGAGTGTCGGCGCACTCTGATTTGGATACTTGCAGTGCTGGCACAATGCCAAACGCAATGCCTGTCAACACGATTAACACGAGCAGGAAGAAAAGCGTCGTCATGTCGGCATGTACAGAACTCAGGTACGGCATTTCCAAACGCGTGCGCTCGGGAACGAAGGAGATGAGCGCGCGGATGCCCCAGACGGCCCACAACAAACCTAACGCGCCTCCGATCAAGGAAAGCAACAGACTCTCGGTTAGCAGCTGGCGCACAATCTGAAAGCGCCCGGCTCCCAACGCGACTCGCACCGCAATCTCCTTTTTACGCGTGGTAGCTCTTGCCAATGTCAGATGCGCGACATTGGCACACGCTATCATCAAAACAAAACCAACGGCTCCAAAAAGAACGAGTAGCAAGGGTCGAATTCTGCCTGTAATCGACTCGCGCAGGCTGCGCATTGCGATTTGAATAGACCCATTCTCGCTGGGATGCGCTGCGGCCAGTGAAGCATTGATCGTTTGCATTTCGGCAAACGCTTGTGAAAACGAAATGCCCGATCGTGTACGGCCCACGACGCGGAGCCAGCGAAGACCTCGTCGTGTGGCCATCTCGCCCGTGGCGTTCAGCGGCAGCCAGAGCTGTGGAGAACCAGCGGGAGCAAACTCAAAGTTTTTCGGCAAGACACCAATGATATTGTAAGCAGCTCCATTAAGATGAAGCACTTGTCCCAGCGCTGTGGAACTATTGCCACAGTGCGACTTCCAAAATTCGTGCGAGAGAATGACGACTCGGGCGCCTTGCCCTAGATCGTCAGCAGGCTGAAAATCTCTCCCTATCACGGGCGAAACGCCAAGTGTAGGAAAGAAATCCGGAGTGACACGCGCCACATCAAGACTTTCGGGAGCGCTGCTGCCAGACATAGTCAAGCTGTATGGCGTGTACCCGGCAAGTGACTCAAAAGATTTTGCCGCTCGCCGCCAATCCTGGAAGTCCGGATAAGAAACCGCCACATCCACCTCTTCCATTTGCTCTCGGGGTTCACCCAGCACGTATAGTCTTTCCGGCGATGCATATGGAAGAGGCTTCAAAAGAGCAGCATTCACAAAACTAAATATCGCCGTGTTGGCTCCAATGCCCAGCGCCAGCGTAAGCACCGCAACAGCGGTGAAACCCGGATACTTGGCGAGCATCCGTATTGCGTAACTGAAGTCCTTGAAAAAATTTTGCATCAGAGCCTCCTACTCGTAACGCAGCGCGACAATTGGGTCGACACGCGATGCACGACGGGCCGGGAACCATGAGGACATCAGAACAATGACGACCAGCACTGCGCATCCAGAGAGGAAGGTGCCTTCGTCGAAGGCACTGACGTGAAAAAGTAGGCTAGCCATAAGATGCGTGAGAGCGAGTGCACCCAAGAGACCGATGGTGATGCCCGCCACAGCGAGGCGCATGCCTTGACGAACGATCATTCCGAGGACATTGTCAGGCGCGGCACCGAGCGCCATGCGAATCCCGATTTCGTGATTTCGCTGCGTCACGGAATACGCCATCACGCCGTAGATTCCGACTCCCGCCAGAATCAGCGCGAGCCCGGCGAACGAACCGATTAAGGTGACAGACAGACGGCGCGATGCGGTGTTTTCGTCGACAATTTCGCGAAGCGGTCGGACCTCATATAAGGGCACGTCAGGATCAACGGAGAGAACCGCGTCGCGGACACTGGATGCCAGAATAGCGGGATCATCTGTCGCGCGGATGAGTACGCTTCCGCCGCTGGAAGGATATTGCGCTTGCGTGATCAAAATCTCCACACGCGACGGTTGATCGACGCCATAATTTTTAACGTGAGTTACGAGCCCGACGATGGTCAACCAGTCTATCTTCTGACCCGCGGCCGGAGGACCGTGCAAAAAGATTTGCTTGCCTATCGGGTCCTCGCTGGGGAAGTTCTGTTTCGCGAACGTTTCATCAATTATGCAAACATGCTGAGCGTGCTCGTTATCCTGTGCGGTAAAGAAGCGGCCTTTCGCAAGCCTGATTCCCATCGCGGCCATGGCATCCGGGGTGACACGCGCAATGTCAGCCGAGGGATAGCGACCCGGCACGGGAAGCGGCCTTCCACCGATTGCGTACGCGGATTGCCATCCTCCGAGAAGGGGATTCTTGATACCGGCAAATTCCACGCCGGGGATTGCCTGAAGTCTTGTAGTGAGCTGATTTATAAATGCTCGCCGTTTCGCATCGTCGTTGTAATTTAAATCCGGGAGAGAAAATCTTCCCGTCAGCACATGTTCCGGATTTATGCCGCCATCGGCTTGAAATACGCGAAACAAACTCTTGGTCATCAGTCCCGCACCAACTAAAAGGATCAGCGAGATCGCGACTTCCGCTGCCACCAATGCGTCGCGCAGGCGTCGGCGCGAGACGCCGACGCTGCCGGTGCGACCACCTTCCTTGAGCGCTTCCTGAACATCCGTGTGTGAAGCTTGAAGCGCAGGAAATACGCCGAAGAAAATCCCGGTGGCTATGGAAATCCCGAGTGTGAAGAGCAATACCCAGCGGTCGACGCTGACTTCATCGATCCGAGGGACGCCAACGGGAGTGGCGTGCACAATCGCTGAGGTGATCCAGATCGCAAGGAGCAATCCAAGACCACCGCCAACCACAGAGAGGAGCAAACTCTCGGTTAGCATCTGTCGGACCAAACGCGTTCGACCAGCACCCAGAGCCATGCGCACAGCTAGTTCGCGGTAGCGCTCCGTCGCGCGAACAAGCAAAAGATTCGCAATGTTCGCACAGGCAATCAGAAGCACAAACGCAACAGCTCCGCTTAGTACGAGTAGCGCCGAACGTACGTCTTCAACGATGGCTCCTAACAGCGGGCGGACTACAACTGAGTCCGTGCCGTTCGAGTCCGGGTGGAGTTGGTCTAACCGTTGAGCGATACCTTTCATTTGCACGCTGGCTTGCTCAAAACTCACTCCAGGCTTGAGGCGAGCGTAAGCATAGATGCCGGGATGATTGCCGCGCCTGGTTTCGCCGCCGAGTTTATCCTCCAAGCGCCAGAGTGAGGTGAAAACATCGACTTGGCGCATGCTCGTGTGAAGCTTTGAAGAGTACACGCCAATGATCGTATACGGCTCGGCATCAAGGATGATTTGTTGACCAAGCACTGACTGATCGCGGCCAAATCTCCGCTCCCAAAATCCTTCCCCCAGAATCGCGACGCGAGCCGCACCCACTTTGTCGTCATCCGGGTTGAGAGTTCGGCCAAGAATCGGCTCGACACGCATAGTGGGCGTGAATCCCGCCGTAATTCTTCGCAGACGAAGATGCTCCGGCACGCCCTTCCCCGTGAAGACAGCACTATCGCCCTGATAGGCAAGCATGCTTTCAAAAACTGAGTTCTGCGCGCGCCAATCGTTAAAATTTGCCATCGCAATGCTCATATCCGGTATCTGCTCGGAAGACTCGTTGAGCAGGGTCAGACGATCTGCCTCAGGATAAGGCAGCGGCCGTAGCAGAACGGCATTCACGACACTGAAGATGGCTGTGTTCGCGCCGATGCCGAGTGCGACGGTGAGCACGGCGATCGCACTGAAGCCGGGGTGCTTCATCAGCATCCGAAACGCGTAGCGTAGATCCTGAAGAATTCCTAGCATAGGAATTTTTCCTTCAAATCACGGGACAGTTCGAAAGCTCATGAGTCACTGTGCGCTGCGAGTGGCTGCCGTTGCGTTTTCGCCGACCACCCAGCCATCGCCCAGCTGTACGATGCGGTTCCCATAGGTCGCATTCTTTTCCGAATGCGTGACCTGAATGATGGTCGTTCCCTCTTCATTCAGTTTTTTGAAAAGCTCCATGATCTCTTCGCCCTGCGCGGAATGCAGATTGCCCGTCGGCTCGTCAGCGAGGATCAGCTTGGGTCTCTGAATTACCGCTCGCGCCACACCGACCAGTTGTTGCTGCCCACCGGAGAGTTGATTCGGGAACAGATCTTTCTTGCCGACAATGTTGAAGCGATCCAGCGCGTCGCAGACCAAGCTTGACCGCTCTTTGTGCGGAATATTCTTATACGACAGCGGTATTTCCAGGTTTTCGTATACCGTGAGACTGTCAATCAGGTGATAGCTCTGAAAGACGAACCCGATGTTGTATTTGTGCAGTTCATTGCGCTGTTTGACGCTTAGCCTATGCACGGGTTGATCGAGAAAATAATATTCGCCAGACCAGGCTCCGTCGAGCATTCCAAGGATGCTCAGCAGCGTAGACTTGCCGGCACCAGACGGACCCATGACGGTTACGAACTCGCCCGGCTGAATCTCCAAGGAAATACGGCGAAGCACGAAGTATTTGCCGCCAGCCAAATCGTAAGCCTTCTCCAAATTCTTAAGTTGGATGAGTGGCGCCATTGTTCTCCTTCGTCTTTGAACCCCTTCATGAATTAGGGCGAATTCAGCAGGCAGCAAGAGTTTTGCTTACACGGCCGAGTGAACTTCCGCGCTTTCTTCGACAATGCGCCCGTCAAACAATCGAATGGTGCGCTCCGCGAAATGTGAGTAGCGCTCGTCGTGCGTGACCATGCAAATCGTCGCGCCGTTGCGGTGTAGATCGCGAAGTAGCTCCATCACCGCCTCGCCGTTTCGCGAATCCAGATTCCCAGTGGGCTCATCGGCCATCAAAATCAAAGGGTCGCCGACAAGAGCCCGCGCCACGGCCACGCGCTGCTGCTGACCGCCGGAGAGTTGCGATGGATAATGTCGGACGCGATGAGCCATGCCAACGCGCTCCAGGGCGTGTTCGACTTTTTGTTTGCGCTCTGCTGAACTCGTGCCACGGTAAGTAAGCGGCAGTTCAACGTTTTCATAAACCGTCAGATCGCCAATCAAATTGAACGCCTGAAAAATAAATCCGATTTCGCGATTGCGAATGCGAGTGCGTTCGCTGGAAGTCAGATTGGCCACCGGCTGCCCGTTCAGCAGGTAGTTCCCCTCACTCGGTGAATCCAGCAGCCCAAGGATCGACAGTAGCGTCGATTTACCGCAACCGGACGGTCCGGAAATCGAAACGTACTGTCCCCTGTGAATTTCCAAGTGGATTTCCGAAAGTGCGTGTGTCTCCACCTCGTCCGTCAGGAAGACTTTCTTCACGCCTTCCATTTTGATCAGCGTACTGTTCATGTCCGCCATCTTTTCTCCTTCGTATCCGAAATCTCAAGCAGCAAGAATTCGCAATTTCCGCACACTCGCAAAAAACTATTCATACCGCAACGCAACCAACGGATCGACTTTGGTCGCCCTGCGCGCCGGAATCCAGCATGCAAAAACCGAAACAGCCGCGAGCAATAGCACGACTCCCGCAAGTGTCATCGGATCCGTTGTGCTCACGCCGAACAGCAGCGACTGCATGGTCCGAGTCAGCGCGATTGCGCCGCCGATTCCAATCGCCACACCGATCGCAGTCGTCCACATTCCCTGTCCTATCACCAACCGGAGCACATCTCCAGCGGCAGCTCCGAGAGCCATGCGCACGCCAATTTCTCGCGTTCGACGAGTCACCATATAAGCCATCACACCATAGATACCAGCCGCTGCCAGCAAGAGTGCGGTTCCCGCGAACGCAACAAGAAGTAGCATCGTGAACCGTTGTGGTGACAGCGACGCCGAGACCGAATCTTCCATGGTTTGGAGATTCAGCAGAGGCACTTCCGCATCCACTTCGCGGATCGAATTTGTAACCATCGACACGACATTTAACGGATCTGCATTCGTCCGCACGGCAAGATTCATCCCGAAAGAGCGCCAGGTTCCGCCGGTTGTGGGAGCGACCTGAGCCAGAGGAGTGTAAAGCGCCGGCGTTGGTCGCGTTTCGTTCAGTGCATCGAGCTTGACGTCCGCAACAACGCCGACAACTACGCGCGGCAGATCTCGGAAGAAGTACAGCGTCAAGTGTTTGCCAATAGGATTTTCGTTAGGCCAGAAAAGCTTCGCAAAGGATTGGCTAATCAGCACCGCTCCAGGCTGCCCCTGGACATCCGATGGATCGATATCGCGCCCGCTCAACAGCGCGATATGCATCGCGCTGATGTATCCAGGACTGATCAGCCGCACATCTACTTCGGGCTGGTCAGCCATGGGAACTACCGGCCGTCCTTCGACGGAAACGGGCTGGTGCGAGCCGCCGCTCAGCGGCAGGCTGTCGATGAGGCCAGCCGATTGAACTCCCGGTAAACCGCGCACCTGATCCAGCACACGGTCGAAATATCGAACCTGTTGCATCGGTTCTGAAAATTTGGTCGACGGAATTGCCACTTCCAAGGTCAGCAGACGGCTTGGGTCAAAACCAGGATTCACGTGCCGCAATACAGATAAGCTGCGAATCAACAAACCGGCGCCGATCAAAAGCATCAGCGAAAGGGCGACCTCGGACACCACCAGTATGTTTCGCGTTCGCGTTCCACCTGAGTCCGAAGACGTTCGGCCAAGTCCTTGCTTCAGCGACTCGCTTACGTCATTTTTTGCAAAACGTAAAGCGGACACTAGTCCAACAGCAATTCCACTCAACAGCGACACGCCTAACGCAAACGTGAATACCCAGGCATCCAACCCAATTTCCGTGGAGCGCGGCAGCCGCTGTGCCAAAAACCTCACAATTAGGATCACGCCGTAGTGTGCAAAAACCAATCCCAAGGCGCCCCCAGCTAGCGCCATCAAAACGGTTTCAGAAATTCCCTGCTGTAACAAACGGGGGCGGCTGGCGCCCATCGCAACGCGGATGGCAATCTCTTTCCGCCGTGACATCGCTTTCGCCAGCAAGAGATTCGCCACGTTCGCGCACGCGATGAGTAGCACCAGCGCCACAGCGCCAAGCAGAATCAGCAATGCCGGCCGCACATCGCCAACCAAATCTTCGCGAAGTCGAATCGCCGTTGCGCCCCAACCTTTGTCGTCTCCCGGATATTGCTGCGCCAGTTGGTTCGACACGCTGTCCAGTTCAGCCCGCGCTTGCTGCAAGGTAACGCCAGTCTTTAGGCGGGCCACCACAGCATAGTTGTGATTATCGCGAATGGCGCGGTCTTGATCCGTCCAGCCTAGCGGCTTCCACATCTGCGGGCTATAGGTCGGATCGGTAGAAATCGGAAACTCAAAATTCGGTCCCATCACGCCGATGACCGTGAACGCGTGCTCATTCAATGCGATATTCTTGCCCACGATGTCGCGATCAGCCCCGAACCGGCTACGCCACAGGTTGTAACTCAAAACGACTTCGTGATCGCGACCTGGCGAATCTTCCTCTGCAAGGAACGCGCGGCCCAGCAATGGCTGTGCCCGTAAAATCGAAAAGAAGCCACTCGTAACGGCAACCATCCGGACTGCTTCAGGATGTCCTGTGCCAGTTAGCGTGTACTGACCAAATCCGTAAGCCGACATCCCTTCGAATGCCTGGCTTCGAGCACGCCAATCGAGAAAATTGGCTGGCGAAACGGCAAACGTCGTTATCCCCGGAAAACTCGCCTGCGGTGGCGTATGCCAGATCTGCACCAGTCGATCTGGCTCCTCAAATGGCAAAGGCCGCAGCAACACCGCGTTGACCACACTAAAGATCGCGGTGTTCGCGCCAATGCCCAAAGCTAACGTAAAAATCACTAGCGCGCTAAACCCCGGATTCTTCGCCAGCAAGCGAAGTCCGTAGCGAACGTCCTGCCAAAGTGCTCGCATCAGGGCCTCCTACTCATAACGCAACGCCACCAACGGATCGACCTTCGTCGCGCGGCGCGCCGGAATCCAGCAAGCCGCCAGCGCCACCAGCGCTATCAATCCAAACCCTAGCCCATAAGCCGTGGGATTCCCTGCCTTCACTCCAAACAGCAACGATTCACTTAGACGCGCAAGAATATAGGCCAGCGGCAATCCGACAGCTACTCCAGCAATCACCATTACGCTAACTTCCTTCGCGATCAGCCATTGCACATTGCCGGCTTCCGCCCCAAGAGCCATGCGAATTCCGATCTCCCTGCTGCGTTGCACCACCAAATACGCCAAAACGCCGTAGATGCCCAGTGCCGCCAGCAACGCCGCCAATGCGGCGAAGCTCGCTGACAGAACCGCCACCATTCGTGCCGGAAACAAATCCTCTTCTACGATCCGTTCCATTGTTTTCACATTGTCTACCGGCAAGGTCGCATCGAGCTGTCGGACCTGACTTTGCAATCCGGGACCGAGTAGCAGAGGATCCCGGATCGAGCTCACGTAAAAGGTCATGCCCGCCAGCTTGGGTTTCTGCGAATAGGGAATGTACACATAAGGATTTGACGTGACCTTGCTACCGCCTCCGAAACCGAAATGCATGCCGATGGGGTTACGGCCGGGGAAGAATCGTTTGACCATCGCTTCGCTTGCGACTGCGACTTTGGGACTTTTCGCGCTGTCGGTATCGGTAAATTCACGGCCGGACAGCAGAGGTATTCCAAGGGTTGAGAAGTATTCAGAGCTGACGGAAACGTAGTTAACGTGCTGGAGGTCCTCTGGAGGCTGTATGCCTCCCTCGGCGGTGATATTCGTACCCTCATCGTCACCCGTAAGCGTGGCAATTTCGGCTGTGCCGACCGAACGCACACCAGGTACAGAAGCAATGCGGCCGCGCAGCTGATCGACCAACGCGATGCTGCGCTGGGTGTCGTAGCCATTGAGAGCGGGCGCGATCGAAAAGGAGATTATATTTTTGGTTCTGAGCCCGAGATCGAGGTTACGCAAGTTCCACAGAGTGCGAACGAACAGCGCCGCGCCTGCAAGAAGCAACATCGTGAAAGCGACTTGTCCCGCAACCAACACCTTACGAAAACGAACGTGGGAAACACTGGCCGAGGAGGTTGATCCCTGATTCTTGATCACCTCAGAGACCGAAGACCGCGTGACCCGCAGCGCGGGAAGGATTCCGAAGAAAAGACCAGAAACCAAACTGGTTCCCGCGGCGAACACCAGAACAGTGGGATCAAGATTCGCTGTCAGTCCATGAATTCCCTCGTTCGCGACCACGATTGGTGTAAGAACGCTGATCAGCCACGAGCCCAGAACCACGCCCAGTATGCCGCCGCCGACGGCGCACAGCAGGCTCTCCACAAGGAGCTGGCCAATCATCCTTCCACGGCTCGCCCCGAGCGCCTCGCGGATGGCAAATTCGCGTTGCCGCGCCGCGCCTCGAGCAAGCAGCAGGTTCGCCACGTTTGTGCAAGCGATGAGCAACACCAGCGCCACCATCACGAACAGGGTGATCAACCCGCCTCCAACATCGCGTTGGACAACAAGGCGGCCCCGCGCTCCGGGAGAAAGCACAATCATCTTGTTCAAAAACGCCTGGCGCTTTAATTCATTCCAGCCGTTAATTTTTGGCAACTGCTCTTCCAGCAGAGGGTGATACGCCGCGTTCAAGCCGGCGGCAAGCTGCCGCTCGGAAACGCCTGGTTTGCGACGTGCCAGAACTCGCAGCCAGTAATCGTTCCACTGATCGAGCGTATTTTGCCCGAGCGTCATTTGCGGGGTCATCATCAGCGGTACAAAAACATCCGGGGATTTCCCCACTTGCGCGCCCGTAAACCCCTCACGCGCGACGCCCACAACGGTCATCTCGACGTTGTTGATAAGCAGACTCTTGTTGAGGATGCTCTCATCGCCACCAAAATGCCTTGTCCAATATGCATGGCTCAGCACAACCACGGGATGCCCTCCGGGTACCCGTTCATCATCGAGGCTGAATACACGCCCGATCGCAGGTGGAACGCCAAGCACTTCAAAATAGTTCCCAGAAACAAGCTCGCCCGACCCACGCTCAGTTTGCCCACGGCTGGCGATGCTCGCAGAAAACGCGTATTGGCCCAGCAGGTTGCCCACGGCCGCACTGTTTTCTCTCAGTCCCTTGTACATCGGATAAGAGAATGACTCCGTAGCATCGCCATCATCGGATACATGTCCGGTGACTGGCCCTGGAGCGTGCAGCACAACCAATTCCTTTGGATTTTGCACTGGGAGCTGCCGCAGCAGAATCTGGTTCATCAGGGAGAAAATTGCCGTGTTCGCGCCGATGCCTAGCGCTAGCGTCAGCACCACGATTGCGGTGAATCCCGGATTCTTCGCCAGCATGCGAAGCCCGTAGTGCACCTCCTGCCAAAACGTTTGCATCAGCGCCTCTTACTCATAGCGCAGCGCCGTCATCGGATCGACCCGCATCGCGCGCCTTGTAGGGATATAGCAAGCCAACAACGTAACCAAGATCATGACTATCGCTACGCCGGCGTACGTGATCGGATCCCTCGCACTGACGCCGTAGAGTTCGCTCGCCAGCAAGCGAGTTGCTGCGACGGCGCCTGCCACTCCCAGCGCGATGCCCACGAAGGAGAATTTTGCTCCTTCCTTCATGATCAGCAGCAGCACATCTCGCCGCTGAGCTCCCAGCGCCAGGCGGATGCCAATTTCACGCGTACGCTTCGAAACCAGAAATGAAAGCACGCCGTAAATGCCGATCATCCCGAGCACGAGCGCCAGGCTTGCAAATACAATAAACAGAGAAGTAGTTGAGGCCGGAGTAGCCACGGCTTCCGATACGACAGTGCTCATCGTCTTCACTTCGCTGACAGGCACCTGCGGGTTTAGATCGCTCACCACTCGGTGAAGCGTCGCTCCCATTTGTGGATCATCAGAGGCTGTCCTGACCGCTACGGTCATCTCCGCAGGAATTCGTCTCGTCTCGAGCGTAGCCGTTCGATTGTACGGAACGTATGCCGTGCCGCCGATCCAATTGGGCACATTCCGCTGGAGGTCGTAAGCGCGCACGTCCTGAATCACGCCCACAACGGTGCGCCACTCCTTCTCATCGAGAAGCCGCACATGCTTTCCAACGGCATCTTGGTTGGGCCAAAATCGCCGCGCAGTTTCAGCAGTTAAGATCGCTACGGGGGCACTCGCTATATCGGAATCGGTGAACGGTCTGCCCGCCAGCATTGAAATCCCCATCACGCGAAAATAATCGGGAGTAATTATGTTCAGCCAGAAGAGCGGTGACACGTCGCCGGAAGCCAGACCCTCGATCTCGAGGGAACGCTTGCTGACCCTCCCGCCGAGAGGCAGTGTATTCACAAGGGACGCTGCCGTCACACCGGGGGAGTTTCGCACTTGTTCCAGAACGCTGCGATAGAAGCCCAGGCAACGAGCCGCATCACTGCAAAACGATTCGTTGGGGGTGACACGCGCTGTCACTACCTGCTCTGGTCGAAAGCCTGGATTTACATGCGAGAGCGCCCAGAAGCTTCGGATCAGAAGCCCAGCGGAAATCACGAGAAGCACAGCGAACGCAACCTCAGCGACTACAAGCGAGTTACGAAGACGCTGCGAGACGGAAATAGCCATCCCGCGCCCGCCAGACTTCAGAGCATCGGTGAAACCTTGTCGTGAAGACTGCAGGGCTGGCGCGAGTCCGAAGATAAGACCCGTCACGATCGCAAGTGCGCCTGTAAATACAAGCACTTGCCAATTTATATGGACATCCGCGAGGCGTGGCGTGTCCGCGGGAAGCGCCGCCCTAAGTAATGAGAGTCCCGCATTTGCAAAGAGTAGTCCGAGCAGGCCACCCAAACAAGCGAGCAGCACACTCTCCGTCAGAAGCTGCCGAACGATTCGTTGTCTTGCCGCGCCGAGCGCGAAGCGAATATTGATTTCCCTCTCGCGAGTGGCGGCGCGCGAGAGCGTCAGATTTGCGACGTTCGCACAAGCAATCAACAACACTAACCCCACTGCGGCCAGCAAGAGCACCAGCCTCACACGCACGTCCGCAACCATACCGCTTTGCAATGGGACCACACTGAGATCCGCGTTCCAGGCTGCCGGCATGGGCCAGGGAAACAGGGCGAATACCTGAGACTGAAACGTGCGAAGTTCCGCGCGAGCTTCCGAAATCTTTGCGGTACCGCGCAGCCGTCCTACCACCGGCATGAAATCGCCCGCCCAATAATCGAAAACAACTCGCGGATCGTTATGCAGCGGAATCCACAGCTGCGTTTTTGGGCTTGGAAACCGAAAGCTTTCCGGCATCACGCCGACCACTTGTCGGCTCACGCCCTCCAGTTCAATCGATCGGCCGACAATTGCGGGATCCCCTAAAAACCGCTGCTGCCACAACGCGTGGCTTAGAATCACATAGTTGTCTTGCTCGGCCGCGTCCTCTCCCGGATAAAATGTTCGCCCTCGTTCTGGACGAGCGCCAAGGACGGAAAACAGCTCGGCGGAAACGAACGTGCCAGCCAGCCGTACCGGCTCGCCGCGCCCGGTGAGGTTGAACTCATGCCCCTCCGCGTACGTCGCCACTTCCAACGTGTGCACTTGCGAGCGCATCGCAACAAACGCGCCCCGTGGATAGGAGCCAGTCACACTGACAAGCTGTTTCGGATCAGAGTACGGAAGCGGTTGCAGGAGAATGCCATCCACCAGACTGAAGATCGACGTGTTCGCACCGATTCCCAGCGCCAAGGTCAGAATGGCCACAGCGCTAAAGCCTGGGTTTTTCGCAAGCATTCGCACGCTGTAGCGTATGTCCTGCCAGAGCGTCTGCATCGCATCCTCCTACGCTAGGAACGAATGTGCCCTGATCACCTTGTCCCCAACCTGCAGACCTTGCATAACTTCCACCAAGTTCACGGAACTGCGGCCCAACTTCACATTCACGCGCACGGCCTCCGCTCCATCGTCCACCAACTTGAATAGGCCAATCGTGCTCTCCGATTGCCCGTGGACGGGCCTGCCGACGTAAAGCACATCCTTCAGCCTTTCCAGTTCGACGGTGCCGTCGACGCTCAGGTCCGGACGCGCGCCAAGCGGCAGCGACTCATCCATCGAGACATCCACGGTGACAGTCCCGTTTTGCACGGATGGGTCGATTCGCGAAACGTGACCGTTCACCACGCCGTTGCGTGTGTCGACCGTTGCTTTCTGCCCAATCGTCACGTCTTTCGCTTGCGTTTCTGCAATCTTGATTTCTGCTTTCAGCTTTTTCGGATCCGCAACCCGCGCGATATTCGTTCCCGGCGTCACGTGCTGTCCCACTTCAACAGGCACGAGCTGCAGCACTCCCTCAATTCCGGCGCGGACGTGCAGCGCATCCAGCTGGCTCTTCTTCAATTGGTACAGCGCTTTCTGCTGCTCAACGCGCGACTCCTGAGCCTGCAAACGGGCCGCAGTGGAGTCGGCGGCCACTCTCGTTCGTTCACTCTCCAGTTGCATCCGAATTCCCAGTTGCTCCTCTTTTACTTTGGACAATTTTGCTGTCACGTCCGATCCGATTCCTTCTGCGTGGAGTTTTTCATCCACTTCGTGCTGAATCTTGGCCTGTTCGTAGTCGCTGCGAAGCGCAGCCTCGACGGCTTTCTGATTCATCAACTCGCTATTCACCTGAACTCTGAGATTTGCATAATCAGCTTGCGCCCCTTTGAGCTGGTACTCCGCGTCGAGCGCCTCGCGCTGAAGCTGCAGATCACTTAACTCCAGGATGACGGAATCGGGCTTCACGATGGCGCCGGGGCGCAGCACGATGCGATCCACGTGGGAGTCGGTCTGTGCGGCAATCCAACGAATGTCCTCTGGAATCAGGGTTCCGAGCCCGCGCACCTCGCGGAGCATCGGACCGCGCTTCACTTCGTCGGTCCATACCGTAGCTTTGTCCACCGTGGGAGCCGCGGGACGGAGCCTGGAGAGTCCGAGTGTCAAACCGGCGAGAAGAAGAATCGCAGCCGCCACAAACACGATTTTGCGAATCATCTTGGCGCGGGCGTTTGATGGGCGTGGAATATCCATATAATTGTTAGCTTCTATTCTTTCTGGCAAACCTGCTGCCGACTTTACAATTTGCTAAGCATCGTGTTTTCTGAGCTTTGGCCGCAATCGAATCTAGCTTCTCACGCGGATTGCTTCGATGCTGGGATTTGTTGTCCCAAGACCGGACACTCCCCCACAACACTCAGTCCCGATCGCAAGTTCGGTTTTGCCACCACATGGCAACAAAGCGCGGACTTCGTTCCGCCGGCAGAAGTCTCTGCCCGTTCTGCTGCGCCGACCAGCGGCCCGGCGGCCTCGCCGTCCCTCCTTCGAGACACCGCTCGCACCTTTCTTCATCCGCCCGTGCGCACGAAAAAGACGAAGCCTCACGGCTGCTGGCGAAATTCCTAACCTCGTTGCTGCCTCTTCCGTAGAAAACTCCATTACATTCCGAAGAACGCAAACCCTTCGAAGCTCTGTCGGTAGTTCCGCAATTCTGCCAGCTATGATCCGCAACCGCTCTTTACGCGCATACGACGCTTCGGGATTCTCTCTCCAGACGCGGGACTCGAACCTATGGGACTCGTTGGGATTCGGCTCACATTCTTCGAGCGGAACAAATCTGCCAGACTGCCTGCGCCGCACGAAATCAATCGCGGAATTCGCCGTGATTCGCATCAACCAGGAGCGGAAATCGCCTTTCGTGGCGTCCTGCGTTCCCGTGAAGCGATGCAGCTTCGTAAAGGCTTTCAATAACGATTCCTGGCATACATCTTCCGCATCTTCTAGATTTCGCGTGAAGCGACGAGCCAATCGCCGAAGGCGAGGAACATACGGCATTATCAGTGCGGCAAAGGCGTCATTGTCGCCTGTTCGCGCTGCTGCCAGAACATCGAACGAGCATTCAGACGGTTGTAACAAAGTCGCGCTCATGCAAGGAACAAGCGCATCCGCTTTGCCACTCGTGAAATTACGATAAAGCACTCATTGTAAAGAAGAAAGAACGCTTCGCGTTTAACCGAAGAATTGAGTCACTGACCGTTTGTGGGACGGGTGATTGCGAAAGCGGACAATTTGCGAGCCAAATCTGCTGTAGCTATCGGTCAGATGCGCGAATCTTTTTTAGAGCCATTGCTGCTGCATGCGACTTGCCCCAACGGCACATCGCATCGAGAAGCGGCCGCAAAGATTCTCCGAGCGGAGTGATCGCGTAGACCACTCGAGGCGGCGTGTGCGGATGAACTGTGCGGTCCACGATTCCCGCCGTCTTTAGCTCGCGTAGCTGCTGTGACAGCGTTCGCTGTGTGATCCCCGGAATCGCGCGCTTAAGTTCAGAAAATCGTTGAGCGTCTCTGAAGAGTTGCTCGAGAACGGCGGCTTTCCAGCGTCCGCCGACGATGCGGACCGTCGTCTCGACAGGACATAACGGAGGCGGCGACTTCATGATTGTATACCTGGTTCCATAATATATACCACATCGCAATTTCGCGCCATCATTTGCCGCATAACCATCCACGCCCTCCCTACATCTATTGGGGACAGCTTAGTCTCATACCCAAAAGCAATGTAGCTGAGGCGACCGCTGGAAACCGCTCTACCCGGGACAAATAGATGACACCTTTCACCATTCAGAAGCTTCACAAAGCAGCAGCCATTAATCGCGCAAGCCAATTTCTGTTGGCGGCGGCCTTTGCCATGTTTGTTGCAGTCGCTTCCGGATGTTCCAGCACCGCGCAATCCAAGGCGCCTGCTCCTGCACCTCCTGAAGTTAGCGTTGCCGAAGTCGTTTGCAAGCAGTTGGGCGACGTTGATGAATTCACGGGCCGCTTGGAAGCGGTGAATACGGTTGAAGTTCGTCCGCGCGTTTCAGGCTACCTGCAAAAGGTTTTTTTCAAAGAAGGCGCCATCGTTCGGCAGGGCGATATCTTGGTCGAAATCGATCCGCGTCCCTTTCAAGCGGAAGTTGATCGTCTGAAGGGAGAGTTGGCTCAGGCCAAGGCAGAGCTTGCACGCGCGCAAAATGATTTTCAGCGCGCCGAGCGTCTCCACAACAACGATGGCATGTCGACCGAAGAGTATGACCGTCGGTCCGCGGCAAGAGGTTCCTCGGAGGCGCGCATCGCCTCGACCGAGGCGGCACTTCGTGGCGCCCAGCTCAATCTGGAGTTCACGCACATCGTCGCTCCGATTACCGGCCGAGTCGGTCGCGCGGAAATTACCGAAGGCAACCTCGTCCAGGGCGGCGCTGGACAAATCACCCCGCTGACAACATTGGTGTCGCTCGATCCCATCTACGTTTACTTCGACGCTGACGAGCAAACATATCTTAAGTACGCGCGGGTATCTCGAACCGCGGGAACTAGTTCGCACGATCTCACCAATGCCGCTCTCCTCGGTTTGGCCGATGAAGACGGCTTTCCTCATGTTGGCCGTGTGAATTTTGTCGACAACCAGGTGAGTTCCACGACGGGCACCATCCGCGTACGGGCAACTTTTCCAAACAAGAATTTCGCGCTGACGCCGGGACTCTTTGCGCGCGTGAGGCTCGAGGGCGGTGGCGCATACGGCGGTTGCCTCGCAAAAGATGAATCCGTCGTAACGGACTTAAACCAAAAGTACGTCTTCGTCTTGGGCAAGAACAACACCCTTGAATATCGCCCTGTAAAGCTCGGGCCAATCGCGGATGGATTGCGCGTAGTCCGTGAAGGTTTGCATGACGGCGACGTCATCGTCACGAACGGACTGCAGCGCGTGCGCCCCGGGACCGCAGTCACACCAAAACGCGTGCCGATGATAACAAGCCAAGTCACGCCAGCGAATGGATTCCCGGCGCAATCCGCAACCGCTGCACGCGAATCGAAAGCGCGCAATTAACCGGTAAAATCCATGAACATCTCTGATTTTTTCGTCAAACGTCCTATTTTTGCGGCTGTCGTCTCTATCGTGATTTTTGTGATCGGAGCGCTGGCTTACTTCCGTCTTCCGTTGAGCGAATATCCGGAAGTTGTGCCCCCAACCGTCGTCGTCCGCACCACCTATCCCGGCGCAAATCCGACCGTCATCGCCGACACCGTTGCTTCGCCGCTGGAACAACAAATCAACGGCGTTGAAGGCATGTTGTACATGTTTTCGCAAGCTACGGCCGATGGAGTGATGACGCTAACTGTGACTTTTGGACTGGGCACAGACCTCGACAAAGCTCAGGTTCAGGTGCAGAACCGCGTTTCACAAGCGCTCCCGCGATTGCCACAAGAGGTGCAGCGCCTTGGCGTAACCACGGAAAAAACTTCGCCGGACCTGCTCATGGTTGTGCACTTGGAGTCTCCAGACAACCGCTACGACATGTTGTACCTGGCCAACCTCGCCATTCTCCAGGTGAAAGACGAGTTAGGCCGCCTCCCCGGTGTTGGCAACGTACAGGTTTTCGGCGCGGGCGATTTCAGCATGCGCGTGTGGCTCAACCCCAACAAATTGGCCTCGCATAACTTGACGGCCACCGACGTGGTGCAGGCGATTCGCGAGCAAAACGTGCAAGTCGCAGCAGGTGTGCTTGGCGCTCCGCCCACGAATACGGGAAGCACCGCGTTTCAATTGCTCGTGAACACGCAGGGTCGCCTGACGACCGAAGAGGAATTCGGCAATATCATTGTGCGCGCCGCGAAGGATGGCCAGATCACGCGTATACGCGATTTGGGCCGCGTGGAACTAGGGTCCAGCACATATGCGCTGCGTAGCCTGCTGAACAACAAATCAGCTGCGGCTTTGCCCATTTCGCAGCGCCCCGGCTCAAACGCGCTCGAAACATCTACACAAGTCCGCAAAACCATGGAACGCCTGAAGAAAAGTTTTCCGGAAGGCGTCGACTACAGCATCGTTTACGACCCAACGGTTTTCGTACGCGAGTCCATTCAGGCAGTAGGACATACCTTTGTCGAAGCGCTCATCCTGGTCGTCATCGTGGTGCTGGTATTCCTGCAAACGTGGCGCGCATCCATCATCCCGCTGCTCGCGCTTCCGGTTTCCCTTGTTGGAACCTTTTCCATCATGCTGTTGCTCGGTTTTTCCCTGAATACCCTGTCGCTGTTCGGCCTGGTTCTCGCGATTGGCATTGTGGTGGACGACGCGATCGTCGTCGTCGAAAACGTGGAACGAAATATCGAGCTGGGCTACGAACCGCACGAAGCCACGCGCCGCGCAATGCAAGAAGTCAGCGGGCCCATCGTAGCAATTGCACTCGTCTTGTCAGCAGTGTTTATTCCCACTGCATTCATCGTCGGGCTCTCGGGCCAGTTCTACAAACAGTTCGCGCTGACCATTGCCATCTCGACAATCATTTCGGCGTTCAACTCGCTCACGCTGAGTCCGGCCCTGGCGGCACTCCTGCTGAAACCCCACGGCGCAAAAAAAGATCGCTTCACGCGCGGAATCGATTTTGTGTTTGGCTGGTTCTTCAATCTTTTTAACCGCTTCTTTGGCCGCGCATCCAGAGGTTACGGAAAACTCGTCACACACACGTTGCGTTCAAGCGCCATCGCTCTTGTGGTCTACGCCGGCTTAATTGGCTTGACCATTTTCGGTTTTTCGCGCGTGCCAACGGGTTTCGTCCCCACCCAGGACAAGGGCTATCTCGTTTCGTTTGCACAGTTGCCAAACGGCGCAACTCTCGATCGTACCGAAGACGTGATCCGCAAAATGTCGGACATCGCAATGAAGCATCCGGGCGTGCAGAGCGCCGTCGCGTTTCCTGGTTTGTCCATCAATGGATTCACGAACAGTCCGAACTCCGGAATCGTTTTCGCCACCCTAAAGCCTTCTGAAGAACGGAAGTCGCGCGAACTCTCTGCGAACGCGATTGCCGCCGATCTGAATAAACAGTACAGCTCGATTCAGGAAGCGTTTATCGCCATCTTTCCCCCGCCGCCAGTACAGGGCTTAGGCACCATAGGAGGCTTCAAACTTTACGTCGAAGACAGGTCTGGCCTGGGATTGGATTCCCTGTATAAGGAAACGACTGCCACAATCCACAAGGGTTATCAAACGAAAGAGCTAGCTGGATTATTCTCCAGCTTCGACGTAAATGTTCCGCAAATCGATTCCCACGTGGATCGCGAAAAAGCCAAGACCTACGGAATTCCCTTAAACGACGTCTTCGACACCATGCAGGTGTACCTCGGCTCGCTTTACGTGAACGATTTCAACCGCTTCGGTCGAACCTACCAGGTAAATGTGCAGGCCGAATCGCCTTACCGGCTGCAGCCTGAAGACATCAGCCATCTCAGAACAAGAAACGCCGCCGGAGAAATGATCCCGCTCGGCGCCGTCGTAAACGTTCGGCCGATCTACGGACCAGACCGCGTCATGCACTACAACGGATTTCCTGCGGCGGAAATAAATGGCGCGGCCGCGCCGGGTTACAGTTCTGGCCAATCCGAAACAGCCATGGCCAAGGTCTTGAATGACCAATTGCCGAACGGAATGAAGTTCGAGTGGACCGAACTCACTTACCAGAACATTCTGGCGGGCAACACGATGGTCTACATTTTCCCGCTATCCGTTTTTCTGGTCTACCTGGTGCTCGCCGCGCAATATGAAAGCTGGTCACTTCCTCTCGTCATTATTTTGATTGTTCCCATGACTCTGTTTTCCGCCATCGCAGGCGTTTGGCTGCTGCATGGTGACAATAACGTATTCACCCAGATCAGCTTGATCGTGCTCGTCGGACTCGCCTGCAAAAACGCTATCCTCATCGTGGAATTCGCGCGCGAAAAACAGCTGCAAGAGGGCATGAACCGAGTCGATGCAGTGCTCGAAGCCTGCCGTCTGCGCTTGCGTCCCATCTTGATGACGTCGCTCGCATTCACGATGGGCGTAATTCCTCTCGTTCTTTCTTCCGGAGCAGGCTCCGAAATGCGCCAAGCCATCGGCGTTGCAGTGTTCTTCGGGATGCTGGGAGTCACTGCGTTCGGTCTGGTATTGACTCCCGTCTTCTATGTTGTCATTCAGAGATTGGCCGAAGGACGCGAGAATAAGAAATCGGCGGCGTCCGCGAAGCTTTCCCCCGCCACTTCGGTGGAGGCGTAATTCGATGCGCTTGCGCTTACTCCGAATTCTCGCGTTTCCATTTGCGCTGTTTTTTGCAAACGGCTGCGCCGTTGGCCCTCACTATAAGGCTCCACAGCCCGCCGCGGTGCAGTATCACTCCGTCGACCAGAATCTGGTTAGCGAGGCGCCATTCGACGCTCGTTGGTGGAAGCAATTTGAAGATCCCGTTCTTGATTCCCTGGTCGAGCGCACGCTTCGTTCCAACAACAGTATCCGCATCGCGCGCGCCAGGCTCGCCGAATCCCGTGCCATCTTTGATGAAAGAAAACTGGATCGCGTACCGACCGTTCCTGTCGAGGCGTCCTACCAATACAGCAAACAACAGATTCCCGGCTTCGGCGATGAACGCCGCACGATCAACACTTTTCAGTCCGGCTTCGACGCAACTTGGGAAGCTGATCTCTTCGGAAGGGTCCGTCACGGCGTCGCGGCAGCGCGAGCCGATAACCAGGCCGTCGAAGCGGATCTTCATGATGTGCAGGTCAGCGTCGTCTCCGAACTCGCGCGCAACTATTTCGAATTGCGTGGAGCGCAGTGGCGTCTTGCCGTCGCCGCGCGCAGTCTTACCAACCAACGCGAAACGCTTCGCCTTACGCAACTCCGTCGGGATGCCGGTGTGGGAGAAGAGCAGGACGTGGCCAGCGCTGCGGCACGAGTTGCGGCAACGGAAGCAACGATTCCGGCCATCGAATATGAAGTAACCAGCGCTGGATACCACTTGGCCGTACTTACCGGCACGCGGCCCGGCGAACTCAATGCCGATCTCGCACCGCGCAACTATCCGGCAATCGCAAAAGCTCTTCCCATCGGGAATCCCGGCGAGTTGCTGCAGCGGCGACCCGATGTCCGTTCGGCGGAGCGCAGGCTGGCAGCCGCTACGGAACGCCAAGGCGTCGCTGTCGCTAGTCTCTTCCCGCAAGTCAGCGTTTCCGGATTTGTTGGTTTCCTGGCAGGCCGCGGAAGCCTGTTTTTTACGGGTGACTCGCGCGCCTGGTCCGTATCGCCCGGACTGTCATGGTCCGCGTTCGACTTAGGCAGAGCGCGGGCGCGCGTCAGAGGCTCAAGCGCCGCAACCGAAGAGGCATTGGCATCCTATGAAGACACTGTTCTCCGCGCGTTGGAAGAGACGGACAATTCCCTGGCGAACTATCACGCGCAACAAGCTCAGCTGATCAAGCTCGATGATCAAGCGCGCGAGAGCAAACGGGCCGCGGACATCGCCCGCCTGCGCTACCGCGAAGGTGTAATCGATTTTCTGCAACTGCTCGATGCCGAGCGCACCCAGCTTCAGGCGGAAGATTCCGTCGCACAGAGCGAACGGGACGTATACGTGGCGGTAATCGCGCTGTATAAGGCGCTCGGCGGAGTGCCAAACTAACAGAGCCTTCTCCTTTTTCTAACCTGAGAATCCCTTCCCAAGCGAGAGAACTTCGATGTCGACGAAGTTCTGCGCTGCCCAGGGAGTCATAATAACGCCTTGCGCGTGGCACGACTTGCAAGTAGATTGGCGCGAGCCGCTAGTGACCCGCCCACTTGAGAGCGCAGAATTCCCTCGCAGTTCGTCACCAAGGAGCAAAACATGACCGAAGCAGCTCAGAAAGCAGTCAAAGAAGCTCAGAAGCCAGAAACGTTTGCCGCGAAAGCCTTTGCGGCGCACAGCGCGGCGGCTCCACTAGCGCCGTTTACGCTTCCACGCCGCTCTCCGCGGCCGCAAGACGTCCAGATTGAAATTCTCTTTTGCGGCGTCTGCCATTCGGATCTGCACCAGGTTCGCAATGAGTGGAAAGATGTGCTGCCGACAGTGTATCCCTGCGTACCCGGCCACGAAATCGTCGGGCGCGTCGTCAAGGTTGGCAGTGCCGTCAAAAAATTCAAGGAAGGCGACATCGCCGCAGTCGGTTGCATGGTGGATTCATGCCGCGTCTGTGCCAATTGCCGCGCTGGCGAAGAGCAATATTGCGAAAATTTCATGACTTTGACCTATAACGGTGAAGACAAGATTCTCGGCGGCGTCACCTACGGCGGCTACTCCGACAGCATCGTGGTCGAAGAACCGTATGTCCTTCGCGTGTCGAATAAACTGGATCCGGCTGGCACTGCTCCCCTCCTTTGCGCTGGCATCACCACCTATTCGCCGCTTCGCCATTGGAATGTCGGCAAGGGCCAGAAGGTCGGAATCGTAGGGCTGGGCGGCTTGGGACACATGGGCGTGAAGTTTGCGCATACCTTCGGGGCTCATGTAGTTCTCTTCACCACTTCCGCAAACAAGACCGCGGACGCTCTACGCCTGGGTGCCGATGAAGTCGTCATCTCAAAAAACGAAGCAGAAATGCAAAAACACGCCGGTAGCTTCAACTTCATCCTCGACGCAGTGTCCGCGGACCACGACCTGAACGCTTATCTTCAATTGCTGAACCTCGACGGCACGCTGACGCTGGTCGGCGCACCCGAAAAACCGGCACCGGTCAACGCCTTTAATTTTCTGATGAAGCGCCGTCGGCTCGCTGGCTCCGCGATCGGCGGTATCCGCGAAACGCAGGAGATGCTCGATTTCTGCGCGGAGCACGGAATCACTGCGGATATCGAATTAATCCGCATTCACCAAATTAACGAAGCCTACGACAGACTACTCAAAAGCGAAGTGAAATATCGCTTCGTCATCGACATGGCTTCACTGAAGCAATCCGCATAGCCACATTCAAGCGAAGCAACGTCGCTCGTTCGGCATCGTCACGCTAGGTTAAATGGCGACAGAGTGGTCGGGTGTAGGATGCATCGCGCCGGGTTTTCGCTCGGGAGGTTACGTAGATTGTTTCTTTGCAAATCGTACGCTCAACATCGTACTTATCACAACGATGCCTGCGAAGAAAATAACAAGGGCTGCGTCGGCGCCGCTCGAAACCTTTCCGACCCGAAACAGGATGTAACCGACGACCAGATTAAATAGTGCCCAGACAACGTTTACGGTTGGCGACGACAATCCTTTTCCTGGAGGGTGAGCGAATGGTGTCGGGAAACGGTCACCAGAAATGCCATGCACGAAATGAGGCACGGCATTCGCGAGAAACATTCCGGCGAAGAAACAAGCGATGTAGCGATACCAGTTCACTGTGGTTTCCTCTCGGCTAGGTGCGCCAGTGACTTTGCCACTACAGAAGCGACAACTTCAGGCGCTGGCTCGCACTTCTCGATCCGTCGAGCGCAAGGCACCAAGAACACGCCGGACGGGTTATCGCGCCGTTTGCGCTACTGAGGGATCATTGGAATTCAGTCGCAGGAAAATCGGAGTATTTACCGGCAGTTCGACGTTTGAACCCTTAGTGATGAATGCATCGCAGAGTCTCTTTGCGGCGCCATGACCAAGGCCGTCACCCAGAACCAGGAGAAGATTTTCACAAAGAGGCGGTGCACGGGTACTCGATCCCGAAAGCGGAAGACCTTGCACATGAGATTCATAAACGCTTTCTTCTCCCACCACTTTCACTACCCAGTGCAGGGTTGTGGCTGTTCGCGGGAGGAACCCAGAAATGCGTCAACATCAAGATCGGGACGCGCGTAATCATTATTCCTTGGGCCATGCTAGGAGATATCCAGTCCCGCGAACGCTGCGAATCCTCTCGGCTCCGTTTGGTTGTGCGCCAAGCTTGCGGCGTAGGTTCGTTATGTGAAAATCAATACTGCGATCAAAAGGGGAGAACTTTCGGCCAAGCACACGCTCAACGAGTTTGTCGCGCGTCAGTACTTGCCCCGGCGCTTCGAAAAACAGGTGCAACAAATCAAATTCTGCCGATGTTCAAATTCAAAGGCTCGCCGGCTTTCGTAACAATGCGCGCCGCCAAATCGAGTTCCAAACCTCCTGACCTGATTCTGGGAGGCCTGAGCCCGTTATTGTTGTCGGACTGCCAGCCGGATCTCCGGAGAATGGCGGAAATTCTCGCGACCAGTTCACGGGGACTGAACGGTTTAGTCAAATAATCATCGGCGCCAAGTTCCAAGCCCAGGACGCGGTCGAATTCATCGCCTTTAGCAGTCAACATCAGAACCGGAGTTCGAGCCCGCTGTCGTATTTCTCGCAGAACATCAAACCCTTTCTTGTCCGGCAACATAACATCCAGCACTATTAATTCGTAAGATCCTTCGATTCCTGCTTTCGATCCGTCGGACCCTGTATGCGCCGACGAGACCCTAAAAGCCTCCGCCTCCAGATAGCGAGTCAAGACTTCGCATAAATCAAGATCATCATCCACGATGTGGCACGAACCCCTGTAGTGAGACAAATTTTTTGGGCGTGCCCTTAGGCACACGATTGCCCGGACTCTGCGCAAAGTTACCGGGACGCTAGGTCAAGTTAGTGACATAGTGCCGCGCCGCAGGCAAGAGAGCCAGACGCGCGGGTAAGTATGGGCCGTCATCGTGATGCATAGTAAGCTCGTCGAAACGTTCGAGGATGCGACAAGCGCTTCAAATCAATTCGACTGCAGAAGGAGTAAAAGTATGCTGTGGAAACATCGCGATTACACTCACAAGGGCGTTGCAAGTATGGTCGTATTCGGTCTGTTTCTCTGCGGCAGGGTAACCGCACAGGATCATCCGGCTCACACTCAAGCGCAGCCAGCGACTTTGATGCAGGGCTATGGCGACCTGCATCACCCTGTATCAACCGACAAGGCGCAAGCCCAGGAATTCTTTGATCAGGGATTGCGTCAAATCTACGCTTTCAACCACGACGAAGCGGCGCGCTCGTTTCAGCGTGCCGCAGATCTTGACCGCAAATTGGCCATGGCCTATTGGGGCGTGGCCGAAGCGGTAGGGCCCAACTACAACGATTCCGCCAGCGACGACCGTTTCGCAGCGGCCCATACAGCTATCCAGGAGGCGGTTAATCTCTCGAGTAGCGCTTCGCCCGCGGAGCAGGCCTACATCAAGGCCATGGCGCTGCGTTTTCCGGCCGATCCCAAGGCGGACCGTCGGCAGGCGGCCGAGGCCTATCACAGCGCCATGCGCGAATTGGTCAAGCAGTTTCCTGACGACCTCGACGCGGCTACACTGTTCGCCGAATCCGGCATGAACCTTCATCCTTGGGGATTGTGGATGGTAAACGGAACTCCACGCGAGGGCACCGAAGAAATCGTGGCGACCCTCGAATCGGTGATCAAACGGGATCCCAATCATTTAGGCGCCATCCACTACTACATTCACTCGGTGGAAGCCTCGAAGTCTCCGGAGCGGGCCCTGGCTGGAGCCAACCGACTGGCAGCCTTGGCGCCAGCGGCGGGACACATCGTTCACATGCCGGCTCACGTCTACATCCGCACGGGTGACTACGCAGCGGCGGTTAAAACCAACCAGGAAGCGGCCGCAGTCGATCAGGTCTACATCAAGGCGAGTGGCGCGCGGGGCATCTACCCCATGATGTACTACAGCCATAACTTACACTTCATTGCTATGTGTTCAGCTATGAATGGCGACTACGGTGAAGCCAACAAAAACGCCGACCTGCTGGCCACCCACGTGGCGCCTCATGTCAAGGACATGCCACCGTTGGAAGGCTTCATGACCATCCCCATCGCAGTGGATGTGCGCTTCCACAAGTGGGACGAAATCCTCAAGATGCCCAGGCCCGATCCGGAAATGAAGATCATGACCGTGTTTTGGCATTTCGCGCGCGGCATGGCCCTGGCTGGCAAAGGTAAGGTGACTGAAGCCGAGGCTGAGTATCAGGTCGTGTCGGAGGCCGAAAAGAATACGCCGGAAGACATGGTCTTTGCCATGCCCGTATACAACAAGGCAAAAGACGTCCTGAAGATCGCAAGAGACGTGTTGGGTGCGAAGATTGCTTTGGCAAAAAACGACAAAACGGGCACCATCGCTCTGTTGCGAAGTGCTGTGGCCGCCCAGGATACTCTCAAATATGCCGAGCCGGAGGACTGGTTCTTCCCCGTGCGCGAGTCACTCGGTGCGGCACTTCTGATGAACGGAGACAATGTGGGCGCGGAGAAAGTTTTCCGCGAAGACTTAGACCTCCACCCGCGCAACCCACGTTCGTTGTTCGGATTGCAGCAGGCGCTCAAGGCCCAGGGCAAGGAATACGATGCCGGCTTTGTGCAAAAGCAGCTCCAGGCCTCGTGGAAAGGCCGAAACACGCAATTGAAGCTGGATGATCTGGTCTAGATCTGCAGGCTTGCAGTCGGGAGGCAACAATTATTCGCCACAAATTTCGCGGATTCCTCCCTGCATGAGTGGCACGCATCGCTTATCGTTTCGCACTGCGGCGACCTTTCGTCGATGCGTTCCGGACGTGCTCGCTGCGGCCTAATTTCACTTGGTTGCGGAATCGGGCTGGCGGAAGACCAAACTCACGTTTGAAGGCGCGGTTAAAGGACGGCTCCGACTCATAGCCAACTTCATCAGCGATCTGCACAACGCTACTGCTGGTGGACTGGAGCATTTGCGCTCCGAGCTGAAGCCGCCAGCGGGTCAGGTAGGCAATGGGCGTCTCTGACAGATAACGCCGGAAGCGCTCGGCTAGTACGGAACGCGAAATTCCTACATCGTTCGCGAGCGCCGCAATCGTCCAAGGATGTGCTGGCTTGCGATGCAGCAAGGCCAAGGCTTTCCCAACTTCCGGGTCACGGACGCCAGCCAACCACCCGGTTTGTTCCGGCGGAAGCAGCGCGATATAACGTCGCAAAGCTTCAACGAACAGCACTTCTGACAACTTGGCGATCACGGCCTCACCGCCGGGCCTGGATGCATCCGCGTTACCCACCGAATAGCGGATAGAGTCTTCCAGCCATTGGCCCGAGGCGTCGTTGCGGATATTGATCTTAATAACGGGTGGCAGCCCGCCAAGGAAGACTCGGCTAAGTTGCGGCTCGCAAGCCATGTAGCCGCAAATGAACTTGGTGATTTCCCCGCCTCCGCCCATGCGGGAGATTTTGAGACCTTGAGACAATATTCGTTCCAACTCTTTCGCCATGTCCACCGCCTTGACGGCCGAACCGTTTCCCATGAAGTGGGGGTCGCCATGCGGAAAAATTATGATGTCTCCTGCGTTTAGAGGAACAGGTCGGCCCTCGCCCTCGATATGCGCGTAGCCGCGGCCCTCGGTCAGCAGGTGAAAGATGATCACGTGCCCGGAATCCGGCGAGAGATAGGGAGCTACCGCGCGCGAGGCTGGCGACCGAAAACACCAGGGCGCTGAAAACTCGCCATTGTAAAACAAGGCTCCATCGAGTCTGACGGCCTTCAGGACTTCGGACAAAACATCCATGCGGGCTCCAAACTGCGACGATCGAGTTTCGGCAAACTGGTCCGGACGCTGGGTCAAGTAAACCACATACTACTCGCGTCCCATCAAGAGAACCAGACACTTAGATAAGTATCCCCGCCGCATCCTGCCGCATAGTGACTCCGTCGACAGGAATGGCTGATCGACCGCAATTCAAAAATAAAGGAGATGAACCATGCACGCCACTGCGCTCTCATCCGAATTTGTGAATCTGAAAGCTCGCCTCAAGAAAACCTGGATGGCCGGGGACTACGATCGGTTCTCGCGTTACATGGAGAACGGTGCGCGGGATTTCTACGAACGCCTGGACGCCGCTCCTGGAGCCCATTTCCTGGACGTCGCCTGTGGCTCAGGGCAACTCGCTCTGATTGCCGCGCGGGACGGTCTGGAGGTTACCGGCGTGGACATCGCCCGCAATCTGGTAGAGCGAGCACGGGAGCGGGCGCAAGCCGAGGGCTTCCCCGCCCGCTTCGAGGAAGCCGACGCCGAGGCCCTTCCTTTTGAGGACGCGAGTTTCGACATCGTGGCCAGCCTAGTCGGGGCGATGTTCGCACCGCGGCCGGACCTTGTCGCTCAGGAACTGCTGCGCGTGTGCAGCCCGGGTGGAACCATTGCCATGGTCAATTGGACGCCACAGGGATTCATCGGCCAAATGTTCAAGGCAGTATCGAAATTCATTGCGCCGTCCGGAATGCCCGCGCCGGTGCTGTGGGGCGACGAAGCCACAGTCCGTGAAAGGCTCGGCGAAGGACTCTCGGATCTATCCCTGGTCCGACGCCATTACGCGTTCAGCTATCCCTTTCCTCCCTCGGAGGTGGTGGAGTTCTTCCGCCTGTACTACGGACCCACCCATCAGGCGTTTGCTTCTCTCAATGCCACCGACGGCGAGAATCTTCGCCGGGAACTCGAGGCGCTTTGGACTTCTCACAATCGAGCCGGCGTGGGCTGCACCACGGTCTTCGCTGAATATCTGGAAGTGATCGGCGTTCGAGCTTGAATTAACTTTCACCTTTTTATATCGGAGGTCTTATCAACGAGCCGCGTAACCTAGTCCAATGCTTGGAGGAGAAGCCCCATCGCCCAAGGGTGATGGCGAACTCCTTTCCGGTTACGGCGTGATGTCCTGTCCGATCGCCTCGGGCGATATCCTCTGTAGCCGGCGCTTCCCGACTTCCTCGTTCGATCCGGCCTACACTACCAGCCTTTTCTCCCGAACTCGTACGACGTGACGAATGACGGAAGTCACGTGTCCCGGCAAATCGCACAGGACGCTGGGATAAGCGAAACACATACAACCGTTCTGCGAGCAAGAAAGCCAGACGCTCAGATAAGTATCGAGTCTCATTCTGTCGCATAGTGATTGCGTTGACACAGCCGAAGCAGCGAAACGCTGGTCAACCATAATCCAAACAGAAAAGGAAATGAAATATGTCATCACAGACCACCGCCACCCACAAAATCAGCGGTTCCGTGGGCCGTCGAGCTGAATTATTGGCTGATCGCATCGAGGAAGGTGCTGCCGTCTTGGCTGCCTTTGCTGAAGGACTCTCGGAAGAGGAATGGCGCGCACCGGTGTCGGCTACGGACCGTCGTCCGGCTGGCGTAATCGTGCATCATGTTGCCAGCATGTACCCGATCGAAATTGATGTCGCGCGAGCAGTCGCCAGCGGCAAGGCCGTTACGGACGTTACGTGGGATGTCGTCGCCGAGTTGAACGCCAAGCATGCCCACGAGCATGCTGAGGTAACGAAGGCCGCCGCGCTCGAACTTTTGCGTCGGAACAGTCATGAGGCGGCCGCCGCAGTACGCGCGTTCACGAATGAAGAATTGGATCGCGCAGCTCCGTTTTCACTGAGTTTCGGCGCGCCTGTCACTGCGCAGTTCGTCATTGAGGACCACGCACTACGGCACAGTTGGCACCACTTGGCGCGCATCCGCACAGCTTTGGGCCGGTGATTTCGCAGCCGGACGGTGCCTGATCACTAATTAGGTTTGTTCGAGACTCCGACGCGAATTGGCGCGTCAGCCAATTCGCCCAAACGGATCACAGAAATCATGCGGACTCCGAGATTGATGGCCGTGCTCGCGCACCCCGATGACGAATCCCTGGGAGTGGGTGGCACGCTTGCGAAATACGCATCCGAAGGCGTTGACGTCTTTCTGCTGACCGCCACGCGTGGCGATACTGGCCGCTTCCGCGGTTATGGTCTGGACGATCATCAGCATCCGGGCCCATTGGCGCTGGCGCATCCGTGAGGGTGAGCTGCGCGCCGCCGCCTCAGCTTTGGGTCTGCGCGAAGTCTCAATCCTGAATTACCACGATCAGCATCTCGACCGTGCGAATCCACGCGAGGCTGTCGCCGCCATTGTAGGACACATGAGGCGGGTCCAACCCGATGTCGTCGTGACGTTCGGACCCGACGGCGCTTACTGACATCCCGATCATATTGCGATCTCCCAATTCACCACGGCGGCCATCGTCGCCGCAGCCGACCCCGCGTTTTCATGCGATGAGATCGAAGCTGTGCGGTCGCATGCGGTGTCGAAGCTTTATTACATGGTCTGGCCGGAATCGACGTGGAAAGCTTACCAGTCAGCTTTCCGGAAATTAGTCTCGACGGTCGACGGCATTGAACGGCAGGCCGTGCCGTGGCCAGACTGGGCGATTACCACAGTGATTGACACGCGCAGCTTCTGGTCGAAAGTGTGGCGGGCGATCTGCTGCCACGAATCACAGGTGAGCGCGTACGAGCGGTTGAAGGACTTGTCGCCGGACGATCACGAAGCGTTGTGGGGGCGGCAGTCATTCTATCGGGTGCTCAGCACTGTGACCGGCGGACGAGTGCGGGAAACGGATGTCCTGGAAGGGATACCTACGTGAGGAAAGAATTGGCAACAAAGGAGTCAGTCGTGAACGGTGATTCCGGCCGGCATGCGCCGCTCGCGATGGACGCGGCGACGTTCCGCAAGCTGGGACATCGACTCGTGGACCAACTCGCGGGGTTCCTGGAATCGTTGCCCCTTGGTCCTGTGACACGTGATGAATCCCCGTCGGTGGTGCGCGGCGCACTCGACCTCACAGGGCCGCTCCCGGAAATGGGGACGGACCCTGGGCCGCTGCTAGAAGAGACGGCACAGCTGCTGTTCGCTCACTCGCTATTCAACGGACACCCGCGTTTTTTCGGATACATCACCGCACCGCCAGCGCCGATCGGGATTCTCGGCGACTTTCTCGCCGCGGCGCTGAACCCGAACGTTGGCGCATGGACACTCTCGCCAGCTGCCACCGAGATCGAGTCCCAGACCGTGAGATGGATCGCCGCGCTCATTGGCTACTCCGTCAATTACGGTGGGCTGCTTCTCAGCGGCGGCAATATGGCGAACTTCGTCTGCTTCTTGGCTGCGCGCGCGGCCAGGGCGGGTTGGGATGTACGGCGCGGCGTTTCTGAAGATTCGGGACGCAGGCTTCGCGTGTACTGTTCGGTCGAAACGCACACTTGGATTCAGAAGGCGGCGGACCTTGGCGGCCTCGGTACCGCATCGATCCGGTGGATCGCCACCGATTCCAAATTACGGATGGACGTCTCCGCGTTACGCCGTCAAATAGAAGCGGATACCGCCGCTGGAAATGTGCCATTGCTGGTCGTGGGAACCGCAGGATCGGTGAGCACAGGTGCGGTCGATCCTCTGCCGGAAATCAGCGCGCTCTGCAAGGAGTACGGCCTGTGGTTCCACGTTGATGGAGCCTATGGAAAGCTCATATCCGTGCGAAAGTGCGCGCTGGTTCTTGACACTTCTCCTAATACAATCTAATATTTAGATGTTAATGGAGGAGGCATGCAGAAGAAAAGGTTAAAGCTGAAGCAGGCAAGCGCTGTCCTGCAGATTGAACCGAAGGAATTACAAAACCTGGTCCAATTCGGCGTTGTGAAGCCCAAGCGGTTTGAGGGAACTTATTTCTTCGACACGAACACTCTTATGGTAGCCAAAGTGGCGTTCTGTCTGAAGGAGTCGTTGGGGACGCGCACGAGTGTTTTGTCCAAGCTGATGGACGTATTTCTTGCATCGGAAAAGGAGTTCAAGTTAGACAATCCGAAGTATATCGTCTTCAAATGCCGGCTTTCAGCCGAGGAGGACCCCATAAAGGTCGGCGTGCCGTTCCGCGCACTCGGAGAACAGCTCCAAGAGCAAATGATACGGGCTGACCTGTACCGGGATCTGCCTCGCGGCCGCAAACGCCGGGGCTGGAAGAAGGAGTTTCTGGAATCGCTGACCGCGGCGGCTAAAGAGATCGGCGAAGTCTCGGACGAGGAAATCTTGCAGACCGTTCGCGCCTACCGTAAGGAAAGACGAGCGCCGGAGATTACCGTTGTCGCGGAAAGCTAAGAAGCAAAAGTCTCGCGGCGTCGTTGACACTAACGTGCTCGTAGCGGGCATTTCGGGTTTCAGAAAGCCATATGTCCGAGGCAAAAACCCTAGCGCCGATGTGTTGGACAAATGGGCCGAGAAGGGCAATTTTGTCTGGCTTGTGACGGAAGACATTCTGGACGAGTACAAGGAGGTCTTGAAGCGGCTTAGAGTGCGATCAACTCTAATCGGCGCTGTGATCAATCTTATCCGCGAGCGAGCCGAACCGGTGAACGTTCACGCGTCGCGAAGCTCGGGCTGGCCCGAGTGCGTGATCACCGACTTGCATTTCCGAAGATTGATGAGACGAGAAATGCATAGGGTCCCATGATTTCCCCATACTTGCCAGATGGCGTGCGCTTAACTTGCCTCCGTTCAATAATTTCTGAACAGCACTCCTGCCTCCCCGTGTTTTTGCATATTCGTCCTGTGGCGAACTCGTGGAAACTAAACGACTTGTAAATCCAGACGTCCTGTTTGGCGGAATTCCACAGGTGAGTTTTGGGTGAACCGTGCTTTCAATAAGCTAAAGAAAACACGCGGGATGTTTTGGTCGGGGAGCCGAGATTTGAACTCGGGACCTCCTGCGCCCAAGCCAGCCGGGCTATCTCTTGGAAGTCCTTCCTTTTCAATCTTGTTTTTGAAAATAAAAGAGTTAGCACAAATTTTGTTAGTGGCACTATGTACGAGTATGTGGCTCCGCATGCATGGAGTCCCCCCAATTTCCCCCTCAGCGAAAACAGCGAAACTCCCGATTCCCAGCTCTTGGGTAAAACCGAGCCTTCGGTTGCCGAATGCTTCGGAGAGATTACTCGTGAGCCGCATAAAATGATTGGCAGGAAGTTGCGCGATGCCGAGGTGATTCTCCTCGGAAAACTCCCGCTCTGCTAAATTATTAGTAAGTAATTTCACCACTTGATTCCGATTGACTTCCCCCGGTCGCTTTTTTAGAGTGTGCAACACCGAGGTGGTTATTGATGCCCGCGTTGCTTGGGCAGGTGTCTCCTTTCAGTGTGTTTCTTACCATTGCGGCCATTGGTTTTTTGTTCCTGCTGGTATCGCTGTTCTTTGGCGAAATGTTTGGCCACGATCTCCACTTTGAGCATGGCGGCCCGGGTTTCTTCAGCGCGCGTATTCTAAGTGTTCTTGTCACCGCATTTGGGGGATTCGGGGCGCTGGCTACGAATTACGGTCTGTCCGCTCTCCCAGCTTCGGGCGTGGGCCTGGTGAGTGGCGCATTCTTTGCATCCCTCCTCTACGCGTTCGCACGATTCTTATATGGCCAACAAGCCTCCACGGACGTGCGCGGCAGCGATCTGATTGGGCAGAATGCTCGAGTGGTGGTGGCCATCCCGGCTGGGGGCGTTGGCCAGGTGCGTTGCCAGATCGGCGAGCAGCTGGTGGATAAGATTGCGCGTTCGCAGGACGGCAAGGCTATTTCCGAGAACGCTATGGTCCGCGTCGAAGCGACGCTAGGCGAGACGGTCGTCGTCCTGCAGGTTCAGACAACCGCGGGAGGTACTTGATGCTTGCAGAGTTCTCCAGATTACTTCTTCCATTAATCGTCTTGCTGGTTGTTCTGGCGCTGTTCATCGCCGTAGCATTGTTCAGCCGGAACTACATCAAAGTTTCGCCCAACGTGGTGGCGGTATTCAGCGGTCGCAAACGCAAGCTCCCGGATGGCCGGGTGGTTGGCTACCGCATGATCAAGGGAGGTGCCGCCCTCCGAATCCCTTTGCTCGAAAAGATCGATTACTTCTCTCTGAACGTAATGACCATCCCGCTAGAGATCAAGCGAGCTTACACATTGAAGGGCGTGCCTGTATTCGTCAAGGCCGTGGCTAACGTCAAGATCCGCAGTGATGATACTGCCTTGCAAGCCGCCGCCGAACGATTCCTCGGAATGACTGCGGATCAGATGCAGCGGGTCATTTTTCAGACCCTTGAAGGCCACCTGCGCTCGATCCTCGGCACCCTCACCGTCGAAGAAATCAATAACGACCGCCAAAGTTTTGCCCAGAAACTGACGAGCGAAGCCGCCAACGATTTGGAGAAGATGGGTCTTGGTGTGGACGTGCTAACCATTCAGGAGATAAGCGACGAAGAAGGTTACCTCGACGCCCTTGGCAAACGGCGCACGGCCGAGGTCAAGCGCGATGCGACCATCGGCGAAGCAGAGGCGACCCGCGACGCGAAAATCAAGTCGGCGCAGGCGCTGCAAGCAGGTGAAGAAGCCAAGTATGCTGCCGACGCTGAGATCGCCCAGGCCCAGCGTGACTTCGCCATTCGCCAGGCGCAGTATGCGGCCGAAATCGAGACCCAGAAGGCGAAGGCTGCGCAGGCCGGGCCGCTCGCCGAGGCAACGGCCAAGCAAGGAGTTGTCGGGGAGCAGGTGAAGATCGAGCGTACGCGCACCCAGGAACTGATCTCGGTCCAGGAGCAAGAAGTCGCGCGCAAGCAAAAGGAACTGGAAGCCACGATCATTAAGCCTGCCGACGCGGAACGACAGGCCGCCATCGTGCGCGCCGAAGCAGCCAAGCAGGCCGCGATCCTTGAGGCGGAAGGACACAAGGCTGCAGTGATCGCGATGGCTGCAGCCGAGCAGGAGAAGTTGCGTCAAGAGGGGCTCGGACGTGCCGCTGCCGTCGAAGCTGAAGGTCGCGCCGAGGCTGCGAGGATCGAAGCTGTCGGCTTGGCCCAGGCCAAAGCCATCGAAGCACAGGGCACTGCCGAGGCCGCAGCCATTCTCCGCAAGGCCGACGCCTGGAAGCAGTTCAACGACGCGGCCAAGCTACAGACGGTGCTTGAAAAGCTGCCCGCAATTATTCAGGCGTCCACAGGCATTTTTGGTGCAGTCGCCGCTCCGCTCGGCAATATCGATAAACTTGTCGTCATCGATCAGGGCAATGGCATGGCCGATAGCGGCAGCACGGGGCTCGCGCGCTTGGCCAAGGCCGGCCCGACTGTGGTCTTCAATCTCTTGCAGCAGCTTGATGCGCTCGGTCTCAATCTGCCCGCGATCCTGGAACAGCTTGGGGTCAGTAAGAAAAACGGCGGCGCCGAAGTTGCCTCGGCTCCCCCGCCTGCAGAGGCTGAACCGCCATCCAGGACGCCTAAGAGCAGATCGTAACTTGGCTGGGAACTGGGTGTGCGGAAATGGCCGGTTCACCAGTTCGTTTGTCCGTGCTCTCCAGATCTGAGGGTGAGAGCAGCCGAACTCAGCGAATCGCTTGCTGTCCCTATCCTGAGCGTAGGATCCTAAGCGCTCCTTCGCGATTAGATACTCCTCGACTCCACGCGCCCCCTGGGCGTAGCCGGTGCAGATGCCGTCCGCGAGAACAGGTTTTTGTCGCCTTCCTTTTCCGCGCTCTTTTCAATCTCGATCGAGCCCTTGAAGTATTCTCCGTCTTCGATGATGGTGTGCGGCGCAGTCAAATCTCCGTTCACCGAACCGTCCTTCTTGATCTCGATCCTGCCTTTCCCATGGACATCGCCCTTCACGCTTCCGTACTCGATCACCTCGCCCGCAATGACATCGGCTGTCAACTTTGCTTGAACTCCGACATCAGCTTCTGCCATCAATCCGAGCGAGTGCCTCTTCGATTGCTCGTAAGAGACCAGCGTCTGTTTGGTTCTCACTTCTAGGTCTTCTTCGAGGTCGCTGCATAAAACGTTGCCCACCGCTGCTCCACGTCCTTGCTTTGTCTTTTCAGCCCCTACGCTTCTCCGATGCCCTGGCAAACTGTAGGCAAACTGGAAAACAGGGAAAGTGAATCTGTCAAATCGATTTTCTGCCTGCAACTTTTTCCAGCGACGCCTATCTAAGGGATATGAGCATAAGAACACTTCCGATCACAGCAGGCAGTTTTGAAAAGGTCTTCACTGCAGTTGCGACCAAGCGCACGTTCCGTCGCAAGTCTCAGTCCGGCGAGATTGTCAAGTTGGTTTCTCCTTCGTGGAATACTGCTACCTGGTGCGCGATCGCTTGCGAAGCACTTGAAACGGAAACACTGGGTGACACGCTGCGGCGTGCGATTCAGGCACTCTCCGTAAAATATCGGGAAGTGCTCTTCCTGCAAGACCTCAAGAATCTCAGCACCGCGGAAACAGCATGGGTCCTGGATATTACTGTGGGAGCTGTGAGATCACGCTTGCTGCGAGCAAGGATTAAGGTGCGCAATGCGCTAGCGTCGCGTCTCCAGCCGAAACCCAGTGAGAAAAACTCCGACTTTGGTAATTCCTGCGCACACGACATTTCGGCGAATTTGAAGATACGAGAGAGGAGCCGGATGGGAGTGGCGAGAGTCACACCCCTGCAAGAGTGTTTTGGCGCGTGATCGCAACAATCGCGTAGGTGTAGTACCACCGGAATGGCGTCGATGCACGGCGGGGCATCACGCTGCCGTTCGTGCAACAGATGGCATCTGGACTCATTGTCCTCGCTCAACTCGCGTGCTCCCGCGAGTGGTTTGTCTCCCCGATCGGTCAGACTTCGAACGATGACGGAGTCTTTGCGTAGCACAGGCTTGTCGATCGGCGCGTCCAACTCAAGTCAGGTAACAAAATTCTTAGTCCTGCGCCACCTGAAGGCCAATGCTTAAGCCCGCGGCTGCGTCTCCGGCACACCCTTCATGGGGACTTCAATTTCTCTTCAACATACAGAGAGAGCTCAATCATGCGCTCCGCCACTTGTTCGGCTGCCAGACCCGCAAAGTTCTTCAGCACCAACTCCTTGACATAAAGCCGCACGAGATAACGCAGCTGGAGCGCGCGACTGCGCGTGGCGAAGACAAAATCGCGATGACCGTTATTCACGACGATCAGGTTGCGTTCGGCATCGAATCGCGACCGCCACAGTTCCCCGGCGGCCCGTTCAAAGGTGTAGCCCGGTAAGCCGCGCGCATTGACGACAGCTGGGCCGATAGCCACATCAAGGCTGTCGGTCACGGTGATCAGCGCCTCGGCACTGCAGCGCATCTCGCGCTGTGAGACGGCGACGGACAAACGTACAAGAACGGGCGACGAGGGAGCCGTGAAGCTCACTTCTTGATCAGACATGGACGAGAGCGTGCCACCCCCTTCGACGATCTCCCAAGCAAATGTCAAGTCCTGTTCGACCCGCCGGCGCGAGCGATCCCGGGGCAGCGCGCGAAGACGCCGACCTTGGCCCACTGTCAATGTGCTTGCCGCTGGTGAAATCACGACGGTGTGTAAAGGACCAGCATAGTCGAAGAATTGGCGCTGGGTAGGTTCACCTCCGCTCGGTTCCGGAACGCCCCCCTCTCCCTCCGCACCTGAGGCCTCCACCTCTCGCTCTGCACCAGCCGCTTGCGGTGTGCGTGACTGGATGTCAAACCAGTCGTATTCCTCGCGCGGCAAGACCAGCATGGCCTCGCGAAACGCACGTTGGATGGCACGTAGGGACTCCCGGCTTGCCTGTTCTTCCTCGGCGCGGCGCTGTGCTTCGATGAGGCCATTGAGGTGTCCTTCCAGCGGTACTAAAGCTTCCACGAAGGCCCCATAGCGCTCATCGTGGACGATCCCGGAACGCGTGCTGGGTGTGAGGTTAAGGTAGGGCACGTCGATCAGGCCTTGCAGGTAACGAGAAACCCACGGCGGGCGTTCCAAACCGGGCAGCGTTCCGATATCCGCGATCACCCGCGTGCCATCTCGGGTAAGGGCGACCTGGCAGTCCTCAGCCGGTTCCGTGAGATACAGTTCGCCATACGCCTCGCCGAATGGTGAGCGAACCGCCGGCAGTTGGTGCAGCAAGCGGCCTTCGAACTGTCGCGGCTCGACCAGGTACTGCTTGCGCGCAAGTTTGTCGATCACCGTTACACGAACCTGCGTATTGCGAATACGGTCGCGCAGCTCCGAGGCCAAATACCACTGGATCTTCTCGCCACTCAATCCGCGGATGCCTTCGAGCAAGGGCCTGATCTTGAGTTCGGTGCCCCGCTCGGCAAAGAGCACGCGTCGAAGCTTCACGATGTAGCGCGGATCCCCTTTGCTCATAACCATCTGATAGATCCGCTGATCGGCACTGGTAGAAGTCATCGTGAGCGTGTCGCCCACGGTCCAGAAGCTCAAAAGACCGATGCCAAATTCTCCTTGTAAGCCGCCTCCAGCGCCGTCTGCCTTCAGGCGCCGCTTGACCGAGTCGCAGATATGAGTTGCGACGTACTTGAAGTCAGGCAGCCCGTTCGGATCGCGCGGGACGCCGTCCCCATCGTCCTTGACCGTTAGATAGTGCTCGCCGTGCTCGCGGCCGCGCGTGATGGCAATGGTCTTGGCATGCGCATCGATGCTGTTTTCGACCAACTCCGCGATGGCCTTGAGGGGATTGCTTTGCGAGAGTGCAATGATACGGATAGCATTCCAATCATCGCCGATCCGCAATTTACCGCTCTCTGATTCCTTCGATTTGGCTGCGCTCGTCTTCGCCACAGTGACAAGGAACTCCACGGGTTGACTGCAAGGCAAAAAGAACCGATCTTAGCCTGCCAGCAGTTACCTACTATATCGAGGGCCTTATCTGCCGGACAAGGTTGGCTGTGCAGCGGCCACCTGAGCAACTAAATAAGAATGTGCTCCACTCCATCTAAGATGATTTCGCCGCTCATGCATTGTCCTCCGTCGCCGGTGATCTCTACCACCTGCGCGACAATCGGGAGTTCCGCCGCCTGCCTGGCTTCAATTACAGCCGCGCCGAGCCGCTGGTGTCAATCGATCGCAGAGGAGCGACAGAATTGGTGCGTACGAACAACGATGCGGCTGTACCCTCGACTATCCAACGGATTCTCTCGGAAGATCGAAAAACATGCGGCAGCCATCGCGTTGAACTACTTCGCGTACAATTTCATCAAGATTTACCGCACACTGCGCGTGGCCCCAGCGATGGCCGCTAGCGTAACAGATCGTTTGTGGGATGCCAGCGATTTGGTTAGCTTGCTGGAGGCCGAAGAGGGGGAGGAAAGAGCGGCATGACCCACGATGAATGGCGATTACTTGGATATGGGATGCTGACAGCCTTTCTAATGGCACTCTTTCTCGTCCCAATTTTCCTACGCAATATGAACTTCCCAAAGTTAGCTGCCGAAGCAATTCTGGGCGCTATCGCTTTAGCGGTCTTCCTACTGTCCAAGTACAGACAGTCTCTTTGCGGATTCTCGCGAGAAAATAGTACGGAGCATACCCTGTGAGCGTTTTCCCATCGACGGTGTCCGCAATGATCGGCCTCACTTCCACATCGAGAGCAACGCTGGGTATCGTGGTGGTGTGGTGTGAATCGAAGGTAACTTCCATCACCGCAGACTGAGAATCCAAGACTCTCGCTGGGAGCAAATCTTCGAGACGGACTCCTTCGTAGGTATGTGACAGCCCGGTTGTGGGATCGCTAGCGGTCAAATGAACGCGCGGCATCTTTCGCAAGTCGGACGTGCGAAAATATGCTCTCTTTTTCTGGATCTTAACTTGAAGAAGCAACTGAGGGTTTTGCACTCGACCGTAGTTCTGAGCAGAATCCGGCCTGCCATATCGCTGGGCCAGCAGTTCGAGTGGTGATTTGGTAAACCGCCGCCAACATCTCGGAATTCCCATGTTCAACCAGCGAATGCAGAAACTACTCAAAAGGCGCAGCAGCCGGCGAGTTGAGCCGAGTGCGTGATCAGCGGATTTTCATTTTCGAAGATTGATGAGACCAGAAATGCACAGGGTCCCCTGAATTTTCCCCATACTTGCCGGATGGCGTGCGTTTAACTTGCTTGCGGTCAACGGTTTCTGAATAGCGCGCCTGCCTCCCGTGTTCTTGCAAAATTCGTCATGCGGCGAACTCACGGAAACTAAACAACTTGCGAATTGAGACCTCCTGCCTGCCAGATTTCCACAGATGGGGTTTGAGGTGAACGGCGCTTTCAATGGTAGTGGCACGATGTACACAAATGTGGCTGCGCATGCATGGAGTCCCCCGAATTTTCCCCATAGCGAAATAACGGCGAAAGTGCGCCGATCCGTTCCTACTTCTTGATAAACACCAACCCTTCGGTTGAAAGCCGAACGGGCGTCGTGTTACTCCCGCGGAAATATAGATTCTTTCGAGTGGCGATGTCACAGTAACTGTCACGCAGATAAAAGCTGTTCGCATTGAGATTCGACCTCTGGGTCAGCGGCGGTTTGGAAAACCGGCGTCTACGCAACAAATGCCTCGATCATTGTAACTTCCGAAATCGGGGATGAAACGC